>Ga0213876_10000041_pt1 | contig 169380 bp, 128 predicted proteins | sample BarmaccomBMRX_R9_FD_160113 | JGI IMG/M metagenome (GOLD analysis project Ga0213876, IMG submission 160113) | Root-associated microbial communities from Barbacenia macrantha in rupestrian grasslands, the National Park of Serra do Cipo, Brazil - RX_R9 | ecosystem: Host-associated > Plants >... | reverse complement strand
TGCCGCCGATGGCGCGGAAGCCGTTGGCGGTCGTCCCCTGGAAGGTCGAGTTGCTGTAGGTCAGCCCGCCCGAGGTGGCCGTCGCGCCGGGGGCGCAGGCCGCCCCGAAGCAGCCGTTGGTAAAGCCGGAGATAAAGACCTCATCGGCTTTCGCCTCCGAGACGGTCGCGGCAATGACGACGAGGGCCGCCAGCGCGAGGGTGATCTTTCGCATACAAATGTCCTCCTGAGATCCCTAACCTTGTGAAATGGGCGAATACTTGGAGGGCCGTCTGAAGGCGCGCGCGGGGCAATGCGCAGGCTCTCCCGGCCTTCCGGCGAAGACGGGTCCCGCCGGCACCCCCGCACGGGCGCTGACGTGTTCGGTACTTTGAACCTTTCGGGACTGTCGTGTGGCGCGGACTATACCGCAGGGGTTGTTACAGAACTATTCTTTTCCGCACACCGAAGGTTAAACATCGGCCCGCGGCGGAACGCGGAAGTGATTACGAGTGTTAAGCTCGTACCCGACTGTACAGAACTATCGTAACCGGCGGCGCGCACTCCCGACGCCGCCGGAAGGCTGAACTCAGACGAGAGGAGATTCGATTATGGGTGACGACGGCGGCGGCTCGAACACGGGCGTGGTGGCGATTGTGGTCATCTTCCTGATCGTGGTGATCGCGGTGCTGCTCTTCTTCCGCGGGAGCATCTTCGGCGGCGGCGGGAAGCATGAGGTGGACATCAACGTTAAGACCCCGGCCACGAAGTGAGTGAAGTGCCGCCGACTCTGGACGAAACTTTATCAGTGTCCGAGACGGCGGGTACGTATAGAGTACGGCTCGACCCCCACGACGCCTCTGTAAACTACTGAACATTCGAGAGCGCGTGCCTCCGACCGGCTTGGTACGGCTGTTGCTCCGTGTCGGGCATCCAGTACGCCCGCCCGGTCGTCGCAGCGAGTAAACAGACTGCGAGCAACCCGGAAGGTCGAGGGCCAGAACACAGTTTGATGCCGGCCGGCGGCACCGGTGGCGTTGGTCGCCGCTGCGCTGTCGGCCGGCGTCTTTCGTTTACAGAGGAAGTGACACGAACATGCTCGACCGCAGTAAGACTCTGAGGCTGGTCGCCACGGCGCTCGCTCTCTTAATTCTGAGTTCGCTCACGGCCGGGGCCGAGGATAAGGAGGATAAGAAGGACAGGAAGCCGCGCCCGGCGGGCGTCCCCGTCCTCTGGAGGGCGCCGGACGACCTGCCCGCGCGCGACCTCTTCGCGGGGCCGGGCGGCGAGGAGATGAAGCCCGACCTGAGCCGCGTCACCTTCGTCAAGGACGAGACGGGCGGCTACTCGAAGAAGTTCCGCGTGAAGGACGCCGCGGGGCGGGTGTGGGTCGCGAAGCTCGGCAAGGAGGCGCAGGCCGAGACGGCGGCCGTGCGGCTCGTGTGGGCGGTCGGCTACATGACCGAGATCAACTACCTCGCGCCGTGCGTGGTTGTAGAGGGCGCGCCCGACCCCGGCAAGGAGTTCGAGCGGTGTCAGGGCGGCGGCTTCGCAAACGTCCGCTTCGAGGCGCGGCCCGAGGGCGTCCGCCGGCTCGACGAGTGGAAGTGGGCGGAGAACCCCTTCGTCAACACGAAGGAGCTGAAGGGGCTCGTCGTGTTGATGTCGCTCCTCAACAACTGGGACATCAAGGACACGAACAACAAGATTCTCTACGTGCCGCGCGCGAGCGGCGGGCAGGGCGAGCTGCGCTACATCGTGAGCGACCTCGGCGCGACCTTCGGGCGCGTGAAGCTCGACGTGCCGGGGCTGTGGCGCATCCGGCGCAACCGGAACGACCCCGAGGACTACGCGAAGGACGCCTTCCTCGAAGACGTGAAGGGCGGGCAGGTCTACCTCTTCTACAAAGGGAAGCGCCAAGACCTCTTCGACGACATCCGCGTGGACGAGGCGCGCTGGATCGCGGGGCTCCTCTCGAAGCTCTCCGACAGGCAGATCGCGGACGCCTTCCGCGCCGCCAACTATTCGCCCGAAGACATACAGACACTGACCGCTGCCGTGAGGGGCAGGATCGAAGAGCTGTCCGGCATCCCGGCGCGCGCGGCCTCGGTGAGGTGAGCAGATGAAGGAGTGCTCGGTTGCATAGACGACTCAAAAACGTGGCCGCGGCGTTCGGCGTGCTGTGCGTCCTCTTCCTCGTGTCGCCCGCGCCGGCGAGAGGTCAAAGCGTCGGCCTCTACCGCGTCAGGCAAGGGCGCCGCGTCGGCAGCGTCACATTGCCGACGCCCCCCTTCAACCCTAACGCCGGCATCCTCGACGGCGGCAAGGGGCGCGGCCGCAAAGCGCCGAAGGCAGTGCAGCGACGCTCGCCCGGCCGCGGCAAACGCGCGGTCAAGCGGCACACGCCGCGCGGGCGCAGGGTGCGGCGCGGCCGTTAGGAAAGGGCTTGCCCGGCTTCGGTTCCTCTCAAGGCCCGGATGGATTTTAAGAGTGGAGGTGAAGGAGGAGAGACATGGAAGTGAAAGACGTCATGACGCCCGACCCGGCGTGCTGCACGCCGGACACGACGCTGCAACGTGTCGCGGAGTTGATGGTCGAGAACGACTGCGGCGAAATCCCGGTCGTCGAGAGCGCGTCGAACAAGAGGCCGGTCGGCGTCATCACCGACCGCGACATCGTCTGCCGGACGGTGGCGAAGGGAACCAACCCGCTGACGTTGAAGGCCTCGGAGTGTATGACGACGCCGTGCGTCACCGTCAGGCCCGACACGCCGCTCGACGAGTGCTGCCGCCTGCTGGAGGAGAAGCAGATCAGGCGCGTGCCCGTCGTGGACGCCTCTGGCTCCTGCTGCGGCATCGTCGCGCTCGCGGACATCGCGAAGTACGCCAGGGAGCGCGAGACGGCCGAGGTCGTCCGCGAGGTGTCGGAGGCGAGTGCGTCCGCGTCGGCGACGGCGGGCTGAAGCGGTTCGAAGGCGGTGCGAAGATTAAAATTGGAATCGTCAACGTTCACCGACCACTGGCGATCTAATTTTCCCGATTGCCCGCCGGTCTCCTACCTCTTTAAGTGGAGACTGCCCGACCGCTGGTTTCGCTTCCATAGCCTCCCCGAGTCCAGGCGGTATGCGGAGAGTGACGCGGAGAGGGCGGAGCTTCTCACCCGGCAGAACACCGTGCTTCTCGACGGGATCGGCGAAGGCGAAAGGTGCGTGCTCGTCGCAGGCGACTACTCCGAATCGCCCGGCACCTTAATTAACGGTTCGAGCTGCCCCGTGTTGGCCGAACACATCACTCACGCGTTGCCGAGTCTATCGAAGCAAGAGTTTGACCCCGAGCCTTCGGGGGCGGGCGAGTCCCCAATTTACATGCGCCTGGCGTGCGGCTCCCACACCTTGCGGAGAGGGACTCTTGATGAAATCCTGCTCTGTGCCGCCGACGAGCGGGTGACAAACTTTTTCGTGGTCAGCTTCGAGCGGGGTCGAATCTTCGCCCCTTACGGGGGCGGCGTCGACGTCGTGTTGAGGGACGCGTCTGAGAGAGATGAATTCAGAGCGAGGTATGCGCAGTGGCTCTCGGCACGCCCCGACGGCCTCTAACCCGCGCGCAGACGAATTCGAAAGGAGAGGGCCGTGACTAAACATGAATTTATCAGGGTGCTTGTGAGGGCCGCGGGCGTCATTCTTCTGGCGATAGCCGCCTGGTACACCCTCAATTTTTTCGGAAATCTTTTAGCCGTTCCGTTCTCCGGGGCCGAGCCGGTCTACATCCACATGTTCGTGATGATCGTCGTCCTGGCGAGCGTCGGCGGTTACCTGACTAAGGACGGGCGCATCCTCTTTAATTTGCTCGACAGCTAACGGGGCCGCGGCGGACGGGGGCCTTCGCGTCCGACGGCGTCTGACAAAGGCCCGCACCCGGCCGCCGCCGCGCCGCCTGTCGTGTAGAATCAGGGGGCGGCGGGTGATGCCGGGCGTGAGGGCGCTCCACTCAAATGTACGGTGATTATCTATTGGAGAAATCCTACCGGGTTCTGCTCCTCGACGAGTTGGAGGAGTACGAAGAGGTGATCGATGGGCTGTCGCGCTTCATCGAAGCGCACCCGTCCGCTCCCGTGGCCTATAACAATCGCGGCGTCGCCTACTGGGAGACCGGCCAAGTCCAGAACGCGTTGGAGGATTTTCAGCGCGCCATGTCTTGCGCCGACGACGACCCGATACCGTATGTCAACCGGGGACAGTTGTTCGATAAGCTCGGCGACGTCCCGAAAGCCATAGATGATTTCGGCAGGGCCATCGCGATCCGCGCCGACGACCCGACGTTTCACCGGTGCAGGGCTTACGCGTACCTGAAGCTGGGGAGGCTGGCGGAGGCGGCCGAAGATTTCAGCGCCGCGATCAGGCTCGACCCGACGTTCAAGCAGACGTACGTTGCGAGGGGGCAAGTCTACAAGCAGCTCGGGGAAGCGGAGAAGGCGGCGGCGGATTACGAGACGGCCTCGCGGCTTTAGATTCCTCCCGTCCGTGTGAACGGTGGCGGCATGTTTACCCAGCGCGAAGAGTTAGCCAGGCGACTGCCTGAGAACGGCTGGCGGGTCGCCGCCGTCGAGGAGTCCGGTCTCGAATGGTGGGCCGACGAAATCTGGCTGATCGAATCGGTCTGGTCGCCGGGGGGGCTTCGCCTCCACCTGACCTTCCTGGTCGACCCGTCGGCTGGTTCGCGGCGGGCGAAAGGCCAACGCGTGTGGGCCGTCGGCACGTCGGCCGTGCGCCCGGCGGATCGCGGCTCCGCCGAGGGGAAGCCTCTATTACCACTGGGGCACGGGTGGCGCACCCGACTGCCGGAGTTCTTCACGGGTCTCTCAGGTTTACGCGAGGCTAAGGAATAGTGACCGACCAGATCCGCTTCGACGACGGGGCCGCTTACGAGCGGTACATGGGGGAGTGGAGCCGGCTCGCGGGCGATGCTTTCCTCGACTGGCTCGCCCCGGCGTCGGGTCTGCGATGGCTCGACGTGGGCTGCGGCAACGGCGCCTTCACCGAAATGATCGTCGAGCGGTGTGCGCCGGCCGCGGTAGAGGGGATAGACCCGTCCGAGGGGCAACTCGCCTACGCGCGCACGCGACCGGCGGCGCGCGTCGCACAGTTTCGTCAGGGCGACGCGATGGCGCTGCCGTTCCCCGGCGAGACGTTCGACGCCGCCGTCATGCCGCTGGTGATCTTCTTCGTCCCCGACCCGGCCCGGGGCGTCGCCGAGATGGCGCGGGTGGTCTGCCCGGGCGGCATGGTCACGGCCTACGCGTGGGACATGGAGGGCGGCGGCTTCCCTTACCAGGCGTTGCACGACGAGCTGCGCGGGCTGGGCGTCGCCGTCCCGACGCCGCCGAGCCCCGAAGCGTCTCGGGCGGACGCGATGCGGGACTTGTGGGCCGGCGCGGGTCTGGAGTCGGTCGAAACGCGGGAGGTCTCCGTGCGACGGACGTTCGATGATTTCGACGACTACTGGGCGACCGTCCTCGGCGGGCCGAGCGTCGGCCGACAGCTCGCGGCGTTGGCGCCCGACGAGTGCGCACTTCTCAAAGCGCGGATGCGCGAGCGCCTGCCGGCGGATGGCGCCGGCCGCATCACCTACGGCGCACGGGCCAACGCGGTCAAGGGCCGCGTACCAAACTACGTTTGTATTAACCAGATGCCGCCCGGCTAACGGCCTGCGCCCGGCCGCCGACACGCCGGCTCTCATGTTTCAATAGTCGCTCGGGGCGGCGGGCGATGCCGGGCGTGAGGCGGCCTTCAGGAGTTTCGGCGTAACATGAGCGAATCGTTGCTGAAAAAGCCGGCCGTCCACCCGTTCGTCGAGTGCCCGAATTGTAAGCAGTTGCTGGAATACGGGGCGGACGTTTGTCCGAGGTGTCGCGAAGAGATCGATTCCGACTACGCCCTGGTCAGCGCCGTCGTCGTTCACCACAACACACAGGCGTGCAGTCTCGCCAACTCGATCAAAGGCGGCGACGCGTTCGCGTATATCGCCATCGCCGGCTCCGCCTTCATCTACGCGATTGATGTTTATGCCGTCGGCTCGCTCGCCCTCTTCTACTTCATCGTCTTGTGGCCCGTAATGCCCTTGCTGATTATCCTCGTCTGGTTCATCAGGTTCGGCCGGTTTAGAATCGGGGATGAGGAGTACCTCCGCGCGAAGCGTGAGATGCGCGGCTCTTTGTTGCTCTGGCTGGCTATCCTGGCCGTGCAACTCATCGTCATCTGGGCGTCGTGGTCGCGGCCGCCGTCCACCTGACAACGGCCTGCACCCGACGCCCCACCGGCGTGCCTCTCATGCGCGTCGCGCGGGTGCGCGGGTGATGCCCTGTATAATGAACGTTAAGAAGAGAAGGACGCCCCAGGAGAAAAAGAAGCTCAGCTACGAGCGCGACCGCCGGAACGTTTACGGCGAAGCACCGCACGCCGCGAGGAAGTCGATCCCGCTGCGGAAGGCGCTGCGGAATCGCGCCAACAGGCACTACCAGAATCAACAGCTCAGCTATCTTGGCCCGACGCCCGACGAAGCCCTGTCGGACGAACTCGGGTCGCTGACTCGGCACCGCGTGGCGCAATATTGGCAGAAGTACCCAGACGCTCCACTCGGCGAGGTCGTCGGCCGAAAATCCGAGCGGCGGGCCGTCATGCGTGAGAAGGGCGGGCGTAAGGCTTTGATTACTGTCCGACGCCTCAAAATCGAGGAATGATCTTCGAGCACGGCGCGGCCCAACGACGGCCTGCGGCGGCGCGCAAATCGGCCCGCCGTTCATCTTCAAAAAAGAAGCCCGCGCGCCGCTGACGCCGGGCGTCATTTCTAAATCACATTTCAAAAGGAGTCGCGGAGTGGCACTCTTGGAACCGGGCGAAGCGGCCGCCGCATATAAGGCCAAGATTCTCGGCTATCAGGCCGGGGCCGACTTCCTCGCGCTGCAAGCGACGGCGCCGGACAAACTCGCCTCCTTGATCGAGGGCCTCTCGGCGGCGGAGCTTGCGCGCCGGCCGGCGCCGGAGAAGTGGTCGATCCAGGAGATCGTGGCCCACCTTGCCGACGACGAACTCGTCGGCGGGTATCGCCTGCGAATGATCCTCTCTTCTCCCGGGACGGCCATCCAGGCGTTCGACCAGGACGTCTGGGCGCGCACCGGGCGGTACGACAGAACCGACGTGTGCTCGTCGCTGGAAATCTTTCGCGTCCTCAGACGGGCGAACCTCGCCCTGCTGCGCTCCCTCCGCGCGGAGGAGTGGGAGCTGTCCGGGGTGCACGCCGAGCGCGGCGTGGAATCCATCCGCGACATCGCGATGTACTTCGCCGGGCACGACATCAATCACTTCAGGCAGATCGAGGCGATCCGGCGGGGCGGCGGGTTGCCGGAGAGAGTCGCCGCCGAATGACTACTCGCGAAGGACGGACGTTTGCCGGCTACACGCGAGGTGGGAAGCCCGCCGATGATTCAACGATCTTCGGAGAAACAGTCTGACGCCGTCCTTAAGTATGGGGCCTGCGCCCTGTTGTTCTTCTCCTGGCTGACTCTCTCTTTCGGAGGCATGGATTACGTGGCGAGCGCCTTCGTCTTCGCCCCCGAATGTGCGAAGGTCTGTTCGCTCAGCGGTCGCGCCTTCGGCCGCGTCAGCATCAGGCGAAGCCGCGGCATCATCAGGGAGGTGTCGTGCTACGGCCGCCCCGAGGCGGGGGCCACTCCAGAAGGCGCGGCCCCCGGCGAAGGACTGTTCATGGCTTACGTCGGTCAGGACTGGATGCCCGTCGTCGATCTACTGCAAGGCGGGTTGTGGCTCGTACTCACCGCGTGCCTCCTCCGGGTGCTGAAGCGCGCGGGCAGCTCGGGTAAGGAGGCCCTCAAGTAAAGCAACGGCCCGAGGGTTCCTGCGTGGCGTGGCCTCGGGGCCGGTCAGTTCGGGGCGTTGGTGATGGCGACGACGTCGTAGGTGACGGAGCCGCGCGAGCAGGCGAAGCGGGAGCCGTCGCGCGACCAGTCGTAGCTGAGCACCTCCTCGGCCTTCGCGTCGCTGAGCGCCTGCGCGGGGCGGCCGTCGAGCGGGCGTCGCCAGATGTTGGAGGGGCCGCCCTGGCTCGCGAGGTAGGTGAGGGCCTGCCCGTCGCGCGTCCAGCCGAGGCCGAAGTTGAAGAAGGTCGGCGGCTCAAGGGTCTTCAGCACCGAGCCGTCCTCGGCCGACACGACGGCGAGTGACCAGGGGCCGTCGGGCCGCTCGCGGTAGTAGCCCGCGACCCGTCTGCCGTCCGGCGAGAGGGAAGTCCCTAACAACTCTTTGTCGGAAACCTGCGTGGGCTCGCCGCCCGCGAGCGGCACCTTCCAGAGCGAGAACCTGCCGCCCACGGAGGAGACGTAGAAGACCCACGCGCCGTCGGGGCTGACGCTGGCGAAGTCGTCGAACTCGCCCGAGGTCAGCCGTCGCACGCTGCCGCCCGCGGCGTCCATCACGTAGAGGTTCCAGCGCCCCTCGCGGTTCGAGCGGAAGACGACCGCGCGGCCGTCGGGCGTTCCTTGCGCGCCCCACTCCTGAGTGGGCGCGTCGGTCAGGCGGCGCCGCTCGCCGCTCGCCGGGTCGATCTCCCACACGTCCCAACTGCCGCCCTCGGTCGACGAGTAGAGCAGGCGACCCGCAGGCGTCCAGTCGAGGCCGTACATGCCCGCGATGACTCCCGTCCCGGTCGTGAGCGGGCGCGCGTGGGCGGGCGAAGAGTCGGGCGAGACCCAGATGTTCGAGACGGTCGTCTCCTGCACGGTGACGAGCGTCTTGCCGTCGGCCGCGAGGCTCACGCCGTCGAAGCCGCTGAGGTCGCTCGTCACGCGCGTCGCCGCGCCCTCGGGGTAGGTGACGTGCCAGAGCTGCGTCTTGCCGCTCTCGGTGTCCACGGCGTTGGCGACGAGCCCTTCGCCGCGCGGGAGCCACGCGAGCATGAGGACAGCGCCCCACGGTTGCGTGCCGAGCTGCGCGGGCTCGCCGCCCGCGGCGGGGACGGTGACGATGCGCATGGCGCTGCCGAAGGAGAGCGCGGGCAGCGCGCTGTTACGCAGGACGCAGGCGATGGTCTTTCCGTCGGGAGACCAGGCGGGCTCGGCCAGCCAGTCGGGGCGCGGCCGTTTGGCGACGACGCGCTCGCCCGTACCGTCGACGTTCGCGACGACCAGCGCGCACTCGTCCTCGGCGGGGAAGTTCTCGCGGACGAAGGCCAGAAGCTTTCCGTCGGGCGAGAAGGTGGCGGCGCTGTTGGCGCGCGCGCTCACCTTGCGGGCCTCGCCGCCGAGCACGGGCATCCGGTAGAGCGCGGTCGGCGACATCTGGTTGGTCTGGAGGACGTAGTAGATGTAGTCGCCGTCCGGAGAGAAGGAGAGGCGGTAGAAGAAGCCCTCGTCTGTGGTCGCGCGCAGCACGTCCGTCTTCGTCGCCGTCTGCCTGAGGCGGACGGCGGACTTGCCCGCCTCGTCCGAGACGTAGGCCACGTACTTGCCGTCGGGCGAGACGGTCGCGAGGAAAGCCTTGCCCGAGTTGGTCAGCTTCTCCTTGCCCCCCTCGCGGAAGACCGCGGGCGGGGGCCTGCGCGGGTCGCGCAGGCGCGTCACGAAGACGAGACCCGCGGCGGCGGCGAGAAGCAGAAGGCCGGCGGCGACCGCCTTCCACTTATGTCGCCTGACGCCTTCGGCGGCGTGCCCTGCGCTTGAGAGCGCGCCGGTCTGGCGGTTTATAACTCCGCCGCCGTCCGTCCCCGCGACGGCGGCCGGCGCCGCCGTCTCTCCGCCGCGGATCAGCTCGTGGCTCAGGTTCTTCAGGTCGAGCGCGAGGTCGGCGGCCGAACTGTACCTCTCCTCCTTCCGCTTCCGTAGAGCCTTGCCGACGATGCGCCGCAACTCGGTCGGGGCGCTCGGCAGATACCTGTTGAGCGGCTCGGGCTCGCGCTCAAGCACCGAGACCAGCACGTCCGTGTTGCTCGCGCCGTCGAAGGGCGGGCGGCCCGTCAGCATCTCGTAGAGGACGACGCCGATGCTCCACACGTCCGTCCTCTCGTCCACCTTCAGCCCGCGCGCCTGCTCGGGAGACATGTACTTGGCCGTGCCGATGACGACGCCCGTCTCGGTCTCCGCCGGGGCGGGGCCGGCCGCCTTCTCGGGCTCTGTAAGTTTGGCGATGCCGAAGTCGAGAATCTTGACGTAACCGTCCGGCCTGACGATGACGTTCTCGGGCTTGATGTCGCGGTGGACGACGCCCGCGCCGTGCGCGGCCGCGACTCCCTCGGCCATCTGCGTCGCGACGCGCAGGGCCTCGGAGAGCTTCAACCCTTCGGCGATACGCCGCCTGAGCGTCTCCCCCTCGACGTACTCCGTGACGATGTAGCGCCGGCCCCCGTGCTCGCCGAACTCGTAGACGTGGAGGACGCAGGGGTGGCTGAGCGAGGAGGCGGCGTAAGCCTCGCGCTCGAAGCGCGCGAGGCGTTCCGGGTCGCGCGTGAACCGCTCGCGCAGGAGTTTGACCGCGACCCTGCGTCGGAGCTTGGCGTCGCGCGCGAGGTAGACCTCGCCCATGCCGCCCGCGCCGATCCTGTCCGTCAACTCGTAGCCGGCGACGCTGAGGCCGACGAGCGACGGCTCGAACTGTTCCGTGGGATTCGTCAGCAGGCCTTCGACGAGGGGCGAGTCGACGAGCGGGTTGGGCCGCGCGTCGGCCTCGACCATGCGTCGGACTTCCGCCGCGAGCGCCGCGTCGCCGCCGCACTCCGCGGCGAGGTAAGCCTCGCGCTCAGCTTCGGGAAACTCGACGGCCTCGCCGAACAGCTCCAGAACCCTCTGCCAGCGTTCGGGCGTCACGCGCCGGCCTCCGCCCCCACCCGCTCGCCGAGCTTAGCCCTCAACGCGCGCCAACGCCTGTAGGCCGTCCGCTCGGTCAGCCCCAGCGCCTCGGCCGTCTCCTTCATCGAGAGGCCGCTGAAGATGTGCAGCTCGACGAGTCGCACGCCCGAGGGATCGAACTCCTCCAACTCGCGCAGCGCCTCGTCGAGCGCCACGAGGCGCGCCGCCTTCTCGTCCGAGAGGTCGAGCGCGTCGTCCAGGGGCAGGCGCAGCGCGCCGCCGCCACGTTTGTCTGCGTGCTTCGCGCGGGCGTGGTCGACCAAAACCCTCCGCATGACCCTGGCGGAGATGCCGAGGAAGTGCGCGCGGTTCTGCCACTCCACGTCCTGCCCGACGAGGCGGAGGAAGGCCTCGTGGACGAGGTCGGTGGGCTGGAGCGTGTGGCCGGGCCGCTCGCGCCTGAGCTGGCCGCGCGCCATCAGCCGCAGCTCGCGGTAGACGAGCGGGAAGAGCTGTTCGAAGGCCGACGGGTCGCCGCCGTTCAGGCGCTCCAGGATGAGGGTGACTTCGTGGGGTGGCTGCGTCACAAAAATTCGCGCGGGCGTGCGCCCGAAAAAAATCTCTCGGCCGTTGGCAGTAACTCCCAGGGCACTGCGCATTGATAAGCGGAAGACGGCCCCGACCGGGGCCACAGGGATTACGTCGGAATAGTAAAGCACGGCCCGGGCCGCGACAAGTAGAGGGGCGGCGAGGGGCCGGCACTTTTAACGCAATCATCGGAAGGAGAGCCGAGATGGCAGTCGAAGAGGTCAACTTGCCGCTCGTAAAGGGCGGGCCGTTTTTAACGACGAAGCTGCTCGGGACGCTCGGCGTCGTCGGGGCGCAGATGTTCGTGCTCGACGCCGTGTACCGCCGAGCCTACGGACTCGGCGGCGGGCCGAACGACCGCGTGAGCAGTGTGCTCAACCTGCTCTACGTCGTCGGGTGGGCGTCGAGCGCCGTGGCCCTGCGCCGGCTGCGCGCGACGGGGCGGGGGCGCGCGGCCCGCGCCGCTTTCATCATTCAGTGCGCGGGGCTCGCGCTCGCGGGGTTCGTCGCGCTGGCGGAAGCGCTCGACCTGGGTGCGGTGACCACCCAGCCGTTCTACTTCGTGCTCGACGCGGCGTGGCCGCTCAGCCACCTGTTCATGCTCGCCGTGGGCGCGCTCGTGCGGCGCGCGGGCGTGTGGCGCGGGTGGCGCCGCCTGGGCTGCTTCGCCTGCGGGCTGGCGCTGCCGTCCTACTTCGCAGCCCTCCCGCTGCTCGGCGAGGACGCGCGCTTCGCCTTCGTCGCCCTCGTCACCGCGGGCTTCACGCTGTTAGGCATCGCGGTTCGCACCGCGAAGGAGGTGTCTCGATGATTACGAGTCTTAGAGTAAAAGCCCGCGTCGCGGGGGCCGTCATCTCCGCCGCACTTCTTTCATCCGCTTTGCTGTTTGTCACGGCCGGCTGTGCGGCCGCGCAATCGGAAAACGCGGCGACCTCGCGGCTGGCGGGCATCGCCCTGCCGAGGGGTGCCGAGCGCATCCTCGACGCCAAGACGGTCGCGGAGTCCACGGCCCCTCTGGGCACTATCGCCGCCGGACTCGACTCCGAGACGCAGGTGCAGGCGACGGAGGTGCTCGGTTGGGGCGGCACGGGTTACAGGCGCGAGGACGGTCGGAGGATCATCGCAGAGGTACAAGCGTCACTGAAGGGGGCCGGACTACAGACGCAGACGGTGGGCGAGCCCCAGCGCGCTCAGGGCAACATCATCTCGTTCTTCGTCGCCGGCTCGGCCCGGCAGAAGAAGGCATTCGTCGGCTACTGGGTAGAGGGCGACCAACTGCTCATGCTCATCTGGGGGCAGTTCGCCAGAGCCATCGCGCAGGGCGGCGCGAACGGCGCGGGGGGCGGTGTCTTAGACCGTGTCTCAAGCGCCCCGATTGAAGCGCCGTCCCGGGCCGCCGCGTCCTCATCCTCGACGCCGACGTTCCCCAGGCTCGCGGCCGGGCCGAACCAGGCGACGGGCGCCGTCCTGAACATGCTGGGCCAGCCGCTGGCGGGCGCGCGGATTCGTTTCTGGCGCATGACCCCGCAGGGCGCCATCCTCGAATACGTGGCCCGCACAGACGCGCGGGGCGTCTACGCCGTCAGCCTGCCACCCGCGGGCGACTACCACGTCGACAACGCGACGGCGCTGGTCTCCTACGGCGAGCAGCGCTACTACCTGCCGTTGCGCCCAGAGGGCGACGACGGCTCGTTCTTCGACCGCGACGCGATTGACGTCACGAGGGGCTACGTCAAGAACTTCGTGCTGCCGGTCTCCGGCTACATCTCCAACGAGGAAGACCCGAAGCAGGAGCTCTCCTACTACGGCGGCTCGCTCTACTTCCGGGCCAGAGTCAAGATCGTCATCCCCAACGACCCCGACCCGATGCTGACGGCCGGCGCCAACGGTTCGGACGCGCTGCCCGAGGGCACACGAGTCCAGTTGACGCTGACGCCGCAGGGGCCTTTGCTCGACGGCAGCGCCGGCCGCCCGCTCAGCTACAACTTGCAGGTCAGGAACACCGGGAGGAACGCGTTCGAGACGACCATCAAGGACATTCCGCTCGGCGCCTACACGGCCCAGGCGCGCGTCACCACCCCGGACGGCAACGCCTACATGTCGCCGCTGTCGGCGCGCATCGTCCTGGCGGGCGGCATCAGCGGCACCTTCACGACGGACTCGAACAACCCGATCTTCTTCGCGCCGCGCTGGGAAGACTGGCCGATGATGAACGGCAACGTGGACGCGGCCCCGCTCATCAAGCGCTCCAACAAAGGCGGGGCCGGGAGCGTCTGGCTGGAACTCGGCGGCTGACTTTAACCGCTGCCGCTTTGTCGTCACTCGTGACCACGCTCAGACAACTCGAACCTTTGGTGCTTAGAATGAAAAACATAAACGCTAAAGCTTACGCACTGCTCATCGCCTGCGCGCTCCTGCTGTGCACGGCTGTCAACGTCACGGTCGTCGCCGCCGCGCCGCCGCGCAAGGCCGCGGCCGTCGGCGCGAAGGGGCTGCGCCAGGTTCAGTACGACAAGCTGTCCGACTTCGTCAACGAGCTAGGGTCGAACAGGACGGGGACGCACTACGTCATCACGTCGGTGCCCGCCGAGAAGGTCAGGCGCGTCACGCCCTACGACGAAGGCGCGAACCGCAGGGGGATGTTCTCCCTGTCGTCCGACGAGGGAGACAGCGACGCCTCGACGAGCTTCGTCACGTCGGGCGCGTTGGTCAAGAACCTGCGCGCCAGCCCCCTCAAGGACGCCGCCACGCTGCGCGTCACGGCGACTCTGGTCGAGTTCGTCGGCTCCTGCGACGTCTACCGCTCCTCGTTCGTCACCAGGGTCGAGGGTTACGGGGAGGACGGCTCGCTCCTGTGGGTAGCCACCGGGGCCGAGCCGGTTAAAGTGAGAATGCGTCAGTAATGAAAGCCGTCGGGGACGCGCGCCGACCGAAAGCTTTCGGGCGTCGGCGTAGACGTTAACGGGCAGGCTTTTTTAGTTCTCAGGACGTCCAGTTAGTCATTCTGTAACCGAACACGAGCGTGGGTTTTGGCCTCGAGGCGGGTGGCCGAAAACTTCACTCATCTGCGCAGGCGGCTGCACGAAATGGTGACGCCGCACGGCTCCGTCGGTGTATCTGCTCCGTCTATTTCGGGCATTTGGCGCCGCGCCTCGGTGGCATGGTTGTTGCGAAGAAAAGGCTACGGAGGTACGCCATAAACATGAATAGATCGTTCAAGGGAATAGGCGGCGCACTCATTACGCTCCTGATGGTTGCCGGCTTCACGCTGGCCGCCGGCTCGACGGCGCAGGCGCAGTACAGGCGCGACCGCGACGACGACCGCTACCGGCGCGAGCGCGACCGGGACTGGCGTCGCAACCGCAACACCAACGTCTACGACCGCAACCGCAACGGGGTGGACGACCGCTACGAAACGGGCAGCGTCTACGACCGGAACGGCAACGGCGTGGACGACCGCTACGAGCGTAACGGCGGCTACGGCACCTACGGTGGCTACGGTAACCGCGGCGGCTACGGCACGTACGGCGGCTACAACCAGGCCGCGATGAATCAGGGTTATCAGGACGGCCTGAACACTGGCGCGAGCGATGCCCAGCGCGGGCAGAGCTACAACCCGCAGAGGTCGCGTTACTATAAGAATGCCTCTTCGCAGGCTTTCCGCGAGGGCTTCGTGCAGGGGTACGATGAGGGCTACAGGCAGTATGCGGGCTACAACAACAACGGCCGCTACCGCAGGAACACAAACCTTGGGAACATCCTCGGCGGCATCTTCGGCAGGCCGTAACACGGCCCGGATGTTTGTCGGCAGAGGAAGAAAAGGGGAGGGCCAATGGCCCTCCCCTTTTCCACTTCCGAGTGGGGTGCTCGACGACGCGGCCTCGCTACTGAACGACTTTGACCTGCGCCAGGTCGGTGTAGGTGACGTCGTAGTGCAGCACGCGCGTCGGGAGTTCGAGGAGGAACTCCCGGTCTCTCGGGAGGTGATGAGGTTTCTCGATGTCCCGCCCGGCGTACGCCTCAATCGCCTTTCGTGACTCCCAGTACGAGATCACGGTGAACTCGACCGCGCCCGCCTCCTCCCGGCGCATCAACTGGGCGCCGAGACTTCCGGGGACGGAACCAATCTTCTTCACCCCTTCGAGGAGGTAGCGGTAATACTCCTCGGCGCGCGCCGGCGCGACCCGGCCCTTCCACTCACGCGCGACAACCGTCCTCGGAGGCCCCGAAGGGGAAGGGGCGCTGTCGCCGGCGCGGTCGGCGCGGGTCGAGAAGCCGAAGAGCGCGACGAGAGTCAGTCCGACGAAAAGAAAGATGGCCTTCTTCATCTGAGTCCTCCTGCCTTCATGTGGCCGCGGGCGAATCGAGAGACCTACTTGTTGATGTCCTCTCTGTTCTCCAGACGCCTCAAGAGGTCTGCGTGCTGAGCCTTGAGAGACTCCGGGGCCGCCGCGACGGCGAGTCTCATCTCCCTGACCGCCGTGTCGAAGTCGCCTCGTGCGACGGCGACGCGTGCGGCGTCGTTGTGCCCGACCCAGCTGTTCGGGTCTTTCCTGACGTTGCCGCGGAAGAGCTCCAGCGCCTCGTCCTGCTGGCCCTGGATTTGGAGGCCCCGGCCGTAGCTGTGGACTTGGAGCTGGCCGCCTTTGGCAATCGCCGTGTTCCGCGCGGCGAGGGCCTCCTCCTTACGCCCGAGCGCGCCCAACGCGTGCGCCCTGGTCATCTCGTTCTCGAAGCGGTCTTCGATCTCGATGGAACGGTCTGCGTACTTCAAAGCCTCGTCCGCGCCGAGCCGGTTGTTCAGAAGGTAATCGGCCGCCTCCTGCCAGGCCTGCCACTCGAACTGCGGGCGCGCGCGGAGCTGGTTCCGCAGGCTCTGCCGGACGAGCTCCGGGGTGTTGACCTCGACCTTGAAGGGCACCGCGACCTTCTCCCAGCGCATCGTGACGACGGCGGAGTTCGGCTCGGGGTCGTCGAACTCGTAGGTGAGGGCTTCGCGGTTCTCGGCGGCCTGCGGCTTCACGTTCACGCGGAGCGCGTCTTCGGCCTTGTCATAGGTGAAGCTGCCCCAGGAGGTCGAGTTCTTCGAGAAGATGACGACCCACGAAGTCTCGCCCGGAATCATGTGCAGCCCGTACACCCCTTTCGGGAGGGGCTGGCCTTCGACTGTGACCGGGTCGCCGAATTCGATGGTGGTGTTGTAGTTGGCCCCCGCACGCCACACCTGCCCGTAGCCCACGAGGCCGCCGAAGATTTTTCGGCCGCGGACGAGCGGCCGGTGGTAGTCAATCGTGATGTCTGTGATGCCGATGCGCTGCGTGGCGCGCGCGTGCTGGCTGGCGTCCGGCAGATTCAACAGCGCCGACTGGCCCTGCACGAAAGGAACTGTGACGAACAAGCTCGCGACCAACAGCGCCGCGGCGGCGACGTATCTACGCATAACCCGAGTCTCCTTCTTTCAGACGCTCAACAGCTTCTTCACGTCGGCGCTCGAAACCAGGTCGGAACTCCACGCGAAGCCCCCGGCCTCCCGCATCTCCGCGCACGCGCGCAGCAGCGCGGTGACGGCGGCGCGTGCCAGCGCCCCGCCGACGCTCAGGCGCGTGGCGCCCGCGTCGGCCAACTCTGCGACCGTCGCCCCCTTGACGAGCGGGGCCAGGACGTTCAAAGGCTTCGTCAGCGCGCTCGCCACCAGACGGACTTCGTCGAGCGTCGTGAGCCCCGGCGCGTAAAGCACGTCGGCGCCCGCGGCCTCGAACGCCTGGAGCCGGCGGACGGTGTCGTCGAGGTCGTTCTTTCCGTGGAGCAAATTCTCGGCGCGCGCGGTCAGCGTGAAAGGGAAGTCGAGCGCGCGCGCCGCCTCTGCGGCCGCGTGCACGCGCTCGACGGCTAGGTTGAAATCGTAAACGCGGTTCGAAGGTTCGCCGCCGTAGTCCTCGATTGAGCCGCCGACGAGCCCGGCGCGCGCGCCGAGCAGGATAGTCTCTCCGACCTCCGCCGGGTCGTCCGCGAAGCAGTTCTCCAAATCGGCGCTGACCGGCAGCTCGGTCGCCGCCGAGAGCTGGCGGCAGTGTTCGATCACCTCGTCCCGCGTCATCTGTCCGTCGAGCCGCCCCAAAGAGTTGGCGAAGCCCGCGCTCGTCGTCGCCAGCGCCTCGAACCCGAAGCCGGCCAGCAGCCGCGCCGACCCGATGTCCCAGGGGTTTGGGATTACGAAAGCCCCCTCGCGCTTGTGCAGCGCCACGAACCGCTCGGCCTTCTCTCTCTGCGTCGCCATCGCATCCTCCCGAAACAGGGCGTAAGACTTCTCATACCGACTTGCAGATTGAAATAAGGCCCCTTCTCGCTGGGAGCGCGGGCATCCCTGCCCGCCAGCGTGCGCCAGCACGCTCACCGTCTCCCTGTTTATTTCAACGTCGAGACATAGAGTCTCTCAGCTTTCGCGCTGCGTGCTCATGCGGGCAGGGATGCCCGCGCTCCCAGCGAAGAGCCGGCCTTACCTCAATTCGCAAGTCGGTATCAGACCCTGCGCCCCGCTACTTGTCGGCCGCCGGCTTGAACACTGCCCTGAAGGCTTTGAGCGCGGCGGGGTGGTAGATCGTCGAGTGTTTCTCGTCCGGCATCTTTTCGTAGTGCCAGCGCAGACCGGGGGGCGCCCCTTTGCCAAGAACATCCACGAAGCGCTGCGTGCCCTCCATGGCGTCACTGCTGCTCGCGAGGTAGAGCGCCTGCTCCTTCTTCGGGCGCGCGCGCAGCAACTCGCCCGCCCGGCCCACCAGCTTTTGATCGTTCCACCAGAGGCTCGGGTCGAAAGCTATGTAGGTGTCGAACAGCTCCGGTTCGAGGAGAAAGGTCTCGACGACGAACAGCCCCGCGAGGGACTCGCCGACGATGGCCGTCTCGTCGGTCGTGCGGTAGCGCGCCTTCACCTGCGGCATCAACTCGTCGCGGATGAAACTGCGAAACGCCGCAGACCCTCCCACGCGCGGCGCGATCTTCTTGTCGCTCTCGCTTTCGGTGGGGCCGGTCAGGTCGCGGCGGCGCTGTGTGTTCTCGATGCCCACCAGCAGGAACGGGCGCATCGTCCCGTTGCCGACCGAGACCTGCACCAGCCCGGCCACGTGCAGGAAGTCTTCGGCCATCCCGCCGTCCGGCATGTAGAGCACGGGCAGGCGCGTCCCGGCCGACTCCCTGTAGCCGGGCGGAAAGTAGACGTTGATGCGCCGCGTCTCACTCAGAATTCTGGAGTTGACGGTGAACGTCTCGCCGATGGTCAGCGGCTCCGCCTGAACGACCGACGCCGGGCGGGCCTGCGCGTGAGCCAGGGCCGCTAAGGTTGGAATCAAACACAACGCGTAGAGTCTCGAAATCTTTCGCACGAGGAGCTGCCTCTTATTTTCTCTTCATCTCTCGGCCGCGGAAGGTGACGGTCTCGCCGGGCTTCATCTCGTAGAAGGGGACGCCCAGCTTCTTCAGCTCGGCGGCGAACTCGCCCGCGTCCGCGGCGATGCCGGGGAAGGTCGCGTAGTGCTGCGGGACGGCGAGGCGCGCGCCGACCGATTTGGCCGCCCTCGCGGCCATCCGCGGCTCCATGCCGAAGTGGCCGCCGATGTTGAGCAGCGCGAGGTCGACCTTGTACTCCTCGCCGATGGTCTCCATGTCTTTGAAGTAGGCCGTGTCGCCCGAGTGATAGATGGTCGGCCCGTCTTTGACCATCACGACGAAGCCGGCCGGGTTGCCCCCGTAGGCGCGTTCGGGTTCGCTGGGGCCGGCCTTCGGGTTGAAGACGCTGCTCGAATGAACCGCGGGCGTCATGGCGACAATCACTTCGCCGTCGGCGATTGTTATCTCGCCGCCGATGCCCATGATGGCTTCCGTCTCGGCCTGCTTCGAGGGGAAGTCCGCGAGCTTGACGAGGTTGCCGGCCAGCTCCGGGTTGCAGACGAGGACGGCGCCCGTCTTCTTCGCTATCTCGACGGCGTCGCCGACGTGGTCGCGGTGGCCGTGCGTTAAGAGGATGTAGTCAACTCTCGTCAAAGAGGCCAGCGGGTCTTTCCCGTCCTTCGCCTCCGGGTTCGAAGGGTTCCTGAGCCACGGGTCGATGAGCAGGACTTTGCCCTTCGGCGTCGTGACGGAGAAGGCCGCGTGCCCGAACCACCTCACCTTCGTCTCCTGCGCCCTCACCTGATTAGAAGAACCCATGACGAGCATAAGCAAAGCAGCGAACAGGCCGATGACCTTTATCAACACCTTCTCTCCTAAGTGGCGCGGCCTTCCTGGGCGTGAGGCCGCCGGTGATCTGCTATCGAGTCGGCGACGACCCAGGCCGCCCCGGTTAAAGCCAGGTTGATGGCGTTGCCGGCCCACACCATATGTTCACGTGGCTGTGCGAAGAGGGCCGGCGCCCACACCAACGCGCCGAAGAGGGCGAGCATCAAGGTGAGCAGCCTTGAGCCGAGCACGTCCAGCACCCCCGAGAGTATCGCGACGCCTGCGAGCAGGTGAAAGACGCCGGTCGCCACCGCCCAGAACTTTTGGTTCGGGGGAACCCACTCCGGAACCATCGCGGCCGTCTCCGGGATGGCGAAGAAGTGACTGAGCCCGAACGCGAGCACGCAGACGCCGAACGAGAGACGACCTGTCAGGGCCGCCCTCCTCGCCCCGGCCGAATCGCGCGGCAGCAGAGAAGAGTAAACGACCAGGGCGGCGACGGCCAGAGCCATCTCCTCAAGCATCCCGCCCCAGGTGCCGAAGAGCTGCGGGTACCCGATCACGCGGGGCAGCCAGAACAGGGCGAAGACGAAATAGAGGAGCGCCAGCACCGAAAGCCCCGCCGGGGCGCTCCGCCGCCATTGAATCGCGACGCCCGCCGAGAGCAGGCACGCGGCGGCGAAGTACGCGAGCGACTCGCGGTGCGGGACGGCGAACGGCAGAGCCTGGATCGGCTGCCAGACGGTCGCGAAGTCGCCCCAGACCAGCCCGACGAGTCCGAGCGCGACGGCGCCCAGGCCGTACACGTGGCTACCCAGATTTGAAACGGCCGTGCGGCTTACCATCGGAGTGCGCGTTCCTTTATGGGTGTGGCGAAGTTACTCGCGGGCCGCCATCGCGTCCTGTCCTCTGAGTCTGTGATGCGTGCATGACTTGGCCCCGAGCTTACACTCGCGGTGGTACAATTGCTAGAGCCATTTATCTCCGTTTCATTAGGCCAATTGCCGCGGCATGCCTAAAACCGTCAGCTCGCTCGAATTCGCCTTGAGTAACCGGCCGCCGCACCAGACCCTTTCGGACTGGCTGTACGCGGAGTTGCGCGGCTCCATCCTGGAAGGCCGCCTGCGGCCCGGAACCAGACTGCCGTCGTCGAGAGACTTCGCACGGCAGCATTCCCTCTCGCGGGGCACGGTCGTCGTCGTCTTCGAGCGGCTGTTGGCCGAAGGGTATCTCTCCTCCCGCGTCGGGTCTGGCACTTGGGTGAGCCAGCGCGGGGCGGCGGGCGCCCACGCGCGCGCGGAGCCTCAGGCGCCGCCGGCTTACGTCCGCCGGGTGATTTCGGCCTACGCCCGCCCGAAGGCATACGAGGGCTGGGTCGCGACGGAAGGCCGCCGCCCATTTCAGATGCGCGACCCGGCCCTCGACGAGTTCCCCGCAAAACTCTGGGGGCAGTTAATCGCCCGGCGGGCGCGAACCTTCAAGTCCTGGTTGCGGACGGAGGACGACGGCCGCGGGTACCGCCCTTTACGCGAGGCCACCGCACACTACCTGGGCTCGTCCCGCGGCGTGAGGTGTACCGCCGACCAGATATTCATCGTGTCGGGGGTGCAGCAGGCGCTCGACCTCCTGGCGCGCCTGCTCTTGAAACCGGACGACCCCGTGTGGGTGGAAGACCCGGCGTACGTCGGGGCCACCATGGCCTTCTCGAACGCCGGGGCGAAGGTCGTCCCCGTCCCCGTGGACGAAGAGGGGCTGTCCGTCTCCGCGGGGGCGCGTGTGTGCGACCGCCCGAAGGGGATGTACCTGACGCCGGCCCACCAGTTCCCGCTGGGGATGACGATGTCTCTGGAGCGCCGGATGGAGGTGCTGAAGTTCGCCGCGCGGGCCGGAGCTTTCGTCATCGAAGACGATTACGACAGCGAGTATCGTTTCGAGGGGCGGCCCGTGCCCACCTTGCAAAGTCTCGACCGGAGTTCGAGCGTCATCGTGGTCGGGTCGTTCAGCAAGCTTCTCTTCCCGTCGTTACGTCTGGGGTACGTGATGCTGCCCCCGCCGCTGGTCGATTACTTCCTGGCGTTTCGGCTTCAGACCGACTTCCGCTCCGTCGGCCTCGACCAGGCGGTGCTCTGCGACTTCATCGAAGGCGGGCACCTGGGTCGCCACCTGCGGCGCATGCGCGAGCTGTACGCCGGCCGCCTCGCGGCGCTGCTCGAAGGGGGGCGCCGCCACCTGAAGGGCCTGCTCGAAATCTCCAACATTCGGGCCGGCCTCTACACCGCGGGGTTCCTCAGGAACGGCATGACCTCGCGGGAGGCGGAGACGGCGGCGGCGGCGCACGGCGTCGAAGCCGTCGCCCTCGACCGGTACACCCTGAAGCGCCCAGACCCGAAAGGGGTGCTCCTGGGTTTCGCCGCCTTCGACGAGGCCACGATTCGCGAGGGGCTAGTCCGTTTGGCCGCGGCGTTCGGCCGGCGCAGTGGCAGAGCCGAGTTGAAACGTGAAGCAGTCTCGTAAGGGATTATCTATCCAGGGCGCAGAGCGCCAGCCCTTTCGCGACGGTGGTCAGCTCCTCCCCGCTCCGCAGACGGTCGGCGCCGAACCTGTCTGCGAAGAGTCGCCGAACCGCCGGCACGAATGACGACCCGCCCGTGAGGAAGACGCTGTCTACGTCGGCCGCGGCGACCTGACACCGCGACAGTAAACGCTCGACGCAGCCGGCGATGGCCTCTACGTCCGGCCGTATCCAGGACTCGAACGCCCGCCGCCCGACGTACTCTTCGATCTCCACCTGTGCGTCGTTAAAGACGAAGCCGGCGGTCTCCCCGTCGGTCAGCCCGACCTTCGCGGCCTCGACCGACCTGTAGAGCTTGTAGCCCAGATTATCCTTGATGACGTGAATCAGCGCCTCGACCTTCTCGCGCTCGACGGCCTGCGCTTTCACCTGCTTCAGAACGTTCATCGTGTCCGGGGTGTTGAGGAAAGACATCAGGTGCCAGCTCGCCAGCTTGGTGTAAATCCAGACGGGCACCCTCAGCTCTTTACCCAGAGAGATGTATTGAGAGCCTAAGCCCAGCCTCGGCGCGACCACGTTCGTCATCACCCGACTGTCGAAAGTGTCGCCCGCGATGGGGAGGCCTTCGGTGCCCAGGATGTGTCTTTGCTGGTGGCCCTCCCGACGCCTGGACGGCCCGAGCCGGATTAGGGAGAAGTCGCTGGTGCCGCCGCCGAAGTCGCCTATCAGAACCAGCTCGTCGTGGTCGAGTTGCTTCTCGTAGTGGTAGGCCGCGGCAATCGGCTCGAACTCGAACGAGACGCTGTCGAACCCGGCCAGCTCCGCCGCCGCCCTGAGCCGCCCGAGTGCGAACTGCTCGTCTTCCGGTTTTTCGGCGCCCGAGAAGACGACCGGGCGGCCGACCACGGCGTGTGCAGCAGCGGCGCCGCCGAACTGCGTCCGGGCCACCTCCCTGAGCCTGCGGAGGATGACCGAGACCAAATCTTCAATCGTATAACTCCGCCCGTATATCTGTGTGTGTGTAAACAGGCGGCTGGCTAAGTAAGATTTGATCGACAACATCAGCCGCCCTTTGGTCTCCGCGTCGAGGTAGCTGTGTATCGCGTCGGGGCCTGCGACCACCGGCGGCTGCTTATCCGCCCCGCGTTCTTTGGCCGGGAAGTAGAGGATCGACCTGAAAGTTTTAGTTAAGTTCGGGCCGTCACGGAAAAGGGCCAGCTCGACGGAGCCGTCGCCCTTGCCGACGGCGATGGCGCTGTTCGTCGTCCCGAAATCCAAACCCACGACGTTGTGCATGAGCTGAATAGTAGGGACACCCGCCGAAAAGGGCCAGCCCTACAACGCGGAGGCCGCCCGAGAATTTAACCTCGGGCGGCCTCACGCTCCCGCGCCGGGCGACGCCTACTGCCCGAACCGCTTGATGTACTCGTCCGAGGTGATGAAGGCTTTGACCATCTCGGCCTCGACGAAGTTGCCGTTGAACTGGTTCAATTTGCCGAGCCAGAAGTTGTAGCCCGTGAAGTCCCTGTCGGGCGACTCGTTCGGGTCGCGCCGCAGGTAGCCGAAGTACTGCATGAGCACGAAGGCGCGGTTGAACTCCTGCTGCGCGAGCTTCCCGTTTTCGGCGACGCGCCGCAGGGCGCGGGCGCGCGCCGCGGCGTCCGCCGTGTCGGCCGCGCCGCCGAACTCGCCGATGACCGCCTGGCGCTCGGCGGCCGTCGGGGTGACCTCGGCGTTGGCGAAGAGGCGGTCGGCGAACTGCGCGGGGCTGAGCGTCGTCGGGTGGAAGAGCGGGAAGTAGAGCCCCTGGGCGAACGCGTCGAAGAATTCGCGCTTGTTCAGTTCGAGCTGATTCTGCCAGTCGCCCTGCCCGACGACGACGTTCTGCCCGAGTTGCCGCGTGCCGAAGAGGAAGTTCGGCCAGTTGATGGGAGGCTGTCCCGGAGGGCTCCCGTAGGCCGCCTTGTAAGTCCGGTAGACGAGGTAGCCCGTGTTCTGGAACTCGATGGACTGGAAGAAGGCGGCCGAGACGTTGACGCGGCAGACCTCCGGGTTCGGGTTGCCGCAGTTCGTCGTCTGGTTCTTCCAGAAGGCGAGCCCTTCCGCGTCTGGCTCGCGCCCGAGGAAGTCCGCGTAGTGCTGCCGGACGAAGAAGTCCGGGTCGAAGCTCGCGGCGCGGACGGGGCTCGGCCCGTCGGCCGCGTCGTTGCTCTCGATGTCGAAGAAGGCGAAGGAGGGCTTGCCGAGGGTGCAGCCGACGGCGCCGTAGAGGTAGACGTAGAACGACTCCTTATCCTCCCTGAAGGCGTCGTCGGTCACGTAGACGGTGAAGGTCTTGGTCGTCTCGTTCGGCTCGAACCGCAGGGCGCCGACGGTGGTCGTGTACTCGTTGCGCCCGTAGAAGTCGGTGGTGTAGCTCACGACGGAAGGCGCGGAGAGGTCGCCCGTCCTCGTCACCAGAAAATCTATCTTGCGGTCGGATTCGGAGACCTGGAAGTGGTCGGCGGTGAGCTGCACCTTGGTGAAGACCGCGCCGTCGTCGTCCTTGATGGTGCCGACGGCCTCGCCGTCGCCGATCACGGCGTTGGCGGGGGACGAGAGGAGCACCTTGAAAGTCTCGTCGGGCTCCTGCACGGCGTCGGGGACGATGCCGACGGGGATGAGTCCGTACGTGAAGCCCGCGGGGATCGTCAGCGTCCCGGTGGTCTCGTTGTAGTCAGTGCCGTTGTCGTAGAAGTGTCCGGGGGTCGCGCTCACGGCCTGCGTCGTGACGGCGACCGTGACCGTCTGCGCGCTCGGCTCCGAGAGGGTGACGACGAAGACCATGTCGTCGCTGCGCCCGTCGCCTTCGCCGATGCTCGCGTCGGCGACGTTGATGACGGGGACGGCCGCGGCGGCGCCGACCCGCGCGTCGGCGCGCGCGGCCGCGGCGCAGGCGCACGCGAGGGTGAGCAGGCAGAGCGATAGGAAGCGGGTACGAGGAGCCCTCATTCTCATGTCCTTACTTGTTCCGTTGGTGTCCGGGCGGTTGCGGGTTCCGGCCCGCGGGATCGGGCGGGCCGTGTGACGGGCAGCACCTCGACGCCCTGGGGAGTACGGCTGCGGCGGAGATAGTAGCAGGTTTCGGGCCGCGTCGTGTCAAATCAGCGATGCCGGGCGTCGGGCGTTCCTGCTAAACTGGCGGCGGTGCGTATGACGTGGCACTTACGAAACCTGCCTGTCCTCATCGTCGCCGTCTCCTGCGGCGTGGCGATTGCGGCCAGCCACTACGTCGTGCAGCCCCTCGACACACGGGTCAGTTATGACTCGCTCCCGCTTTCATTGCGGCTGGTCTATTCCATCTCGCTGCTCAACGTGGTGCCACGCATCTTCATCGCCAGGATCATCTGCGAGGCGCTGGGGCTGCCGGGCTGGTTCGGGGAGCTTCTGGGCGCACTGTATTGGCCGGCCCTGGGTGTGCTGGCCGGGACGCGGCAACACTGGGCGGCGTGGGGGGCCGGGGCCTTAGCCGTCAACGTCGCGCTCCTCGCCCTGCTCCTCTACGCGCTGTCGAGGGCGAAATTCACTTTCTGATACCGAGTTGCAAATAGAAATAAGGCCGGCTCTTCGCTGGGAGCGCGGGCATCCCTGCCCGCCTGAGCGCCGCAGGCGCGAATGAGACGACGCGCCCAAGCTCAAGGTCGAGGTGAAGAGTAAGACGGTCAGCGTGCTTTCGCACGCTAGCGGGCAGGGATGCCCGCGCTCCCAGCGAGAAGGGGCCTTATTTCAATTTGCAAGTCTGTATGAGTAAGGGCATCTGACGTCCGACCCCGGGTCTGTCATGAACTTTCGGCCGTGGCAAGTCGGCTCAGGCCCCCTGCCCCAGAACCTCGCGGAAGTTCTTCCACTCTTCGTCCACCTGCTCGGAGGCGCGCCTGACCCGCACCAGGTAGAACAGCAGACGCCCCGACTGGAAGAGCCAGAACATGTAGAGGATGAGCAGGCACTTCAGCCCGAGGGCCGCGTTCATGACGAGCGCCGCCGCCACCTGCTCCTGCAGCGACTTGCCCCCGTAAAAGATGAAGAGGGCCTGGATCACCGTGTAGAGGAACAGGATTAAGACCAGCCAGGGTGGCGAGTTGAGAAATTTGCTCTGGAAGCGGCCGACGAAGAGCGCCATCGCGACCCCGCCGGCGATGCCGCTGATGACCTTTGAGATGAGGTGGATGGTCTCGGTGTGCGGCGCGGGGTGCGAGGTCAGCACCAACTCGATGACGAACCAGATGAGCATCCCGAACGCGACCGGGATGAACCACTGCGGCCGCCGCCGCCCGCCCGTGATGGTGACCCCCTTCCGCCCCTGGGTCTTATGCCCGACCGTGATCGGCTCGTTCAGGATGTCGAAGCAGCGCCAGATGCATAACGTGTTGAGGTTGTTACCGAGCGTGAAGACGGTGGCGACGATGTAGTTCCGCTCCCCGAAATCGAAGAGGCTCGCCGACGCGCAGAGGTAGAGAAAGAACCAGGCGGCCAGCAGCCAGACGAACCACTCGCGGTAATGTTTCAACGCGTCCTCCGCGCTGTTCCGCGCCTTCTCCCAATCGTCCACCTTCTGGTAGCCGGTGGAGTTCGTGATGTGAGGCTTCAGGCGGCCGTCGTTCTTGTCGAACCTGAGGTCGCGAAACCCCTGCGGCCCCGGGTTCCGCCTGAGGTATTGGTAGGCGACGGCGATAGCGATCAGGTGCAGGATACAGCCGACCCCCTGCGCGGCCTGCGCCGCCAACTGCTTCGAAGCTTCGGCGCGGGCCGGGTCGGAGAAATAGATCGCCGAGGCCAGCACGAGCGAGAGCAGGAAACTGGCCGCCACGCAGTTGCGGAGGCGCGCCCAAATTTTCGCGCCCGAGGTCTCCCGCCACTCCTTGAAGGTGGTGGCCCCGCCGTACGAGGCCGCCGAGCTGTTCCCGATATCCGACAGGAACTCGCGCATCGTCTGGTAGCGGCGCTCGGGGGCCTTCTGCAGGGCTTTCCTGACGACGGCCTTCAAACTCTCCGGGATGTGCCGGCTCAGCGGGGCGGGCTCGACCTTGAGGATCGAGGCGAGGGTCTCGACCGCCGTCTGGTCTTTGAACGGCGGCACGCCGGCCAGCATCTCGTAGAGGCAGACGCCCAGACTCCAGACGTCAGTCCGCCTGTCCGTCGCCTGCCTGCGCACCTGCTCCGGCGACATGTAATTCGTCGTCCCGAAGCCGCGCAGCCATTCCGTCCCGCTCACACCCGCCGCGTCCGGCTCGCCCTGCGGCGCCTCGCGCGCGGCCAGCGTGGCGATGCCGAAGTCCAAGACCTTGGCGTCGCCGTCCGGCCTGACGATGACGTTCTCGGGCTTGACGTCGCGGTGGACGACGCCGCGCGCGTGGGCGGCTTCGAGGGCCGAGGCGATCTGGCCGGTGAGCTTGAGGGCCGTCGGCACGTCGAGCGGCCCCCGCCCGAGCTTCTCGCGCAGCGTCTGGCCCTCGATGTACTCGGTGACGATGAAGCTCTTGCCGCCCCCGGCGATGAACGCGTGGACGGTGAGGATGTGCTTGTGGTTCAGACCCGAAGCCGCGCGCGCCTCCTTCCGGAAGCTCCGCACCCGCTGCTCGTCCTCGCCGAACTCCCCGCCGAGCGCCTTCAGGGCGACCCGCCGCCCGCCCAGCGCGAGGTCTTCCGCCAGGTAGACCTCGCCCATCCCGCCGCTGCCAATCTTCCGGACGATTTTGTACTTGCCGTCGAGCACGTCGCCCGGCAGCAGGCCGCCGCGCAGCAGCTCCATCACGCGCTCGCTCACGTCCTCTTCCATGAACTCGTCGTCGTGGAAGGCCAGCAGCGATTCGACCTCCTCGCGCAGGCCCGCGTCATCGCCGCACTCTCCGGAGACGAACTGCCGCCTCTCGTCCGCGGGGAGTTCCAGCGCGCCGTTAAATATCTCGACCAGCTTCTGACGATCCGCGGGATTCATCCCCTTTCATCTCCCTCCTGAGCCACGCCTTCGCCACGTTCCAATGTTTCCTCGCCTTGTCGCGGGAGGTGTTCAAGACCTCCGCTATCTCGTCCCAGGTCATGCCCCCGTAGAAGTGCATCTCGACGATCCGCGCCCCCACCGGGTCCACCCTTTCGAGGTCGTACAGCGCTTCGCTGATCTCGAGCGGATTCCCGCCCACCTTTTTAAAGTCATCGACCAGCTCGACGTCCGCACGCTCCTGGTCGCCGCCGCGTTTCTCGCTCCTCCTTCTCCTCTCGTAGTCGACCAGGATATTCCGCATCGCCGTCGACGCCACGCTGAGGAAGTAGGCCTTGTCCTTCCAGTCGCGCGGCGGGTCCTTGACCATTTTCACGTAGGCCTCGTTGACGAGCGCAGTGACCCCCAGCGTGTGGTTCCGGCGCTCGAACCTTAAGCGGGAGCGCGCCAGCCGGCGGAGCTCGTCTTCCACCAAAGGGATCAGCTTGCCGAACGCGCCCCGGTCGCCGCCGCGCAGGGCCTCCAACAGTAAATCGATCTCATTCGTGTCTGTTGGGGAGTCGCCCATCGCAGAGTCTCGCCCTACTGGTGGTGTGAGTGTCCGGAGACGTTGAAACGTGTCAGGCCGGAAAGGTCAGCCCCCGAGTCGCCCGTGCATTGGAACAGAATTCGGTTCGTTTGCAAAGGATTTTGTTGGCCGGCGCAGGCCGCAAAAAAAATCGTCAAGGGCTCGCCAGTTAGACCCCGGAATTTACGGAAAACAGAGTAGGGGCGTTTCGGGAGCCCGACCACTTCGAAAGGACTGAAATGGCGATGAGCTCGAACGCGGGTGCAATAGATCGTTATCCGGACTTCGACGAGGCGGCCGCACATCCCAGGGGGCTCTACGTTCTGTTCGCGACGGAGTTGTGGGAGCGCTTCAGCTTCTACTCGATGCTCGCGCTCTTCACGCTCTACCTGCGCGACCCCGCGCAGGGTTTCGGCTGGACGGCGGCGCAGGCCACGTCGCTCTACGCCAACTACCTGATGTTCGTCTACGCGAGCCCGCTGGTCGGCGGCTTCCTGGCCGACCGCGTCCTCGGCTACCGGCGGGCCGTGACCATCGGCGGCCTCTTCTTCATGGCCGGCCACGGGCTGCTCGCCTTCCACTCGCTGCCGGCGGTCTACGCCGCGCTGACCTGCCTCGTCGTCGGCAACGGCTTCTTCAAGCCGAACGTCTCGACGATGGTCGGCAACCTCTACCCCGAAGGCAGCCCCCTCAAGGAGCGCGCCTACACCATCTTCTACATGGGCATCAACATCGGCGGCCTCATCGCGCCCCTGGTGATGGAGGTGGTGAAGAGGCAGTTCGGCTTCCACCCCGCGTTCGCCGTCGCCGCCTTCGGGATGGTGGTCTCGGTCACGACCCTCTGGGCCTTCCGGCGCGCCGTCGAGCGCCGCGGCCACGACCGGGGGGCGAAGGCCGACGCGCGGCCCGACGCGATGCGGGGCGTGCCGGACTGGAAGCGGGTCATGGCCCTCGTCGTCGTCTTCGGCCTCGTCGTCGTCTTCTGGATGGTCTTCAACCAGAACGGCTCCACACTCACCTTCTGGGCGGACGACAACACGGACTGGGCCGTGTCGGGGACGCTCTCGAACGCCATCAACTCGTTCTGGATCATCTCGCTCACGTTCCCGCTGCTGCGCTTCTGGGACTGGCTCGCGCGGCGCGGCAAGGAGCCGTCCACGCCTTCGAAGATGGCGCTCGGGATGCTGCTGACCTCGCTCTCGTTCCTGGTGCTGTACGCGGCCGCGTCCGTCGGCGAGGGCCGCGAAGTCCGGCCGGAGATGTACGAGGCCGGCTCGTTCAGAATCAACGACCGCGCCCTGGAGAAGCTGAAGGCCGAAGGCGTGCCGCAGGAGACTCTGGACAAGCTGGCTTCCGCGCGAGACCCGGAAGGGAAGTACCTCGTCTACGGCGTCAAGTTCGCGCCGAGGAGGGACGGTGACTCGGGGCAGCTCGTCTCCGGCGGGCGGCAGCTCGCGGACGCGGTCGAAAGGGTCGCCCCCGGCGAGTTCTCGGCGCGCGCGGACGCGTTCCTGCAGAGCGCCTACCTCTTCCGCGTCTCGCCGCTCTGGCTGATTCTGGCGTACGCGATCATCTCGCTCGGCGAGCTGATGCTGTCGCCGATGGGGCTGTCGCTCGTGTCGAAGGTCGCGCCGCCGCGCTGGCGCGGGCTGCTCATGGGCGGGTGGTTCGTCTCGACGGCCATCGGCAGCAAGCTGACGGCCATCGGCGTCTACTGGGAGCTGTGGCGGCAGTCGAGCTTCTTCCTCGTGCTCGCGCTGATGGCGCTGGGGATGACGCTCGTGCTGCGGGCCTTGCTCAGGCCGCTCAAGAGCGCCATGCCGGGCGTGTAGCGGGCCGCCGCCCGCGGGAAGGGGAGTGTGATGCTGAAACAACTGCTCGCGAGAAAGTCGATCAAGCAACTGCTGGCCGAGTCGGCGGGCGGGCACAGACTGCCCAGGGTGCTGGGGCCGGTTCAACTGACGAGCCTCGGCGTGAGCATGATCATCGGCGCGGGGATCTTCGTGCAGGTCGGCGAGGCCGCGCGCACGCAGGCCGGCCCGGCCGTCGTCATCTCCTTCGTCGTCGCGGCCGTGGCCTGCGCGCTGGCCGCGCTCTGCTACGCGGAGTTCTCCGCGATGGTGCCGGTGGCGGGCTCCGCCTACGCCTACTCCTACGCGAGCTTCGGCGAGCTGCTCGCGTGGGTCATCGGCTGGGACTTGCTGCTCGAATACGGCGTCGCGGCGGCCGCGGTCGCGCACGGCGCGTCCGACTACGTCCAGGAGCTCCTCAGAATTTTTCACCTGCGGCTGTGGGACGTCTTCACCGACGGGCCGTTCAAGTACGACCAGGCCGGCGGGGGGCTCGTCGCGACCGGAAAGTTTCTGGCGCTGCCGGCGCTGATCCTGTCGCTCGGCGTCACGGCCATGCTCATCCGGGGCGTGCGCGAGAACGTGAGGTTCAACGTGGCGATGGTCGTCTTCAAAACGCTCACCCTGGTTCTGGTCATCGGCGTCGGCGCGTGCTACTTCGAGCCCGCGAACTGGCGCGACTTCGCCCCACACGGCGGCGGCGGCATCACCTTCTTCGGCCGGCCCGTGTGGGGCGCGCTGAACGCGGCCGGCAAGCCGGTCGGGATACTCGCCGGCGCGGCCACGATCTTCTTCGCCTACATCGGCTTCGACTCCGTCTCCAACCACGCCGAGGACGCGCGCCGGCCGAGCCGCGACATCCCCATCGGCATCATCGCCTCGCTCCTCCTCTGCACGGTGCTCTACATCGGCGTCGGCGCGGTGCTCACGGGGATGAAACACTACTCGGAGATTCCGGAGAAGGCTTCCGTCGCGGCGGTCTTCGAGGAGAAGGGGCTGGTGTGGGCGCAGTTCCTCGTCGCGCTGAGCGCGGTCATCGCCATCGTCTCGGTCATGCTGGTGACGATGCTCAGCCAGACCCGCATCATGCTCGCGATGGGGCGCGGCCGGCTGCTCCCGGAAAAGTTCTGCACGACGCTGCACGGGCGCTTCGGCACGCCGTGGAAGTCGACCGTCTTCGTGGGCGTGTTCGTCGCGCTGCTCTCGTCGCTGCTGCCGCTCCAGTTCCTGACCGAACTCATCAACATCGGGACGCTCTTCGCCTTCGTCATCGTCTGCGGCGGCGTCCTCGTCCTGCGCCGCACAGACCCGCACACGCCCCGGCCCTTCCGCGTCCCCTTCGGGCCGGTCATCCCCGTGCTCGGGATCGTGACGTGCCTGGTGCTGATGTTCTCGCTGCCGCCGGGGAACTGGGTGCGCCTCGGGGTGTGGCTGCTGATCGGACTGGCCGTCTATTTCGGTTACGGCCGGCGCCGCAGCGCCATGCGCGAGGCCCCCGCGCCGCCGGTGCCGGACGCGGACGGCGTCGTCGGGGGAGTTCGTCGATCTCTCTAACGGCCGGGGACGGCAGGTGGTCACCTCCGGCACGTTGACGCCGTCGGCGGATAAAAGGGTGTAGACAATCTACACGGTAGGGGCGTAGACTGTCTACATGCCTAAGAGGGAACGCTACCGGAACCGGATAGAGCTTCTACAGGGGACGCTCGACCTCCTGATCCTGCAGACGCTGCGGTGGGGGCCGCAGCACGGGTACGGCATCGGCCAGGCCATCCGGGTCAACTCCGGCGAGGTGCTGCGCGTGGACACCGGCTCGCTCTACCCGGCGCTGCACCGGCTCGAAGGCCAGGGGATGGTCAGTTCCGAGTGGGCGGTCTCGGACAACAACCAGCGGGTCAAGGTCTACCGGCTGACCGCGGAGGGCCGGAAGCAGCTCGCGTCCGAGCGCTCGCGCTGGGAGCAGTTCTCCGAGGCCGTCGCGCGCGCGCTGAATCCGCAAGGCGAGGAGGGCGGGGCATGAGTCTATTCGGGCGGCGGCGCGACGAGGAGTTGGACGAGGAGATCGAGAGCCACCTGCGGATGGCGGCGCGCGAGCGCGTCGAGCGCGGCGAGACGCCCGAGCAGGCCGAGCTGTCCGCGCGCAGGGAGTTCGGCAACGTGACGCTGGTCAAAGAGGTCACGCGCGGGATGCGGGGCCGCGTGTGGCTCAGGCAGTTCGGCCAAGACCTCAGGTACGGGCTGCGCATGATGCGCCGCACGCCGTGGTTTACGGCCGCCGCCGTCGTCACGCTCGCCGTCGGCATCGGCGCGAACACGGCGCTCTTCAGCGTGGTGGACGCGGTGCTCTTAAAGAAGCTGCCGGTCAAAGAGCCCGACCAGCTGGTGCTCTTCAGGTGGACGTCCGGCCCGAACTTCAGCCCCGGCAGTCACCACGGGAATGTGACCCGCGACGAGTCGGGGCGGGCCGTCAAGTCGTCCTTCGCCCACCAAACTTACGAACGCTTCCGGGAGCAGCCGGGGCCGCTGTCGGACGTCTTCGCCTTCGGCTCGGTGCCGTTGAACGTGAGCGCCGACGGGCGCGCCGATGTCGCCAACGGGCAGGCGGTCTCCGGCAACTACTACGCGGCGCTGGGGGTGCCGGCCCTCGTCGGCCGGACGCTCACGGACGAGGACGACCGCGCGGCGGCGATGCCGGCCGCCGTGCTCAGCTACCGTTACTGGCAGTGGCGGTTCGCGGGCGACCCGAGGGTCGTGGGCCGACAGGTCAACCTCAACAACGTCGCGTTCACGGTCGTCGGCATTACGCCGCAGGGCTTTAACGGGACGATGCAGGTCGGCAGCTCGCCGGACGTTTCCATCCCAATCGCGTGGGAGCCACAAGTCCGCGGCGGGCGCCCTCTGATGGCGGGCGCGGGCGCGTGGTGGCTGCGCCTGATGGGCCGGCTCAACCCGGGCGTGACGCCGGAGCAGGCGCGGGCGACTCTCGAACACGTCTTCCAGCAGTCCGCACTCGAGCACCGGGCGGCGCGCGTGGCCGGGGGCGAGGACACGCTCGCGGCGCTCGGCCCCGACGACTACCCGCGCCTCGTCGCTTACACGGGGAGCCGGGGCGAGAACGCCACGCGGCAGTACTATCAAAAGCCGCTCTACATCTTGTCGGGGGTGGTCGGCCTGGTGCTTCTGATCGCGTGCGCCAACGTCGCCAACCTACAGCTCGCGCGCGCCGTGGCGCGGCAGAGGGAGGTCGCGGTGCGGCTCGCGCTCGGCGCGGGACGCTGGAGGCTGATTCGGCAACTGCTGACCGAGAGTTCTCTGCTCGCCGGCCTGGGCGGCGGACTCGGCGTGCTGCTCGCCTTCTGGCTCAAGGACGGGCTGCTCGCGGTCGGCGAGTGGGGCGGCGACGGGATGGCGGCGCTTGAGCCGCGGCTCGACTTGCGCGTCCTCCTGTTCACGCTCGCGCTGTCGGTGCTGACGGGGCTGGTCTTCGGGACGGTGCCGGCCTGGCGCGCGACGCGCGTCGACACGACGCCCGCGCTCAAGGACGGCGCGCGTTCTTCGGGCGGCGCGTCGCGGTCACTCTTCACGAAGTCGCTGGTCGTGGCGCAGGTGGCAATCTCTCTGCTGCTCATGGTCGGCGCGGGGCTGTTCGTCCGCACGCTCGTCAACCTGCAAAGGGTCGAGTTGGGCTTTGACGAGCGCAACCTGCTGCTCTTCTCGGTCGAGCCGGGCCTCATCGGTTACAAGGACGAGCGGCTCGCGGGCCTTTACCGACAGATGTCGGAGCGCATTGAGGGCGTGCCCGGCGTGCGCTCGGCCACGTTCTCGGCCGAGCCGCTGATCGCGCAGAGCGAGAGCGACCGCGGCCTCTTTCTGCCGGGCGCTCCCGTCTTGCCGGACGGCAAGGTACAGTCGAGCGGCAACGTCTACATCCATCAGGTGCGTGAGAACTTCCTCAAGGCGATTGGCATCCCCCTCCTCGCCGGGCGCGACCTCACGCCGCAGGACGACGCCCGCGCGGCCAAGGTCGCGGTGGTCAACCAGACCTTCGCGCGCCGCTACTTCAAAGGGGAGAACCCCCTGGGCAAGCGGTTCAGTTTCGACGCCAGCCCGGCGACCGCCGGCGAGGTCGAGATCGTGGGGCTCGCGGGCGACGCGAAGTACACCAGCCAGCGCGACGAAGTCCCGCCGACGGCCTACCTGCCGTGGCCGCAGGAGTTGAACGCGCTCCGCTCCGCGACCTTCGAAGTCCGCACGTCGGGCGACCCCGCCGCCTACGTCGAAGCCGTCCGGCGGGCGGTGGGCGGCGTCGATTCGGGCCTGCCGCTCAAAGACGTCAAGACACAGGTCGAGCAGGCCGACGAGACGCTGGCGTTGGAGAGGCTGTTCGCGAAGCTGCTCAGCCTCTTCGGGCTGCTGGCGCAGGCGCTCGCCGCGGTCGGATTGTACGGCGTGCTGGCGTGGTCGGTGGTGCAGCGCACGCGCGAGATCGGCATCCGCGTGGCGCTCGGCGCGCAGCGCGGCGACGTGCTGAGGATGGTTTTGCGGCAGGGGATGGCGCTGACGCTGCTCGGCGTCGCCGCGGGCGTGGCCGGCGCTTACGCGCTGACGAAGTACCTGGCGAGCCTGTCGGAAATGCTGTACGGCGTTTCGGTCACCGACCCTTTGACGTTCGGCGCGACCGCTCTGTTCCTGACGCTGGTGGCGCTGGCCGCCTGCTACCTGCCGGCGCGGCGGGCGACAAAGGTAGACCCGATGGTGGCTCTTCGCTACGAATAACAGATGAAGTAGGTAGGCTCAGTTCATCGTTACGACACGGTCGGCGTGGCCCGTCAGGCCGCTCGGGCGAGTGTGCCTGCCGAATCCTGTGAGGACGCCTTCCAACACGGGGAGCATGTGTGAGATGCGCCTGGCGCGAATCACCATGTCCCAGAGGGGCTCGAACTTCTTCCAGCCCCCGGCGTAGGCGGCGTGCCGCGCCGCGCCGAACAGGTTCGGCTTCGTCGCCGCCCCCCGCACGATAGAGCGCCAACGATAGAACTGCTTGTAAGCACGCCAGTAGCCCTTCTCTAAAGCCCCGGCGGTCATGCGTGCGGGCCGGAAGACTGTGTGGCGCGTGTCATACAGATCCCAGTCCGTGTGCAGCATGCGCCCGGCCTTCAGCATCCTCTCGTAGAGCGCGGTGCCCGGGTAGGGCGTCAGGATGTGGAAGGTCGCCGTCTCTATCCCTTGACCGACCGCCCATTCGACCGTGCGCTCGAACACTGACTCGTCGTCGCCGTCCATGCCGAAGACGAAGCTCCCGTTGACCATCACGCCGAGGTCGTGCAGGCGGCGGATGGCCGCGCTGTAATCTCTGTTCAGGTTGTGAGGCTTTCGCTGCTCCAACAGGTTGTCGCTGCTGAGCGTTTCGAACCCGACGAAGAGGCTCCGCAGCCCGCACGCCACGGCCTTCTCAAGGAGGCGCGGGCGGAGCACGGACTGCACCGTCCCCGCCGCCTGCCAGAGTCGGTTCATCCCGCGCATCCCGTCGAAGAGGGAGGCCGCGAAGCGCGTGTCGCCGAAGAGGTGGTCGTCCAGGAAGTAGAGGTGGCGGCCCGGCAGTCTCTCTATCTCCGCCAGCGCGTCGTCAACCCTCTGCGTGTAGAAGCCCCGCCCGCCTTCGAAGAAGGCCTCCTTGTAGCAGAAGTCGCAGGAGTGAGGGCAGCCCCTCGAGACGACAATCGAGTTCGGCACGAGATAGAGGTGGCGCTTAATCAGGTCGCGCCGAATCCTCGGCAGGCGTTCGAGCGTGCGCACGCTGGAGCGGTAAACCTTCCGCGGGCGACCCGCGCGGTAGTCGGCGAGGAAGGCGGGCCAGGTGTCTTCCCCGGGGCCGAGAAAGATCGTGTCGGCGTGCGCCGCCGCCTCCTCGGGCAGAGAGGTGACGTGCAGCCCCCCGAGCACGACGTACGAGCCGCGGCGGCGGTAGTGGTCTGCCAGTTGGTAGGCGCGCCGGGCCGAAGTGATGTAGACCTGTATGACTACCAGGTCGGGGCAGTCGTCGAGTTCGAGCACTTCGACGTGCTCGTCCTGAAGGGTTACTTCTGTCTCGCCGTCGAGGTATCCGGCCAGGGTGGCTAAACCCAGGGGCGGGAAGAGTGAATACTTGACCGGCCGGAAGAAAGGGCTTTTCGCTTCGGTCAAAGCCGGGAGAATCATCTTCACCTTCGTCATTGAGCGTCTCTCCGTTATCAACCACCTCGGCCTCAGGTAAAGCCCTTCTGAACTACGTCGCCCCGAGTCGCGTCAAGGGCTTTGTATAATAAAGCGGCCGACTATGCAACACTTGTTTTCGTCCGCCGTGTTTTCCTCCTCCGCCCCGGTGTTCTTAAAACAGGACGGCGTCGGCCGGCCGGCCACTCTTTCGCAGAGGTGGTCGGACGGCCGACGCCGTCTGAGTTAAGGGTGGCCTGCCTCAGTAGGAGGTCTTCAGCCAGTTCTCCTTCGGCCAAGCCAGCACGCCCGCGCCCGCGCCCTCCGCGCCCGTCAGGAGCGAAGGCAGTTGGCTCGGGTCGTGCGTGGCGTAGGCGTAAGGCAGCACGGTGAAGCCGTTCCACGAGAAGGCGATCTCCGGCGCCGGCACCGGCGCGAGCGGGCTGCCCGGCGTCGTGCTGTCGCCGCGGAACGTGACGCCGCGCAGGGTGTAGAGCGTGTCGAGGGCGATAACCTTCCCCGTGTACTCCGGCTGCGAGGCGCTCACCTGGTTGTTGCGCAGCGGCGAGAGCACGTCCACTAGCTGCGACTTCTCGAGCATCACCGCGCCGCCCTCGGTCGAGATCGAGCCGTTGAGCGTCACGTCGAAGTGGTAGGTGGGACTGCTGCCCGTCAGCTTGGCCGCGTTCGTCGGCGTCATCGCCGCGACGCGGGCGGCGCGCAGGTCTTTCGCGGCCAGCGCCTCCGTGTTGTTGACGTAGACGTTGAAGACGTGCACGTCGCCGCCGCGCAGGCGCGGCATGCGGTCCTGCATGTTCAGGTAGTAGTTGTGGTGGAGCGTCAGACGGTGGTTGGCGTTCAGCGTGTCGAACTCGTTGGCGCCGACGAGGTGCCCCTTCTTCTGCGAGCGGGCGATGGCGATGATGTCCTCCGTGCTGAAGCCGTTCGTGCGCAGGAAGTTGTACATCGGGTAGGCCGCGCGGTTCGCTTCGAGCGCGTCAATCTGCTTGCGGACGAAGCTGTTCGGCCCGCCGCCGTCGGCGACGAACGAAGACCACGAGATGGTCACGTTCTTCGAACCGCCCTTCACGTCCACCACGCCGTCGTAAGCCTTCGTGAAGGTGCAGTGGTCGATCCAGACGTTGTCGCTCGTCATGTCCACCGTGATGAAGTCCCAGTCCTGCTTGTCGAAATTGCCCTTCGAGGACTCGTCCCATTCCCAAAGCTCGTCGAACTTCAGGTTACGGATGAGCAGGCTGTTGGCGCGCTTGATGTTGAACTCGGCGTGGCGGATGGTCGCGCCGTTGGCGGAGAAGATGGTCAGGTTCGTCTTGTCCTGAATGTCGATGGTGCTGACGCCCGTCTGCAGCAGCACGGGGTGCGTGAGCGGCGCGGCGGCCGTGCGCAGCGCGCCCGTGCGGGCCGCGGCCGGCACCTCGTTGTAGCCGAGGTCGAGGTCGTTCATGATCTCGATGACCTTCACGGTCTTGCTGCCGAGCGCGGCCACGAGGTCGGTGGCCGTGTAGACCTTGCGGTAGTTCGGGTCTGACTCGGGCAACAGGCCGCCGCCGGTCGCGGCCTGCGCGAAGCCCTGCAGGTTGTAAATCTGTCCGGGCAGTTGATCCGTGACCGTGAGCGCGGCGGTGCTGCTGGTCGCCGTGCCCGCGGCGTTGCTGACGACGACGCTGTAGCCGCCCGCGTCCCCGCTCTGGACGTTCGAGAGGCTGAGCGACGACGACGTCGCGCCCGAGATGAGCGAGCCGTCCTTGTACCACTGGTACGAGAGCGGCGCGGTGCCCGTCGCGATGACGTTGAAGAGCGCGCTGCCGCCCGTGACGACCGTCTGCGTGGCGGGCTGCGAAGTGATGGCCGGGGCGACCGGCCCGGTCTGGACGGTCAGGACGGCCGTCGTGCTCGTCGCCGCGCCTGCGGCGTTGCTCACGACGCAGCGGTAATTACCCGAGTCCGTGCCCTGCACGTTGGTCAGGCTGAGCGTAGCGGAGGTCGCGCCCGCGATGGGCGAGCCGTTCTTCTGCCACTGGTAGCTGAGCGGGGCCGTGCCGTCGGCGGAGACTGAGAAGGAGACGTTCGCGCCGGCCGAGACCGTCTGCGAGACGGGCTGCTGCGTGATCGAAGGCGCGTCGCCCGCGTTGTTGCCGCCGCCGCTTGAGAGCGTAACGTCCGCCTCCTTGATAATGAAGTTGTAGTCGGTCGATCTGCTCAGGTAGAACGCGGCCGTGTCGAACTGCGTGGTGTTGGCAGGCGCGCTCGTGGCGGAGTACGACATCACGACGGCGCCCGACGGGTCTTTCAGGGTGTAGCTGACGAGCACGCCGGTGCCGTTGTTCTTGATCGACAGCGAGCCGCGGTAGTCGGTGTTGGCGAGCATCCCCGCGGTGGGCGTGCCCGTCGCGCCGGTGGTGAACTGCGTGTAGGGGCTCGTGCTGTTCAGCAGCGAGTTGTTCAAGCCCGTGCGCGCGTAGAGCTTGACGGGCGTGGCCGCGGCGGAAGGGCCGGCGTAGGTCATGGCCGCGTAGCCGCGGTAGTCGTTGAAGGCCGCGTTCGAGTTGCTCCCGAAGTCTGCGCTCACGCGAGCGTTCGAGCGCAGGAGCGCGACGGAGAAGGTGTTCGCGCCCGCGGTGGCCGTGTCGAAGGCCGTCCACTGGACGAGGAAGTCGAACGTGAGCGTCTGGCCCGCGCCGACCGTGACGGGCGCCGCCGACGAGTTGGTGAAGTAGTTGAGCAGCGTGCGGCTTGAGGTGACCACCTGCGTCGCCTTACCCGTGGTCGCGGTGAAGTTGTTGCTGCCGGAGGACGTCCACCAGGCCGCCGAGTCGGGCAGATTCTGCCCCGCGCGGTTGCCGTCGGCGAACCGCTCGCGCAGCAGGACGGTCGAAGGCACGACGACCGTCAAAGTGGCCGGGTCGCTCGTGGCGATGCCGGCGTCGTTGCTGACCTCGACGCTGTAGTCGCCCGCGTTCGAGAGCTGGAGGTTCGAGAGAGTCAGGCTCGCGGCCGTAGCGCCCGCGATGTCCGCGCCGTTCTTCTGCCACTGATAATCGAAGGGAGCGGTGCCGCCCGCGACGACCGTGAACGTGACGCCCTCGCCGACGTTCTTCGTCTGCGAAGCGGGCTGCGTCGTGATGGTCGGCGGGACGATGTGCGTCACCGTGAGCGCGACCGGTTCGCTCGTCGCCGAGCCGGCCGCGTTCGAGACGACCAAAGTGTACGTGCCCGCGTCGACGTCCTGCGCGTTGGCGACTGCGAGGCTCGGAGACGTGGCGCCGGGGATGTCCGAGCCGTTCTTCTGCCACCGGTAGCTCAGGGGCGCGGTGCCGTTCGCCGCGGCGAAGAAGTTCGCGGTCGCGCCGGCGTTGACCGTCTGCGGCTCGGGCTGAACGCTGATGGAGGGCGGCGTGATGACCGCCAGCGCGGCGCCGCTGCTCGCGGCCGAGCCGGCGGCGTTCGAGACGACCACCGTGTAGACGGCCGCGTCGGCGTCTTGAACGTTCGAGAGCGTGAGCGTGTCAGAGTTGGGGCCGGCGATGTCGCCGCCGTTCTTCCGCCACTTGAAGTTGAAGGGCGACGTGCCGCCCGCAGCGACCGTGAAGCTGACGTTAGAGCCTACGGGTGCCGACTGCGCCGCGGGCTGCGTCGTGATCGTCGGCGGCGTGATAACGGTGAGAACCGCGCCGCCGCTGGTGGCAGAGCCGGCCGCGTTCGAAACGACGACGGTGTAAGTGCCCGCGTCAACGTCCTGAACGTTCGAGAGCGACAAGCTCGACGCGTTCGCGCCCGCGATGTCGCTGCCGTTCTTCTGCCACTGGTACGTGAAAGGCGACGTGCCGCTGGCGGCGACGTTGAAGGTCGCCGTCTGGCCGGCGTTGACGGTCTGCGAAGCGGGCTGCGTGATAATCGAGGGCGGCGTGATGACCGTGAGCGTGGCCGGATTGCTCGCCAGGCTGCCGGCGCCGTTCGACACCGTGACGGTGTAGCCGCCCGCGTCGCCCGCCTGCACGTTCGAAAGGCTGAGCGTGTCGGCGTACGCGCCCGGAAGGGCCGTGCCGTCCTTATACCACTGGTAGCTGAGCGGCGCCGTGCCGCCGGCCGCCACGCTGAAGCTGACGCCTGCGCCCGCGTTGACGGTCTGCGAGGCGGGCTGCGCCGAGATGCTCGGGGGAACCTGGATGAAGTTGGCGGTGACGGACTTGTTGCCGTCCATCGTGAGCGAGGCGGGGTTGGACGCGCCCGCCGCGTCGCCGCCCCAGCCCGCGAACTCCCAGCCGGGGGCGGGCACGGCCGTGAGCGTCAACGGCTCGCCTTCGTGGAACATGTCGCCGCCGGGGCTGGTCTGAATCGTGCCCACGCCCGTCGTCGCACGCGTGAGCTTAAAGACCGGCTTCGCCGCGAACGCCACGGCCGAGGTCGCGAGCGGCGCTGTGTCGAACTGCTGCCAGAGAAGCGTCGTCGGCCCGCCGAAGGAGGCGGCCTGCGCCGAACCGGCGAGGCCGATCTCTTTCTTCACACGCCCGAAACGCCCGGTCTGACCCGCGCCGGCCGTGAAGTCTGCGCCGCTCCCGGAGCCGACCACGTCCACGACCCACGAATAGGCCGGCGCGTTGATGCTCGTGCTGATCTGACCCAAACCTATGAGGTTGGCGTTGGTCGCGACGGCCGCGGGCGCGCCCGGCTCGACGCCGAAGAGGGAGACCGCGCCGCCCGCCGCGTCGGTGACCTTTCCGGTGAAAGCGACCGACACGTCGTACGTGCCGGCCGCGGGCACCTCAGCGCCGTTGAGATAGAAAAGCTGCGTGAACGTCTGCACCTGCAAGCCCGTCGAACGGGCCAGAGAGTTCGGCACCGGGCGCATCGCGACGCCGCCCAGCTTCACAGACGTGATCTGATTATTATTGATTAAAAGGTCGTTGAAAGTGACGGCCACAACCACCGCCGCGTTCGTGCCACCGCCGACGGTGTGTTTCCAACTAATCTCGTTCGTGTTGTGTTTAGCCTTCGAGGCGGTGGCGTTGTCGAAGGTGATGGCCGCCGACGCCGTCGAGATCGCAGTCAGGAGCAGGAAGAGGAGGAGCGCGCCCTGAAATCTGAGACCGGGCCGCCGAGACCTGCACGCCTTCGCGTGAGGATTCAAAGTGGAGAGAGCTGTATTCATTGGTAAACCTTTCTGCCGATTCTGTAGGCCGCAAACGAGCCGAGATAGTTTTCTTAAGCGGAACTCCCTGGAAGTCCCAATCGATTCTCTGCCGGGGTGGATGAGTCCTCTGTCGAGGGTTTACAGACGTAGGGCGTTCAGACCCGCCGTCTGTGCGGCGAAGGCAGCGCCCGCGAAGGTCTGACCTTGCAGCTTGAGTCTATTGGCCGTTGGGTTTTACTAGCCGAGAGGGTTAGATATTCCCCGTGAGGCTTTCCCGGAAGCGCGTTGACGGCCATATTGGTAACACCATTAAAAAGGGCTGTCAAGAAAATTTTTTGGAAATTTGTAATTTTCTCGGAAAATCGACTAACTGAAATAGAGTATTGGGAAAAGTGGTTAGTCCTATTAGCGAAGGGCGGAATTTGGATATGTAGCCTATTGGCTCGAATCCTTTCTCGCCTACGGCTTCGGCGGCGACGCAAAATCCATAGAGTCCATCTCGTCGTCGCCCCTCACCGGGCTGTCAATCGGGCGCAGAGTTACGCGCAAGTTCCCCCGAACTTGCCGTTCAACCGAAGAACAGAGCCCCGAGTCGTCTCGACCACGCGGGCGATTACGAAAGGCGCTCCCCGGCACACACGCGGAGGAGGACGGACTCGTCTATTCTCTGTTCGACTAGGAGGTGTTCCCGATGAGACCCAGACGCCACACTGTCCGGCCCCTGCGCGCCGCTTTGCCCTTTCTCGCCGCCGCCCTCGCCGCGCTCGTCTACACGGCCGCGCCCGGGGATAGAGTCTTAGCCTCCGGCGACCAATTAGGCGCCACGTACCTCGACGGCACGCTGCGTGTGAGCATCCCTTACGACGAGGCGGTCGCACACTCACGAACCCTCCAAGCCGAAATCATCGCCCCCGACGACAAGCCCGTCGCGGAGGTCAAGCGGGTCGTATCGCCCGCGCGCGAGCGGGAGCCGTGGGAAGTCTCCTTCGCCGTGGACAAGAGCGTCGCGCTCGAAGACCTCGTATGGCATCGCCTGAGGATAGGAACCGGCACCACCTCGCGGGTCGTCTCGCTCTCCGAGATTCTGCACCTGCCGGTCGTGCGCGTCCTCGCGCAGCGCGCGTACGCCGCCGGGTCGCGCGCCTCCGTGCGCGTGATCGCGGTCGATTCGAAGACGGGGGAGCCGCTCCGCGACAGCCGCGTCAGGCTCGACCTCGTCAACGGCGAGGCCGCGACGGCGCTCTTCGAAGGGAAGACGCAGGCCCTCGGCACGGCGCAGGTCGAATTCACGCTACCCGCCGGTGCCTACGGCGCGCGGGCCTTGCGCGTCACGGCGGAGACGCCGCTCGGCCACGTCACGGCCGAGCAGCCGATTCAGGTCGAGCGCCGCAACAAGATTCTTTTGACGACGGACAAGCCTCTCTACCAGCCGGGCCAGACCATGCACCTGCGCGCGCTCGCGCTCGACGGGCCGACGCGCGCCGCCGCGGCCGAACAGCCCTTCACCCTCGAGGTCGAAGACGCGAAGGGCAACAAGGTCTTCAAACGGCGCGGGCGCACCGACCGCTTCGGCATCGCCTCGGCCGACTTCGAGCTGGCCGACGAGGTCAACTTCGGCCCCTACCACGTGCGCGCGCTGCTCGGCGAGGGCGAAGGAGTCTACACGCAGGAGAAGACCGTCACCGTCGACCGCTACGTCCTGCCGAAGTTCAAGGTCGCCGTCGAGCTGAGCAGGGACGCGGGCCGGCAGCAGCAGAGCTACTACTCGCCGGGCGAGACCGTCGAGGGCAAGGTGACGGCGCACTACCTTTTCGGCAAGCCGCTCGCAAACGCCGCGGTGACCGTGGTGCTCAAGTCCTTCGACGTGGAGGCCGCGGAGGTCGGCCGCGTCACGGGCAGGACGGACGCGGAGGGCCGTTTCAACTTCTCCTCGAAGCTGCCCGACTTCCTCGCGGGACGCTCCACCGAGCAGGGGAGCGCGCCCGTCTCTATCGGCGTCGATGTCAAAGACTCCGCCGAGCACACCGAGACGAAGTCGCGCGACATACTCGTCTCCAGCAAGCCCATCCTGATCATGGCCGTCCCCGAGAGCGGGCAGTTGCTCCCCGCCCTCGAGAACCGCGTGTACGTCCTGACCACTTACCCGGACGGGACGCCCGCGGAGACTACGTTGAGCGGGAGCCTTCTCACCTCGCCCGTCAAAACTGACGAGAGCGGCGTCGCCGTCATCCCCGTCCTCGCCCCCGCCGGCGCGCTGTCCGCCAACCTCAAGGCCGTGGACGCTCAAGGGCGCGCGGCCGAGGCGAACGTGAAACTCGAAGCGCGCGCGCAGAGCGAGAGCCTTCTGCTCCGCACGGGTAAGGCCGTCTACAGGGTCGGCGACACGCTCCATCTCGAAACCATCTCAACGCGGCAGCGCGGGGCCGTCTACGTAGACGTCGTCAAGGACGGGCAGACGATCCTGACGCGCGCCATCGACATCGAAGGCGGGCGCGGCCGTCTCGACGTAGACCTGACGCCCGAGCTGTTCGGGGCGGTCGAGGTGCGCGCCTACCAGTTCACTTCAGACGCCGACCCCATCTCCGACCGCAAGCTCGTCTACGTCGACCCGGCCGACGACCTCAAAGTCGAAGTGTCAGCGGGGCGCGAGAGCTACCGGCCGGGCGAAGACGCGCGCATAGACTTTCGCGCGACGGACGCGGGCGGCAATCCAGTCTCCGCCGCCCTCGGCGTCGAGATCGTGGACGAGGCGGTCTTCGCCCTCTCGGACAAGCAGCCCGGTTTCGAGAAGGTCTTCATGCAACTTCAGAAGGAATTGCTGACGCCGCGCTACGAGGTGCACCAGTTCTCGTTCGAGCAGGTGGTGCTCGACGACTTTCAGGGTGAGGCGCAGGCGCGAGCCGGGCGGCGCGAGCGCGCGGCCCAGGTGCTGTTCGCCGCCGCCGGGACGGTCGCGGGCGGCGACGTGCGCGCCGACGCGGGCCGCGAGGCTTTCGAGGCGAAGCGCGGACAGTACCAGCAGCTCTACACACAGCGCGTCGCCGAGCGCGTGCAGGCGCTCGTCGCGCCGTTGACGAAGTATTACGAAGACCATCCGCCGTCGAAGGAGGGCTTCAACCGGGACTTGCAGACGTTCGTCTCGACCGACGCCGGCCGGGCCGTCCCGCTCGCAGACCCTTGGGGCAACCGGCTCGAAGGCACCGGCGCGTTCGGCGGAAACGACTATGCCTCTTTCGCCCTTAACTCTCCGGGGCCGGACGGCCGCGCGGGGACGGCCGACGACATCAGCGTCCCCTTCTACGCGGTGCGGCAGCGTCCGCTTGAGAAAGTCCGCGGCGTCGCCTTCAAGGGGAGCGCCATGGTGGAGGAAGGGCAGGTAGCAGGCGGCCTCGTCCGCATCGAGGGCTCGGTCAAAGACGAACGCGGGAGGCCGGCGGGCGGCGTCAAGGTTCTGGCGCTGCGCGTGTCGGACGGTAAGGCCGTGTGGGTCTACACGGACGCGGAAGGGCGGTTCAGCGTGAACGACCTTCCGCCCGGCCGCTACCGCGTCACGTTCGAGAGCGACGCGCACCACACCACCACCTACAAGACGCTCGCGCTCGCCGCGGGCGCGCGCGGGCGGGTCGAGGCCACGCTCACGTCGCGCGGCCCGACGGGCGTCGTCTTAAACCTCTACGGCTACTCCTTCGGCGGCGTCGATACGGCCGAGATCGCGAGGGGCGCCGGCGGTGGAGTGGAGTTCAGGGCGGCGATGCGGAGGAAGGAGCTTCCCATCAACGGGCGCGACGTAGTTCAACCGGTGGAGCTGGCGGCCCCCTTGGCGAAGACCGAGCGGGCGGCGGGTACGCCCGCCGACGACGAGATCGACAAGCTCGACGTCTCGAAGGACGCGAAGCAGGACGGCGGCGGCGGAGGCGCCGGCCCGCGCGTGCGCAGCTACTTCCCCGAGACGCTCTACACGAACCCCGCGCTCATCACCGACGGCGAAGGGCGCGCCTCCGTCAACATCCCGCTCGCCGACTCCATCACGACGTGGCGCGTGACCTCGCTCGCCTCGACCACGAGCGGCGCGCTCGGGTCTTCGACGGCCCCCTTGCGCGTCTTCCAGGACTTCTTCGTAGACCTCGACCTCCCCGTCTCCGTCACGGAGGGCGACGAGGTGTCGGTGCCCGTCGCCGTCTACAACTACCTCCCTTCGGCGCAGCGCGTCTCGCTTGAGCTGAGGGAAGACCAGTGGTTCCAGCTCCAGGACGGCGACACGGCCTCCAGGCAGGTCGAGGTCGGCGCGGGCGAGGTGGCGGTCGCGTACTTCCGCATCAAGGCTTCGCAGCTCGGCGAACAGCAACTCCAGGTGACGGGCCGGCTCGAAGGCCGTGGCGCCCAATCGGGTGACTCTTCGGGCGACGCCGTCGCGCGCCGACTGACAGTGCTGCCGAACGGCGAGGAGCACACGGTCGTCGTCAACGAGCGGCTCGAAGGCTCCGCGACGAAGGAGGTCTCGATACCGGAGGAGTCCATCCCCGGCGCTTCGAAGATATTCGTGAAGTTCTACCCCGGCGCGCTCTCGCAGATGGTCGAAGGGCTGGACTCGATCTTACAGATGCCCGGCGGCTGCTTCGAGCAGACTTCATCTTCGACCTACCCTGACGTGCTCGTCCTCGACTACCTCAAGGCGAGCAAGAAGCTGACGCCGGAGATTCAGGCGAAGGCCGAAGGCTACGTCTCGCTCGGCTACCAGCGGCTCGTCACCTTCGAGGTGCAGGGCGGCGGCTTCTCCTGGTTCGGCGACGCGCCGGCGAACAAGATTCTGACCGCCTACGGGCTGATGGAGTTCTCGGACATGGCGCGCGTCCACGAGGTAGACCCGCGGCTCATCGAGCGGACGCAAGCCTGGCTCGCGTCGCAGCAGCAGCCCGACGGCAGCTTCAAGCCCGACGCCAACTTCATCAACGAGGGCGCGACCAACCGCTACAACACGGACGTGGTGCGCATCACCGCCTACATCGGCTGGTCGCTCGCCGCCACCGGTTACAAAGGCGAGGCGGTCGGGCGCGCGAAGCAGTTCGTCGCGTCGCACGCGACCGGCAAGGAGGACAATTACACCCTCGCCGTCATCGCCAACTTCGCCGCCGACAGCGGCGCGGACAGGGGCTGGACGGACGCGGCCGTGAGCGCCCTCGCGTCGAAGGCGAACGAGGGGCCGAAGACCGCCTTCTGGAAGCAGGAGGGCGAGACGCCGACCTCGGCGCGCGAGGAGTCGGCCGACCTTGAGACGACGGCGCTCGCCGTGCAGGCGCTCCTGAAGTCGGGGCAGAGGAGCGCGCTGGCGAAGAAGGGGCTCGACTATTTGACGGAGAAGAAGGACGCGCTCGGCAACTGGCAGACGACGCAGGCGACCATCCTCTCTCTGAAGGCGTTCCTCCTCTCGTTCACGAAGGGGGCGAGCGCCGACACCGAAGGGACGCTCGAGGTCACCGCCGACGGAAAGCCCGCCGGCTCTCTGCAACTCACGAAGGAGAACAACGACCTGCTGCACCTCGTCGACCTCAAGCCTTTCACGCACACGGGCGCGCACAAGATCGCCCTCTCCTTCAAGGGGCGCGGGAGCATGCAGTACCAGATCGTCGGGCGTTACTACGTGCCGTGGGCGCGCGCGGGCGAGAAGGGGAGGCGCGAGCCGCTCTCGATCAACCTCGCCTACGACCGCACGCGGCTGGCGCAGGACGAGACGGTGACGGCGCGCGTGAGTGTGCAGAACAACACCGCGGCGAAGGCCAAGATGGTCATGGTCGATTTAGGGATTCCGCCGGGCTTCGAGGCGTCGGGCGAGGACTTCGCGGAGCTGTTGAGTCAGACGCGCGGCCGCGACGGCGGGAAGCTTGAGAAGTATACGATCACGGCCAAGCAGGTGATCCTCTACCTCGACGGGCTGAACCCGAGGCAGGCGGCGGAGTTCACCTTCAGGCTGCGTGCGAAGTTTCCCGTCCGGGCGCAGACGCCGGCCGCGCGGGTCTACGAGTACTACAACCCGAAGGCCGGGGCCAGAACGAAGCCCGCCGCGCTGCTGGTGACCGCGAAGTGAAGTAACGACCCGAGGTGTGCGGACGCCCCGGGCGTGATGCGGATGGAGTTGGCTTTCAACACAGAGACACAGAGACACGGCTGGTTGAGTTATAACTCAACCAGCCGTGTCTCTGTGGTTCAATCCTTCTTCATTCGAGTGGGCCAGGGGCTTCAGAAGGAGAGGCGCACCCCCAGTTGAACCTCGCGGCCGGGCGTCGCCGCCTCGGTGATGGTGCCGAACTGCGGCGTGTTGACGAAGCGGTTCGGCGTGCCGAGGTTGGTGTGGTTGAGCGCGTTGAAGAGCTCGCCGCGCAGTTGGAAGCGCAGCCTCTCCGTCACGGCGAACTCGCGGTGCAGCGCCACGTCCAGAGTCTGCATGCCGGGGCCGTAGACGGTGTTCCGGCCCACGTCGCCGAAGGTGAAGGCGGCGGGCGTGGCGAAGGCCGCCGGGTTGAACCAGCGGTCGGACGTGCGCGTCCCCGGCCCGAAGACGGGCTGGCCCGTGTAGTTGGCGCGGACGGGGTTCTCGCCGAGCAGCGTCCCCGAGTTGGCCGTGTCGCCGAAGACGGAGATCGTCAGGGGGAAGCCGCTCTGCGCCTGGTAGACGGCGGCGAGCTGCCACCCGCTCGTGAGCGCCGCGACGAAGCCTCTGCGACCAAGCCCCGGCAGGTCGTAGACCGTGCTCAGCGCGAAGCGGTGGCGGATGTCGCAGGCCGGCCCCTTCTCCAAAGAGAGGTTGAGGTTGTTCTGCGGGATGGCCGATTCGAACATCGGCGAGCGGAAGTCGGGGGCGTCACTCAGGCTCTTGGCGAAGGTATAGTTGGCGAGCAGCGTCCAGCCGCGCGAGAAGCGGCGGCGGACGTTGGCGTACCCGGCGTCGTACCAGCTCCGCGCCGAGTTCTCCAAAAGGTTGATGCCGCTCACGGGGAAGGTCGTGTTGGCGATTGTGATGTTCGAGGGCAGAACGGTGCCCGGCAGGAAGCTCAGGGTCGTGAAGGGCCTGCGCGGGCCGATGGCGCCGGGGCCGGCGGGCGCGTTGTTGATGAGGTGCGAGCGTTGCAGGTGCAGGCCGCGCGAGCCGAGGTAGCCCAGCTCCAGCGTCGTCGAAGCGCCGAGGGCCTTCTCGGCCGAGAGGCTCCACTGCTCGATGTACTGCGCGGGCGCGTGCGGGTCGAAGGCGGCGAAGCTGACGGTCGTCGTGCCCAGAACCGGCTGGCCGAAGTTGAAGTGCGTGGCGACGATGCCGGCGGCCGGCGTGAAGTTGTCGCTCTGCTGCGTCTCGGGGAAGACGTAGGGGACGTTGTGGCGCTGGTTGCACCAGGTGTTCATGTCCACCGGCGTGTAGAAGATGCCGAACGCGCCGTGCAGGACGAGGCCCCAGGCGGGGACGTTGTGCGAGACGCCGAAGCGCGGCGCGAAGTTGAGCTTGTTCGAGTGCATTAAGCCCTCGGGGAACCCCATCTGCCCGCCGACGAAGACGAAGGGGCGGCCGTTCACGAAGGTGAGGTTCGTGTTGGCGTAGCGGATGTCGCGGAGCGGGCTCATGTACTCGTAGCGCAGGCCGAGCTGGACGGTCGTGTTGCGCGTCAGTTGAAAACTGTCCTGCACGAAGGCGTCGGCGTACCACTGGCGGAGCTGCATCTGCGGGATGCCGGCCTGGCGCTGCTTCACGGCCGGCAAGCCTAAGAGGAAACTGGCGAGCGCCGAGCCCGTGCCGTCGTTCGTGGCGGTGCGCGTCGTGAAGCCGTTGGTGAACTGGTAGTAGCCGCGGTTCTGGAAGAAGCCCCACATCGGCCAGATGAAGTGGCGGTAGCTCCCGCCGAGCTTCAGAGAGTGGCGGCCGACCTGCCAGCTCAGAGTGTCGCGCGCTTCGAGTATGGTGTCCCAAGCGTGCATCGGCGTCGCGATGTACGTGTCGCCCATCGGCGAGTAGCCCTGCACGTTGAAGTAGGGCGCGCCGTAGGCGCCCTTCCCGCCGAAGCCGACGCCGAGAATCCCCAGCTCGGAGACGATGTCGTTCGACTCGCTGTTCTCCGACGAGCGGTGCATCGAGAGGCGCGAGGCCGTAATGGTCGCGATGTTGACGACCGAAGGGTTGACGACCTTCGTCCAGCCGACCACGCCGTGCTGCGAGAGGTTGTCGTGCAGCGCGCCGAAGCCGGGCAGGTTCTGCGGCGTGAAGCCGTGCTCCTTGCTGAAGGAGTAGCGCGCGAAGAGGTTGTCGCCGCCCTTGAAGTTCTGGTCGAAGCGGAAGGTGGCCTGGTCGGTGACGTGGTGCATGTCGCGCACGTCCTGGTAGTTGTTGCAGTCTACACCAGCGCCCGTCACCTGCGGGACTCCCATCATCGTCATGCTCATCCCGCCGCACCCCTGCATTCCCATCTCCATGTTCGGGCGCGGCACGTACCTCTCAAGGAAGAGGCGCGCCTGCGGGCTGATGAGGTTCTGAGGGATTTTGTTGTCGGGGAAGGGGTCGCGGATGACCTGCGGGTTCGAGGCGCTGACCGGCCGCGTCGGGTCGAAGCCCGGGTTCGGGCGCGAGCTGAACGGGTTATAAATCGTCGTGCCGCTCATCTGGAAGTCGCCGTCGATCTCCTCCATCGTCGGCACGGTCTGCGTCATCGTCATGGCCTGCGTCAGGCGCAGGCCCTCGTAGTTGACGAAGAAGAAGCTCCGGTTCTTCCTGACGGGGCCGCCGAAGCTGCCGCCGAAGTTGTTCCGGTTGAGGTGGCGCGACGCCTCGTCCATCTCGTTGAAGGTGCGCGCGTCGAGCGCGTCGTTGCGCGTGAACTCGTAGAGCGTGCCGTGGAACTCGTTCGTCCCCGTCCGCGTCACGATGTTGACCTGGCCGCCGCCCGCGCCGCCCATCTCGGCCGAGTAGCTGCCGGTCTGAACCCTGAACTCCTGCACGGCGTCGGGCGACGGGCTCAAGTTCAAGGTGTTGAAGGTGGGGTCAGTATTGGTAGCGCCGTCGAGGAGGAAGTAGTTCGCGTTCGGGCGGTTGCCGCCGATGCTGACGGCCGAGCGCTGGCCGGGCCGCCAGTAGAGCGGGCTCATGTCGCCGGCCTGCGCGCCGTGGCTCTCGTGCGCGCCGGGCACGGTGAGCACGAGGTCGATGAGCATCCGGCCGTTCAAGGGCAGGCTGCGGACTGACTTCGACTCGACGACTTCGCCCACGCTCGCGTCCGTCGTGCGCAGCACCGCCGCCTCGCCCTTGACCTCGACCGTGGTGCTCACGTCCGTGATCTTCAAGTCCACGTCGAGCGTCAACTGCTGCCCGACCTCGACGTTGACGGCGCGCGCCAGCGCGGCGAAACCCTTCGCCTCGATTGTCAGCTCGTAGTCGCCCGGCAACAGACCCGTCAGCCGGAACGCGCCCTGCTCGTCCGTCGTCACCTGCCGGACGGCGCCGGTGCCCGCGTTGGTCGCGCGCACGTTCGCGCCCGGCACGGCCTGCCGCTGCGGGTCGTAGACCGTCCCGCTCAGGGTGGCGTAGTTGCTCTGCGCCGAGACGGGCACGGCGGCGCAAGCCACCAGGACGAAGAGGGAGAGAAGGGCCAGCCCGGACTTGGACATGAATTTTTCCTCTGAGGGGTCGATAAGGTACGGCGTGGCAGTGTCGCTTAAATGTCGGGTTATGTCACCGGGCGGAGGGAGGACTCGCGTCTCAAACTAAAGTTGGTTAACGTCGACGCCCTGCCACGGCCCTCTCGCAGGAGCACGGTCGAGTTCGCCCTGAAGTCTCCGCGGAACCTTTCCACCTTACCGTCGGCCCACGTGACCACCACCGAACGCGCGCGCGCGTCCCGGCCGAGGCCGAAGAGGAGCCGCGGGTCGTGCTGCGAGATGAAGCCCGAGCCGCCCGCCTTCACCTTCGTCAGCGTCCCCTGCGAAGTCCGCACGCGCACCGCCGAGCCGAAGGCCTCGCCCGCCGCCCGGCCTTCGAGGACGACGCGCAGGTGTCGGTTCTCCTGCCCGACGTTGTTGCGGAAGAGCAGGTGCGACTCGCCCTGGAGCGCCGTGACGAAGAGGTCGTAGTCGCCGTCGTTATCGAAGTCTGCGAAGACGGCCCCGCGCCCGTCGCCGATTGCGTCGACGCCCGAGACGCCCGAGACGTCCGTGAACCTGCGCGCGCCCGGCCGCCCCGCGGACACGTTCATGAAGAGCGTGTCGCGCTCGTAGCCGGCGAAGGAGAAGCCTCGCTCGGACATGAGCCGGTCGAGGTCGGGGCGCGAAGCGCTCGCGGTCGCCGTGACGATGAGTCGCCAGTAGAGGCTCGAAGTGTCTTTCATCGAGCGGCCCGAGACGTAGCCGTTCGTCGTGTAGAGGTCTTCCCAGCCGTCGTTGTCGAAGTCGAAGAAGCCGCCGCCCCACGCCCAACCGGCCGGCAGGCCCCCGACCTGTGCGCTCACGTCGCGGAAGCGCCCGCGCCCGTCGCCCTCGAACAGGGTGTTCCCCGCGTCGAGTTTCAGGAGCACGTTCCCGGCCGCCGTCTCCCCGGGGAAGAGGCGCGCGAGGATGCGGCCGCCCGCCGTCGAGGACATGTTCGTGCAGTGGATGTCGAGCCGGCCGTCGTTGTTGTAATCGCCGAAGGCGATGCCCATCGCGTTGGCCGTGTCGAGCACGCCGCGCGCCCGCGCCTCGTCTACGAAACGATTCCCCCTGTTGACGAAGAGCGCCTTCTCGCCGAAGTCGTTGCCGGCGTAGATGTCCAGCCTCCCGTCGCCGTCCAGGTCGGCCATCCCCGCCGCGTACGTCCAGCGCGAGTCGTCCACGCCCCAACGCTTCGCCTCTTCCGTGAAAGTGCCGTCGCCGCGGTTGACGAAGAGGAGGTTCGGCGTGCCGTTCGTCGCGCGGTACCACGAGTCGGGCGTCACGCGGCCGTAGTGGTTGTAGGAGGCGACGTAGATGTCGGTCAGGCCGTCGCCGTTCACGTCCCCGGCGGCGGCGCTGAAGCCGACGGCGCGGGCCGCGCCCACGCCCGACTCCTGCGACACGTCGCGGAACTCAAGCCGCCCGCCCTTCTTCAAACGGTTCTGCAAGAGAACCTGCCCGCCGTCGGCGGAGATGAAGACGTCGGTCGCGCCGTCACGGTCGTAATCGAGGGCGAGGGGCGCGACGCCGGTGGCGAGCGCCTTCACGCCCGCCTCTTCGGAAACGTCTCTGAAGCGGCCCGTCCCGTCGTTGAGGTAGAGGTAGTTTCTATAGGGGGCCGTGACGAAGAGGTCGATCCAGCCGTCGCCGTCGAAGTCTGCGGCCGCCGCGCCGTGCATCTGGTTGTCGTTGCCGCGCTCGCCGAAGGGCGGGAGCACGGCGGCGACGCCCGCCTCCGCCGTGACGTCTGTGAACACGTCCCGCCGCGCCGCCAGCCAGCGAAAGTCCGGCCCGGGCTCGAAGGAGTCGAGCACCCAGTTCGAACCCGTCATGCGGACGTCGGCTTTGAAGGTGCCGGTCACACACGCGCGCGCGCCTTCGGGGTTCCGACCGACGAGGCGGAGAACGACGCGCGCCCTGCCGTTCGCGCCCTCCGCGGCGGCGGGGGCGGAGGCGCCTGCGACCACCCTCGCGTCGTCGGCGAAGTTCGCTTCGTCGAGCACGAGGCGCGCGTCTTCGATCAAGGCGAAGCTCGCGAGGAAGCTTGAAAGGCCGCGGAGGAACTCCTCGCGCGAGGTCGGCCGCACGGCGGAGTCTGTCCCGACGTACGGCTTCGAGAAGATCATCCGCCGCGCCTTTGCCACATCGGCGTCGCGAGGTCGGCGCGGGAACGGTGCGGAGTTGATCCGCGGCGGGATGAAGTCGGCCACCCTCTCGAAGTCGCGGGCACGCACGGCGAGCGAAAGGTCTACGAGGTCGTTAGCCAGAGACTCTGATAAGTCCTCGGCCAGTTCGAGGCGCGCGCGGTCGGCGGGGCCGCGCGCGGCCTGCGGGCGCTGTGCCCCGAAGGTGGGAATGTGTAGGGCGAGAATCAGGCAGGCCGACAGCGCCGCCGAAGTCCGGGCACGCCCCCGCCGAAGCGCAGTCCCGTTCTTCATCGTCGCCGGCCTCGGCGAAGCCATCGACTTCATGACGCGCGTCAATAAGATTCGTCGTAGAGCGAGTTGACGTCTTCGATCTCGCCGAAGAAGAGCACGGTGGAGGGGCCGGGGCCGAACGCGTTAATGAGCATGCCGTCGATCTGCTGCTCCGGCAGCCTCTTGATGAGGGTCATGCCGTCGGCGCCTCTACGCTCAAGCCCTTGGCGCTGCTCGTCGGTGAGGCGGGCCATGAAGGCGTCGGCGCAGTCCGGGGCGGTGAAGACGACCGCCGGGTTCTTCAGCCCGCCCTGATTCGGCAGGGTGATGACGTAGCCGGACGGGCCAACAAAGAAGAGTAAGCCCCGGAAGCGGGCGAGGGCCGCGTAGAACGGGTCGCCGCTCTCCTCGAATTTCTCTTCGAGCGCGACGACCTCCGCCCAGAGCTGAGCCAGCTCGTAACTGCCGGGAAGAAACTGCCAGCCCTGCTCGTTGGGCGAGTAAGGGTTCACGCGGACGATCTGGAGGCGCGGGTCGATCTTGCCGAACAGCTCGGTGCCGGCGACTTTGGCCGCGTACAGCCCGAGCATGGCCCCGGCCGCCTGCGCGCGCTCCGCGGCCGCGCGGTCGGTGAAGAGCCACAGCTCGCCCGGCGGCAGGCGCGTCTCCGTGCCGAACATCACCACGCTGTCTAACAGAAGGTGCTGCTCCTCCGCCTGCGCGAACAGCGTGACCGGGGCGAGCCAGCCTTTGTGGCCCGCGAGCGCGCGCATGACCTCGTTCGCGCCGGCGCGCTTCTGGCTGTAAGCGATAAGGACGCGTACGGGCTCCGACAACGATTCAGTTCCCATGAATTCTCCGTAAAGGGTGTCTGCCGACGAAGAGCTTGAACGACGCGGGAGCCGGCCCTGTGCCGCCCGGCCCGCGCCCGCTGCCGGGAATATATCGCATCCCGAGTCCCGGCTCCATCGCTTCAATCTTCCCGCCGGGGACGCCCCTCCTTTTCTCATTGACTTCTCAACCCGCCCGGCATCAAACTTCGGTTCCGCAAACACCCGCCGCGAGGAGCATTGCGACGATGAAAATCCTGCTGACCGTCACGCTCGTCCTCTTTATCGCCTCTGCCGCCTCGGGCCAGAGCAGCGCCCACGCGGGCGACGCCCAGGCACAGGACAAGATGGGCCTCTTCCGCCCGGCCGAGGTTAAATGGGAGCAGGGGCCTGCGTCGTTGCAGAAGGGCGCCAGGATGGTCGTCCTGGAGGGAGACCCTTCTCGGGAGGGCATGTTCACCATGCGCCTGTGGCTGCCGGATGGGTTCGTGGTCGCGCCGCACTGGCACACGCAGGTCGAGCACGTGACCGTCATCTCGGGCGTCCTCAACTTCGGGATGGGGGAGAAGTTCGACCGCGGGGCGACGCGTGCGATGCCCGCCGGGTCGTTCGGCTACTGGCCGGTGGGGATGAGGCACTTCGCCTGGACGAAGGGGGAGACGGTTCTGCAACTGCACGGGCGGGGCCCCTGGACGATCACGTACGTGAACCCGGCCGACGACCCGCGGGTGAAGGAAAGAGGGAAAGAATGAACTACCCCTCAAGACTCTTCGTCGGCGCGGCGGCCCTCCTCATCGCGGCCTGCGTGCAGGGGGCGCAGGGCCAGCAGATGAGCGCCGCCGAGCGGGCCGCGCGCGAGCGGATGGCTAACGACGCCGCCGAGACCGAGGAGCGCGAGATGGCGCTCGCACTCCTCGAGCGGTATCACCGCTCGGGCGAGCGTCGCGACCCGCACCTGGCGTTCGCGCAGATCAGGGAAGACTTCCTGCGCCTCCAGGTCGTCAACAACGACCTGGCGCGGGCGACCTCGGGCGGGGGAGACCTCGACCTCAAACTCGTCGCGAAGTCCGCCGCCGAGATCAGGAAGCTGGCCGAGCGCCTCAAGCTCAACCTGGTGCTGCCCGAGGCGGCCGAGGACGAAAAGCGCCCGTCGCCGCCGGCCCTGACGGACGTAGCGCAGCTCCGGACGGCGCTCTCGAGGCTGGACGGCATCGTCCTCAGGTTCGCCAACAGCCTCCACGCGAAAGGCGTCAGGCGTCTGGACGCCGATTCGTACGGCAGGCTGCGGCTCGACCTGGAGGCGATTGTCTCGTTGAGCGGCCGGTTGAAGAAGGGGAGCGAGAAGCTGGGGGAGGCCAACCGCTAAACTCGAAGTGACTCGGTGATGCAGATACTCGACCCGCCCGCCGGCTCCGGACTCTTCCTCGCGCGCGACTTTCTCGACGCCGAGGCGTGCGCGGCCGTGAGGGCCGAGGCGCGCGCGGCCGCGGGCCACCCGGCGCCGGTCTACATCGAGGGGGCCGAAGGCCTGGTGCACGAGGACGTGCGGAAGACTTCGAGCCTCGAAGTGTCGGCCGCGCTCGTCTCGGACGTCGAGCGCCGGCTGCTCGAGCTGCGCGGCGAGATCGGCAGGCGGTTCGGCGTGGGCTTGGGGGGTTGCGAGCCTCCGCAGTTCCTGCGCTACGGCGTGGGGGACTTCTTCGTCAGGCATCAGGACGCAGACTCCGAGCAGTCGGAGTACGAACACCTGACGGTGCGCAAGGTCTCCGTCGTCATCTTCCTGAACGGCGCCGCGGACGCGCCCGGCCCGGAGACGTTCGGCGGCGGCCCGCTCGTCATCTACCGCGCGGGCGGGGACGAAGGGGCGCGCGCCTTCGAGGTGGCGGGCGAGCCGGGGCTGCTCGTCGCGTTTCGCGCCGACACCGTGCACGAGGTCGCGCCCGTGACGCGCGGGGAACGGTTCACGGTCGTCAGTTGGTTCAACTAGCCAGCTATTTCTATTGACAGTTCGGCCCGCTCGGCATAACCTGCATACGCTCAAACAGGGTTCGACGCACACTGCTCTAAGACACATAACTGGCGTCAGCTTAACTTGACCTCGGCCGGTCTCACGCCACACTGCACTTCGCACGCCGGCTCCCGCTGGACGCCCTTTCGCCCCGAGGTCTTCAGTCACCCGCAGTAGGTTTTAAGTAACGGCCGCGCGTGGGGTTTCACGACACGCCTTCGCGCGGGGTTGGGAACCTGACTCCGAAACCTTCGACGCCTTGCCGAAACTGTTCACGTAGACAGGAGAACCGCCATGAGTGAAAAGGATAAAGACCAAGAACACCCGGAGCACCCGAAACACCCGGAGCACCCCGAGCACCCGCATAGACCCGGGTACCCGATCCCCGAGGTCGCACCCGCGAAACCCATCCCCGAGGTCGCGCCCAACAAGACCGGATATCCCGTCCCCGAGGTCGCGCCCCAGCGCCCGGCGCGCCCGATTACCGAAGTCGCCCCCGAGATCGCACCCGAGCGGCCCGCGCGCCCCATCACGGAAGTCGCCCCCGAGATAGCGCCCCAGCGACCCTCGTACCCCATTCCCGAGGTCGCCCCGGCGAAGCCCATCCCGGAGGTCGCGCCCTCATACAAACCCATCCCGGAGATCGCGCCCGCGAAGCCTGTCCCGGAAGTGGCTCCCGCGAAACCGATTCCCGAGATCGCGCCGGCCAGGCCGATTCCGGAGGTCGCGCCCTCGAGCCCGAAGCCAGTGCCGGAGATCGCGCCGCAGAAGCCCGAGAGCTATTGAGCACGAAGACGCCCGACCGCGGGGACGCGGCCCTTGAGAATTTCAAATTTGAGATTTGAAATTTCACACTCTTGAGGGCCGCGTCTCCGCGAAGACATCTTTCCCGGCCACACCCGACGACAACTTACAGGAAGCACAGCATGACGAAGCCGGTCGCACTCGTCAGTATGCCGACGCTCTCGGCGCGCTTCCCCTCCTTCCAACTCGGCCTGCTCAAGCCGACGCTGGAGCGCGCCGGCATCCCCGCACAGCCCTTCTCGCTCTTCATGTACTTCGGCCCGCACGTCGGCTGGGGCTTGAGCGAGGCGCTCGCCGACGTCTACCCGTGCATGGTCGGCGAGTGGCTCTGGGCGCGCGCGGCCTTCGGAGAGTTCGCCGACGACAAGGGTTATCTCGAACTCTACGGCCCTTCCTTGCAGGCCATCTGCGCGCAGGCCGGCCGCACCGTCGCAGACCTCCTGCGCGTGCGCGACGAGGCGGTGCCGGCCTTTCTCGACTTCTGCGTCGAGAGCATCGACTGGCGGCGCTTCGGCCTCGTCGGCTTCTCCGTCTGCTTCCAGCAGATGCTCGCCAGCGTCGCGCTCGCGCGCGCGTTGAAAGAGAGGCATCCGGACATCCCCATCATCATGGGCGGCGCGGGCTTCGAGGACGACATCGCCGAGGAGATCATGCGCGGCTGCCCCGAGGTGGACTACGTCCACTGCGGCGACGCCGAAGAGACCTTCCCCGAGATGGTCAAACGCCTCTACGCGGGCGAGTCGATGAAGGGCCTGCCCGGCCTGCTCTGGCGCGACCGGGGCGAGGTCGTCTTCAACGGGCGCGCGCCGAACCTCAAGGACATGAACCGCACGCCCGCGCCCGACTTCGACGAGTACTTCTACGCGCGCCGCGAGGGCGGTTACGAAAATTACGAGGGCATGCAGGAGGTCTTGCTGCCGATTGAGACCGCGCGCGGCTGCTGGTGGGGCGTGAAGAACCACTGCACCTTCTGCGGCCTGAACCGCGCCGGGATGGAGTTCCGCGCGAAGGACTCGGCGCAGGTGCTCGAACAGTTGGAGACGCTCTCGCGCCGCTACGGCGTGCTCGACTTCAACGCCATCGACAACATCATGGCGCCCGAGTACATCGACGGCCTCTTCGGCCGCCTGGCCTCGGCCAACACCGACATCAAGCTCCACTACGAAGTCCGCCCGAGCCTCACGCGCGCGCAGCTGAAGCTGATGCGCGCGGGCGGCCTCTTCTCCATCCAGCCCGGCGTCGAGAGCTTCTCGACGCACGTCCTCAAGCTGATGCGGAAGCACACGACGGGCATGCGCAACCTTGAGCTGGTGAAGTGGTGCACCTACTACCAGATCAACAACCTCTACAACATCCTCGTCCGCTTCCCCGGCGAGCTGGCGGAGGACTACCGCGCGCAAGTCGAGCTGATGCCGAAGATTCACCACTGGCAGCCGCCGTGGGCCGCCGCGCAGGCGCGCGCCGACCGCGGCTCGCCCATGTTCGAGGAGCCCGAGACGCAGTCTGTCTCGCGTCTCACATACTCGCCGGCTTACGACTTCCTCTTCCCGAAAGACCGCTTCAACCTCAAGCGCGTCTCCTACTACTTCGAGCACGAGATGGGCGACACCGTCGGCGAAGAGGGCTACGAAGAACTCTTCGCGGCGGTCGAACTCTGGCAGCAGCGCTGGCGCGGGCGGCCGCGCCCGTACCTTCGTTACCGCAAAGCCTGGGAGACCATCTTCGTCGAGGACGGGCGCGACGGGCGCGTGCAGGAGGCGACCTACACGGGGCCGCGCGCCGCGCTCTACGAGTTCTGCGCCGACGCGCGCACGCCGAAGGAGCTCGCCGCGCGCTTCGAAGGGGCGCCGTGGGTCGAGGAGGCTTTGGCCGAGTTCGTCGAACGCGACCTGATGATTCACCTCGACGGCCGCTACCTCAGCCTGGCCCTGCCGTCGAACCCTTACGTCTGAGAAGGAGCGGGGCGCTTGCGCGAAGCGATGTCGGCCACACTCTCGGCGCTGCCCGCGCGCTTCCAGGAGGAGCGCGCGGAGCTGCTCGGCCTGCTCCGAGACGGAGGCATCCTCCACCGCTCCGAGACGCAGCCCGTGCTCTCGCGCGACGGCTCTTCGCACCGCTGGATGCTCGACTCGCTCTCGGTCACGCTCACGCCGCGCGGCGCCGAGCTGGCCGGCCGCTGCGTCCTCGAACTCCTCAAGCGCTTCGACGGCCGGCAGCTCGCGACCTACGGGCTGACGGCCGTCCCCATCCTGCAATCCTGCGTGCTCCAGTCCGGCGGTCGCTACCGCGGGCTGCTCGTGCGTAAAGAACGCAAAGGCCACGGCTCTTTGAAGCTGGTCGAAGGCCCAATCGACCAGTCCGAGCCGGTCGTCCTCGTCGACGACTCGGTCAGCTCGGGGCTCTCTCTGGAGGAGGCCTGCGCGCGGCTCGAAGAGGCCGGGCTGCGCGTCGAGGGCGGCGTCTGTCTCGTGCGCTTCGGCTGGCACGGCGGCTACGCGGCGATGCAGGAGCGCGGCTATCACTGCGAGGCCGTCTACGACATCTGGGACGACTTCATCTATCACATGGAGGGCGAGTACAAGCCCCCGCTCAATCCGACGAAGTGCTTCCCCGAATTCGAGTGGGGGGGCGAGCGCGCGCCCGACGGCCTTCATCCGTCGGCGCTCGCGCGCCTCGCCGTCTCTGAGTTCCTGAAGACGGGCCGCCTGCCGCGCGCGCCGCGTCGGCTCGACCAGGAGTACGACTCAAGCGGCGGCGCGTGGGTCAGCCTGCGCTCGCGCGCGGACGTGCACGTGCGCCACGCGCGCGAAGGCTTCTGGCACTTCCCCGAAGAGGCGAATGGCACGGCGGCCGAAGACCTTCTGCTCGCGTCACTCCTGACGGCGAAGCAGTTGCCACAGGGGGACGAGGGACTTGAGTTGTTGAGTCGGAGCGCGGTCGCCGTCACCTTCTTCCGCAAGCTTGAGCGCTGCGCGCCGGGGCAGCTCGACAACGAGCGTTACGGCATCGTCGTGCGCAGCCTCGAACGCCCGTGGCAGATGGGCGGCGCGCTGCCGCGGATGCCGGGCATCGTCGGCGAGTGGGCGCAGCTCCGGCACGCGCGGCGCAAAAACGCCGGACTCGTCTCGTTCGAGCCTTACGAGATTTACCGACACGAACTCGTCAAGCTCGTCGAGCCGGGCGCGGACTGGCAGCCGACCGGCGTGCCCGCCGGCGCGCGGCCCTGGCACAAGAGTCGTGAAGTCTGCGCGCCGCTCGCGGAGCGCGCACGCGACCTCGTCGTCAGTCAACTAACAGGACAGTGTGAGACGACACTCGCTTTCAAAGATGAATCACGACTCGAAGGGCTCGACTCCTTCTACGTGACCGTCTACGTGCGCGGCCGGCTGCGCGGCTGCATGGGCGGCCGGCCCACGAGGGGTGCCGCGTTCGACGAAGACTTGCGGCGGCTCGCGCGCGCGGCGCTTGAGGACGCGCGCTTCGACGCCGACGCAAGTCCTGTCGAAGTCGACGACGTGGCCGTCAGCGTCTCAATGCTCTTCGACGAGCTGGTCATCGGCAGTTGCTCGCCCGAGGAGGTCGTGCGCTACTTCCGGCACGGGCAGCAGGCTCTGATGGCGTACAGGGACGAGAGCGTCGGGCTTCTGCTCCCGTTCGTCGCGTCCATGCAGAACCTCGACGCCGAAGGGTTCGCCCGGGAGGTTTTGAAGAAGGCGGGCCTCGGCGAGCCGCCCTTCTACTGGTGCCGCTTCGACTGCGCGACGTGGCTCGCGGACGCGCGCGGCACGCACGAACTCGTCGGCGGTTTCCCGCGCGCCGAAGCTTGTGAGCCGGAAGAGTTGGACGCGCTGCTCGCGCGCCGCGCCGAACTGCACACGCAGTATCTGCTCCGGCACCAGAAGCCGGACGGCTCCTTCTACACTGACTACGAGCCTTTCCAGAACAGGCTCTACGAGGGGAGAGACCTGCCTCGGCTCGCGCACGCGGCGTGGACGCTGGCGCGCGCGGCCCGCGTCTTCGGCGGCGACGAATCGAAGGCGGCATCCGAAAGGGCACTTGAATATCTCCTGCGCGCGGCGTCGGAGGGCGAAGGCGAGTTGTGGCTCGAAGTAACGGGGCAGCCGCCGTCGGTGGCGGAGTTGTCCTTCACGCTCCTCGCGCTCTGCGAGTCGAACGCGCTTGAGTCGGACGAGCGCCGCGCGTTATGCGAACGCGCCGCCAGGACACTTTGGAACTGCGTGAGCCTGCCGCACGGCCGCGTGCAGACTCACCGCGAGCCGTCGGCGGCGACGGAAGAGTTTCAGGACTACTTCCCCGGACAGGTTCTGCTCGCGCTCGCGGCGTCGTGCGCGGCGGGCGTCTCACAGGTTGACGAGGCGAGGCTCGAACGCGCCTTCCTCTTCTATCGTCATCGCTTCAGGCACAGACGCGGCTTCGGGCAGGTCTCGTGGTACACGCAGGCCTTCGCGCGCTGGTGGCACGTCACGCGCGACGAACGCTTCGCCGACTTCGTCTTCGAGATCGTCGACTGGCTCCTGACCTTTCAACAGGAGCGCACCGGCGCCTTCATCAACGACCACCAGCCGGAGACGCCCGGCTACACGTCGGCCGTCTACCTCGAAGCCGTCGCGTCGGCCGCGAACCTCGCGCACGAACTCGGCGACGAACGAAGGCGAAGGTCGTACGCAGACTCTTACGCGCGCGGGCTGCGCTTCCTCGACCGGCTCGTCATACAGGAGCGCGACGCCTCGGTGCTGCCGTCGCCCGCCTACGCGTTCGGCGGCCTGCGCCGCGCGATTCACTACAGCGAAATTCGCACGGACTTCGTCCAGCACGCCCTCTCCGCGATTATGGAATACCGTGAAGAGGGCATGAGTTCGGCGGCGGCAGATGAACTGTGCCGCGCGCTTTCATCCTGAGGCTTTATCCCCAAACACCAATCACCGGAGGCAAACGAATGGCGACAAGCAAAGGCTCTGCAAAGAAGAGTGGCGCGAAGAAGGCGGCCGGCAAGACGAGCGCGGCGGCGGGCTCTGTGCCGCCCTACGGCGAGGCGATCCGCGGGGCGGCGGCGCGCGGCGACGCGGCCGAGATGAGGAAGGTGGCGGCGTCGGCGCGGAAGTGGATCAAGGACGCGCAGGCCGCGCTCGACAAGTTGGAGCAGAAGCTCTCGAAGGGCGGCGGCAAGTAGGCGGACATGGAACAGCCGACACGTTTCTTCACCGAAGACGACCGCGAGACCTACCGGCCCGTGCACGTCGTCTGGGAGATCACCCTGGCCTGTGACCTGAAGTGTCAGCACTGCGGGTCACGGGCCGGGCGTCGGCGTCCGGACGAGCTGACGACCCGTGAGTGCCTCGACCTCGTCGCGCAGCTCGCGCGCCTCGGCACGCGCGAGGTCACGCTCATCGGCGGCGAGGCGTACCTGCGCCGCGACTGGGTCGAGATCGTCCGCGCCGTGCGCGCGCACGGCATGGACTGCGCGATGCAGACGGGCGGGCTCCACCTGACCGAAGAGAGAGTCCGCGAGGCGGCCGAGGCGGGGCTTCAGGCCATCGGCGTCTCCGTGGACGGACTCGAAGAGCTGCACGACCGCCTGCGCGGCGTGAAGGGCTCTTTCGCCGCGGCCTTCAAGGCGCTCGGCCTCGTGCGCGAGTACGGCATCGCGACGAGCGTCAACACGCAGATTACCTCACTGGTCTTGCCGGAGTTGCGCGAACTCTTCGACCTCTTCGTCGAGGCGGGCGCGAAGAGCTGGCAGATACAACTGACCGTCGCGATGGGCCGCGCGGCAGACCACCCGGAGCTTCTGCTCCAACCCTTCCAACTGCTCGAACTCATGCCCCTGCTGGCGGAGCTTTTCGACGAGGGCGTCGAGCGCGGGATGCTCATGCAGCCGGGCAATAACGTCGGCTACTTCGGCCCTTACGAATCGCTCTGGCGCGGCGGGGGCGACGACACGGTCTTCTGGCCGGGCTGCAATGCGGGCCAGAACACGCTCGGCGTCGAGGCCGACGGCACGATCAAGGGCTGCCCGTCGCTGCCGACCGTCGGCTACGCGGGCGGCAACATCCGCGACCTGACGCTCGCGGACATCTGGCGCAACACGCCGGAGCTTAACTTCAACCTGACGCGCGCGGGCGAAGAGCTGTGGGGCTTCTGCCGCGGCTGCTACTACGCGGACGTGTGCCGCGGCGGCTGCACCTGGCTCAGCCACTCGCTCTTCGGCCGCCCAGGCAACAACCCTTACTGCCACCACCGCGCGCTCGAACTGGAGGCGCGTGGCCTGCGCGAGCGCGTGGTGCCCGCGCAGCCCGCGCCCGGCCTCTCGTTCGACCACGGCACCTTCGACCTGCTGCTCGAAACCCTCGACGGTCGCGCGGTCGCGTCCGCGCCCGGCTCGGGCCTGGTGCAGATCGGCCGCCCGGCGCGGCCGACTTCGAAGGAGTCCGCAAGACCTTTCAAGGCCGGGCGGAAGTCGCGCGCCGAAGGGAAGTCGCTCGTGCTCTGCCGCGCCTGCGACCGGCACGTGAGGGAGGGGACGCGCGCCTGCCCGTTCTGCGGCGCGGACGTGCGCGCCGCCGAGCGCGCCCACCGGCGCAGGCTCCGCGAAGCGCGGGAGGCGTGCCGGCAGCTCCTCGAACTGCTGCCGCAGGACTAGAGACCGCGCCGCAAGTTTACCCCGAAGCTCATCCATCCAACTTCACACAAGGCCGCATCCAACCGGCACAAGGGAGAGGGAACTGACTCGAAGCTTCCGGCGTCTGTAGCCCGAGGAGAAGGGCGCGACGCCGGACACGGAGAGGTGTGCCAGCACCCCCCTTTGAACGTTCCACTCCGCACTAGCCCTTAAGTGTCAGGCACAGAAGTACGACGCAGGTCTTGCGAGCGTCACACCCGAAGAGGCCATTGATGAGACTCAAGCCGCTCCTCTCACTCACGTTGATTCTGACAACCCTGCTGACCTTCGTCCCGCCCACGTCCCGCGCGCGCGTGACTCAAGAGGGCGAGCAGGCGGACGACGACGCGGCGAAGAGCGGCCTGCGCTTCCGCCTGAGCGAAGGGGAGGAGAAGGTCGAGCGCCCGGCGCCGAACCCGGTCGCCGCCGCCGCGCCCCTGTCGCAAGCCGAGACCGAAAGACTGCTCGCGCGGCTGCCGCCCGTCTCGCGCGAGGCCGGCGACGTGCAGGACTTCAAGCTGCGCGACAGTTCTCTGCCGCCGCCGCGCGCGGGGCAGACCATACGGGCCGCGTTCGCACCGCCCGAAGCGGGCGGGCCGACGCCGCCTTCGAAAACGAACGCGCCGCTCGAAGTGCTGCGCTTCGCGCCGGAGGGTGAGGTCGAACTCGCGCCCGCGCTCAGCATCACCTTCTCGCAGCCGATGGTCGCGGTCTCCTCGCAGGACGAGGCCGCCGCCCACGTCCCCGTCAAACTCACCCCGCAGCCCGCGGGCCGCTGGCGCTGGCTGAGCGCGCAGACGCTCGTCTTCCAGCCCGAGGCCGAAGGCGGGAGGATGCCGATGGCGACCGGCTATTCGGTCAGTGTGCCCGCCGGCACGAAGTCCGCGCTCGGGAACGCGCTCGGGCAGGCGAAGGCGTTCGACTTCTCCACGCCGCCGCCCAAGCTCATCCACTCTTACCCGCGCGGGGAGGGCCTGCCGCGCGACACTCCGATGTTCCTTGAGTTCGACCAGCGCGTGGACGCCGCGCAGGTGTTCGCGCGCCTGAAGACTCAGTCCGCCGGGGGCGCGCGCCTGCGACTCGCCACGCCCGCGGAGGTCGCCGCCGACAAGGAGTTGAGCGAACTCGTCAAGCGCGCGCAAGGCGGGCGCTGGCTCGCCCTGCGCGCCGTGAACCCCGACGGCACGACGCACGACGCGCTCCCGCCGGACGCGTCGGTCACCATCGTCGTCCCGCGCGGCACGCCTTCGGCCGAGGGGCCGCGTACGACCGCGGGCGACCAGAGCTTCTCCTTCAAGACCTACGGCGCGCTCCGCGTCAGAAAGACGGCGTGCGGCTCGGAGAGACGCTGCACGCCCTTCGACGAGATAGGCCTGACCTTCAGCAACCAGCTCGACGAGCACGCCTTCAAACCGTCGCAGGTCACGGTCTCACCCGAAATCCCCGGCGCGAAGATCGGCCTCGCGGGCGACTCGATACAGATCGAGGGCGACAAGCGCAGCAACACGACCTACACGGTCACGCTCGACCGCTCCATCAAAGACGCGTTCGGCCAAACGCTCACGGGCGAGAACAGGTTCAGCTTCAAAGTCACGACCGCGGAGCCGAACCTCTTCGGGGAGGGCGACGGCTTCGTCGTGCTCGACCCCGCGGGCCGGCGCGCCTTCAACGTCTACAGCGTCAACCGCCGCAGGCTGAAGGTCTCGCTCTACAAAGTCGCGCCCGAAGACTGGCCGCACTTCCGCGCCTACGAGGCGATGCGCTACAACGGCGCGGTCGGCGAGAAGGTGAAGGATGCTCTAAGGCCGCCCGGCAGGCTCGTCTTCCAGAAGGTGATCGAGGTGCGGGGCGTGCCCGACGAGTACGTCGAGACTTCCATCGACCTTGCGCCCGCGCTGACGAGCGGCTACGGGCAGGCTTTCGTCAGCGTCGTGCCGGTGGACGAAGGCAGCGCCCCCGTGAACGTCTACGCCTACGGCCCTTCGGACGGCGGCGTCGACTCCTGGGTCGAGGCCACGGACATCGGGCTGGACGCCTTCGTAGACAAGAGCGCGCTCGTCGTCTGGGCGAACGCGCTGAAGGACGGAAGACCGCTTGAGGGAGTCCGGGTGTCGGTCGTCCCCGAAGACCTGAGCGCCGCGACGGGCGCGGACGGCGTGGCGCGCGTCGAATTCGGGGCGCGCGAGAAGAGCGGCGAGCCTCTGCTCGTCGCGCGGCGCGGCGACGACGTTGCCATACTGCCGCAGTCCTACCCGCAGGGCGGCGGGGCCACGTGGCGCCGCACGGACGACGAAGAGTCGCTCAGGTGGTACGTCTTCGACGACCGGAAGCTATACCGCCCCGGCGAGGAGGTGAGCGTCAAGGGCTGGATACGCGACGTCGACCTGAGGCCTTCGGGCGACACCGACATGATTCCGCAGGTGGGCGACGGGGACGAGGCGGTCGCTTACGTCCTGAAGGACTCGCGGGACAACGAGGTCGCGAAGGGGAGCGCGAAGCTGAGCGCGCTCGCGGGCTTCGACTTCAAGCTGCGGCTTCCCCCCACGATGAACCTCGGCGGCGCCAGCCTGGAGCTGAAGCTCCACTCGACGGAGCAGTCCTTCACGCACACCTTTCAGGTGATGGAATTCCGTCGGCCCGAGTTCGAGCTTGAGGCGCGCACGTCCGAGGCTCCGCACTTCGTCGGCTCCGCGGCGACGGTGACGGCGACCGCCAGGTACTACGCGGGCGGCGGGCTGCCCGACACGGAGGTCGGGTGGACTGTGTCGGCCACCCCGACGAACTACACGCCGCCCAACCGCGACGACTACGTCTTCGGCAAGTTCGTCCCGTGGTGGGGCGGCGACGGGGACGTGGGCGAAGTCCAGACACTGGCGTTCAAAGGGCGCACCGACGCGCAGGGGCGTCACACGCTCCGCATGGACTTCGACTCGGTCAGCCCCGCGCGCCCGTCGAGCGTCGTCGCCGAGGCCCGCGTGCAGGACGTGAACCGGCAGACACTCGCCGCCCGCGCGACGCTGCTCGTCCACCCCTCGGAGGTGTACGTCGGCCTCCGGCCCGCGCGCACCTTCGTGCAGAAGGGCGAGGCGTTCGACGTGGCCCTCATCACGACGGACATCGACGGCAAGGCGCTCGCGGGCCGCGACGTCGCCCTGCGCCTCGTGCGTCTCGATTACGTCTACAAGGAGGGCGAGTGGACGCAGCAGGAGACGGACGCGCAGGAGCAGACGGTCAAGAGCGGCGCCGACGCCGTCAACGTCCGGCTGCCCGTGAAGGAGGGCGGGACGTACCGTCTGACCGCCCGCGTGCGCGACGGGCGCGAGCGCCTCAACGAGACGGAGTTGTCCCTGTGGGTCGCGGGCGGGAAGCTCCCGCCGAAGCGCGAGGTCGAGCAGGAAGAGGTCGAGTTGATTCCCGACCGCAGGAACTATAAGGGCGGCGACGTGGCCGAGATACTCGTCCAGTCTCCGTTCGCGCCGGCCGAAGGCGTGCTGACTCTGAGACGTTCCGGGCTCCTGCGGACGGAGCGTTTCCAGATGCGCGAGAACTCATACACCTTGCGCGTCCCCGTTGACGAGGCGATGACGCCGAACGTCCACGTGCAGGTCGACCTCGTCGGCGCGGCGGCGCGCGTGGACGACGAGGGCAAAGAGCGCGCGAACCTCCCGAAGCGGCCCGCTTATGCTTCGGGCGAGATCAACCTCGAAGTGCCGCCCGACGCGCGCCGCCTGAGCGTGAAGGCCACGCCGCGCGCGGCCGTGCTCGAGCCGGGCAAGGAGACGTTCGTCGATGTCGAAGTGAGGGACGCGCAGGGCCGCGCCGTGCAGGGCACGGACACGGCCGTCGTCGTCGTCGACGAGTCGGTGCTCGCGCTCACCGACTACAGACTCGAAGACCCTTTGGGCCTCTTCTACCCGGCGCGCGACGCTGAGACGAGCGACTATCACCTGCGCGAGAAGGTGAGCCTCGCCGACCTCGAAGAGCTGGAGCGGCGCGTCGGCGACGCACACATAGGGGGCGGCGGCCCCGGAGGTGGTGGCGGAGGCGGAGGCGTAGACTATTCTCGGCCGGTCAGTGCCGGCAAACTTCCCGAGGCTCTGGCATACAGAACCGAACAGGCGGTATTGAACGCTTCGGTGGCCGAAGTGGCAGACATAGGGAGTTCCAGAGACGAGGCGCTGATTGAGCTGCGCAAGGATTTCAACGCCCTCGCCGTCTTCGCCGCCTCGCTGCCGACGGACGCCGAGGGGCGCGCACAGGTTCGGGTGAGGCTGCCCGACAACCTGACGCGCTACCGCGTGACGGCCGTCTCGGTCGCGGGCGGCAAGCTCGCGGGCAAGGGCGAGTCCGCGATCACGGCGCGGCTGCCCCTCATGGCCCGCCCGTCCGCGCCGCGCTTCCTCAACTTCGGCGACCGCGCGGAGCTGCCCGTCGTCGTGCAGAACCAGACCGCCCGCCCGCTGAGCGTGAGCGTCGCCGTGCGCGCGACGGGCGCCGAGCTGACCGAGGGCGCGGGCCGCCGCGTTACAGTGCCCGCGCAGAACCGCGTCGAGGTGCGCTTCCCCATCGCGGCGGTCGCGCCGGGCACGGCGCGCTTCCAGGTCGCGGCCGCCGCCGACGAGGGCTCCGACGCGGCCGAGATTTCACTCCCGGTCTACACGCCCGCCACGACCGAAGCCTTCGCCACTTACGGCGTGATAGACGAGGGCGCCGTCGCGCAGCCCGTCAGGGCGCCGGCCGACGCCGTCAGAAGTTTCGGCGGCCTCGAAGTCACGACCGCCTCGACGCAGTTGCAGGAGCTGACGGACGCCTTCATCTACCTCTACAACTACCCCTTCGATTGCAGCGAGCAGCTCGCCTCCCGCGTCCTCTCGGTGGTTGCGCTCAAGGACGTGCTGGCCGCCTTCGAGACTAAAGACCTGCCCTCGCCCGAAGCCATCCGCGCGGCCGTCGGCGCGGACGTCAAGCGCCTCGAGTCTTTGCAGAACGACGACGGCGGCTTCGACTTCTGGCGGCGCGGCCGCCCCTCGGTGCCGTTCGTCTCCGTGCACGTCGCGCACGCGCTCGCCCGCGCGAAGGCCAAGGGCTTCGACGTGCCCGAAGGGATGTGGGAGAGGGCGCGCGGCTTCCTGCGCACCATCGACTCGAAGATTCCGAGCGACTACAGCCCCGAGGCGAAGCGCGCGATTAAGGCTTACGCCCTCTACGTCCGCGCCCTGGCGGGCGACCGCGACGGGGCGGGCGCGCGCTGGCTGATCGCGAGCGCGGGCGGCGTCGAAAAGCTCCCGCTCGAAACGCTCGGCTGGCTGCTCTCCGTCCTCTCCGGCGACGCGGCGTCGGCGAGTGAGGTGAGCGCGATCCGGCGCCACCTCAACAATCGCGTCACGGAGACCTCGAACGCGGCGCACTTCGCCGACGGCTACAGCGACGGTGCCTACACCACCCTGCAGTCAGACCGGCGCGCCGACGGCGTCCTCCTCGACGCGCTCATCGGCGACCAGCCCGCGAGCGACCTCATCCCGAAGCTCGTGCGCGGACTGCTCGGCGGGCGGCGTCACGGCCGCTGGTCGAACACGCAGGAGAACGTCTTCATCCTGCTCGCGCTCGACCGCTACTTCCAGACCTACGAGAAGGCGACGCCCGACTTCGTCGCGCGCGTCTGGCTCGGCGACGCGTTCGCGGGCGAGAGGACGTTCAGGGGCCGCTCGGCCGACCGGCAGCAGCTCGACCTCCCGATGTCGGCGCTCGCCGAGCGCCCGCCGAGCGCGCCCGCCGATTTGACCATCGGCAAGGAGGGCGCGGGGCGTCTCTACTTCCGCATCGGCACGCGGTACGCGCCTTCGAACTTGAAACTCGAAGCGGCCGACTACGGCTTCCGCGTCGAGCGCGTCTACGAGGCGGCGGACGACCCCGCGGACGTGAGGCGCGACGCGGAGGGCGTGTGGCACGTCAAGGCGGGCGCGCGCGTCCGCGTCCGCGTCCGCATGCTGAACCCGGCGCGGCGCTACCACGTCGCGCTCGTCGACCCGATGCCGGCGGGACTCGAAGCACTGAACCCGGAGCTCGCCACGACCGAGCGCCTGCCGGACGGTTCGAGCGAGGCGGCTATTTATCGAAGCGGGCGCGGCGTCCTTGACCACTACTGGTTCTGGCAGGGGCCGTGGTACGAGCATCAGAACCTTCGGGACGACCGCGCCGAAGCCTTCACCTCGCTCTTGTGGGAGGGCGAGCACGAGTACAGCTACTTCGCGCGCGCCACGACCCCGGGCCTGTACGTCGTCCCGCCCGCGAAGGCCGAAGAGATGTACGCGCCGGAGACTTTCGGCCGCGGGCAGAGCGACCGCGTGCGCGTGGAGTGATTGACATGGCAGGGATGATCAGTCTTCGCGCCCGCCCGACTACCAGAACTTCCAACGCGGCTTCTTCTCGGGCGGGCGTGTCGGCGCGAGCCGGCCTTTCAGTAGCGCCAGCGCGGCCTCCATGGTCTGCTCGCTGGCGCCCCGCTCCGGCACGACACACGGGTACATCTTTATCTGGGACAGGTCGAGCTTGTCGCCCGCCTTCTCTATCGCCTGCAGGATCGCGCCCGACTCCGCGTGGTAGACGCAGAGCGACTGAAACTGGTCTCGCTCCATCGTCTCGCCCAGTTGAACGGCGAGGACGCGCGCGCGGGCGTAGGCCGGAATCGACATCAGCGGAACGTCCGTCTCGACCCGGCCGTCGCGCCGGGCGTGGATGAAGGTCGGGGCGTACTGAACCCCGTGCCGCTCGAAGAGCACCCGGCCGAAGGCCATGGTCGCGAAGGCCTCCGTCTCGTGCACGAGGTCTGGGTCGAATCCGCGGCCGACCATCGCCTCCATCAGCTTGTCCACGGAATCGTGGCGGGAGAAATTGTCGGCGAAGTAGATGATGGTTCGTTCGAGCTCGACCCGCCGGCGCAGCTCCGCCGAGTCACGCGGGAACTCGAAGACCGCGAACCGCGTCAGATAGCCTTGCGCGGTGCCGCGCACCCCGGCCGGCCAGTCGGGGTCGTGGTGCGAGACCTCGTGCCCGTCGACTTCCAGGTCGCGACTCCAACCCGCCTCGCCTTTCGAAAGGACGGAAGCCTTCGCCAGGTGGACGCGGCGCGGCGCGGCGGACTCGGCGGCGAAGCGGAACCACGGTTTCGTGTCGTCGAGCGCCGACCCGTCCAGTTCGCCGCCGAACCCGCGCGAGAAAGCCGGCCCGACGTAAGCACGGAGTCCGGGCAGTCCGTAGTCGCCCTGGACATAACCCTTCGAGGCGTCGCCGCCGGCGACACCCGCGCGGCAGGTGTTGCAGACCGGCTTGTCATCCAGCAGAGACTTGATGGGCCCGGCGACGCCCGTGATCCAGATCAGTGCGGCCTCGCCCAGCGCCGCCTCGGGGTCGCCGCCCATCCCGAACACGCAGGCGTCGAGCAGCTCGTCTCCGTACTCGTGCAGCGTCGTCAGGACGTGCGCGTGGACGGCCTTGCCGGCCGCGGCCGGGCCCGGGTCTGCCAGCTCGGCGCGCAGCGTCACGCGCCCGTCAAAGAGCTGAAGCGTGCCGCCCGAGAGGCGAGTCCGGCCGCCGAGGTCGCCCCCGTGCTCGACCACCCCCAGTTCGATCAGTTCGAGCAGGCGCTCGGAGTTATCCATCAAATCTCTCCAGTCGGAAGAAAGGGTTCTGAGCAGGGACGGCGTCTTCACAGTAGCTCGTCACAGTCCAGGTCGCGGTAGGCCGCCACGGCGCACTCCAGACGGTGCCACCAGCCTTCGGGCTTCGTGCCGCGGCTCCAGAGGATGAGCGGCAGCGTCAGGTTGCGCACGACGCAGCGTCGGTAATCGTCCCGCAACTCGTCGAACGAGTAGCCGCCGACGCCGCGCGCGAGCAGGCCGTCGTGATAATACCTGAGCAGGGCCGGTTCGAACTCGCGGCGGCGACTCGGGTACCAATGCAGGGCCATCAGGAAGGCCAGGTCGCGCGCGCCGAGGTCGAGATGCCAGAGCTGCCAGTCGATGAGGAAGGCCGGCCCCGTGCCCGCGCGCGGGAAGAGAACGTTCCCGGTGTGCGCGTCGCCGTGGGCGACCGTGAGCGCGCGCGGCTCGGCCAGACGCAGCCACGGGAGGAGGCGGGAGTTGAAGACCCGTTCGTAGACGTGGCGCACCTCTGTGTTCAGCGCGTCGCCGTGAGCGTCGAAGAAAGCGGGCAGGTGCCCGGCGATGCCCCGCACCATGTCGGTCAGGCCCGCGGGCGTGTGGAGTTCGCCGACGGTTCGGCCCAGCTCGGGTGATTCCCACCAGCGGGCGTGGAGGCCGGCTAAGGCGTCGAGGGCGAGCTCGCACTGCCCGCGGGACGGCGGCAGGGGCCCGGGCGGGTGGTCGTGCGTGGCCCGAAGGTCTTCGAGCACGATGACTCCCGCGTCGTCTTCGCCTTCCTCGACGGCGGCGAGGCAGCGCACCGACGGCGGGACTCCCAGAGCGGGCGCGAGTCGGCGGTAGAACTCAACCTCGTGGCAGACGAGGTCGCCGCCGAGCCCGTGCTCGGCGCGGGGCGTTTTGACGACCAGACGGCGTGGCAGACCGGCCGGGGCGTCGGCGGAGTAGGTCGCCGTCAGGAAGGTGAGCGTCGAGGTGATGGTCTCGACCTCGGGTTCGGCGCGCAGTCCTGTCACGGCGCCTTGCGGGAGTGCGCCGGAGAGGCGCAGCCGGCGCGTGAGGGCGGCCGCTGTTAACGACGAGTCGCTCATACTCCTGACAGCATCTCGCCGGGAACCCACGCCCCGTGAAAGCCGTAGGGCACGCGCGCCGGAATCAGCACGCGGGCCAGGGGCGGCGCGCCGAAGTCCCGCGCCTCGATGACGATTAACTCGCTCGTGCCTTCCCCTTCGTCGCGCACGTAGGTCAGGAGCCAGCCGTCGTCCTCCGCGCCGGCTCCGGGGCGCGGCACGAAGACAGCCTCACCGCCGAAGCGCCCTTTGCCGAAGCCGTGGCGGTCGCTCCGGCCCCGCTCAAGGTCATACTTGAAGAGTTCGTTCACCCCTTGGATGTTGAGGGCGTAGCCGTAACGCGTTCGGCTTCCCAAGACTCCTTCGTTGGCCCTCGGGAAATCGGCGGGCGCGTCGTCGAGCGCCTCTTCCCGCGCCGCGCCGGTCTTCATGTTCAGACGCCATTGGTACATCACGGGCGCGAACTCTCTGCCGATGGGCGTGCCGTCGCCCGCCTGCGCGTCCGGCGGCATGAAGAACGCCTCGGGGAACCCTTCGGTGCGGCAGGCGAGCAGTACCACGTCGTCGTCCTCCTCGTAGGCGTTCAGCGTGTGGAAGACGTAGCAGGGTGAGACCTCGAACCACTTGATCTCTCTGCCCTCGCCGTACCGGGGCAGAACCCCGAGGCGCGCGCCCAACTCCGGCTCGAACTTCAAGAGGGGCTGCCCCCGCAGCATGCGCCTGACGCTGACGGTCAGAGGCGTGTCCACGAAGATTGTGTGCCGAGGGGTGATGGCGAAGTCGTGCATGACGGCTGTGCGCGTGACGTCGATGGCGGTGGTGTGGACGACCTCCCCCTGCTTGTTGACCACGCCGTAACGGACGGACGGCCTGAACAGGCTGTTGCCGAAAAAGAGCATCTCCCCCGTCGCCGGGTCTACCTTCGGGTGCGCCGTGAACTGATTCTTGAGCCGCCCGCCGAAGGTGTGCGCGCAGACCGTCTCAAGGTCTGGGACTCGAACCTCGTGCGGCTCGCCGCCTTCCCAGAGCGCAAGCAGCCGCCCGTCGTGACAGACGAGCGCGGTGTTCGCAGTGTTCTTGATCAGGAGGGCGCCTTTGACGAAGTTCCGCAGCACGCGCAGCAGGGCGTTGACGTTGAGCGGGTCGAGGAAGCTTGGGTACAGAGCTTTGCCCGCCGCGCGTTCGGCCTTCCAGCCCGCCGTCCGGACGTAGCGGTTGCGGTAGCTCGCGCGGCCGTCGCTGACGCGCACCCCGTGGAGCATGCCGTCGCCTTCGAACACGTGATAGTGCTTAACCGGCGGGAACTGCGGGTTGGGGCCGTTGCGCACGAACATGCCGTCCAGCTCCGGCGGCAGCTCGCCGACCACGGTCAGGTCGTCCGCCGTCACCTCTTCACAGACGGGGGCGAAGTTGCCTCGCAGGAAAGGGTTCGCCGCGGCCGGAGGGTCAGACATACCCCAGAACCTCAAGCACCTTGAAGCGGGACGCCAGCGGGAACGACTCCGATTCGTGACACCACTCGCAGCGGAAGTTAACGTCCTGACAATAGCTGGTCGGTCGCAGTAAGTCGGGGGCGGACGCGATTCTCGACTTCACCAACTCCGCCGCCGCCTCAAAGTCTGAGGGCTGACCTTCTTTCCGGTATTCGCCCCAGAGCTTTCGGGCCACGTCCACGTCGGCCACCGCGGAGAGCGCGTCGAAGCGTTCGACGTATTTCGGGTCGACCGCCTCGCCCTCGGTCACGCAGTGGATTATCGACAGCAGCTTCGCCAGAAGGTCTTCGGCCGACACCAACCTGCAAGGTATCTCCCCGACGGCGGAATCTACCAGGCGCTCCGCCAGCGAGTCCGAGCCGGGGCCGAAGACCTCGACCCGCGTGCGGTGCTCTTCGTCAACCAGTTGCAGTAGAACTCTCCCGCCCCCGCGTTGAGGGTGGAAGTGGTTGACCAGGAAGTCCCGGCCCACGCCGGGGCCGATGCCGGACGGGCCGCGGAGGCCGACGGTGTCGATGTCGTTGAGGTGACTCTTCGACGGCCGCCTTCCTTTATGAAGCAGGTGCCAGCCGGCGGCTATGCTCCCGGTGAGCACGACCGGCTCGGCGAGGTGTCGGGCCAGTTTGGAGAGGGTGCCGACGCCTCTGGAAACGTCTTCGCTCGTGAGCAACAACTCTCGGAGGAGACTGTCACCCGCCGTCGGTGGTCGAGCTTTACCCATAGCCGTTACCGCAGCCCTCAGGCCGTGAGGGTTTCAGTTCGCGTAGAGCGCGACGCCCCAGAAGTTGATCTCCGGGGGCGGCGCGTTCCAGTTGTCGAACGAGTGCGACTCGTCCGACTTGTAGTGCAGCCTGTACCTCCCGGCCGGCAGGCTCAACGTCGCGTCGACCTTGCGGTTCTTCTCGGCCCCCCCGGCGTGTGAGGTCTCGGCCGCCTTCATCTCCCAGACAACCTTCCCCGTCTCGGCGTTCTCGATCCAGCCGTAGTCGAACATCTGCCCGCCCCCGCCCTCGCCCTGCGCGAAGACGCGCACGCTCGTCTCGCGCGGCAGGGTGAACTCGGCCACCTTGTCCTCGTTGTCAGTGACCTCGGATATCTTGGCGACGGCGGCCTTCTTCGTCAGCTCTTCCGGCAGGGGCTTCGAATACAACTCGGCGTAGGCCCGCATCAGCCGCCGCGCGTCGTCCCGCCGGCCGACGCTCGTCATCACGCGCGTCCGCACCTGCAGCTCCTTCCGGTACACGTCCGCGTAGGGCGACTGTGCGAGCCGGGAGAGTTGAGCCTTCAGCTCTGCGGGCGCGGACTGCCAGTTGACCTCGGGCGCGGGCGCGCCGAACTTGTCGGGGAAGACGAAGGTCTTCAGGAAGGCCAGGCCCACGGGCGAACTCAGCACGTCGCCCGCGCCGAGGTCGGTCGGGCGGCTCAGGTTGTCCGTGTTCGCCATGGCGATAAAGGTGAGGTTGCGTTCGGGCACCTTGAGGATGAGCGACGAGTTGCCCGTCCAGTAGCCGTAGTGCCAGATGAGGCGCGTGCCCCTGTAGTCCTGCGTGAACCAGCCGAGGCCGTAAGGCAGCGCCTCGCCCTTCGTCGAGGTGAACGGGGTGAAAGCGAGCTGCTGCGTCTCCTTCGTCAGGAAGCGGTGCTGGTCGATTGCGATGTCGTACTTCGCCATGTCGAGCACGGAGGCCATCAGCCCGGCCGCCGTGCCGAAGTAGGTCGGGTACTTGATCCTGACCGGGTTGAATTTGTCGTCGAGCCCGTAGGCTTGCGCCAGCGTCTTCTGCACCGCGTCGAACCTCTGCCGCCACCTGTCATTGGCGAGCGCCGCGTTCGGCGGCGAGAGGTGCGAGTGGACGAGCTTCCAGACGCCGTCCTGCCTGTTCCAGACGAAGGAGGCGCGCCAGGGGCCGTCCGGGCGGCTGCTCCCGTTCGGACGGCTCACGGTGCCGCCGAAGAAGCCGGTGGCGAGGGCCGTGTCGCCGTAGGCGGCCACCTCCAGGTCGCGCATCTCGAACTTCAGACGCACTCCCGACTTGAACGCGCCGCGGAGTTCTTCGATGTCGACTATGTCGCCGAGGAAGCCGCCCTCGCCCTGAAAGCCGTTCCGCTGCGCGGCGAGGCGGCGCTCGATCTGCTCGACGTTGCCGTTGTTGTAGCCGGCGAGTAAGTCCGCCACCGCCTCCCTGACTTCCTGTTCGGCCCGCGGGTCGCCCGCGCCCGGCGACTTCGTGTGCAGGGTGGGCGCGAGGTTCGGCGCGCTCTCGCTCATGCCGAGCGGGTCGAGTATCTCTTCGATGAGCAGCTCGCCGAAGGACTTGCCCGCGGCCTTCGCGATGACCTTGTCCAGCTCGCCGAAGCGGTTGCCGTTGTAGCTGTAGTGCTCGCCGGGATTGCCCTCGGAGGTGTGCGAGAGCAGGTGCTTGACGCGGATGACGCCGTCGCTTTCGAGGTTGACGCCGTACTTCGAGACGGGGTCGTCGAGGTTTATCTTGCCCTCCTGCACGAGCCGCATGACGACGGTCGAGGCGAACGTCTTCGTCAGAGAGGCGAGGTGGTAAGGCGTGTGCTCCGTGGCGGGAATCTGCTTCTCCAAATCGGCGTAGCCGAAGCCCCTGGCCCAGAGGACTTTCTGGTCTTTCACGACGGCGGCCGAGAGGGCGGGGATTTTGAGGTCTTGCCGCAGGGACTCCAGCGCGCTCTCGAGTCCGGCCAGGCGCGCGGCCTCTTGAGGGGCGGCCGCCTGCCGCGCGTGGAGCGCGGGCGCGAAGCGTGCGCCCCACGCGAGGCTCAGGGCCGCGATTAGGCACCAGGAGGTGTGCCGGCGCAACGTGCCGGCCTTCCACGTCAGGGTGTATCTCATCTCGAGTCCTCCATGTTGCGGCGTGTGTGAACTGAGGGCCGCGCCCGAGTTTAATCCTTCGGGACGGAGAACTCTATCTCATTCTTACGGCGTCTTCTGCATCGTGACCATCACCATCGGCGAGTCGCCCGCCGTACGGCTGTAGGCGACCCAGTAGCCGGCCCCCGCTTCGCCCGTCTACTTGCTTCGGCATCCGTCCGGTGATATAAGCGCCGACAGTTGCCAGACGAACGCCCGGACGGACTCACCTTGGGCGCTCTGCCCCGCACCCGGGGCGGACTCGACTTTTGAACTCATGACGAGACACTGACGGCGTGCCGGCAGGGGACGCCGAGGGGGATGGCGTACCGCGTATGCGTGTAGGTAGAGCCGTGTGGACACATCTGAGGTTGGCGACCGCCGCGTTCGCCGTTCTTGCCTTCCTGACGCCTTCGGCGGCGCAGAGCCCCGAGCCGCCGAAGGCCGGAGACGAAGAGGTGGTGAAGGTCGGGACTGACCTGGTCACCGTCAACGTCTCCGTGACCGAGGGCGGCAAGCGCCCGGTCGCGGGGCTGCCGGCGTCGGCCTTCGCCGTCTCGGACGAAGGGCGCGCTGTCAACCTCGACTTCTTCGAGAGTCAGGGGCCGACCAGCCTCGTCTTCGTCGTCGACACCTCCACCTCGATGAAGTACGAGAAGTGGGGGAAGCTGCAGGCCGCCCTCAAAAAATTCCTCTCCCGCGCCCGCGAGGGGAACGACTACACGCTCGTCGCGTTCGCCGACCGGCCGCGGCTCGTGGCCGAGTCGGTCGGCGCCGAGAAGCTGTGGCAGAGCGTCCTGGCCCTGAAGCCGGACGGCAACACGGCGCTCTACGACGCGATGCTGCTCGGGCTGAAGGCGCTGGGGCGGGCTCCCCACCGGCACAGGGCGCTCATCCTCCTCTCCGACGGGGAGGACAGCGCGAGCCGCGCCGCACTCGAAGACGTCCGGTCGGAGGCGCTGGCGCGCCGCGCCACCGTCTACGCGGTCGGCATCACGCGCGACCTCTACCCGAAGTTCCAGCCCAACACGGAGGAGTTGAAGGGGAGGGAGATTCTGAAGCGGTTGGCGGCGGCGACGGGCGGCCTCTCCTTCTTCCCCGAACCCAAAGAGATCAGCGGCGTGCTCGACCGTCTCAACGACGACCTGCGCGGTCAGTACACGCTCGGGTACTACGCGGTGGACAAGGCGCCGGGCTGGCGCAACATCCAGGTGAGTCTCACGCCGGCCCCGCGGCGTTTCCAACTCCGCTACCCGCAGCGTTACCTGAAAAGGTCGGACGAAGAGCTTGCCCGGGCGGACGTTAATTCAGAGATGCAGGCCGCGAGCGCGAAGGCCGAGAGCGGCCCGCCGGCTCTGCCCGAACAATCGTCTGCGCCGGAACCTTCGCCGGAAAAGGTGACGGAAGTAGCACAAGCGAAGGTGACGGAAGCCTCACAGGTGAAGGAGCCCGAACCTTCACAGGAGAAGGGAAGCGACGCGCCGGTCTTAACACAGGCGTCCGTTCCCGCGTCGGGCGCGGCCCCGGTGCCTGCCCCGCCCCCACCCCGACCCCCGCGCAGGAACGGGGCGATAAGCAGGAATCCGAGAACGAGCGCGTGTCGGTTACCACCGCCGAAGTCCAGGTCGACCTGGTCGTCAAGGATAAGAAGTACCGCCTGGTCAAAGACCTCGAACCCGGCGACGTCGAAGTGTACGAAGACGGCGTGCGCCAAGACCTCGGCTCGCTGCGCCTGTTCGCCGGAGAGACGGCGGAGGGCGGCGGCGGCACGCCCCGCGCGCAGGGCGCGGCGAACCGCGCCGACGCGCCGCGTGCGGGCGGCTCTGCCCTCAGGGGCAACACGGTCGCCCTCGTCTTCGACAGCCTCTCGCCCGCGGCGCGCAAGCTCGCCCACGACGCGGCGCTCGCCTACGCGGACACCAGCATGAGTCCCGACGACTCCGTCGGGGTCTTCGCCACGGGCCTCTCGCTCAAGGTCGTCCAGCAGTACACGAAGGACAACAAACTCGTCCGCGCCGCCATCGACAGGGTCGGCACGCAGGCCGACCCGTTCTCCTCCGGGGGCAAGTCCGGCCGGGAGCAGATGCGTGACCTCAGCGACAGGCTGGTCGAGGTCAATGATTCTTTGCGGGGGATGACCGGGCGGGACGGCGACGAGTTCGCGGCCCTGAAGACCGAGCAGCTCCAACTCCAGATGACGCGCCAGACGCTGGAGAGCTTCGAGACGATGGAGCGCACCCTGCAAGGCCGCGCGACCGCGACCGCCCTGCTCGCCATCGTCAACTCGATGCGCGACCTGCCGGGCCGCAAGGCCGTCCTCTTCTTCTCCGAAGGCGTGGCGATCCCCGCGGACGTGCAGGCCCTCTTCCGCTCGGTCATCGCCACGGCCAACCGCGCTAGCGTCTCCATCTACGCGGTGGACGCGGCGGGCTTGCGCGTCGAGAGCGCACGGGCCGAGACGCGCAAAGAGATCAACGCGCGGAGCCAGCTGCGGATGGAGACGCTCAACGACGACAGGCTCGACGGGCCGATGACCAAAGACCTCGAGCGCAACGAGGACATCCTGCGCCTGAACCCCGAGAGCGGGATGAACCAGCTCGCCGACCAGACCGGCGGCTTCCTCGTCCGCGACACCAACGACCTCAAGGGTCGCATGGCGCAGATCGACCAGGACATGAGCGGCTACTACCTCATCTCGTACACGCCGAAGCGGCACGAGAACGACGGGCGCTTCCACTCCATCGAGGTCAGGCTCAAACGCTCCGGCCTGATCGTCCAGGCCCGCAAGGGCTACTTCGCGATAGACCCGAGCCTCGCCTCGCCCGTGCTCGAATACGAGGCCCCGGCCGTCGCCCTGGCCGGGGGCGGGAGCCGCCCGCGCGACATCGCGATACGCGCCGCGGCCCTTTCGTTCCCGGAACCGGCCCGGCCCGGCCGCGCCGCCGTCGTCGCCGAAGTGCCGGCCAGCGCGGTCACCTTCGCCACGGACGAGAAGAAGAAAAAGCAGTACGCGACCGACTTCACAATCCTGGCGCTCGTCAGGGACGCGCGGCGTCAGGTCGTCAGGAAACTGAGCCGCCAGTACCGCCTGACGGGGCCGCTCTCCGGGCTCGAAGCGGCGCGGCAGAGTCCCGTGCTCTTTTACGGCGAGGCGGAGCTTGAGCCCGGAGAGTACACGGTCGAGACCGTCGTCTACGACGCGCTCAACCGGAAGGGGGGCGTGAGTACGTCACGTCTGGAGGTGCCCGAACCCGACGCGGCCGCGCCGCAGCTGAGCAGCGTCTCCATGTTCGAGCGGGCCGAGCAGTTGAGCCCGTCCGAGCAGAAAGGTGACAACCCCTTCCGCAACGGGGCGCAGCTCTTCTACCCGAGCCTCGACGAGTTGCCGCGCGTGAAGGTCGGCGGCCAACTGCCCTTCTTCTTCACTATCTATCAGCCGGCGGGGAAGGCCGACACCCCCCCGCAAGTCTCCATCGAACTACTGCGAGGCGGGCGGACGGCCGGGCGGGCGGGCCTGCCGCTGCCCAAGCCCGACGCGCAGGGGCGCATCCAGTATGCGGGCGCGCTGCCGCTCGACAAGGTCGGCGAGGGCAGTTACGAGCTGAAGGTCATTCTCACGGCCGGACAGCACACCGTCTCGCGCACGTTACGATTCGCGGTCGGCGGCGTCGCCCAGTAAGCCGCCGACCGGAGGATTCCGCCATGCGTAATGGCTCGCACCGCAGGGTCGGCCTCGCCCGTGCGGTTCTCGCGACCGTCATCGGCACGAACGTCTTTGCCGGCGGTCAAGACCAGAGCCCCGCCGTCCGGCAGAAGACCTGCACAGCTATTACCTGTTGAGCTACGGCCCGCAGAACCAGAACTACGACGGCCGCTTCCGGGAGGTCGAGGTCAAGGTCAAAGCCCACGTTTATCCGACCATAAAGACCAGCTCCTGAATTTATCCTCTTGAATCTTTCCATCTGGGGATCATGATGCCTTCACGGATTAAGCGCTTCGCCTTGTCGATTGCCTGGGCGGATGCCTTTGACTCCTCCGTCGCATTCGGTTTCGGCCGGTTGGTGTTCGTGCCGGAAGATTCCGCCCTGCTATTTTTCAACTCGTCGTAAGTCGCCAGGGCCTTCTCTAAATCCGCCTGTTCGTCGTCACCTACCAGCCCCTTCAAGTCGGTCACGAGAGCCTGGAAGCCCTTATCTTTATATTCGGGATACAGGCTGGCGGCATACTCGCCGTTATTTTTATCCAGGCTTAGCAATACCCCGTCGAACACGTCGTACGGGGGGAGGGGCTGGTGACCCTGTTGCGGCTTATCCAGGTATTTAAGCGAGCCGCCGACTCGATTGCGTATCTCCCGGTCGAGCTTGCGTATCGCCTCCGTTCTTTGCGACAGCTCCTTGTTCTGAGCTTCGCGAGACGCATACATCCAACTGATGAAGCCCACCAGTATTGTAGATAAAAACCAAAGCACTAAAGGCTTGTTAAAAACCTCCCAGAGCCTCTGCCCTCCTGAAGGGCCCGGCTTCTCTGCTTCGAGTTCCCGCCGGACTTCCTGCCGGTATACCTCTTCTTCGCGTATCCGCTTTTTATCGTCTTCAGTCAGCATACGGGTCGACCTTTCTGAATGATAAAAAAACTGACGCGGAGGCGGGCCGCGGCGGCGGAGGTCGCCTCGGCCCTCAACGCCACGAGAAAAGGTGGAAGACTTCTCTAGGCGCGCGGTCGGTGTGAAGGACTGGTTAGGCCGCTGGCGCGACGTGACTCTTTTCAGACACCCAACACGACCCTGCCTTTACCGGCGGAGGCAATGCGCTCCAGTTGGTCTGTCGGTTTATCGCCTACATTCAGCAGTGTGACGGTCACGCCCGCTCTCGCCGCGGCTTCCGCCACTGTCACCAACTGGGACGTGACCTTCCCGCTTGCGTCAAACGTCACACCTCCGCCCGCCCTGATGATGCGGAGGATTTGCTCGATAGTTTTCCCCGTTCCGTTCTCTTGCATCTCTGTGCCTCCTCGGTTGGGATTCGACGTGAGACCCTCCCTACTTACGTTTGCGCGCGTACCCCCACTGGCCCTCCTCGAAGCAGAAGTCGAAGGAGGGGTCGGACTTCACGAGCAGCTCATAAACCTTCCGCACCTGGGGCGTCAGTCTCTCCTCCGCGGGCATCGCCTGAACGCGCGGGCTCTCCCTGACCGCCTCGCCCTCGTGTGTCCAATCCAGGTCGTCGAAGATGATCCACCCCCCCGGCCTCAACAGTCTCGCGACGAGGAAGAAGGCAAACCCGGTGGAGAACCAATTGTGCCCGCCGTCGATGTAGCAGAAATCGAACGTGCCCTGTAACCCTTCCTCCAGGAACTTCATGAGGCGCCAGTTGTAGGAGGTGGGCTCGAAGTAATACGTGACCCACGCCCCCAGCCCCACGCGGGTCAAGACCTCGCCGATGTTCGGCTGCAGGTTGCGCGCCCCCTCAAGGTCTATGGTCGTGAGCGAGCCGCGGCCGAGTTGCTCGATGGCCCCCGCGATGTAGGCGCTCGAAACCCCGTGGTAAAACCCGAGCTCAAGGCATCTCTGCAGTCCGTGAGTTTGAATGAAGTTGAAGACCTTTTCGCCCTCCTCCGGGAGCATGTAAGGCAGGTCGCCAAGTTCCTCTGTAATCGCGTTGGGTCGCATTCGAAAGGTGCGGGCCGGCCGTAGCGCTTGAGTTAGAGTTCCGTGTGAGCGGGGGAATCCTATACCGCCGGCCGCCCCGGCCGCAAGAAGAATACTGAGGTCGGCGGCGGCAATATTAATCTTGACAGAACAGGCCCCGAGGCGTACTAAAGTGTCGGCGGGAGTCGCCCGACTCGGTGACGTGCCGAGAGGCGCGAGACTCCTCCCGGTGACATCACTAGGAGTGACCCCTCATGTTCAGCATCAACACGCGCATCGACAGCAACGGCTTCTGGTATCTCATCGAGGTGGGGCAGGAGGCTTCGTACTCCTTCAGCTACTTCGCCCTCGGCTCACAGAATAAGTTCTGCTCCGGCGAGATCGAAGGGCACACCGCCCACTCCCAGGGCTGGCAGTTCTGCGGGGTCAGCTTCCCGATTCTCCACCTCGGGATCACCAGCTTCAACGTCGAGGAGGCCGCGGCCGCCGAAGTCGCCGAGCAGCCCGCCGCCGACGTGCAGACCCTGGCCGCGGTCGATATCTCGCGGAGGAGGATGATCAACCAGACGGTCTCGACCCTCCTCGTGGGCGGCGCCTTCGTCTCGTCCCTGATGGGGGCGAGCCCGTCGGCACACGCGGCCCCGGCGCGGCAGCAGACCTCCCCCTATCACTCTCCCTATTACAACCCCTACCACCCGCCCAGACGTTGAGCGCACGCGGCGACTACGGGGCGCCGTAAATCTCTCCGATGTGGGGCAGACGCCGGCCCACTTCGCGGAGGATGCGCGCGTGCTCTTCGCCGCCGAGCCTGTCCCCCCGGCGGGTGATCTTCTCGAAGTCGATCAGGCTGTGGCTCAGGATGGCCCCGGTCGCGTTCTCTATCCCTAAGACCTCCTGCACCTCGTCCAGCACCCGCGCGGGCGCCGAGACTAAATCCTCGAACCTGATTTCGACGTAGTTGGGGAACCGCTCTTTGGCCTCCAGCACGGCGCCGACCCTGTCGCAGTACCACTCGATCCCCTCCGCCAGAGTGTCCGGCCCCCAGTCCTGCTCGATGTAGGAGAGGATCACGTCCTGCGGCCTGCGGACGATGTGGATGAAGAATGCTTCCGGCTGGAGCAGCCGCAGCTCGGGCAGGTACAGCGCGAGGGCGGGGGTCTTGTGCGCGATGTACCGGCTGCCGTCCCGCAGCATCTGCAACCTGTGCAGGTAGCCGAGCCACCTCCGGGTGGCGTCGAGCAGGGGCTCCCCGCTCCTAATCCCCTCGGTCAGAATCTTCTCCCAGGCGAAGAGGGCCTCCTCCTCCGTCAGCCTCCAGTTGTACTCGGTCGAAGGGAGCAGGGCGTGGCGGATCGTCTCGCGCTGACTGTTGAGCAGCCCGCCGCCCGGCACGGCGTTGTTCCTGATGCACTTCAGCAGGAAGACGAGGCTGTGGACTTCGAAGATGGAGGCGATGTCCGGGTGACAGTCCAGCAGCTCGGCGATCAGCGTCGTCCCGCACCGGCCGCTGCCCCCGATGAAGATGACCTTCTCCGTGTTCATCTGAAGGGGTTGCACACCTCCAACGCCGGCAGCCCGCCGAGGCGCGCGAACTCGTCGGCCGGAATCGGCCGGATCCCCGCGCGCCGGCACGCGCCCAGCAGCCATTCGAGCGCCGCGGCGGTCTGCTCGGGGTCGCCCGTCCCGTCGTGGAACAGCAGCACCTTCCCGCGGGCGCCCTCCGAGGCCAGCTTGATGATGACGTCCCGCTCCGTGTTCGCGCCCCAGTCCTCCGAGCTCGCGCTCCAACCGACCGGGGTCAGCCCGAGGGACTGACACGCCTGCGCGTAAGAAGGGCTGAGCTTGCCGTACGGCGGCCGCGCGTACTTCGGGGTCGAGCCGGTCACGTCGCGGACGGCGTCGAGGGAGTTGGACAACATCCGCGTCACGTCGTACGAGGTCAAATAACTGCTGTCGGTGTGCGTCCAGCTGTGCACCCCTATCTCGTGGCCGCGGCGCGAGACCTCCTTCACCACGTCGCCGTACGTCCTGACCTGGTGTCCCATCAGGAAGAAGAGCGCCGGCGCGCCTTGCCGTTCGAGCACGTCGAGGATGAGGCGCGTCCCGAGCGGGTGGGGGCCGTCGTCGAAGGTGATGAGGCAGTAGTCGCGGGCGGACGCCGCGCCCGCCGGGGCCGCGCCCTCCGCACGGGCGCGGGCGTACTGCTCCTTCGCCGCGGGCGTGAAGAAGTGCCGCGCGGGAGGGCTGAAGTAAGACTCGTCCTCTAAGAGTTGTTCGACGTGCCCGGGGTGGGCCGTCGCGAGGAGTCTCACCGCGGCGTGGTTGTTCGCGCCGCGCGCCTCGTCCGTCGGGTGAACCTGGTGAAGCGGTTCCGCCTCCGGGGCGCAGACGATCCCGACGCCCGCCTCCTGTAACCTGATTCCGAACTCCCAATCCTCCATCGACTTCAGGCGGTCGTCGAAGCCGCCGGCGCGCTCGAAAACCTCTCTCGACATCGAGACGCTGCCGGTGCTCAGCCGCGTCCAACGGTGCTTGAACCCGCGCAGCTCCTCGCCGAACTCCAGGATGATCTCGCCCCACTTCGCCAGCCAGTAGTCCGTGTACGCGACCTGCTGCGCCTCGGCCCAGACGCCCGAGGCGGCCTCGCGATCAATCGCCCAAAACTCTTTCTCCCCGACGAGTGCTTCGGCCGCGGGGAGGAACATCTCGTCGAAACGCAGGATGGAGAGCAGCTTCTCTTTGTGCCTTCTGGGGATCGCGGGCGTGACGTGGGTGAAGGCCCTCCGCCCGAAGACGCAGCCGACGACGGCGGCCGCGCCCTCCGTCTCCGCGTGCCGGTTCGTGTGTCGGGTCAGGACGTCCGGGGGGACGATGTGGTCGGCGTCCGAGAAGAAGAGCATCTCGTACCGCGCGGCGGCGGCCCCCGCGTTCCGCGCGCGGGCGGGGCCTTGCGCCGCGTCCTGCCGGACGACTTTAACCTTCGAGGGGTCGAGGGCGATGACCGGCCGCAGGTCTTCGCCGGACGCGTCATCCACGACGATGAGTTCCCCCGCGTGTTCGGCGAAGTCGCTCTCCAGCCAAGACCTCACCGAAAGCCGCAGCAGGTCGAGTCCCTGGCGGAAGGGGATGACGATGCTCCAACTCAAGCGCCCCTTCGGCGGGCGGCGTGGCCCCAACTCGCCGTGCAGGAACCCCCCGTCGAAACGGTAAGACAGCTCGCAGCGGCGTCGGACGGCTTGGTTGTAGAGGATCGCCAGTTTGGCGGAGGCCGTCATGAGCGGGTTGAATCTGGAGAGCGAGTTCGGGTTGTACTGACAGTGGTAGAGCGCCTTCCCCAGCCACCTCACCTCGTAGCGCTCACTCACCGCCGCGAGCGTCAGCCTGTCCTCGTAATACCTCCCCGAGTGTCCGTCCGCCACGCTCCACCCGCCCACGGCGAGCAGGCTCTCCTTCCGGTACGCGCGGGGCGCCTGGCAGTATTCATAGCTGAAGTATTCGGCGTACGATTCGACCTGTCGCCCCCTCTCGGCCACGACCCCTTTACCATTATGGAAGAGGATGTCGCCGTACACCGCCCCGACCTCCGGGCTCCCGGCGAAGCCGGCGCAGACCTCTTCCAGCGCGTTCGGTTCGAGCCAGTCGTCGGCGTCGAGGTGCACGATTATCGGGGCGGTGCTGTGCGCGAGGCCGAGGTTGAGCGCGTTCGCCAGACCCAGGTTTTCGGAGCAGGAGTAGAGCCTGACCCTCGCGTCGTTAATGAAGGGGCGGACGTAGCCGACCGAGTCGTCCGTCGAAGCGTCGTCTATCAGGATGAGTTCGAACCGCTGCACCGACTGCAAGAGGACGCTCGAAACGGCCTTCACGATCATCCCCCCGGCGTTATAGAACGGGACGAGGACGGTGACGGCGGGGCTCCACGCGGCCGTTATTCGAGGGACGAAGATTTCATAGTCCCAGCAGTTACGGTGGAGGCCCAGTTGAATCCTGACGGACTCTTTATCGTGAATCTCGACGTGCGGCGTGCCGTGCAAGCCTTTGACGACGGCCCCGACGGACGCGCCGAGGGGCATCACCCAGGCGTAACCCGCCCGGAACCCCCGGAGGTCGGCCACGATTTGCAGGAACTGTTCCTCGCACGAGCCGGCGATCTCCAACTGATACCTGTGCGACTCGAGCAGCCTGTCGAAAACGTAACACTCGAGTTCGGGGTGCTTCTCGCCCAGGAGCCTCCAGCCCTCCCGCTGTTCATCCCTCGAATGTATGGAGCGGGGGTGTTCGACGTGAATCACTCTCACGTCACGCTCATACCGGAACGCGCAGCCCGCCTTGAACAGCCTGTAGGCGAGGTCCATATCGTGACACCTGAACCCGGAGTCGTCGAACCCGCCGGCCTCGAAAAATATTCCCCGGGGAACCGAGGCGTTACAACTGTACCAGGCGTCCCAGCTCACGGACTCGGCGGCGGGCCAGTCCACCCTCGCGTCCACCTTCGCCGCCGCGTCCAGTTCGTCGTACGACTCGTAAAAACCCTCCTGAAGCATGTCCCAACGTCTGGCGGGTAACTCGGAGGCGTAGCCGCACACCGCGACCCGCGCTCCCCCGCGCAAGGCTTCGAGGTGTCTGTCGAGACAGTTCGGGTGGAGCACGCAGTCCGAATCTATAAAGACCAGGTACTCGCCTAAGGCGACCTGCGCCCCCGCGTTGCGGCATAAGCCGGCGGAGTGTCCGTCGAACCCCTCCCGGCGATTAAAGCGCACAAGGCGGAGGCTGAACTTGGTGTGGAAAAGCTTCGTGATTTTGTCGGCCCGGTGGTCGCCGTCCTCGACAATGATTACTTCAAATTTGGTCGGGTCTAGAGACTGTTGCTGTAGCGACTGGAGGAAGTACTTAAAATTCTTCGACCCGTTGAAGGGGGCGACGACGCTGATGAATTCTGGTCTCATAGGGGTAGAGAGGTTGCTTTGTCGTCTTGAGGCCGGCCTCGTGCGGATCATACTACCGTGCCCGCCGAATCAGAAGGTTTCGACGGAGCCACATCCGTCCCGTCAGAGGTTGAGCACGTTGACACCTCGCCCCTCCGCTAATATTCTTCCCCGCGCGGAAACCCCGAGGTGAATGTGTACATCAAGAATCTGTTCGCGACCTTTCTGTGTATCGCCGCCTGCGCCACGCCCTCTCCCGCCCGGGCCGCGCCCGGCCGGGAAGATGGTTTCGCGCGGGCCTATCAGGAGTTCAGGACGGGTTACCTGGCCGCGCTGCGTAAGGAAGGCTTCGTCGGCTCGAGCTTCTACTTCGTCCGCGACAACAAGGTCGCCGCGCGCGAGTTCTACGGACTCGCCGACGCGGGGCGCGGCGTCCCCGTGGACGAGGAGACGATCTACCACTGGGCCTCGGTCACGAAGACCTTCACCGGCATCGCCATCATGCAGCTCCGCGACCGCGGCCTCCTCAAGCTCGACGACCCCGTGGTCAAGTACGTCCCCGAGCTGCGCGCCGCGCACGACCCGTTCGGAGACGTCTCCGAAATCACCATCCGGCACCTGATGAGCCACAGCGCGGGCTTCCGCAACCCGACGTGGATCTGGCGCGACGACGCGAAGGACTGGCAGCCGTTCGAGCCGCCCGGCTGGTCTCAGCTCGTGGCGATGATGCCCTACACCGAGGTGCTCTTTAAGCCGGGCAGCCGCTTCAGCTACTCGAACCCCGGCGTCATCTACCTCGGGCGCATCATCGAGACGCTCTCGCACGACGACTACGAGGTCTACATCGACAAGAACATCTTCAAGCCCCTGGAGATGCACCGCAGCTACTTCGACGCGACCCCCTACCACCTCTTGAAGCACCGGTCGCACAGCTACTACGTCCGCGACGGCGTGCGCAGCGAGGCGCGCTTCGACGCCGACACCGGCGTCACGGTCTCGAACGGCGGCCTCAACGCCCCGCTCCCGGACATGGTCAGGTACGTCAACTTCCTCCTGGGCGACCCTTCGAAGCAGACTGTCTATGACGGCGTGCTGAAGCGCTCGTCGCTCGAAGAGATGTGGCGGCCGCAGCTGGTCGCGGCGGACGACTTCACGCAGGGGTGGATGCGGGCCGAGACTTCGGCGGGCCTCTCCTTCTTCGTGGACGACATCGAGGGGCGCCGCTACGTCGGCCACAACGGCGACCAGAACGGATTCAAGGTCTACCTGAGCCTCAGCCCGGCGACACACACGGCGAGCCTCCTGACCTTCAACACGGAGACGCGGCCGACGGTGAATGGCACGGAGAATCTGCTCGCCCCCGAGTCGAAGATAGCCCTCAGCGTGCTGAACCTCTTCCGCTCGATTCCCGCCCGCCGAGTCCCGTGATTCACGAAAGGCCGCGGGCCCAGCGTCGAAGCTCCGGGGCGAGTTCGGGGAAGACGAGCGCCCTCTGCGTCCAGGCGTAGTCGCGCAGGCCGTTGACGGCCGTCAGCGTGGGGTGGTAACGGTCGTAGATGTCTTCGGCCTCCGCGTCGCCCCAACTGCCGTCGTCGTTCTGCGTCGCGAGCAGGAAGTCGACGCCCTTGCGGATGAGCGGGTGGCGGTCGGAGAGTCCGAAGGACTTCAGCGAGTCGAGCACCTCGCCGGCCGCGTCGGTGTCGTCGAGTCCGACGACTGTATCGAGCGAGTCCTTCAAAAACTGGTACTCTTCGGGGAGCCAGCGCGGGGAGAGCATGTAGGTGCTGTAGCCGTTCAGCGTGTAGACGACGTGCGTGACGGCGTAGACCGCCCAGATGAAATCGTCGTAGCCGCGCGCGAGCGGCGGGTAGGGGCGCATCTCGGGCAGCCACCCGATGACCTCCGCGTAGCCGGCCCCGAGCCTCACGCCGTAGCGCTCGCCCAGGTAACTCCTGATGATCGCCAGCAGCCAGATTTCGTAGCGGGTCTGCCACTTCAGACGCCTCCGGCAGCCGCGACAGGTCTTACGGCCGCGGGGGTTGAGTTCGCCGCACGCGCATTCCGCGGGCAGGTCTGCGGGCGGCGGCCCGGCCGCGGGGTCGAACCAGAGGAGGTCTTCGGCGCTGACGCGCGCGGCCGCGCGCCGCACCTCGCGCCGGAAGGCCGCGTCGCGGAGGCCCAGGCAATCGGCCGTCAGCCCGCCGAAGACCGACTGCGCGACCGTCTCCGCGTCGGCGTCCTCGGGCACGGTCGGGTGCGCTTCCCGCCAGCGGCGCGCGCACTCGACGGCCATCCGGCGCGCCGCGCGGCCGAGCGCCGGGTCGCGCGAGGTCGAGGCGATCCAGTGCAGGCAGAAGGTGTAGTCGAACCCGTAGGCGTCGAAGTTCTCGGGCTCGCAGGCCGTGCGGTAGATGAACTCCAGCCCGCGCCGTACGGCGATCTCGCGCCGCGCTTTTATCGTGTCTGACATGGCACCCGTCATCGAGGAAAGGCGACGAGGAAAAGCGCAGGAAAGATATGCACGGCCGGGGCGGGTGTCAATTAAAAAGGTGCTCGAGTGAAATTAAGGTTGACACCCGCGGCGCGCGAATCTAATTTCGACACAATCACGCTGTGATGAGTTCCGCGGGCCACACCATCGCCCTCTGCGGAGCGGGTCGTAACCTTATTATGTCAACACAACAGGAACGCGAACAGGCCGTCATGCGTGGGCTGCGGTTCATCCACCGCGTCGCCCTCAAGCCGCGACACTTCAAAGTGTACGGCAGCAACCTTCTCTACTTTTTTAACTTCGTCGCCACGACCTCGAAGTCCCCTGCGCTCAGGGAGGCCGCGCGCGAGATGGCGAGCCATCACATCGGCCGCCGCAACGGCGACGCCACCCGGTTCCCGCCCGACCCCGACGCCGACGACATCACGCAGCTCGTGCTCGCCGGCCACTCGGCCGAGAAGCACGGCCTCCGCGACCGCGCCCTCAAAGCGCGGCTGCGGCGCGCGGCCGAAGGCTTCCGCGCAGAGGAGTACCTCTGGTTCGACCCGCTGGTCGAGCCGCCGCCCGACGACGTGCCTGAGGCTTGCGACTGCGGGGCGGGGAACGAGCGCGGGCGCAAGCGCTGCCGCGGCTGTCGGCGGAAGCTTTCCTACATGACCCGCTACCGCGTCTGGTGCCTCGCCCTCACGACCGCCTACAGCGGCGAGAGCTACGGGGTGCGGCTCGGCGCGAGCTACGCCGAAGTGCTGAGGTGGCTCCCGTACCTGCGCCCGTACCGCGGGCCGGAGGGCGGGGCGAACCACGACTTCTACGACGCGGTCTACGCCATCTCGCACCTCGTCTACACGCTGAACGACTACGGGCGCTACCGGCTCTCGCCCGCGTGGCTGCCGGAGGAGTTCGAATTCCTCTCGGCGAACTTGAGCGAGGCCATCGCCCGCGACGACCCGGACATGGCGGGCGAGTTCCTCGACTCGCTCCTCGCCTTCGGGCGGACGCACGACGACCCGGTCATGCGCCCCGGCGTCGAGTTCCTGCTCTCGTGCCAGAACCGTGACGGCAGCTGGGGCGACCGCCAGGCGGAAATCTACGCGCGCTACCACGCCACCTGGGCCGCGCTCGACGGGCTGCGCGAGTACGACTGGCGGGGCGAGAAGTTGAGGTTCCCGGAGGTGCTGCCGTGGCTCGAATTCTGGGCGAAGGGGCGGAAGTCGCGCCGGGCCGGCCGCCGGAAGGCGTCGGGCAACGGGGGCGGCGCGGAGGTCTCGGCATGAGCGGCAGGTCGCTCCCGGTTCTGAACTTCGCGCCCTTCCGCAAATACCCGACGCGGCTCGCCGAGCAGGAGTTCGAAGACGAGCGCGAGGTCTGCGGCAGTTGCCTCTCCGGCGCCTGCTGCGCCAGCGAAGACCCGATCTACCTGACGAGCTTCGACGTCTTCCGCCTCGCGGCCTTCTTCGACCTCACGCCCGCCGAGTTTCTCCTGACCTTCACGCAGGAGCGCTTCGACGGCGAGGATAGCGACGCGGTGCGCCGGCCGTGGCTCGACGATCCCGAGTGCAGCAAGGTGACCTACCTGCGGCGGCGCGGCAACACGCCGAAGAGTCCTTGCGTCTTCCTCAAGTACGTCCACGACGCCGACGGCACGCCCCGGCGCGTCTGTAGCGTGCACGACGCGCGCCCGCTCTCCTGCCGCGAGTTCTACTTCCAACACTGTAAGGCCCGGCCGACCGGGGAGCTGGCGGCCCTCATCGCGGAAGGGTACGAGAAGATACGCGACGGCGAGATTACGGCCGAGGTCGTCTCGGCGCGGCTCGCGCGCTTCGGCGGTCACGACTTCTCCACCGCGCCCGCGCACGCGAGCATGGAGTACGCCTTCTGGTGCGAGATGAGGCGCGCGCTCGACCCCGAGCGGGCCAACGTCGAAGGCGGCAGGTCGTACGACGCGCGGGCGTATCAAGACCCGATTGACGAGAAGCTCAACCGCGTGCTCTCCGCGAAGTATCTGCGGTTCGAGGAGAAGTACGGGCCGCGGCCGAACGGCGAACAGTTGATGCCCTACACGTCGGGCCTGGGCTTCGTCAAATCGCGCGAGCGCGCGCGCGTCATGAAGATCGTGCGGACGCGCCCGGCGTCCGGGCTGTACGGGCCGGTCGAGTACCCTTTCCATTTCGGGATGCGGACGATGGTGACCGGCGTCAGGCACGCCGCGGTCTTCCCCGTCGTCCCCGACGCGGCGGCGCGAGAGTATCTCGACGGCGTGCCGCCGACCGCCCTCTTCCCTGAACACGAGGAGGCGGAAGTGAGAGCGCTGACGCGGCGCGACGTGTGCGCGGCCGCGCTGCGGGGACTCAACCACCTCATCCGCTTCTCCTCTTACCTGGCCGCGATGGGCCACGTCTTCGAGTGCCGGCCGCCGGGAGCCATCGAGCTCGAACTCCTGACCTCGATCTCAAGCCTGGACTCGCGCCGGGACGAGCTCACCCGTTTGGAACCTTACGTCGAGCCGGTGAGGAGCTACGCCGCCGCGGCCGGAATCGGGCTGCTGGAGGCTTGGGCGGCCTCGGCCGTCAAGCCGCGGGAGGTCTTTGAAGTCTATCGTCGCTTCTCTCCGTTGGAGGCGGCTGTGTCTGCGCTCCCGCGAGACCTGCGGCGGCGTTACAAGGCCGTCGCAGGTGCGCTGGTGAAGAGACTCCGTGAATCTCGCCTCGACGACTTCGTCGAACTCCGCAACCCCATCGCCGAGCGCCTGGCCGCCGGGAGGGGGCTGAAGGCGCGAAGGGATTGGGCACTGTGGGAGCAGAGCGCGCGCGACGCGGAATGCGCCGCCGCGGCACGGCTCGCGGGCGTAGACGTTGCGACTTACTACAGGTCGGCCGTCGGCACGCTCGAAGCTGTTCCCTTCGACGCGTCGTACGCGGCGGAGCTGTGCCGCGTCGTCGTGAGCCTGGGGTGTGGACTGCGACGGTGCGGCCGTGTCGGTGACGCCGCCGCCCGGCTCGACTCGTACGGGTCGAGACTGCTGGGGTGGCTGGACGCGCAGTGGGGGTTGGAGGGCCTGGACGACGAACTCCTCGCCGGCTTCGCGTCGAGCGTTTATGTGTCGGGACGGGGCCGCTCCGCCGACCGCCACCTCGGCCGCATCGTGCGCCGCCTCCTCGACGGCCAGTTGCCCGACGGCAGTTGGGGGACGAACCCCCCGCCCGCGCAGCGCGCGACCTTGGCGCAGGACGAATATTTAGATTTGCTGCACGAGCCCACCTGGGCCTGCCTTGACGGCCTGCGCAATGTCCTTCGGGAGGGGCCGGCGGCGGTCGCGGTTTAAGTCGGGGCGAGCGCGAAGGGGAAGGCAAGGAGGCGTAAGACGGGAGGGGCGGCGGCACGACTTGAACGTGCCGCCGCCCCTCCCGTCTTTGGTCTAGGGGTTTAGTGGTGACTGTCGCGGCTGTCTCCCGACGGCCGCGGCAACCTCTACTCTTGTGCGCCGCCGCCGCCTTCGGGGGGCGGAATCTTCGTCAGCTTCGCGGGTGGAATTTTCTTCAGAGGCGGAATCTTAGTTGGCGGCACCTTCGTGAACTTCACCGGTGGAATTTTCTTCAGAGGCGGAATCTTCGTCGGCGGCACCTTCGTCAGCTTCGCGGGTGGAACCTTCGTCGGCAGCTTCGTCGGCGGCACCTTCGTCAACTTCGTCGGCGGCACCTTGGTCAGCTTGGTTGGCGGCACCTTCGTCAGCTTAGTAGGTGGAACCTTCGTCGGCAGCTTCGTCGGCGGCACCTTCGTCAGTTTCAAAGGCGGAACTTTCGTCAGCAGTTTGGGGAGCTTGGGGAGCTTCGGCGGCTTCCCATACCCCGCGGGTTTCTTAGTTGCCATGGCGCAGTCCTTCTCCCTTTCATGCAGTGAGTGTGTGACAACCACAAGATAGTGAGATAGTCACAGACTTGTGGACAAGACCAAAAACCGTACAAGATGTTGTATAGACCCAACTTTGGCGGGTGTCAATATTTTATTGCACGAGTGGATGAGTTTCGGGCCGATTAGTCGGCTACAGCGCGCCCCTGCACCGCGCGCTCCCGCACCGGCACGGCAGCCGGCCGTCGTGGTGAGTCTCGCCGTAGTCGCACGTCAACTCCTCCCCGGCCGCGATCTCGCGCAGCGAGTAGAACTCCACCCGCCCGCGGCAGAGGCGCATGTACGCGTTCGGCTCGCACGAGTGGTTGACGTACTTGAAGCCCGTACCCAGGCGCGTGGCGTCGAGAGCGGTGCCGTCGCCGAACTCCACGATCATGACGCTCGCGCGCCCGCGCGCCCGCCGCCGCGCCTCCCGCTCGGTGATGAGTTCGCCGCCGAGCTCCCCAAGCTTCCTCCGGGCGGGCAGGTCTGTGAGGGCGAAGAGCCCGCGGCCCTGGATGCGGCTGCGCCTGACTTCGAAGTTGAAGGTGTCCATGCGTGGAATAATATGGTATGAGCCGGTGGGGCCAAAGCTCGGGCCGCGCCGCGAAAATTATCTTCGAGCGCGAATGTTCTTCGGGTGTATTTCTTCAAGCGGCAATCCCGCTTCCGTCCGGCGCAAGCTATTCCCCGACCTCGCGGATGACGCGGCACGGATTCCCGGCCGCGAGAACTCCTTCGGGGATGTCGCGCGTCACGACGCTGCCCGCCCCGATGACCGAGCGCGCGCCGACGCGCACGCCGGGGCAGATGATGGCGCCGCCGCCGACCCACACGTCGTCCCCGATCTCAACCGGCCTGCCCGATTCGAGGCCCGTCCGGCGCTCGGCCGCGCTCGGCGGGTGCGTCGCGGCGTAGACCTGCACCGCGGGGCCGAACAGCACGCCCGACCCGATAGAGACCGGCGCCACGTCGAGGACGACGCAGTTGAAGTTGAAGAAGACGCGGTCGCCGAGGGTGATGTTGGTGCCGTAGTCGCAGTAGAAGGGCGGCTCGACGATGACGCCTTCGCCCGCCGCCGGGATCAACTCCCTGATGAGCCGGGCGCGCTCCTCCGGCTGGTCGTCGCTCGTTTCGTTGAGCGCTTTGCAGAGGAGCCGGGCGCGGCGGCGCTCGGCCGAGAGCTGCGGGTCGTGCGGGTCGTAGAGCTCGCCGGCCAGCATTCTCTCTTTGTGGCTTCTCATCAGTCTTCCTGAAGGCCGGCAGGCCGGCGCTCGACATCAACCCCCCGACAGTGGCCTCGTTGATGTATGCTTCCGTCGGGCGTGCGCCTGAACATACCACAGTCATAAGTTCGTAGCGGGCGGCCGGGTGATCTCGGGAGGAGTATGGAAGCGTCGAAGGGTACTTGGGGCGGCGAGCACATCGGGCTCGAAGTCACGGAAGCGGGCGGGCGGGTCGAGTACGACTGCGCGCACGGGACTATCGACCAGACGATCAGGACGGACGCCGGGGGCGGCTTCAGACTGCGCGGCACGCACGTGCGCGAGCGCGGCGGCCCCGTACGTAAGGGCGAGCCCGAGGAGCGTCACCCCGCGGTCTACGAGGGGCGCATCGAGGGCGACACGATGACCCTCACCGTCAGGGAGAGCGACACGGGCCAGCCGGTGGGGACGTTCGCGCTGACGTTCGGCCGCCAGCCACGGGTCATGAAGTGCAGGTAGACGCCTGCACCATCTCAAGAACTAAATAAAGAAGGGCCGCACGGTCAACGCCGTGCGGCCCTCCCGTTTATCGTCCCCTCCTGGCGGCCTTACTGGCAGGTCGGGAGTTTGAAGGAGGCGATGCGTGTGCTCCAGTTGAACGTGCCGCTCGCCTTCAGGTACTCGGTCGTGTACCAGAAGGTGCAGTCGTCAACCGGGTCGACCGTCAGCGCGCTGTAGTCGCCCCAGCGGCTGAGCGTGGCCGTCTGCGAGCCGCCGCCCGCGATGATGCTCGACTCGGCGCCGAGCGTGCCCGCGGCGTCGCCCGGCGCGCGCGTCGCGAACCGAATCCCGGGCGAGAGCGAAGCGCCCGAGACGCTGTAGCCGACGGCGATGTTGCCGACCTTGTCCATCGCAATCGAACCCATCCAGCGGCTGTTCGAGTCAATCGCGTACGTCCCTTGCTGGAAGAGGCTCGGCGTGTTGCTCGTGATCCGCAGCTCGTACCAGCGGACGCCCGAGAGCGGGCCGGTGCCGGGGTTGACCGAGTGGTTCAAGACCATCGCCTCGTGGCCGTCGGCGAAGCGGCGGTAGGCGAGGCGGTACATCAGGCGGTCGGCGAGCGAGTCGAGCTTCTGCGTCGTGCCGCCCTGCGGGATGCAGGTGCCGCCCGCGCACGCCTGGCTGAAGGCCGCGACCGAGATGGTGCTCGGCCCGGTCAGAGTCGAGCTGGCGGGCGTCGTCCAATCGACGTGCATCTTCCAGACGTTAAGCGAGTTCGACCCGAAGTTGACGAAGTACTCGGGCGCGCCCGCGGGCGGGGCGATACTGCCGTCGATGTCCGCGGGCAGGACGCCGCCGAAGGCGGAGCTTAACTGGAAGCACTGCTCGGTGGCGGCCTGGCCCGCGACCATCTTCGCGCGGTCGTAGGCGCAGAGGCGCGCGCCGGTGAACGTGTTACCCGAGAACATGTTGTAGGTCGCGTAGTAGGCGTCGGCCCAGACGCCGACCTTCGGGTAGTCGTTGAAGTTCGGCTCCTTGAAGGCGTAGACGTTGTAGGCGCCGGTCGCGTCCGAGGTCTGCGAGACGGCGATGCACTCGTAGAAGCCCTTGGTCGTGCCGTTGGTGACGGCGAACTGCGTCAGCACCCAGCGGTTGTTCGCCTTGTCGTACTGGACGACGGGGTCGCCGTCGTTCGTGACCGCGCACTGGTGCGTCGCGCCGAGCGCCTGGAAGAGTTGGTTGCCGTTGGTCGGCCCGGCGAGGCGCGCGCCCGTCTGCTTGTCGTAGACGGCGAAGGCCTCGTTGACCCACTGCACGTACTGCGTCGCGCCGATGGCGCCGTTCGTGTCGGGCGGCGCGGCGTTCGGCGTGTAGCCGCCGCCGTTGCCGAGGCCGTCGAAGTTGAGGAGCGCCGAGGGCGCGGGCGTCGGGGTCGGAGTCGGGTTGGGAGTCGGCGTCGGCGTGGGCGTCGGCGTCGGCGTGCCCGTGTCGGCGTTGAGCGCGAAGTCGTCGACGACGAACGAAGTCTGGAGCGAAGAGTCTTCGGCGCCGGTCAGGAAGACGCGGATGGTCTGACCCTGGAAGGAGGAGAGGTTGAAAGACTTCTGCGTGTACCCGGCCGCCTTGTTCAGGTTCGAGTAGGTGGCGAGCGTCGAGAGCACGACGTTCGAGGAGTTGCGCACCTGCACCGTCAGGGTGTCGAAGGCCGTCGTCGTGGTCGTCTCGGCCGAGTCGATGTGGAGCCAGAAGGTGAGCGTGGCGGTCGCGCCCGAAGGGATGGCGACCTGCTGGTAGAGCGTGTCCGTGTGCGTGGTGCCGTAACCGTTCATCCACGCTTTCCACGCGCCGCCGTGCGGGGCCTCGCTCGCGGAATTGTCGATCACGCCCGCGGTCGGCACCCAGGGGGCCGGGCTGGCGGAGCCGTTCTCGAAGCCGGGGTTGCCGAGCAGTTGCGTGACGGCGTTGGGAGAAGGCGCGGCGGGCGCGGCGTCGGAGGCCGGAGCCATGAGCGGCTGCAGCGAAGAGTCCGAGGCGGTCGTCTGGACGACCGGGTCTGTGACGTAGCCGAGCCGCGTCAGGCCGTTGGGGTCGAAGCGGGGCTCGTACTCCTTGTCGGGGACTAAGTGCTTGCCCTTGTCCTTGCCCCGCGCCATGTGCTTGACGTGACCCGAGACGGCGCGCTCGCCGAACTGGACTTCCACCCCCGACTGCACCTGCGCGGGCGCGCCCGGCTGCTGCTGCTGCTGCGCCCCCTCCTGCGGTGAAGACTTCTTACCACTGACGCGCGCGGGCAGTAAGGCTGCCGCGCAGAGCGTAGTGACCATAAACGACGCGAAGACTTTCTTCATTTTCCCCTCCAGGCTGTAAGTTGAGAAGGCGTGTCGAGAGGGACAGCCTTCCGTTGTAGCGACGGGGCCTCACTAGAAAAGGGCACACTACTATCTGCGCTAGTAACCGGAAGGACGCAGGGCGGGGCGTCGCCGACGTCGATAGTTTTCAAACGCTTCCTGTTACAAGGGTGCCGGCCGTCCGGCAAAGGAGCGGTGTGAGGGCGCACACCGCGGTTCAGAACGTCGGGAAGCAGAGTGTAACTTAAGCGGGGGAAAAGTAGAAACGGCGCCGAGCCCTAACGCCGGTAGGCGCGCGTCGAACTGCTTGGGGCGCACGTCCGAACGTCCCGAAAGTTCCTCTACCGTGCGCAGGTCGCGGCCGCCTGCGGGCGCGCGTATGATACAACGGCGGTGACGTTTCGGGAGGTGGCGTTTCGGCCTTGGCCAACCCCTTACGGAGGTCATTACATTATGAACAGACTATTCGTGCCCTTAATCTGCCTCCTCATAATTGTGTTGCTCGGCTCCTGTCAATTGCCTTACGACTTATCAACGAAGTTCCCTCCGGATCAACTCCTTCACGATTTTCGAATCCTTCGTCAAACTTTAGAAGAAGCGCAACCCGGACTCTACCGCCAGACGGGTAAGGACGAACTCGACAGGGCTTTCTCGAAAGCCGAAGAGTCGCTCGACCGGCCGTTAGACGTTTTTGAGTTTTACCGGGTGCTGGCTCCCGTGGTTGCCACAGTCCGGTGTGGACACACCAACCTCCAGTTGCCGGACTTTTTTGTTGAAGAACAGGACTCACCCCGCGTCAAGTCTTTCCCCGCGTTGGTCAAAATCATCGACGGGAAAATTTACGTCTGGCGTGACCTGGGCGCTAGAAACAGCAGCCTCGGGGGCAAGGAGATTCTCTCAATCAACCAAGTCCCGGCCGCGCAGATCGTCTCGACGATGCTCGCGGCGACGGGCGGCGACGGGAAGATTCAGACGTCACGGATCGAACGAATCGAGGGCTGGAACTTCATCAAAAAATTAATGCCCCTCACCGGATTGCAGCCCCCCTTTGAACTTACCTTTTCAGATCCGAATGACGGACGGCCCGGGCAAGTTCGCCTGGACGGGGTAGACGTCCCCACGCTCGGCCGCAACTGGGAGGAGTGGTTTCCGCGCGACCGCAGGCCGCCCCGTTCCGGCGACCTGGAATTTATAGACGGCGGCCGTATCGCGGTCATGACCGTGAGAGAGTTCGACGGCTTTGTCGACGACAAACAGAGTCGAGGGCTTGAAGAGTTTTACCGGGACGCATTCCAGAGGATTGCCGATAAAAACACAAAGACCCTGATTCTGGATTTGAGGGGTAACAACGGTGGGGACGACAAACTGGGCGTCCTGCTGCTCCGGCACCTCATCGGGGAGCCGTTCACACATTTCGAGGACATCGTTGCCAGGAAAACTTCTTTCGCCCTCGGGGAGGGTTTAATCGGAACGAACCGTCTTCGGTTGCAGTACAATGCCGAACAACGCGGCGACGGTCTCTATCACTTGACCGATTACCCTAATCTGGGCACCCTGCGACCCGCCGGCCCCACCTTTTCGGGGAAGATTTACGTCCTGATGAACGGCGGCAGCTTCTCCACGACGGCGGAAGTCATCACGCAATTACACAACCATCGGCGCGCCGTCTTCATCGGGGCGGAGGACGGCGGGACGTACGACGGCAATAACTCCGGGACGATAGCCCCGGTCACGCTTCCGAATACGAAGCTGGTCTTGACCTTGCCGTTAATGAGTTGCCGCCTGTCCGTCGGCGGCGGCAAAGATAATTCAAGGGGAGTGAGCCCAGACCATCCGGTTGAGTATTCGATTGACGACTACGTAGCGAATGTAGATAGAGAGATGGCCGTAGCGCTCGAGCTGGCAAGGCGTGAGTGATTTCGGGGAGATGGCAGGCGCGTGCGAACATGTGTTTCGGTTTAAGCGCGCCGCCCGACGACGGCCCGCGCCCGGCCGCCGGCAGGCCGCCTGTCACGTAAAGCAATCGCTCGGGGCGGCGGGCGCTGCCGGGCGTTCGAGCACACCTTCCTGAAAGGCAAGCTGACTCATATGACTATCGAAATACCCATGCGCTTTGAGTCGGAGCCGTTGCTCTGGTCGGTGGACGGCGTGTACACGGAGGCCGAGTGCCGCGACTTCATCGACCTCGTCGAGCGCTCCTCCCCGGCCCTCGCCACGAACAACCCCCTCTACCGGGATCAGGATCGCGTCATCAGGGACGACCCGGAGGCCGCCGGGGAGTTGTTCCGCCGCCTGCGCCCGCACCTGCCCGCGCGGATCGGCCCGCTGCGGCTGGTCGGCCTGAACGAGCGGCTCAGGATGTACCGCTACCGCGCGGGGCAGCGCTTCGAGCCGCACATGGATCATTGGTATCGCCCGCGGGAGAATCAGGTCACGCTGCACACGGTGCTCGTCTACTTCAACGACGACTTCGAAGGCGGGGAGACGCGCTTCCGGGAGCAACTCGAACAGACCATCCGCCCGCGGCGCGGGATGGCCGCCATCTTTCAGCATAAGGTACGCCACGAAGGATGCCCCGTGCGCAGGGGGGTAAAATACGCGATGCGCTCAGACGTCATCTATGAAGCGCCCGAGCCCGTCCTGACGGCGGGCGGTTGACGCGCGGCGTTAAGCATCTTCCCGCCAAGGAACCTCACGAAACACAGGCGATGCTATACTGCGTCCATGAATTTTGAGTGGGACGAGGAAAAGGCGGAGGCCAACCTCGTGAAGCACGGCGTCTCCTTCGACGAGGCCCGAACCGTCTTCTACGACCCGCTCTATATCGATTTCTTTGACCCGGATCACTCCTACGACGAACACCGCTACATTATCGTCGGCCAGTCACGCCAAGGCCGCCTCCTACTGGTGTCGTATACGGAGCGGGGAGACATCCTTCGGCTGATTAGCTCGCGGGAGGTGACGGCGGCGGAGCGGAGGGCTTATGAAGAAGGTTGAAGACGAAATGGAAGATGAGCTGCGGCCAGAATACGACCTGAGTGGGTTGCGCGTGCGGAGGCTGGGGCCGGGCCGCAAAAGGTTCGGCGATGTCGTCAGGCTTGAGCCAGACGTGGCCGAGGCGTTCCCGGACGCGAACTCCGTGAACGAAGCGCTGCGCTTCCTCATCCGAGTCACGAAAGAGAATCAAGCCGGCCCCCCGCCCACAAAAGGCGATGCCTAACAACCGCATGCACGCGACCCGCGCCGCGCTGCCTCTCATGTAAATCAATCGAGCGGGCGGGTGATGCCGGGCGTTCGGCCGCTATCGAATAGTTAAGAAACAATCATTCATGTGGATACTATTTTGGAAACTTGCTCTTCAATTACTGGCCGTTGTGATTGCAATACTTGTAAATGTCCTTGACTATGTTTCCTCCGATAAACGCACGAAAAAGTTTCGTAGGAGACGACAGCTACTATTTGCTTTGTCAGGGTTGTTTCTGATTGCAAGTGTAATTGTTGTAATCGCCGATGAATTAGCGAAGCGAGAAGAGATGGCTGAACTCTCCAATCGCCTCAATCTACTCCAACAACAAGGTGAAATCGCAAAACATTTGGTAACGGGAGGTGATAGCTATTGCTATCTCAATGCTTTCGGTACTGCTAATTATCGAGATTTGATTCTTATACATCAGGGTGATTTCCCCCTCTATGATCTACAGATTCGAGTTGTTGATCTAGATAAGTTTGATGAAATTACAAAAGCAAATCCAAATCCCAGCCGTGAACAACTTTCTAAAGCAGAGTATGTACACTATCTAGGGACATTGAATCCGAATCAGGCCCACATAATCGGTAATCTCAGACTTCCGACTGACAAAGACGAGAAGGGCTACAATGTTTTTATACTTGCTAGGAACGGAGAATTTTCAGAGCCACTAAGATTTCATCGCGCAAATGGAATGTGGCTTCAAGCCTTTCGTGTTGAAAAGAGTGGTGAAAACCCTCCGAAAACTCTCATAGAAAAAATCGATGATGGCTTTCCCCGAAATGAAAAAGGAAATATAGATTGGTAGCACGATGCTCAACAACGGCACGCACGCGGCCAGCGACACGGCGGCTTTCGTCAAAACCAATCTTGCTGGCGGGTGATGTTGCTATGCGGGGCGCGGCCGGTGTATGAACAGGTATGACTAAAACGGCTACGGTCGAGGACGCGGTCGCCATCGCCGCGCGGGCTCACGGGGGCAGAAGGACAAGGCGGGCGCCCCTTACCTTCTGCACCCCTTGCGGATGATGTTGCGGATGAACTCGGAGGCCGCGATGATGGCCGCGGTGCTGCACGACGTGGTCGAGGACACGGACTGGACGCTCGAGCGACTGCGCCGGGAGGGCTTCCCCGAAGAGGTGCTGGAGGCCGTCGACTGCCTGACCCACAGGGACGGCGAGAGCTACGAGGAGTTCGTCGAGCGCGTGCAGACGAACCCCATCGCGCGGCAGGTGAAGATCGCAGACCTCGAAGACAACATGAACATCCGGCGGATAGGCCGGCTCGGGGCGAAAGACCTGGAGCGGGTCGGGAAATACCACAGGGCCTGGTGCGTGCTGACGGGCGCGGGCGGCGTCTGACTCGGAGACGGTCGGAATCACTTACGCCCGCGGCGCAGACCGGAACGACCTCACGTTCCTTCGAACTCCATCTATTTCGGAGACGAGAAATGGTAAGACTGCGAATCTTTAACTTGTGCCTGGCGGCTTCGGCCGTGTTGGTTGCGCTGGTGGCCCTCACCTGCGCCCGCCCCGCTTACGCCCAGACGCCCGCGCCGCAGGTCTCGGAGGAGGTGTCGCGCGCCCTCAGCCTCTACAAATCAGGGGACGCGCGCGGCGCCGTGGGCCTTCTGCGCGAGCGCGTGAAGGCCCGGGCGGACGACGCGGACGCGTGGCACTACCTCGGCCTGATCGCGATGAAGGGGGGCGACTTCAAGTCGGCCGTCCAGTCTTTCCAAACGGCCGTGAAGCTGCGGCCGGACTTCGTCCCCTCGCGCACGGGCCTGGCCTACGCGCTCCTCCTGAGCAACAACAACAAGGAGGCGAAGCACGAGGCCGAGCAGGTGCTGAAGCAGAACGAGCGGAGCGACGAGGCCCACTACATCGTGAGCGACGTCGCCCTGAAGGAGGGCGATTACCATAAGGCGCTCGACGAGGCCGACGCGGCCCTCGAGATTCAGCCGCGGTTCAAGGCCGCCCTGGACGTGAAGCAGAAGGCTCTGTTCGTCGTCTACATGAGCGCCGTCTACCCCTTCCAGAAGGAGGCGCAGGCGAACGGGAAGAACGCCGTGATGGCCCTCCAGATTATGACCGGCATGTGCTGCATCGACATGAACCAGTCGAACATCCAGGTCGGCGACGCCATCCAGTCGCGCAAGCTGGCCGAGGCGGCGGCAATCTTCGAGAAGTCGATCAAGAGGACGCCCGACTTCCCCGAGGCGGCCGAGTGGAGGGAGACCCTGGAGTCTCTGACGTTCTGGCGGGACTACTTCGACCCGCAGAAGCGCGCGGGAACTTCGAAGCTCTTCGACGTGAAGTCCGTGACCAAAGGCCCGACGCCTCTGAGTAAGCCCAACCCGCAATTCGCCAGGGAAGAGGTGAAGGGCTTCGAGCAGGCCAAGGTCGTCTTGCGCGCGGTCGTGGACGAGGGCGGCGAGGTCAGGCACGTCATGGTGCTGCGGGCGCTCGGCTACGAGCTGACCCGGCGCGCCATCGAGGCGGCCCGCCACACGCGCTTCGAGCCGGCGACCAAAGACGGCGCCCACGTCCCGGTCATCACGCTGATCGAATACGACTTCAAAGAGCTGGCCGCCGGGGGGCGTTAGACGCACGGGGGGACACTATGCTTGCGGTATTGGCGCTACTTGCCGTCTTGACGGGGCAGGCCGCGCCCGACGTGCCCGCGAACGAGCGAAAGGTTCTGACGGAGCTGTACGCCTCGACCCGCGGCGCACGCTGGACGAATCGGGACGGCTGGGGTTCCGCCAGTTCGGTCTGCGATTGGTACGGCGTCCGGTGTGAGTTCGAGAGCGGCGACGCCGGCAGGCCGTCGGTCGCCGGCCTGAGTCTGGACTCCAACAACCTTGAAGGCGAGCTGCCGGCGACGTTGGGCGAGCTAAGTCATTTGAAGTTGCTCGACGTGTCGGGCAACAAGCTGCGCGGCAGACTGCCCGAGGGCCTGCTCCAGCGTTGGGATCGTCACACGTTCGAGCTCGACGCGGGTGACAACTCGTTCTCGAACGCGCTGGCGCGCGCGCGGGTCGAATACTCCGCGTCGGGCGCGCTGTGCAGCCCGACGGAAGACCTGCGCTACCGGCTTGAGGTCGACGAGTCGAAGCACCGCGCCACGTTTCAGAGCGTGCGCTGTGTGGACGCGAAGTCGCGCGCCACTTACTGCCTCGTCCGCGAGGGCGCCGCGCCGCCGCTGTTGCGCCTGTCGCGGGCGCTCGGGTCGCTCGGATTCGCGAGGCTGCAAGCGGAGTACGACTTCCCCTTCACGGGTTCGACCCACGGGACGTTTCTGACCACCGAGGCCGTGTGGGGCGACGGGGCGAAGAACTCCGTGCGGACTTACGCGGGGCAGGGGCCGCTCGAGGCCTGGACGGCGCAGCAGCTCTTCCTGAGCCTGCTGGCCGAGACGCGCTGGGAGAGTGAATCCCGGAAACCCGCGTGCGATTTTTAGGTGGTGATGGAGTCACACAAGTTCGGCCACCGTCTACCCGGACGTCTGGGCGAATGAGGAGACGACGGGGCCGTCTCGCCTCGTCGAAAGGTCACGTCGGGTTGTTGACCGAACTCTCCCGCGTCCTCCCGGAGCCGTTCGGCATCCTCTAAGTCCTCATACCGACTTGCAAATTGAAATAAGGCCGGCTCTTCGCCGGGAGCGCGGGCATCCCTGCCCGCAAGCGTGCTTCAGCACGCTGACCGCCTCCCTCTTCCTCTCAAGGTTGAGACATGAAGTCTGACGGCTTTCGCGCTGACGCGCTCAGGCGGGCTGTAGGGTGTCCCGCGCTCCCGGCGAGAAGGGGCCTTAGTTCAATGTGCAAGTCGGTATGAGGGGTTGTGAGCGCACGGATTGCTCAGTCCCGAACGCGGGGGCGCGAGGTCTGCCGGTCGCCGCGCGTGACCCAGACGGGCTCGCCCGCCGGACATCGCGCCCTCCCGCACGACGTCCGGTGGTGGGACTGCCTGACGGGCGACTGTGGGCAGGCACGCCCCGTTCTGTGGCGGCTGACATAAAGCCTCGCCTCTCGGGCGTCATAGGATTCGGCTCGCCCGGACGGGGGCTTGTGCCCCGCGGGCAGAATGGAGCTGATCCAGTGACGAACCACATCATCAAACTCGGCGCGCGCTGTCTCGGGCTGTTGCTGCTCGCGCTGGCGGCCGCCTCTCCCTGCCGCGCGCAGCAGGCGGAAGACAAGACCCTTTCGCCCTACTTCGTCGTGCAGGGCGACCCGGCCGTAGACCACCTGCCGCTCAAGGACACGAGCGTCGAGATAGCCGTCTCGGGCGTCATCGCGGACGTGAAGGTTTTGCAGACCTACCGGAACGAGGGCTCGCGGCCCATCCACGCCTCTTACGTCTTCCCGGCCTCGACGCGCGCCGCCGTCTACGCGATGCGGATGCGGGTCGGCGACCAGATCGTCGTCGCGAAGATTAAAGAGCGGGAGGCGGCGAAGCAGGAGTTCGAGGCGGCGAAGCAGGAGGGGAAGAGCGCGTCGCTGCTTGAGCAGAACCGGCCGAACGTCTTCTCGATGAGCCTCGCGAACGTCATGCCCGGCGACGAGATCGAGATCGAGCTTCGCTACACCGAACTGCTGGTGCCGACCGACGGCGTCTACGAAGTCGTCTACCCGACCGTCGTCGGCCCGCGCTACTCTTCACAGCCCGAGGCCTCCGCCCCGAAAGAAGACCAGTGGGTGAAGAGCCCCTACACGCATCAGGGGGAAAAGCCGGGCAGCACCTTTCACCTCTCGACCAGAATCTCGGCCGGCGTGCCGATTCAGGAGCTGAGCTGCGCGTCCCACCAAATCTCCCCGCAGTGGCAGAGCCCGACCGTCGCCACGCTGAGGCTGGACGACTCAGACCCTTACCAGGGGAACCGCGACTTCGTGCTGCGCTACCGCCTGGCGGGAGACCAGATCGCCTCCGGCCTCATCCTCTATCAGGGCGAGGGCGAGAACTTCTTCCTCTACATGGCCCAGCCGCCGCGGCGCGTCGCGGCCGACGACATCCCCGCGCGCGAGTACGTCTTCGTGGTCGACGTCTCCGGCTCGATGGACGGGTTCCCGCTGAACACCTCGAAGCAGTTGCTGAGAGACCTCATCGGGCAGTTGCGCCCCACGGACTACTTCAACGTCGTGCTGTTCGCGGGCGGCTCGTCGGTTCTTTCCCCGAAGTCGCTGCCCGCGACGCAGGAGAACGTGGCGGTCGCCATCCGCCTCCTCGAAGAGCAGCGCGGCGGCGGCGGCACGGAGCTGCTCGCGGCCGTCAGGCAGGCGATGGAACTCCCGCGGGAGGAGGACGTCTCGCGGAGCGTCGTGCTGGTGACGGACGGCTACGTCTCGGGCGAGCAGGGAGTCTTCGACTACATCCGCGAGAATCTCAACCGGTGCAACGTCTTCTCGTTCGGCATCGGCACGTCGGTCAACCGCTACCTCATCGAGGGCGTGGCGAAGGCGGGGATGGGCGAGCCGTTCATCGTGACCAAGGAGTCGGAGGCCGCGGCCGTCGCCGACAAGTTCCGCGAGTACATACAGACCCCTGTCCTGACCGACATTCAGATACGCTCGGTCGGCTTCGACACGTACGACGTGCACCCGGCCGTCCTGCCCGACCTTTTGGCCGAGCGCCCCATCGTCCTCTTCGGCAAGTGGCGCGGGGCGGTGGCCGGGAGTTTCGAGCTGAGCGGGATGACGGGGCGCGGCGAGTACAGGTCGAGCCTTGACGTCGCAGGCTTCCGGCCGGACGAGGGCAACCGCGCGCTGCGTTACCTGTGGGCGCGCGCGCGAATCGCCAAGCTCTCGGACTACGGCTCAAGCAACGTGCCCCCGGAGAAGGTCAGGGAGATTACCGAGCTGGGCCTGAAGTACAACCTGCTGACCCGGTACACCTCCTTCATCGCGGTGCACGAGGTGGTGAGAAACCCGGACGGGTCTGCGAAGGACGTGAAGCAGCCGCTGCCTCTTCCCGTCGGGGTGGGCGACCTGGCCGTGGGCTCGGGCACAGAGGAGGGGAGCGAGCCGGAACTCATCTGGTTAATCGCCGTGTCACTGGCGCTCGCGCTGTACGTGACCCTCCGCTCGCGGCGGCGGCGGATTGTATGACCCGGGGCGTCGTTTCCAGGCGCGTCGCGCAGACGGCCGCGGTGGTGCTCTGTGCCGCCGCGGTCAAGCTGCACTACTCGACGGCGGGCGCCGAGCATCTGCGCTGGATTCTGGCCCCGACGGCGGCGGCCGTCGGGCTGTTCAGCGGCGCGCACTTCGAATACGAGGCCCACGCGGGTTACGTCAACGGCGACCGCAGTTTCGTCATCGCGCCGGCCTGTGCCGGGGTTAATTTTCTCATCACCGCCTTCCTCTTGCTCTCGCTGAGCAGGCTTTGGTGGAACCGCTCGCGGGAGATGTCCTGGCGGTTCATCCCGTGTGCCGCGCTGGCGTCCTACCTCGCCACGCTCGCGGCCAACGCGGTTCGCATCAGCGTCGCGTTGAGCATGCGCGGGCTGCCGCCGTTGGTGGGCTGGTTGAGTCCCGGCGAACTTCACCGACTCGAAGGCAGCTTCGTCTACTTCGGGTTCCTGCTGCTGCTGTTCGCGCTCGCCGAGAAGGTCGGCCCCGAAGATGAATCAAGTCCGGGGCCGACCGCCGGCCTCCTCCGGCGGTCGCTCTTCCCGCTCCTCGTCTACTACGCGACGACGTTAGGGGTGCCGTTGCTCAACGGCGCGTACCGCCGCGGGGCCGACTTCTGGGAGCACGCGCTCTTCGTGCTGCTGACCCCGCTCGCCCTCGCCCTCCCGCTCGCCACCCTCCGCCTTCACAGACTCTACCGAGACCGGCGTCGAGTCTCCGAATAAGTGTTGACACTTATCCGGCAAAGCAATATTGTTTCCGCGTTTTCCTGCTCGTACTCCTTCTAGCTTCACGCCTTTAGTTGCAGCAACTTTCGAGGTGACTCAGTTGGCGATAGAACTCAACACCCGCGAAGACTTAATCAACACGCTGCACCTCGCGGCGGAGCTGGAGCACAACCTGATGTGCCAGTACCTCTTCGCCGCCTACTCCATGAAGCGCTCGACGGGCGAGGGGCTCGACGAGGTGCAGTTGGAGAAGGCGCGCGGCTGGGGCGCGCTGATGACGCTCGTCGCGCGGCAGGAGATGGAGCACATGGGGCTCGTGCTCAACCTGCTCACGGCCGTCGGCGGCACGCCCTACTTCCAGCGCCCGAACTTCCCGCAGCGCGAATCTCGCTACGGGAAACTCGGCATCAAGTCCGAGCTGACGCGCTTCGACAAAGAGACTATCAAGCGCTTTCAAGGGTTCGAGGCCCCGCACCCTCTGCCCGGCCCGGAGTTCTGCGCGGCGCGCGGCGTCTCCCGCGAGGAGCTGCGCGCGCAGCTCCTCGCCCCGCCCGTCTTCACAGAGCGCGCCGCCGCCAAAGCGGGCGCGCGCGGGGCGCCGCCGTCCGTCATCGAGTTCACCTCCGTCCAAGACCTCTACGAGAGTCTCGCGGCGGGCTTCGTCAACGTCGCGGGGAAGATCGGCGAGAAGAACCTTTTCGTCGGCGACGTTAACGCGGAGATTTGGGGCGGGCCGAACACGCCCTACGGCACGGGCTCGATGGACGACCTCAGCCAGTACGGCCTCGACCTCATCCAGGTCACAGACCTCGCGAGCGCGATTGAGGCGATAGTCGAGATCATCGAACAGGGCGAGGGCATCAAGGCGCCGCCCGACTACGTCGAGCACACGCACTACTGCATCTTCACGAACATGCTCGGCGAGATGTCGGACGGGAGGCGCGGCTTCGACGCGGCGCGCCCCGTCGTGCGCAACCCCCTGACGAAGATGCACCCGGACATCACCGCGCCCGAAGAGGTGAACATCATCACGCGCCCCGAGACGCGCCAGCTCGCCGAGCTTTTCAACCTCACGTACGAGCTGATGCTGCTGATGATGCTCTTCCTCTACGGCAGCGCCAGGACGCTGAACGAGCGGGTGGACTTCATGAACGCGATCTTCTTCCCGCTCATGACGATGTTCATCCGCCCTTTGAGCGAGACCCTCACGCAGCTCCCCGCCTTCAAGGACAAGAAGGGGAACGCGGGGCCGGGGTTCGAGCTTACGAAGGACGTCCTGGTGCTGCCTCAACCCGAAGAGACGTGGGGCGAGTTTCAGAAGTACTTCGACGTGCTCGCCTGGCAGTTCGAACACCTCTGGATTTACGAGCTGCGGCCGGCGGACGACCCTTTGATCGTGCGCCTGCGGTACACGGCCGAGAACATGCGCCGGCTCTCGGACGACTGGCGCGCGCACTGGAAAAACGTCGGGAGGGGGGAATAAACCATGTGGCTTTATCTCTCGTTCGAAGGCTACTTTCAGATGCGCATGGCGACCGACCCCGACCCGTCGGACGAGCCGCGCGGCGTCAGCGGCTACACCTTCGCGCTCGCCGGCGAGCCGGACTTCGACAACCTCCTCCACCTGCAGCCGGACGAGGAGGGCGTCGTCGAGCGCCGCTTCGGCGTCGCCGCGGACGCCCCCGGCCCGCGCGTCGGCGTGACGGTTCGCAAAGCACAGTGGTTCGACGAAGCGGCGCTCCGCTACACCGACGCGCCCGAGTACCTCGGCGCGCGCGTCTCCTTCGTCAAGGCGCAGCTCACCGAGCGCAACGGCATCGTCATCCGCAACGACCTCTTCGCCATCGACCCCCTGCGCGTCCAGGTGCGGAATAAGCGCGGCGGACTCCTGCTCGACCGCGAAGACTTCCTCGACCCGAACAACCCGGAACTGCCCATCACGCAGGCCACCTCCGAGATGCTCGTGCGCCGCCAGCCGCAGGGCCTCACGAACAACTCCGTCGAGGTCGCCAAGTCCACGGGCCTGCCCGACGCCTCCAACGACTCCTGCATCAACAACCGCCGCATCCGCCAAAGGAACCTGGAAGAGCTGCTCAAGCGCACGCGCAACCCCGTCGAGCGCGCCGCGCTGGAGACGCGCATCAGCCAGTTGAACATCCTGCGGCGCTGGTGGGACTTGTCGCAGGGCGGGAAGCCCATCGACCGGCGCGCGCACCAGTTGACGCTGCAGGCCTACGGCTGGGCCGTGGACATCAACGGCACCGTCCGCGCGAACAAGGTCGGCGCGGACGAGGGCGTCACGTGGCCGCTCAGCTTCTGGATGGGCGGCTGGGACGGCGACGCGCTGTGCGCCTACGTCTCCGGCTACCTGTCCGTCCCCGTCGTGGGCGGCGCGCCGGAGCCGAGAAAGTCGAGGGCAGGGCGGTGAATCGCGTGAGGCCGGCGTCGGGCGTCGAGGAGGAGGCGTGGATGTACGAGAAGAATCAGGCGCAGCAGGAGTGGCTGGAGTCCTTCATCGCGGAGCAGGGCGGCGTCGCGGGCACCGTCCACGTGCAGCGCGGCGAAGACCTGTACCTGACGGCCGCGCACAACATCCCGCCGCCGGTCTTGGCGGTCGTGGCGCGCGTGCCGCACGGCAAGGGGATGGCGGGCCTGGCCCAGTCGAAGAGGGCGCCGGTGCAGACCTGCAACCTGCAGACGGACGAGACGGGCAGCGTCAAGCCGGGCGCGAAGGCCGTGGACGCGCAGGCGGCGATTGCGCTGCCCGTGCTCGACGACGTAGGCGCGGTGCGCGCGGTCGTCGGGATCGCGTGGGGCCTTGAGGGCGAGATCGGGCCGGCCCGAGAGCAGGCCTTGATGGAGTCGGCGGCCTCTCTACCGCAGTAGGCTCGGCGTCGCGTCAGACCGGTTCGGCCCGGAGTATAATCGGGCGGGATGAAGGGTAACGTCGGCGTCTACAACCTGCACATGCGGACGATGGGCGGCGGGGAGAAGTTGACCCTCGCCCTAGCCGAGCACCTGAGCCGGAGCCACAACGTCCTGCTCTTCCACGCCGACCCGCTCGACCTCGCCGCGCTCGAACGATTCTTCGGCGTAGACCTGAGCCGCGTCCGCCCCGTGCGGCTCGAAGCGCCGGGGCCGCTCCTGCGCCTCCTCGCGAAAGTCAGGGGCAAGCGCCCGCCGACCTTCTCACTCCAACACTACCTGCAAATCAAGAAGCTCAAGCTCGACCTCTTCATCAACAACAGCTACGCGAGCGGACTCGCGTGCCCGGCCGAACGCGGGGTGTTGATGTGCATGTTCCCTTACAGCCCCCCGCCGCGGCCCGCCGGGACGAAGGACGCGCTGGTAGACCGTCTGGAAAAGTGTGTGACCGGCTTCGACGTCGGCGAGGTGGTCGCCTCCTACTCTTCCGTCGTCGCCATCTCGCGCTACACGGCGGAGTGGGTCGGGAGGATGTGGGGGCGCGAGGCCGAAGTCGTCTACCCGCCGTGCGAAGAGATGGGGCCGCCGTCCGCGAAGGAGAGATTGATTCTGCACGTCGGCCGCTTCATCGCCGACGTGGGCGAGCGGGAGCGCCACCACAAAGGGCAGGGCGTCCTGTTAGAGACTTTCAAGCAGATGGACGAGCTGCGACGTCGGGGCTGGGAACTTCACTTCGCGGGCAGCGTCGGCAAAGACGAGGAGTCCGCGCAGTTCGCCAGGGCACTCGTCCGCGGCGCGGAAGGGCACGCCGTCACGTTCCACTTCGACGCGAAACTCGGGGAGCTGCGCGACCTCTACCGGCGGGCCGCCGTCTACTGGCACGCGACCGGCTTCGGGCTTCCTGCCGAAGAGCACCCCGCGGGCCAGGAGCACTTCGGCATCACGACCGTCGAGGCCATGTCGGCGGGCGCGGTGCCGGTCGTCTACGGCTCGGGCGGGCAGAAGGAGATCGTGGCGCACGGGACGAACGGGTTCTGCTGGAAGGAGACGGACGAGCTGTCGAGTCTGACCCATACGCTCGCCGACGACGCGAACTTACGCGAGCGCCTGAGCCGGCAGGCCGTCGCTTCGAGCAGAAGGTTCGGCCGGGAGAGTTTCGACGCCGGGATAGACCGTCTGGTCGAACGTCTGCTCGCGGGCGTCTAGAGGTCTGCGAGCCGCCACACGCCCAGGCCCTTCCCCAACTCCTCGTCCTCGACGAGCAGCTCCAGCGGGCGGGGGAAGTTGAAAGGGGGCAGCTCAAGGTTGACGGAACGCCAGCCACCGTCGGGGCAGTCCGTGTTCTCTCGGACGGAGGTGTGCGTCGTGCAGGCGAGATAAGTCGCGCCCGACCTCCTGAAGTTGGCGACGGCCGACCGGATGCTTGCGAACGAGAGGTGAATCAGGCAGTCGCGGCACAGGATCACGTCGGCGCGCGGGAGGCGGCCCTTCGTGATGTCGAGGACGAGGAAGGTTCGGCCCTCGCCGCCGTACAGACGCCGGTTGCGTTCGATGAGGTCGGGCACCACGTCGGCGCCGACGTACCTGACGGGGCCGAGGTTCGTGTGCCGCATCCAGTTGAAGTCGCCGCACGGCGCGTCGAGCAGCGTCTGCGCCCGAAGCTCCTCGAGCAGCGGCGGGAGGCGGGCCATGATCTTCGCGGCGCGCGCGCGGGTCGAGCCCCTGCCCGAGACCGACTCCGGGTCATTCCAGACGTTCTTGTGGTAGATTTCCGAAAAGACCTTTTCGAGCGAGGGGCGCTGCCAGGCCGCGCGGGCTTCGCGGTAGGCCGCGACCGCCCGCGGGAATCTCGCCCTGACGAAAGACTTGACTCTTCCCGCTTCGCTCACTTGAACAAATCTATTCGAGGAGGTTTTGTCTGCGTTTCTTCTATGCCGTTATCATCTAACTCGACCGGCGCGATGCGTGAGCGCGCGGCGCTGGTCGTCGCACACCCGGGGCACGAGTTGCGCGTCCACGGCTGGCTCGAAGAGGCTCGGCCTGTCGTCTGCGTCCTCACCGACGGCTCGGGCCGCACGCGGCGTTCGCGGCTCGATTCTACCACCAGAGTCCTGGAGGCGGCCGGCGCCACGCCCGGCCCCGTCTACGGCGCGTTGACCGACGCGGAGCTGTACGCGGCCCTGCTCGAACACGAGCACGCGAAGTTCAAGGGCGTCGTGGACGAGCTGGCCTCCGTGTTCCTGCGCGAGGGGGTCGGCCGCGTCGCCGGAGACGCCGAGGAGGGCTACAACCCGGGCCACGACGTGTGCCGCCTCGTCGTCAACGCGGCCGTCGCGCTCGCAAGCCGCGAGTCGGGGAGGCGGATCGCCAAATACGACTTCACGCTCGTCGCGCCGCCCGGCCATTGCCCCGGCGCGCTGCGCGACGACGCACTGTGGTATCGACTCGACGAAGCCGCCTACGCGCGCAAGCTTTCGGCGGCGCGCAACTACCCCGAGTTACAGGCCGAAGTCGCGGCCGCCCTGAGTGGCTACGGCAGCGCGGGGCTGCTCGATCATCCGGACCTCGCCGCGCCCTCGGACTTCGGCATCGCGGACGCGGCCGACTTCCGCGTCGAATGCCTGCGGCCTGTTGATGTGCACTCGCGTTACAAGCCGCCACTCGACGGCCCGCGCCCCTTCTACGAGGATTACGGCGAGAGGCAGGTCGCGGCCGGGCACTACACGCGCGTCCTGCGCTACCGCGAACACGTCCTGCCGCTGGCCGCGGCGCTCGACGCGCACGCCGGGCGGCTCGGCCGCAGCGCGTAGACGGATACCTGCCGATGCAAGGACTCCGCATCCTGATCGCCAACGCCACGATGGCGACCCTCACGGGCACGGAGACCTACGTCCGCGACCTCGCGCTCGGGCTGCTGCGCAGGGGGCACGCGCCCGTCGTCTACGCGCCGGAGCTGGGCGAGCTGGCGCGCGAGCTGCGCGGGGCGACCGTGCCGGTGGTCGACAACCTCGCCGCGCTCGCCGCGACCCCGGACGTCATCCACGGCAACCACAACACGGAGATGTTGAGCGCGCTGCTCCACTTCAACGCGGTGCCCGCGGTCTTCTTCTGCCACAGCTGGACGGACTGGGTCTCCGCGCCGCCCGCGCACCCGCGCGTCCTCGCCTACGTCGCCGTGGACGACACCTGCCGCGACCGCCTCGTCTGCGAGCACGCCGTGCCGGAGGAGCGCGTGCGGGTCGTGCTGCACGCCGCCGACCTCGAACGCTTTCGCCCGCGCGCGCCGCTGCCCGAACGCCCGCGCCGCGCGCTCGTCTTCAGCAACAACGCGAACCGGTGGACGCATCTCGCCGCCGTGCGCGAGGCGTGCGCGCGCGCGGGCGTCGCGCTTGATGTAATCGGCGCGGGCGCGGGCACACAGACCGTGAGTCCGGAGGAGGTGCTCGGCGACTACGACTTAGTTTTCGCGAAGGCGCGCTGCGCGCTCGAAGCGCTCGCGGTCGGCGCGGCCGTCATCCTGTGCGACGCCGCCGGGTGCGGCCCGCTCGTGACGACCGGAGAGCTTGAGCGGCTCAGGCGGCTCAACTTCGGCATCCGCACGCTGACGGAGAGGGCCGACCCCGAACTGCTCCTGCGCGAGCTTGAACGATACGACGCCGCGGACGCGGCCGAAGTGTCGCGGCGCGTGCGGGCCGCTTCGAGCCTCGACGCGGTCGTGGGCGAGACCGTCGCGGTTTATAAAGATGTCATCGAAGAGTTCAATCGTCTCCCTCCGACCGACCCGACAGAAGAGGCGCGCGCCGCGGCCCAATACCTGCGCTGGCTGACGCTCACCACGAGGCGCCGGCAGGCCGAGTACGAGTCGATGCTCGCCAACTCTCTGACCCTGCGTTTGCGGAACCGCCTCGACCGGTACCCCCTGCTCGGCCGCGCGGTCGGCAGACTCGCGGGCCTCGTCCGCCGAAGCGGCGTGTGAAGCTCGAATGGCACGCGTCAGCGTCATCATCCCGACACACAGCCGGCCGCACGTGCTCCCGCGCGCGGTCGAGAGCGCGCTGGCCGCCGGCTCGGACGTGGAGGTCGTGGTCGTCGACGACGCCTCGACGGACGAGACGGCCGAGGTCTGCCGCTCACTCGAAGGCATCCGCTACGTGCGCGTCGAGCAGAATCAGGGCGTGGCCGGCGCGCGCAACGTCGGGCTGCTCGCCAGCTCGGCCGACCTCGTCGCGCTGCTCGACGACGACGACCTGCGTCTGCCCGGCTCGCTCGACCTCCAAGTCGAGGCGCTCGAAGCGGACGCCGCGGCGGGGTTCGTCTGCGGCGGGATGCTCATGGCCGACCAGGAGGGGCGGCTCACCGGCGAAGTCTCCGCGCCGGGGCACGCGGGCGGCGACGTGTTCCGGGAGCTTCTGGAACTCGCGCTCCCCGTCATGCCTCTCTCGGTCGTCATCCGCCGGGAGTGCTTCACGCGCGTCGGCCTCTTCAACGCGAGGCAGCCGGGCATCGACGACTGGGACATGCTGGTGCGCATAGCGGAACTCTACCCCGCGGCCGTCGTCGAGGAGCCGGTCGGCGTCTACCGCCAGCCGACGCCGACCTCCGGCCAGGGCTCTTCGTCGCAGGCGCGGCAGCTCGCGCGGGCCGCGCGCCACCAGCTGGAGCTTCTACGCCTGCCGCGCGCCGCGGCCCTGCCCGCGGCCGAGCGCCGCGCGCTGCGGAGGCGGACGCTCAGGCGCATCGCCGACACGCTCCTCTTAAACGCCGCCCGGCGTCTCCGCGAGGGTTCGTATCATCACGCGCTCGGCGGCTCGCTCACCGCGCTCCGCCTCTGCCCGACGCGCGCCCTGCGCCCGCGCGGCTACGTGAAGCTGGCCTCGTTGCTTCTGAAGCCGGACGCGGAGCCTTGAGCTTGAACACGGCTTGAGTCCGACTTGAACGCTTCGCCTAGTGTCTGGTCGGCGGAACCTCGCGGAGTCTCGTGAGCACGGCGCGCGCGCGCCGCCGGTCGAAGGGCACGCGCAGCGTGGCCGAAGGGAGCAGCCGCAGACCCGTCAACATATTCTCCGCGGCCTGAAGCGTGCGCCCCTCGGCCTGCGCGCGCACGGTCTCCCAGATGAGGTGACGCGCCATGCCGTCGGAGAAGGCGTGCCACGCCGCCCGCCGCGCGCTCCGGGGCGCTGCCGCGGCGCGGCCGAGTCGCACCCAGCGTTCGCGGAACTGCCGCACCGCCATCCGAACCATGCGCGCGCCCGAAGAGGAGCCCTGCCCGGAGCCGGGCGACGAGCGCCGCCACCTGTAGACCGGCCGCTCCCACGCGACGACGGGGAAGCGCTCGGCCAGGCGAACCCACAAGTCCCAGTCGTCGAGCCCCGGCACGCTCTCGTCCAGAAGACCCACGCGCATGAGGCACGAGCGGCGGAAGAGCACGCTCCCGCCGGGGATGAAGTTCTGCCCGAGCAGCTCCCAGAAGACGTCCCCCTGCGGGCAGTCCGAGGGGTAGACGCGCTCGGCCTCCGCGCCGAGACCTTCGATGACGAGGGCCTGCCCGTAGACCAGCGCCGCCCGCGGCTCCGACTCAAGTCGCTCGGCCTGCGCGTCGAGCGAGTCGGGCTGCCGCTCGTCGTCGTCGTCGAAGAAGTTGAGGAACTCGCCCGCGCTCGCCAGGATGCCGACGTTGCGCGCGCCCGCCACGCCGCGGTTGCGCTCCAGGCGAACGTAGCGGACGCCCGAAAGCGTCCGGCAGACCTCGCGGGTCTCGTCCGTCGAGGCGTCGTCGACGACGACGATCTCGGCCTCACGGCCCGAGCGGCGCGCGCTCTCGACCGCGCGCGGGAGCAGGCGCGGCCGGCTGTGCGTCGTGATGATGATGCTGACCTTCGGCATAGAACCCCGGCCCCGACTCGCCCCGAACGTCCTTGAGGTAAGTTTTATCAGGTCACTTCACTAAGCGCACCTTCCGCGCCCGCAGACTGCCCCAGTATCCAGTATCCGCGGGCGGGTTGAGAAATCCTTGAGTCCGTTCGCGGCCTCCTCAAGTTTTAAGGCCGCGCACCTCAAGTCCGCCCGCCGGGCGCTCAAGAATCGCTCAAGCGCACTCCTCTATCCTCCGCACATCGTGAAGGCCGGGGCTTCCGAGCCGCCCGCTGCACCTCGCGGCGGGCCGCCCCGGGGTTTATCACCCCTTGAATTGCTTTGCCTACTTTCGGAGGAGACCGATGAAAACATTCAGACACGGGAAGAGGCGTATCGCGTCCGCGCTCGGCACGCTCGCGCTCACGGCGACGCTCGCCGGCTCGGCCCTGCTCGCGGGCCCGGCCGCCAACCGCGCGAGCGCGGCTTCGGCCGGCGCGCTCGACTTGAACAAGACGGCGGTGCCCGACTTCAACTTCAACGCGGGCAAGGCGCTCTACGTCCCGCCCGCGGCCGCGCAGCTGCGCGCGCTCGACGCCCTGAAGGCCAACCTCAACGACGCGCGCGTCACCGCGCGCTGGGACAAATCGACCGGCTCGGTCGACACCCTGATGGACTTCGCCTCGGCGCCCTCGCCGCTCGACCCCGAGTCGGCCGCGCGCTCTTTCGTCGAGCAGAACGCCGCGCTCTTCGGCCTGACGGACGTCTCGACCTTGAGGCTCAAGACGAACACGGCCGCGCTCGGCGGACACCTCCTCTACTTCGAGCAGACCTACAACGGCATCCCCGTCGAGGGGCGCGGCATCGGCGTCGTCATGGACGGCGAGCAGCGGGTCAAGGCCGTCTCCGGCCCGTACCAGAAGAACGTCTCGCTGAACACGACGCCCTCCATCGAAGGCGCGGCGGCCGTGGCGAAGGCGCAGGCAGACCTCGCGAAGTTCAAGGTGCGCTGGGCGTCGGGCGTCTCGGACGTGCTCACGCCGGCGCTCGACAAGCTGGCCGCGCAGCTCGGCGTGATGGCGACGCCGAGGCCGCACCTCTCCATCTTCCCGACCGCCGCGGGGCCGCGCCTGACCTACAAGTTCTACGTCTTCTCGCGCAACCCGTTCGGCTTCTTCAAGTATCACGTGGACGCCGCGACCGGCGAGGTGCTCTACCGCGAGGACACGGTGCGTTACCAGACCGAGAACGCGCTGCCGCTGACGGCGGACGTCTACCCGACCTACCCGTGCATCACGCCGGAGCTGAAGGATCAGGCCATCATCAGCGTCGACCCCGCGACCAACATCCCTTGCGGGCAGCTCCGCATCGGCCTGCGCAAGTTCGACCCGACGAACGTCGCGACCGGCGTTACGGGCGAGCTGACGGGGACGCACGCGCTCATCCACAACACCGTCCCGCGCGCCCCGTTCCCGCAGGCGGCCAAGGGCACCTGGCACTTCCGCAACGACGACGCGACCAACTTCGAGGCGCGCACCAACGAGCGCGACCACTACGGCCCCAGCGCTCTCTACGCCGAGCACCAGGACGGCATCTCGCAGTTCTTCTACATCACGAGCCTCGTCGAGTACATCGACTACCTCCACGTCGCGGGCGACCAAGTCCACAGCCGCGTCGGGCAGGGCGACTTCCCCGACACGTACCCGAACCAGTCGAGCCCGCTCATCGGCAACGTGCACATGCCGAACGTGCTCGCGCCGCCGACCGACCCGACCGACCCGGAGTTCCTGCCGGAGCTGCTCGGGCTCGATAACGCCTTCTCCGTCTCGGCCTCTTCGCGCGAGGTCTTGGGCGAAGACATCGCGGGCCAGAACGTCGTCGTCAACCCGACCTCGTACGGCCACGGCTACCTCCTGAACGACCTCGCCATCGACTTCGGCGTGCCGTACCACGAGGGCATGCACTCCATCTCCAGCCCCATCGCGGGGCTCGAGAACGACCCGAACGGCGCGCCCGAAGGCTCGGCCCTGAACGAGGGGCAGGCAGACCTCTGGGCCTACACGGCGGCCGAGAACCCCGTGCTCGGCAACTACCCGGTCAACGGCTTCAAGTACCGCGAGCTGGTGCGCGCCAACGGCGGCGACCCTGACCTGCGCCAGTACATCCGCCACGCCGACTCGGGGCTCACCTACACGCAGCTCGGCACCTCGGGCGGCAACAGCTTCGAGGAGCACCGCGACGGCGAAATCTTCGCCGCGGCCGGGTGGGACTTGCGCCAGTTGATGCTGATGACGGAGCCGGGCGGCAACTTCGTCCGGCCGGACGTCATCTCGGGCGAGCCGACCCGCCACATCAGCCGCGGGCAGGAGAACTGGGAGCGCATCCTCTTGGGCGCCATCTACGTGCTCGGCACGTACAACCCGGACACGATGGTGCGCGCGCGCGACGCGATGATCATCGCCGACCAGGCGCTCTACTCCTCCGACCCGACCGACCCGGACGCGCCGGGCCTGCACCGCGCGCTCATCGAGCAGGTCTTCGCCGCGCGCGAGCTGGGCGTCAACGCCGCCGCGCCGAACTCCTCGGGCCGCCAGACCGTCTCGACGAAGGTCTCGGACGTCGCGGCCTCGCAAGCCAAGCCGGCCGCGCCGCAGGGCGTCAGCGTCACGCTCAACTCCGCGAACTCCAACCGCGTCTCCTGGCAGCCGGTCGCGGGCGCGTTCGCCTACGAAGTTCTGAGGCGCGAGGTCGGGCGCGAGAACCAGAGGCTCAACAAGCCCGTCGTCGGGCGCGAGTACATGGAGGGCGACGGCACGACGGACGGCTACTGGCACGTCGAATACATGCGGGGCGACCAGACCTCTTACGTGGACAGCGGCTACCGCGAGGGCGTCTTCATCCCGCGCGGGCTTTCGAACCCGGCGCGCTACGAGTACGTGGTGCGCGCGCTCGCGGTGGGCGCCAACAAGCAGGTCGGCGTCTCCGACAACAGCGCGGCCTCGACTGTGCCGACCGCGGTGCTCGACGTGACGAACAACGTGCAGGTCTCCAACACGAGCATCGTCTTCGCGGGCGGGAAGACCGAGCTCGACCAGGTGCTCAAGAACCTCGGCGGCGCGGGGGTCGGCGACGGCACTTTCTTCAGGCCGATTGAGTTCCGCATCGTCAACATCTCGAACCCGACCGTCTCGGTCTACAACGCCGACAACGGCGGCGCGGGCCGCTCGGGCAGCCCCGCGAGCTTCTACTACGCGGCGGATCTCCTGCGCGGGCAGACTTCCGGAGCGCGCCACCTCGTCTTCAACAACCCGAACACGCAGCTCTTCACCTTCGACGCGCTGGTGACGGCGCGCGTGCAGGTCGACCCGGCCGCGGCGACGCGCTACCAGCCGCAGCCGACGTTCGACCTCAACTACACGACCTCGACGTTCGCCGAGACGTTCACGGGCATCGTCCCGGCTTCAGACACGGGGCTGCAACTGGCGGGCGGCGTGACCTACGTGGACGTGCCGTTCACCTCGAAGCCCGACGCCGTCGCCGTGACGGGCAACCTCAGCACGACGACCGGCGTCGACCTCGACTTCGAGCTGCGCGACGCGGCGGGCCGCGTGCTCTCTTCGGGCGCGACCGAGTCCGCGAACGAGACCGTCACGTCCGCGATCTCCGGCAACACCAACTACGTCTACCGCGTCATCGGCTGGGCCGGCGCCGCGATGGACTTCACCATCAACAGCACGCAGACCTTGCGCGTGCCGAAGTCGAGCTCGACTACTTCGACCGGCTCGGCCTCGACGGGCGGCGCGCCCTTCACGGGCGGCACCGAGCTGACGGGCGGCACGGCGACGAGGCTCGTCCGCTTCACGGTGAACCCCCTGACCAAGAGCGTCTCGGTTCAACTCCTGAAGTAGAAGGACGACAAGGACGACGCGGCTAACGCGAGGGGGCGGGCGACACGCTACGTGTCGCCCGCCCCCAACGTCTTTATCTCCGCGGCTACTTGCCGTGCGTCGCCCCGACGTGCTTGAGAATCCAGTCGCCGATCAGCTCCAGCGCGGCGGGTGAGACGGTCTCCTCGATTCTCCCGTACTCGGCGGGCGAGCCGGTCTCGCTCGTCTGGAAGAGGTGGTTGAGCTTCGGCAGCTCCCGCGTCGTGTAGTCTCGGTTGCCGCCGGCCTTCAGCGCCGCCGCGATGGCCGCGAGGTGCTCCTTCGCGGGGACGACCTGCAGGTCGTGCTCGCCCGCCAGGGCCAGCACGGGGACTCGCACCTTCCCGAGCGTCGCGCGCGCGTCGTATGCGGTGAAGAAGCGGAACCAGGGGGTGAGCATTATCCTGATGATGCCCTCCATCTCGTCGCCCGCGAGGCCGTAGCTCTTCCTCTCGTCCGCCGACAACTCGGCCAGCAGCTTCGCGCGCTCTTCGTGCGCCCTCCGCAAAGCCGCCGCGTCGTCCCTCTCCTCCCTCATGACGGAGAAGACGCGGCCGAGCAGCCTGCGCTTCCAGGCGACGGCCGCCTCGCTCTCGCCGTTCGCCCTGGCGATGGCCGTGACCTGCGCGGCGAAGCCCTCTTCGGTGGGAAGCCCCGGCCCGGCCAGCATGACGACGAAGGCCACGTCCGCGGACTTCGACGCGACCATCGGCGCGATCATCCCGCCCTCGCTGTGCCCGACGAGTCCGACCTTCTTCGGGTCGATCTCCTTCCTCGACTTGAGATACCCGACGCCGGCCACGACGTCGCCCGCGAAGTCCTCGCTCGTGGCCTTCTCCAGGCTCGGCCCCGCGGCCGAACCGCCGACGCCCCTGTCGTCAACCCTTAAGACCGCCACCCCCCGGCGCGTCAGGTAGTCTGCGATGACGTGGAAGGGCTTGTGCCCGAGGATGGTCTCGTCCCTGTCCTGCTGGCCCGAGCCGGAGATGAGCAGGACGGCCGGGTGCGGCCCCTTCGCGCGCGGGAGCGTCAGCGTACCCGCGAGGCGCACGCCGGCCGCCCCGTTCTCGTATGAGACCTCTTCGGTGTCGTAAGGGTAGGGCGGCTTCGGCGTCTGCGGACGCAGGGGGGCGGCCGGCGGCTTCTCGGCGCGGGTGAGCACGAGCGGGAACGAGCCGGGCCCCTGACTCCAGCGCCCTTCGATGGCCGTCCCCTCCTGGTTGAGGGTGCCCTCGTAGACGCCGCCCGCGGACTTCAACTCGAAGCGCACCGCCGCGCCCGTGAGCGTGACGGAGTCGAGGGGGATGCCCGTCGCGCCCTGGTCGGGGCTGTCGAGCGTCGCCGCGAGTTTGCCGTCCGGCTGCTTCGTGACGTTGACCACCAGGCGCAGCTTCGCCCCGCCCGCGTCGAGCGTGCCCTGCCAGATGCCCTCCAGTCCCTTCGACGGAGAAGCCTGCTGGCACAGTGAGGCAGTCAGGAGAATCAACAGAAGCTTCACGGTTCACACCTCATCAGTCTTTCTTGCGAAGTCCGAAAAACAGAGTACCGCGCTCTGTTAGGTGGTGGAAGGGCGGGCGCGGTTGCGGCGCTTGACGAGCGCGCGCAGCCAGAGCGCGCCGACGGCCGCGAACGGCAGGAGGTAGATGAGCAAGTCCCAGCGGCCGTAGCCGGGCGGCGTGACTTCCACGTCGGTCTCGGCCTCGCCGCCGCCCTGCGCGCTTTGCAGGCGGACGCGGACGCGCCACAGCTCCTGCGCGTCGAAGGGCACGAGCGCTTTGAACTGCATGCGCCCGCCCTGGTCTTCGCGCACGGCGGCGTAGACGGCCTCGGGGAGCCTGCCGCTGACGGGGCGCACGCCCAACTCGACGCGCACGTCTTCGGGGAGCTTGCCGCCCGGCGGCGGGTCGAGGATGAAGAAGAAGGTGCCGGTGCCCACGTCCGGGTCTGACCAGACCGAGACGACGCAGGGGCCTAAAGTCTTATCGACCAGGATGGGATACGGCGGCCCCTCGTGCGCGGAGGCGGACGTGCCGCACGCGAGCAGCAGCAAGTTCGTCAGCACGACGGTTCTGAGTCTCGCCTTCATCAGTTCCCCAGGAACGTGCCGCGCATCTCCATCGGCTGCGACATCAGCCAGAACCCCGAGACCCACAGCGCCACGCACAGCGCCGCCCACGTGGCGAAGACCAGCCCGCGCCGCCTCGCCTCGTCCTCCACGGCGAGGCGGTACGTCAGAAGCAGAGAGCCGAGCAGCCCCAGGCCGAGGAACCCGAGCTCCAAAGGATAGACGACTCTCTCGGGGAGCCCCGTGAGTCTCCACAAAGGTTCGCCGAGGACGGGCCAGCCCGCGCCGGCGGCGGCGCTCTGCGCGACGGGGATGAAGGTGAGGAGCCCGGTCAGAAAGTGAAAGCCGTAGTGCGCGAGCCAGACGCCGAAGCCCATCGGGACGAGCGCGTAGGAGTAGCGCACGACCGCCTGGAGCACGCCGCCGCGAAGCCCGCCCCAGCGCGTCGACACCCAAGCAGCCGCGCCGAGCAGGAGCAGAGGCTCGACGACTAAGAACAGAGCGAAGACGAGGCCGAGGACGGGCGCTTCGTGATTCAGGCGGAGCGCACGCGCGAGCCAGCCTTCGAGCGCGTAGACGGGGCTGACCATGCCGAAGGCGTTCAGCAGCGCGCCGAAGGTGAAGACGACGGCGAGCGCCGAGAGGTCTCTGCGTTTGGAGAGTATGCCGACGCCCGAACGCATCTTATCCGTTAACAACTCTTCCGCGGGCAGGCGGCTCACGATGCCGACGTTGTCGTGCGGGCACGCCTGCACGCAGTCGAGGCAGAACGTGCAGTCGAGGTTCCCCGTTTTGCGCGGCTGGAAGAGGGCCAGCTCGCAGCCGCGCTGAATGACGACGGGCGACTCCGGACGTTCGCGCCGGCCGCGGATGCAGTCCTTCGTGCGGCAGCCTTCGCACACGTTCAGGTCGCGCGCCTTCACTTCGAGCGGCGAGACGGTCGAGGCGACGAAGTTGAACTGTCCGAGCGGGCAGACGAACTTGCAGAACGAGGCGTGTTTGAAAAGCCCGTCTATCAAAAGCGCGCCCGCGAAGTACGCGACGACGAGCCACGCCGTCCAGAGGGGCGAGCCCCACAGGTCGAACAGCTCGTAGGCGAACAGCACCCCGACGAAGAGCGCGAGCGCGAGCCACTTGTTGCGCAGGGCGCGAGGCCAGTTGCGCCGCGGCGTGACGAAGCGCCGCGCGAGGTTGCGCGGCAGCATGAAGGGGCACGCCATGCAGAAGAAGTTTCCCGCGAGCAGCAGGGCGAGGACGAGCGCGCCGCGGAAGTGAACCCAGGAGAGCGTCGTCGCCAGGTTCTTCGGCGCGAGCTGCGGCCCGAAGAACCCGTGCAGGATCATCAACGCGGCCACGACGAACAGAGGAATCTGCAGCACGGTGCGCGCGTGGCGCCGGCGCAGGAGGTTGCCGACGAGTGGGACGCGCAGAAGGTCGAAGGGCCGCGAGTCCTCTGCGGGAGGCGGCGGGTTGGTCTGTCGGTCGTACAACAACTTACTCAGTCCGCCCGGACGCCCTTCACGTCCAGCGTGCGTTCCAGCTTACGCCCGTCGGGCAAAGCGGCGTGGACGAGGACGACCCAGTCGCCCGCCATCGTGAAGTCGAGGGTGGCGCGGTAGCCGCCCGGCTCGAACTCCTTCGCCTCGGCGAAGACGGGGGTCATGCCCGCGTGCGTCATGTTTCCTTCGAGCGTGACGCGGGCGCCGCTCACCGGCTTCGAGGCGAGGAAGTCGATCAGCTTGAGGCTGACGGTGGCCGGCCCCACTCTGGGGGGGCTGGGGGAAACGTCGAGCCGGACGAGAAAGTCCGGCGTGGGCTCCGTCAGCCTACACGCGACCCCGAAGAGCGCGCACGCGCACGCGACGGCCGCGACGACGAGGCTGCCCCTTGCCAGAGAACTCTCCCGCCCGAAGGTCACGCGGCGGCGCCCGCCTCGCTGCGCCTGAGCGCGCAGGTGCAGGCGTAGCTCGGCTCCTCGTCCGCGGGCGGGAACATGTGGTAGTACATGCCGATCACCATCGGGACGAAGACGACCGCGTTGTAGAAGAGGTGTATCTCGACGCGCGAAGTCGGGAAGGCGATCTGGAGGAAGCTGAGCGGGATGGGCGAGCCGAGGATGTTGTGGTGGAAGAGCACCTGCCCCTGCAGCAGCGCGTGCTCAATATGGTGCCAGAACTGTATGACGAGCGCCGCCGTCCACCACTTGCGCGAGACGCCGGTGAAGCCCTTGCGCAAAGTCCAGATGCCGATGAGCATGACGACCGCGTAGCCGTAGTGCAGAACCTCCGAGCCGACCAGCCACGGGTACCAGAGTCCGAGGACGCCGTTCGCCTGCGGACGCGGCCAGCCCAGGATGTAAATCTGTGTGGCCTGCGCCAGGTGCTCGGCCCAGTGCCCGAGCACGACGACCATGAAGAGCCGGAGCGCGCGCTCGTGCCAGCGCGAGTTGAGCTTGTCGTGAAAACTCGTCCCCGTCTCGTGCGTCACGCCGACGCCGTGCACGCTTGAACTTGAAGCGGCCATAATGCTTCCTGACACTCCTCTTGACTGCGGTCGAAAACGTTGGGTTGAAACGATGTTCGGAGCGGGCGCCGCCCGCGCGCGTCCCGTGCCGGAAAGTGTGGGCCAGATGTTAAGACATCGGCCCGCGAGAAGCAAAAGTCGGCTGTGAAATTTGAACGGCGGCCCGAACCCGTGACGTGCGCACATTACCTCACGATGTGCCGCGCCCTGTCATGGGCGCGAGGTTGGGCACGTCTCTCCAACTAAAGTTTGAGCCGCGCCCCCAACCTCGCGCCCATGACAACCGCGCGGCGTGCGTGTTAAGGTGCGCCGGCCGGTGCAGCAACCCGGCCTCTTGGAAGAGTCACCCCTCAAAATGCGAAGCTCTCCGGACAGGCGCCCGCGCTGCGCGCTTCTCGTCTTGTTATCGGTGCTGGCCGCCGCGGGCGCCGCCTGCCGCCGCGCCGACCTGCCCGAGCCGGGCTCGCCCGAATACCTGAGCGCGGTGCGCACCTTCTACGTCGGCCTCTCGGCGCTCCAGGTCGGCGACGACGTGCGCGCCGAGGAGAAGCTGAAGGAGGCGACCACGCTCGCGCCGGACGAGCCCGCGCCCTGGGCCGACCTCGGGCTGCTCTACATGCGCCAGCGCCGTTTCGACGAGGCCGCGCAGAGCCTGGACAGGGCGCGGCAGCTCGCGCCCTCGAACGCCACGCTCTACGTCCTGCTCGGCCAGTTGGAGAGCGCGCGCGGCAACTCCGCGGAGGCGGCCAAACATTTCCGCCGCGCGACGGAGATCGACCCGCGCAACCTCAAGGCTCTCTACGCGCTCAGCCGGGAGGCCGAGCGCGGGGGCGAAGGCGGCGAGGAGGAGGAGCTGCGCCTGCTGCAGAAGATTCTTGAGGTGCAGCCCGATAATCTCTCGGTGCGTCTGGACGTGGCCCGACTCGCCGCCAAGCGCGGCGACGCCGACCTCTTCAAACGTCTGATGGACGGGTTTGAGAAGGACTCCGCCGCTTGGCCGCCCGAGGCGCAGGAGCAGTTAAAGGCCGTGCAGGCCGCGGCCGCCTCGGGAAATGCGCGTGCGGCGGCCCCGCGCGTGCAGTTCCTGCGCAACGTGCTCGTCCGCCTGCCCGAGTACAGGCAGAGCCGCCTCACCGTCGAAGACCCGCCCGAGACTTTGAGCGAACCCTTCACGCGCTTCATCACTTTAGCCTCCCCTTCGCCGCAGCCCGCGCCGCCGGACGAGGCGTTGACCTACAACGTCGAGCCGTTAGAAGAATTCGGCGTGGGCAACTGGGCTTGGGTCGGCGCGGCGTCTCTGACGGGCGAGGGCGTGCCCGCGCTCATCTTCGCGGGGCCGCAGGTCGCGCAGCTCACGGGCGGCGTCAGGCTACCCTTCACGGGCGCCGCACTCCCGGCCGGCGTCGCCGCACTCCCGGCCGGCGTCGCCGCACTCGACTTTAACTACGACTTCAAGACCGACCTCGCGTTCGCGGGCGAAGGCGGCTTTCGTCTTTATCGTCAGGAGAGTCCGACGAACTTCGTTGATGTGACCGCGCAGACGAAGTTGCCCGCCAACGTCACGGACGCACCTTACACCGGCGCGTGGGCGGCGGACATCGAGGCCGACGGCGACCTCGACCTCGTGCTCGCGTCGAGGGATGGCGCGCCCACCGTTTTGAGGAACAACGGCGACGGCACCTTCGTCGAGCAGCACCCGTTCGAAGGGGTCACGTCGCTGCGCGACTTCGCCTGGGCCGACCTCGACGGCGACGGCGACCCGGACGCCGCGCTGCTCGACGCGCAAGGGAAGCTCTACGTCTTCGCCAACGAGCGGACGGGACAGTTCCGCGCGCGCGCCATGCCGCAGAACCTGGGTCGCGCCGAAGCGCTCTGCGTCATCGACATTAACAACGACGGCCGGTTCGACCTGCTCCTGCTCGACACCGCCGGCTTCAGGCGACTCTCGGACAAGGACGAGGGCGCGGGCTGGGACCTGGGGCAGGGCGAACGCTGGGACGGCGTGCCGGGCGGGCTCGCGCCGGGCAGCGCGAAGCTGACGGCCGCCGACCTCGACAACAACGGGGGCAGCGACCTTCTGTTCTCAGGCCCGCAGGGCGCGCGCGTCTGGCTGAGCGACGCCGCGGGAATCATGAAGCAGCTCAAGCTTCCCGAGACGATAGCCGACTCGCGCGCCCTCTCAATCGCGGACGCGGACGGCGACGGCAGCCTTGACCTCGTCGGCGTCGGCCCGGACGGCAAGGCTTTCGTCGCGAGGGCGCGCGGGACGAAGAACTATCACTGGCAGTTGATCAGGCCGCGCGCCGCGAACGCCACCGGCGACCAGCGCATCAACTCGTTCGGCGTCGGCGGCGAGATGGAGATACGCGCCGGCCTCCTCGTGCAGAAGCAGCTCATCACGGGGCCGCTCGTGCACTTCGGCCTCGGAGACCAGGCGGGCGCGGACGTGGTGCGCGTCGTCTGGCCGAACGGCTCGGTGCGCGCGGAGTTCGAGCTGAAGGCCGACACGGTCGTCCTCGCCGAGCAGCGCTTGAAAGGCTCCTGCCCTTCGCTCTTCGCCTTCGACGGGAAGCGCATGAGCTTCGTCAAGGACTGCGCGCCGTGGAGTCCGGCCATCGGGCTTCGCATCAACAACTACCAGACGCTGAAGGTCGGGCAGACGGAGGAGTGGGTCAAGATTCGCGGCGACCAGCTCGCCCCGCGCGACGGCTTTTATGATTTACGTATCACGGCCGAGCTTTGGGAGACGTACTATCTCGACCGCTACCAGTTCGCGGTCGTAGACCACCCGGCGGGCACGTCGGTCTTCGTGGACGAGCGCACCGCGCGCCAGCCGCCCGCGCTCAAGGTCTACACCGTCGGAGAGCCGCACGCGTTCAAAGGTGCGTGGGACGACGCGGGCAAGGACGTTTCCGAGGTCGTGGGCAGACTCGACGGCCGCCACCTCGACACCTTCGGCCGCGGCGCTTATCAGGGCGTGACGCGCGAACACTTCGTCGAACTCGAACTCGGCGACGAGGCGCCGCGCGAGGGGCCGCTCTGGCTCGTCGCGCACGGCTGGCTGCACCCGACCGACGCCTCGATTAACGTCGCCATCAGCCAGGGGAGCCAGCCGCCGCCGAAGGGATTGAGCCTCGAAGTCGCAGACGGCAAGGGCGGCTGGGCCGTCGCCAAACCAGACCTCGGCTTCCCTTCGGGGAAGAACAAGACCATCCTCGTCGACCTTCAGAATACTTTTAAGCCGGGCGCGCCGCGGCGTCTGCGCCTGCGCACCAATATGGAGATTTACTGGGACGCGCTCGAATGGGCTTCGGGTGCCGACGACAGGCAGACGAAGGTGCAAGCCCTCGCGCCCGCGTCGGCCGAGCTGCGCTTCCGCGGCTTCTCCGAGATGAGGAGCGCCGGCGGCTCCTCGCCCGAGACGCCCGACTACGACCGCCTCGCCTCGACCGCTCAGCGCTGGCGCGACCTCGTCGGCTACTACACGCGCTTCGGCGACGTGCGCGAGCTGCTCGAAGAGACGGACGACCGCGTCGTCATCGCGAACGCGGGCGACGAGCTTCTGCTGCGCTTCGCGGAGCAGCCGGCGCCGCCCGCGGGTTGGGCGCGCGACTACGTTCTGATAGGGAACGGCTGGATCAAGGACGGCGACTACAACTCGGAGTTTTCGAAGACGGTGCTGCCTTTGCCGTCGCGAGACCAGGAGTATTACACTACGCCCCCGACACGTCTCGAAGACGACCCGGTCTACCGCCGTCATCCCCAGGACTGGCAGAACTTCCACACGCGCTACGTCACGCCGCAGGTCTTCAAGGGAGGACTGTGGACGAGGTAGCCATATGAAATTTAACCACAGAGACACAGAGACACAGCTTGGACACAGCTAAAGCTTAAAGCTGTGTCTCTGTGTCTCTGTGTCTCTGTGGTTAATAGTTCTCAGCTACGTTCAAGAGTTTTTTTATAAATGCGTAAGAGTCCCATCGCCCGCGGCCTGCTGATCCTGTTCTTCGCCGCGCTGCTCGCGACGCCTTTCGTCATGAAGCGTTGGCACGAGCGGGCGGGCTCGCCGTCCGCGGCGCGCGCCGCCGAGGCGGGCACGGACTCCGCCGTGTTCGGGCGCTACGGCTTCCGCCTGGAGGAGGTCTCGAAGCAATCGGGCGTCGACTTCGCGCACAGCGCGCCGACGCTCGACGACAAGCTCGCGCACATCATGCCGCAGGTCGCTTCGATGGGCGCGGCCGTGTCGGTCGTCGACTTCGACCGCGACGGCTGGCAAGACCTCTACGTGACGAACAGCGGCGAGGGGAGTCTGAACGCCCTTTATCGAAACCGGCGCGACGGGACTTTCGAAGACGTGGCCGCCGCGCTGGGCGTGGCCGACCTGAACCGCGCCGAGACCGGCGTCTCGATGGGCGCCGTCTGGGGCGACTACGACAACGACGGCTTCGAAGACCTCTTCCTCTACAAGTGGGGCCGGCCCGAGCTCTTCCACAACGACGGTGGCAAAGGTTTCACGCGCGTCACCGACAAGGCCGGTCTTCCTTCCTGGGCCAACGCGAACACGGCCCTCTGGTTCGACTACGACCGCGACGGCAAGCTCGACCTCTTCCTCGGCGGCTACTACCCGGAGGACGTGAACCTCTGGCATCTGAAGAATACGAAGATGATGCCGGAGAGCTTCGAGTACGCGAAGAACGGCGGGCGCAAGTACCTTTTGAAGGGGCGCGGCGACGGCACGTTCGAGGACGTGACCGCGGCGGCCGGCATCAACACGCGCCGCTGGGCGCTCGCCTGCGCGGCGGCAGACCTGCGCGGGACGGGCTACCCCGACCTCTTCATCGCCAACGACTACGGCGTCTCGGAACTCTACTTCAACGACGGGCGCGGACACTTCCGCGACGCGGGCGAGCAGACGGGCGTCGGCTTCGCGCCGAAGAGCGGGATGAACATCTCGTTCGGCGACATCCTCAACCGCGGGGCCTTCGCCGCCTACGTCTCGAACATCTCGGAGGACGGCGTGCTCGTGCAGGGCAACAACCTCTGGGTGCCGCGCGAGGGGACTGGAGGGGACGCGCTCAAGTACGACAACCTCGCCGAGGAGATGGGCGTCGAGTTGGGCGGCTGGAGTTTCGGCGCGCAGTTCGGCGACCTCAACAACGACGGCGCGCTCGACCTCTACGTCGTCAACGGCTACGTCTCTTTGGACAGGGGCGCGAACTACTGGTACGACTACTCGAAGATCGCGGGCGGGAACACCAGTATCATCTCGGACGCGGCGAACTGGCCGCCGATGAAGGGGCGCAGCCTCTCGGGCTACCAGCAGAAGCGCGTCTGGGTCAACGACGGCGCGGGCAAGTTCGCGGACGTGGCGCAGGCGGTCGGCGCGCGCGACACCTTCGACGGCCGCTCGGTCGTGATGGCCGACCTCTGGAACCGCGGCGTGCTCGACGTGGTGGTGGCGAACCAGCGCGGGCCGCTTTTGATTTACAAGAACACGGTCGCGCCGGAGAACGCGTGGGTCGGGTTCGAGCTGGAGGGGACGCAGAGCAACCGCAGCGCGTTGGGCGCGCAGGTGCGCGTCTACTGGGCGGGGCAGGAGCAGGTGCAGGAGGTCTCGGGCGGCAGCGGCTTCTGCGCGCAGAACCAGCGACCGCTCCACTTCGGACTGGGCAAGGGCGCGCGCGTCGAGCGCGTCGAAATCCGCTGGCCCTCGGGCAAGACGCAGACGCTTGAGCAGCCCGAGGTCGGCAAAGTGCACCATGTGAAAGAGGCTTGATGCGCCGCGTCGGCGGCGTGTGATGCGCGCGCTTTTAGTAACATCATGAGCAGCACGACAGTCACGACCACTCCCATCGCCGCGCCCGCCGCGGGGGCGCAGGCGCCGCCGAAGCTCTTCGGCATCGACAGCCGTTTCGTCGCGCCGATCTTCATCACGTTCATCCTGCTCGTCGGGCAGCTGGCGTACGGCATCCTCGAGAGCTACGCGATGACGGCCCTCGCCATCGTGACGGCCGTCGCGCTCGAACTCGTGCTGGGAAGGTTACTGGTAGGGAAGTGGCCGCACCTCGCGAGCGCGTACATCTCGGGCATCAGCGTCGGCATCCTCACGCGCTCGCCTTACGCGTGGCCGTTCGCGCTGTGCAGCGCCATCTCCATCACCTCGAAGTACGTCCTGCGCGTGCGCGACCGGCACGTCTGGAACCCCTCGAACTTCGGCATCAGCGTGATGCTTCTGCTCGCGCCGTGGGCCTACTCGACGCTCTCGGTGCAGTGGGGCAACAACCTCTGGCCGATGCTCGTCATCTGGGCGCTCGGCGCCATCATCACGTACCACGTCGGGCGCATCCACATCACGCTCACCTACGTCGTCTCCTTCTTCGTCCTCTCGTACGTGCGCTCGCTCGTGACCGGCCACTCCTACTGGGCCGAGGCCGCGCCCATCACGGGGCCGATGTACCAGCTCTTCATCTTCTTCATGATCACCGACCCGAAGACGACCGTGCGCTCCTCCCGCTGGGCGCAGGCGCTGGTCGGCTTCCTCGTCGCGCTGGCCGAGATGTTCCTGCGCCTCGCCGAGAACGTGCACGCGCCCTACTACGCGCTCTTCGTCGTCGGCCCGGCCGCGAACCTCTTCGAAATCTATCTGACCTCGCGCCGCGCGAAGTCTTAAATCAGAAATTCAAATTTGAAATTCCAAGTTTCAAATCAAAGCAAGGTGGACACCCCCGAGATGCGCCGTTCCCCCGTACTGACCGCCGTCCTGCTCTGCCTCCTGGCCCTCGCCTCCGGCTGCAAGCAAGACCCGACGCAGAACCCTTCGGCCGCGCCGCAGAGTCCGGACGCCGCGGGCGCGGCCGTCGCCGGGGCCACGCCCGGCGCGACGCCGAGTCCGACGCCCGGCGCGGCGCTTCCGCGCCCCTCCGGCCCCATCGAGTACGTGGACGTGACCGCCGAGGCGGGCTTGCGCTTCAAGCACAACAACGGCGCCGCGGGTAAGAAGTATCTGCCCGAGACGCTCGGCGCGGGCGCGGCCTTCCTCGACTACGACAACGACGGCTGGCTCGACATCCTGCTCGTCAACTCGACCGCCTGGCCCGAGAACAAGGGGCCGGCCACTTCGTCCGCGCTCTACCACAACAACGGCGACGGCACCTTCAAAGACGTGACGCGCGAGGCGGGACTCGCCGGGAACTTCTACGGCATCGGCTGCGCCGTGGGCGACTACGACAACGACGGCCTCGTCGACATCTACATCACGGCCGTCGGCCCCGACCACCTCTATCGAAATCTGGGCGGCGGCAAGTTTCAGGACGTGACCGCGAAGGCCGGCGTCGGCGACCCCGGCTTCGGCACGAGCGCCGCCTTCTTCGACTACGACCGCGACGGCAAGCTCGACCTCTTCGTCGCCAACTATGTCGAGTGGACGCCCGAGACGGACGTGAACTGCACGCTCGACGGGACGAACAAGTCCTACTGCACGCCGCAGAAGTACAAGGGGCAGAGCTCGACGCTCTACCACAACCGCGGCAACGGCACCTTCGAGAACGCGACGCAGCGCGCCGGCCTCTACGACCCGACGAGCAAGGCGCTCGGCGTGGCGCTCCTCGACTACAACGACGACGGCCAGATGGACATCTTCGTCGCCAACGACACCGAGCCGAACAAGCTCTACAAGAACAACGGCAACGGGACGTTCACCGACGAGGCGCTCACGGCGGGCGTCGCCTTCGGCGAGTCGGGCGCGGCGCGCGCAGGCATGGGCGTGGACGCGGCCGACTACGACGGCTCCGGAAGGCAGAGTCTGGTCATCGGCAACTTCACCTCGGAGAGCATGGCGCTCTACCACAACGACGGCGGCGGGCTCTTCACCGACGAGGCGCGCAACTCCGGCATCGGCAAGATGTCGGAGCAGTCCCTGACCTTCGCCACCTTCTTCTTCGACTACGACCTCGACGGCCTCCTCGACATCTTCGCCGTCAACGGCCACGTCTCCGACGACATCCAGAAGGTGCAGCCGCGCGTCCGCTACGCGCAGCCGCCGCACCTCTTCCGCAACCTCGGCCGGAAGAAGTTCGAGGAGGTGACCGCGCGGGTCGGGCGCGCCCTGGGCCGCGCCATCGTCGGGCGCGGCGCGGCCTACGGCGACTACGACAACGACGGCGACCTCGATCTATTAGTGACCGCCAACGGCGGCCCGGCGCGTCTCTACCGGAACGACAACGCGAACCAGAACGACGTGCTGCGCGTGAAGCTCGTCGGCACGCGCTCGAACCGCGACGCCGTCGGCGCGCGCGTCACCGTCAACGGCCCCGGCGGCTTCAAGACGAGCAACATGGTGCGGACGGGTTCGAGCTACGCCTCGCAGAGCGAGCTGACGCTCACCTTCGGCCTCGGCAAGCCCGAGGCGGCCGAACGCACCTACACGGTCGAGATCGCCTGGCCGTCCGGCGAGAAGGCCACCGTCCAGCAGGTCAAGGCCAACCAGCTCATCGTCGTGCAGGAAGGGCAGGGCGTCACCAAATCCGAGCCGATCATCTTCGCCCGCGCCGCGCCGACCCCGACGCCCGCGCCGACCACGCAGGGCCAGTGAGCGTGTGGGAGGATTTCACCACAGAGGCACAGAGGCACAGCCTGTCGAGGGCTAAAGATGAAGCTGTGTCTCTGTGGTTAACTTCTTTCCCTTCGCACACAGCTGCGAGAACATCATGGAAGTCATATGAAGCAGTATCGTTACCTCTTACTCGTCGCCTTCGTCGCGGCGGGAGTCGTCTCCGTCTCTTCGTCTCGGCGGCTTGACGTGTCGTCGCAAGCGCCCGCCGCGAGGGGCGCGCGCGAGGAGGCGTACCGCGCCAACAACTTGGGCGTGGCGCTGCTCGAACAGTTCAAGCACAGGGAGGGGGCCGAGCAGTTCCGCCGCGCGCTTCAGCTCGACCCAAAGCTCGCGCTCGCGCGGACGAACCTGGCGATTGCGCTCTACAACGTGCCCGACCTCGCCGCCGCGCAGAAGGAGGCGGAGGCCGCGGCCCTCGCCTCGCCCGACGCGCCGCAGCCCCAGTACATCCTCGGGCTCATCGCGCGCCAGCAGAACCGACTCGACGACGCCGTCGCGGCCTTCCAGCGCGTGCTCAAGCTCGACGCTCGCGACGTGGGCGCGAACGTGCAGGTCGGCCAGCTCTACCTGCAACAGCGCAAGTTCCCCGAGGCGATGGCGGCGCTGCGCATCGCGCTCGAAGAGGAGCCATACAACGGCACGGCGCTTTACAACCTCGGCACCTCGCTCATCCGCGGCGGGCAGCGCGAAGAGGGCACGCGCCTGATGCAGCAGTTCCAGGCGTTGCGCGCGAGCGGCGCGGCGACGACCGTCGGCACGAACTATCTCGAACAGGGCCGCTACGCCGAGGCCGTCGCCTCGACCGGGGCCGAGGCAGACCTCGTGGACAAGCGCACGCCCGAAGTCTCCTACACGGACGCGACCGCCGCCGCCATCCCTTCGGGCGCGGAGGCGGGCGGCGCGCCCCTGCTCTTCGACTTCGACAACGACGGCGACCTCGACCTCTTCGTCGCGCGCAGGCTCTTCCGCAACGACGGCGGGAAGTTCTCGGACGTGACCGCCGCGTCGGGGCTGCCCGCGGACGCGAAGGGCTTAGTGCTCGGCGCCGTCGCGGGCGACTACGACAACGACGAGAGGCCCGACCTCTTCGTCATCACGGCGGACGCGCTCGCGCTCTTCCACAACGAGGGCGGCGGCCGTTTCAAGGACGTGACCGCGGCGGCGCGCATCGCTTCACGCGCGAACAACTCGGGCGCGGCCGCGTTCGTGGACTGCGACCACGACGGCGACCTCGACATCTTCTTAGGCTCCGGCCTTCTGCTGCGCAACAACGGCGACGGCACCTTCGCGGACGTGACTGCGGCGTCGAAGATCACGCCGCCGAGCGGTCGCGCGGTCGCGGTCGTCCCGACCGACTTCGACAACCGGCGCGACGTAGACCTGCTCGTCGTGGGCGAGACGGGGCCGCCTGCGCTCTGGAAGAATCTGCGCGACGGCTCGTTTCGCAACGTCGCGGCCGAGGTCGGGCTCAACTTGAAGGGCGGCGGCCTCGGCCCCGTCGCGGCGGGCGACGTGAACAAGGACGGCTTCACGGACTTCTACTTCTCGCGCGCGGAGGGCGCGGGCGAGTTCGCCCTGAGCGACGGCAAGGGACGCTTCCGCGTGAGCGCGTGGCCCACTTCGCAGGCGGGCGAACCCGTCGCGGCGCAGTTCGTCGATTACGACAACGACGGGCTGCTTGATTTGGTAACCCTGTCGCGCGGGCCGAAGGGCGGCGAGCTGCGCGTGCTGCGCAACACGGGCGATGGCTGGGCCGACGTGAGCGAGAAGGCTTCGCGCGCCCTGTCGGCTCAGGTCGCGGGCGCCGTCGGACTCGCCTCGGGAGATGTGGATGGCGACGGCGACGTTGACTTCGTCATCGCGGCGGCGCCGCCGCAGGGCAAGCCCGGCCTGCTCGTCGCGCGCAACGAGGGCGGGAACAGGAACCGCTCTCTGCGCGTCGGGCTGGCGGGCAAGGTGAGCAACCGCAGCGGCGTCGGCTGCAAGGTCGAGCTGCGCGCGGGCAGCCTCCAGCAGAAGCTTGAGAGCTACTCGGCGAGTCCCGCGCCCGCGCCCGTCGAAGTCATCTTCGGTCTGGGCCAGCGCACCGCGGCCGACGCCGTGCGGATACTCTGGCCCTCGGGCGTCGTGCAGGCCGAGACGCAGTCGGCGGCCGCCTCGAAGTCGGACGCGGGCGTCGTGCCCGGCGCGTTCAAAGTCACGGAGCTAGACCGCAAGCCTTCGTCGTGCCCGTTCCTCTACGCCTGGAACGGCGAGCGCTTCGAGTTCATCACGGACTTCATGGGCGGCGGCGAGATGGGCGACTGGCTCGCGCCCGGCGTCTACAACACGCCCGACCCGGACGAGTACGTGCGCATCCGCGGCGACCAGTTGAAGCCGAAGGACGGCCGCTACGAGCTGCGCGTGACGAACGAGCTGGAAGAGGTGCTCTTCGTCGACCGCCTGCAACTCGTCGCCGTCTCGCACCCCGAGGGCGTCGAGGTCTTTCCCGACGAAGGCCTGCGCGACGCGCCGCCCGCCTTCAAGCTCTACACGACGAAGGGCGCGCGCCCGCCGGCCGCCGCGACCGACGACCACGGCCACGACGTACTCGCTCAAGTTAGTAAACTCGACCGCACCTACCCCGACGACTTCAAGCTCGATGCCATCCGCGGCTACGCCGAGCCGCACACGCTGACGCTCGATCTGGGAAAGGGTTCTGGGGACTGGGTGCTGGGTGCTGGTAAGAAGATGACTCGGAACTCGGAATTTAGAACCCAGCACCCAGCACCCAGCACCCAGCACCCTTCCTACACCCAGCACCCGGCACCCAGAACCCTTCTCCTGCTCACCGGCTGGACGAGCTACGCGTATTCGAGCGACAACGTGGCGGCCGCGCAGGGCAAGCTTGAGATGAAGTTTCCCTCGCTGCAGGTCAGGGACGGGAAGGGCGGGTGGCGCACCGTCGTCGAGAACATAGGCATCCCCGTCGGCCGCCCGCAGACCTTAGTCGTCGACCTGACGGGCAAGCTGCCCGAAGGGAGCCGCGAGGTGCGCATCGTGACGAACATGCGCGTCTACTGGGATCAGATTCTGGTCGATGAGAGCGGCGGGGATTTCCCCTTGAAGCTCACGCGCCTCGACCCGGCACAGGCGACCTTAAGCTGGCGCGGCTTCTCGGCTGAGGTGAGGCCGGACGGGCGCGAGCCGGAAGTATACGACTACGCGAAGGTCTCTCTCGTCTCGCCGTGGAAGGCCTTCGTCGGCAGCTTCACGCGCGAGGGCGACGTGCGCGAGTTGTTGAAGGCGGCGGACGACCTCTTCGTCGTCTCGCGCGCGGGCGACGAGCTGAGCCTCTCGTTCGACGCGGCGGCGCTGCCCCCGCTGCCCGAGGGCTGGACGCACACCTTCCTGCTCTACGCCGACGGCTTCAGCAAGGAGATGAACATACACTCCGCCAGCCCCGAGCAGGTGGCGCCGCTGCCGTTCCACGGCATGCGGTCTTACCCGTACGACGCCTCGCGCGCGGGCCTCTCGACCGAGGCGCGCACGGCCTACGCCGAGCGCTACAACACGCGCGTCGTCACGAAGCCGCTGCCCACTCTGCTGTGGGGCGACGGGCGTTAGGCGGGCCGCGCTACTCGCGCTTGATGGGCAGGACGTGGATGGCCTTGATGACGAGCTCGACCTGGTCGCCTTCCTTCAGGTCGAGCTCGTCGGCCGACTCCGTCGTGATGACCGAAGACAGCTCGTCCGCCGAGACGACGTCGAACTTGATGAGCGACATCACGTCGCCCTTCTTGACGGACTTGACCGTCCCGACGATCTTGTTTCTGGCCCCCGGCCTCATCTCTGTTTCCCCTCCCATGTCGGTTTGATTAAGTGCGGCGCGGAGGCTCGCACTCATCGGGCGTGCGGTAGCGCAGCCGGTCGCTCAGCCAGTCGGTCGCGACCACCAGCGCGTAGACCACGGCGATGAGCGTGCTCAGCCGCGTGTAGAAGCCCAACTGGACGTTGTTGTAGACGGCCTGCCCCAGGCCCCCGCCCCCGACCAGCCCGAGCACCGTCGAGACGCGCAGGTTCATCTCCCAGCGCAGAACCGTGTAGCTCAAGAGCATCGGCCGCGCCTGCGGCCACATCGCCCACAGGAAGACCTGCGGCCCGCGCGCGCCCGCCGCGCGCAGGGCCTCCACGGGGCGCATCGGCACCTCTTCGAGCGTCTCGGCGTAGAGCTTGCCGAGCACGCCGCCCGTGTGCAGCCCGATGGCGAGCGTCCCCGCGAACGGCCCGAGTCCCACCGCGATGATGCAGACGAGCACCCACACCAGTTCGGGAATCGCACGCAGCAGCGTGAAGACCGCGCGGGCCACCCGGTACGCGAGCCAGCGCGCGGCGAGCCCCGACGCGGAGCGCCGCCCGGCCGCGTCCGCCGGCACGAACGCGAGCGTCGAGGTCGCGGGCAGGGCCAACCCTGCGCCGACGGCGATGCCGAGCAGCGTCCCGATGACGGAGATGCCGACGGTCTGGAAGAGCGGGCGGACGAGTCCGAGGAGGAACTCCGCCGAGAGGTCGGGCGGGAACATGCGCGCGACGAAGCGCGCGACTCTCGACGCGAGCCCCTCGTCGAGCAGCGCGCCGTTGAGGAAGCCGACCGCGTAGAGGCTGCACAGGGCCGCGAAGGCGAGGAGCGGCACGACGGCCCGCGCCCTCACGCGCGACAGCACGCGCGAGGCGCGCCGCCCGAACGGCGGCGCGCCCACGCCGAGCGTCTCCTCCATCAGGAAGCGCGCGGGCGAGGCGGGCGAGACCTCGGCGTGCAGGCGTCTGCGGAAGTGCCGGCTCAAGGCGTCCGTTCCCGTGAGCAGCGCGACGAAGGCGAGTATCAGCGTGAGCACCTGCCCGTACTCGAAGAGGCGCATCGAGAGGTTGATCTCGTAGCCGAGGCCCCCCGCGCCGACGAACCCGAGCACCGCGGCCGCGCGCACCGCGCACTCGAAGTTGTAGAGCGTGTAGGCGGCGACGGCCGGCGCGGCCTGCGGCCACACGCCGCGCAGGAAGACCTGCGCGCGCGTCGCGCCCGCGGCGTGTAGCGCCTCGACGGGGCGCGGGTCTACGTCCTCGAACACGTCGCCGTAGACGCGGCCCAGCACGCCGCCGTACGCGACCGCCAGGGCCAGAGTCCCCGCGAGCGAACCCAACCCGACCGCGACGACGAAGAGCAGGCCCCACATCAAGTCCGGGACGGCGCGCAGGAAGCCGAGCAGCGCGCGCGTCGAGAGGCTGAGCGCGGCGAGTAGCTTTAACTTTGTGCCGCGGCGCTCGCCTTCGAGCAGGGGGCCGCGCCGCCAGAGCGTCGCCGTCGCGAGGACGCCGAGCGGCATCCCTATCCCGACCGAGAGCAGCGTGCCCGCCAGCGCGACGGCTATCGTCTGGAAGGTCGCTTTGAGGACGACGCGGAGGAAGTCGGGCGAGAGGTCGGGCGGGAAGAGGCCGCGCAGGAAGTTCCAGACGGCGGCCAACGTCATGCGGTCGAAGAGCAGCGCGGGCCGCACCTCGGCCGCGCGCCAGCAGAGCGCGAGCGCCGCGACCGTCCCGAGCATGACGACGACGCGCCGGGGCGTGAGCAGGTCTCCGCCTCGGCCGCGCGCGACGCTGCGCGGGGCTATGTGACCGGAGTCTGTTGCCAAGCCTTTTCGTCCGCGTAAAACTCCGCGAGCGCCTCGCGCGTGAGGCCGGAGGCTTTCGCGTCCAGCGCGACCGCGCCGCCGCGCAGGCCGACGACGCGCGGGAAGTAGCCCAGGGCCAACTCGACGTTGTGCAGCGCGACGACCAGCGTACGACGGCCCTCGTCCGCGACCTCGTGCAGAAGGTTCATGACCGAGTCGGCGAGGCCGGGGTCGAGCGACGCGACCGGCTCGTCCGCGAGAATCACTTCGGGGTTTTGCATCAGCACGCGCGCGACGGCGAGGCGCTGCTGCTGCCCGCCGGAGAGCGTGTCGGCGCGCTCGCGCAGTTTATCTTTAAGCCCGACGAGTTCGAGGAAGTGCTCTGCCTCCTCCACGTCGGCCCTCTCGGGGCGCAGGACGCTGCGCGCCGTCTGCCAGAGCGACCAGCGGCCCAGCCCCCCGCAGAGCGCGTTGTCGAGCACCGAGAGCGAAGGCACGAGGTAGTGCTGTTGGTAGACCGTGCCGACCCGTCGCCGCATCGCGCGCAGCTCGCGCGAAGACATCTGGCCCACATCGCGTTCGTCGAAGAGCACGCGGCCGCGCGTCGGACGCAGCGTCGCGTTGAGCAGGCGGAAGAGCGTCGTCTTCCCTGCGCCCGAGCGGCCGACGAGCGCGAGCCGCTCGCCCCTCTCGACCGACAGGGAGAGGCCGTCGAGAGCGCGCGTCACGCCGGCGCGCCCGCGGTACTCCTTCCAGACCTTGTCGAGCAGGTAGACCATCGCGGCTGTTCACTTCAGGAGTCCCGCGTCGCGGGCCGCCTGCCGCAGCTTCTCGTAGTCCGGGTCGGAGGCCTTCACGTACTTCGTCGCGCTCAGGATGTCGAGCACCTTCTTGTCGTCGGCCTTCGACGCGTCGAGCTTGAGCAGCGCGCCGGCGAAGCTCTCGGCCAAGCCGGGGTCGAGACCTTTGCGCGCTGCCCAGAGATAGTCGAAGAAGGCGGGCGTCGTGTAGAAGACGCGGACGCTGTCGGGCGCGAGCTTGCCCTCCTTCGTCATCCGCTCGAAGACCAGCTCGTCCAAAGCGCCCGCGTCGACCTTCCGGTTCGAGACGGCGAGCGCCGTGGCGTCGTGGCCGCCGGTGTAGACGGCCTTCGCGATCACGTCCGCGTCCACGCCCGACTGGCGCATGAAGTATTCGGGCATGAGGTGGCCGGAGGTGGAGTTCACGTCGCCGAAGGCGAAGGTGTGCCCCTTGAGGTCTGCGAGGCCGTTCACGTTCGAGCCGGGCTGCGTGATGAAGACGCTGTGAAAGTTCTGGTCGCGGTCGCGCTGGACGAGGGGCGTTACGCCGTAGCGCGCGGAGGCCTGCACGTAGGTGAAGCCGCCGAAGTGCGCGATGTCCACCTGGTCGCTCCCGACGGCCTCGACGACCGCCGCGTAGTTGGTCGGGATGGTCAGCTCGACCTTCGCGCCCGTCTCGCGTTGCAGGTAATCGACGAGCGGCTGGCTCTCGCGCAGCATCTTGCCGGGGTCGGTCGTCGGGATCATGCTCAGGCGCAGCGTGGTCTGCGAAGCTTGGCCCGCACGGTTGCCGCCGGAACAGCTCAGGCAGAGCCCGGCCGCGAGCAGGAATGCGAGCAGGAGTGTGGTTCGGAAGGGAAGGGGTCTTCTCATCTCGGCGAGCGGCTCGCTTTCTACGTGGCCGAGAAAGCGAGCGCCGCGCCGTTCGTTCAGGCGGGCGTCGGCGCGCTGCCTCGGTGCACGTGTCGGTGTCGGCCCACTGCGAACCCCGCCGGGGTCGCACAGGGGCCTGTTCAGTTGAACATCCGTTCGGAAGTCACGAATCTCATCTCGTGCCTCTTCTGCTTAGAGCGTGTGTGGCGGAAAACTTGCCCGGATTGTGCAGCCCTGTCCGGCGCAAGTCAAGATACCGGCAGGCCGGACGTTGCGGCTTTAATATTTCTTGACGCGTCGCACCGCTGCGGGCAAGATACGGCGCATGCCGCACAAGCCAGGACAGAACGGACTCGGGCGAAGAGTCTCCTTCAGGCTCTTCGGCGTCGCCGCGTTCCTGCTGACGGTAGCGTGCCTGGGCGAAGCTCCGGCGAACGCGCAGGCCGCGCCCGCGCCGGCGCAGGGCGGGCAGGCGTCGGTGCCGCAGTCGAACGTGAAGGCGTTCGGCGCGAGGGGCGACGCGCGGGCGGCGGCGGGCTGCTCGGTCGCGGCGCGCGCGCAGACCGTGACCTGCGCGCGCGCGAGCTTCACGCCGGCCGACGTGGGCAAGAGGTTCATCCTGCCCGGCGCGGGCGCGGCGGGCGCAGACCTCGTGACTACCGTCAGCGCGCAGAACGGCGCGACGCAGATAAGCCTCGGCGCGGCGGCGGCCGCGGCCGTCTCCGGCAAGGAGGCGACCTACGGCACGGACGACACCGCGGCCATCCAGGCGGCCGTCGGCGCCGCGCAGGCGGCGGGCAGCGGCGGCACGGTCTTCTTCCCGGAGGGGCGCTACCTGACCTCGGGCCTCAAGTCCACCTCGCCGTCCGTGCAGTTCCGCGGGCAGGGCTGGGACAGGACTACGCTCAGCAACTTCTCGGCGACCGCGACGACGGTGGACGTATACTCGGCGCTCTCCGCGTACGAGAGCGCGGGCGGAGTCTACGACATGGCCTTCACGCCGGCCGTCACCCGCGAGAAGACGGCCAACGAGATCAAGGTCTTCGTCGGCCTGCCGAACTTCACCGTCGCGGGCTGCCTCTTCAAGAACGTCGGGCGCGCCCTCAAGCTCGGCGACGCCGCGGCCATCACCTCCGGGTACTGGGTGCGCGACTGCCGCTACATCAACTGCTGGCAGTTCCTCAAGATGGTGAGGGTAATCGACGCGTTCGTGAGGGACGTGGTGGGAGACCTGGCCCGCTTAGACAACCCCGTCGGCATACACCTCGACGGGGGCTGCGAGGGCAACACCTTCACCTCCCTCGGGCTGGTCAACGCCGCCGCCTACGACATCTACCAGTCCAACCAGGCGGCCGCGGCGGGCGGCGGGACGGATCTTCTGGTGGCCGCGGACGAGTTCAAGGGGACGGACGCCGCGCACAACTTTTTCGTCAACTCCTTCTTCGACTCGGCGGCCGACGGCGCGGTCTTCAACGACGGCCGGAACTTCTCTTTCACCAACTGCTGGTTCAACGGCACGTACCGCTACGGCGCGTACGTGGGCGCGAGGACGGACGGGTACGCGTTCGTGAGCTGCAAGTTCCGGTACGCGGGCGACACGGGGCTCGTGCTGGCGGGGACGCGCCACACGGTGCGCGCCTGCTACGCGGTCTCGAACGGTACGCGCGGCCGGGGCGTGGCGCAGGCCGGCTTCCAGGTGGCGGCGACGAACTTCGTCTTCACCGGGAACTTCGCCTTCAACGGCTGGGGCGGTTTCAGCGGGCAGGCGTACGGCCTCGTCCTCGAACCGGCGGCCGACAACTTCATCGTCAAGGACAACGTCCTGACGGGCAATGCCGCGCAGGGGCTCCTCAACAACGCCGGGCCGCCGGGCCGCACGAAGATCGTCGCCGACAACCTCCAGTAGTCGCTTCACTCGCGGTAGAGCCACTCGGAGCGCGCGGGCGGGCGGGCCTTGTCCGCCACCCGCGCCCGCACGAACATGTACTGCCCGAGGTCGCCCCTGCGGCCTTCGACGAGGGGCGTGAGGCGGTCCCAGTACTTGAAGTAGACGGCGGCGTCTTCGTGCACGTCCGCCGTGAAGAGGCGCTCGACCTCGTAGCCGTTCTCCTCCAGCAGCCGCCTCATCTCGGCGGTGGTGAACTCGCGGTTGTGCCTGCCGTAGCGCCCGTTGAGGCAGTAGTGGTCGTCGACGTTCTCGCCGAGCAGCGGCTTGGCGACGTTCTCCAGCCGGCACGCGTTCGGCGTCGTAAGTATCAGTCGCCCGCCCGGCTTGAGCACCCGGCGGAGTTCGGTCAGCGGGTGGACGGGGTCGTCGGGCAGGTGCTCGATGGTCTCGCAGAAGAGCGCCAGGTCGAAGGAGTCGTCCGCGTAGGGGAAGGGGTCGGTCTCGACGTTGAACGACAGATGCCGGTAGACGTGCTCCTCGCCGCCGACTCTCACCACGTGGCCCGCGCCGGCCGGGGAGTAGTCCGCGGGCGTCAGCTCGACGGCCCTGAATTTCCGCAGCAGCGACGACATCAGGTAGGGCGGCGCCCCCAGCTCCAGCAGCCGCAGCCCCTCGCCGTCCGGCACGAGGTCGAGCGTGTAGACGAAGCGCCTGAAGTGGGTCATGAAGTGTTCGATGGTGCCTTCGGGGAGGAAGTCGGCCTCCACCGACATGAGGTACTCGTGCAGCCCCTCGGCCGTCCAGCCCGCGGGGACGGGCAGGGGCGGGTTGTCGCGTAAGGCGTCGAGCGCCGCGCCCGACCTCGACTTCTGCCGGGCCGTGTTGCGCCTCTGGACGGCGGCGATTGCCCCCGAGGGGAGGAAGGTTTTAACGAGTCTGCGTAACATCAAATGACCCCCATGTATCTGAGCGTGAAAGCCAGCAGGGCGAGCGCGGCGGCCGCGAGCCAGGCCCACTGCGGCCAGGTGGGCTGTACGCGGCCGCACAGCGGGCACCTGAACGCGCGGCGGGGCACGCGCCGCGCGCACCTCCGACAGCGCCTGACAGGGTGGGGCTTTGTGTGCATAGTCCGTGAGACGGAAGAGCAGTCTACACTCACCCGTCCGCCGCCAGCAAAGGCGGCCCGGCGCCGTCGACCTCCCCCAGCCTCGCGTCTCGTCCGGCACCCGGCGTACGCCTGGCGCGGCGGCCCCGCAAACCGTTAGACTGAAATCCTCGTGGCGGCTTGAGAGCGCGTCCGAACGCCGGACGAAGTTTGTGTGAAGTTCGTATGAGGAGACTCGGGTGGCGCTGGTTGATCGTGGTCGCGTTCCTGCTGGCGGCGTCGTTCGCGGGGCTCTTCGCCGTCCGCGCCGTCCGCCGCGCCGTCTACTGGAGCAGCCACCGCGACGAGGTCATCCGCCCGTGGATGAGCGTCCACTACGTCGCGCGCTCCTACCGCGTCCCGCCGCACGTCCTCTACCGGGCGATAAACCTTGAGCCTCTGCCGCGCGACCGCCGGCCGCTCCGCGAGGTCGCGCGCGAACAGAACCGCGCGTTCGAGGCGCTCGCCGCCGAGCTGCAGAACGCCATCGCCGAGTTCCGCGCGCACCCGGAACGCTTTCCGCCCCCACCGCCTCCGCACGGCGGCCCGAAGACGCCGTGAGCCTGAGCGACTACCTGCTTTCGACGCTCGGCGTCTACGGACTGCCCGTGCTGTTCGGCGCGCTGCTCGTCGGCTCGGCGGGCGTGCCCGTGCCCGCGAGCCTTCTGCTGGTGGCCGCCGGCTCCTTCGTGGATCAGGGCGAGCTCGGCCTCTGGCAGACGCTCTCGCTCGCGGCGGCGGGCGCTGTCGTAGGCGACAACGTCGGCTACGCGGTCGGGCGTTGGGGCGGGCGAAGACTGACGGGCCGGCTCGGGCGACTCGTCGGCGGAGAGTCGAAGGTCTCGGCGGCGGAGGCCTGGCTCAAGCGGCGCGGCGGCCTGGGCGTCTTCCTGAGCCGCTGGCTCCTGACGCCGCTCGGGCCGGTCGTCAACCTCACGGCGGGCGCGAGCCAGTACCCCTGGCCGCGCTTCCTCATCTTCGACGTGCTGGGCGAGGCGCTCTGGGTCACGCTCTACGTGCTGCTCGGCAAGCTCTTCAGCGACCGCGTGCAGGAGCTGAGCGACCTGCTCGGAGACTTCACCTGGGCGCTCCTCGGACTCGTCGCGGCCGCAGTGCTCGGCGCGCTCCTCTTCAAATACCTGCGCGAGCCCGACGCGGAATAGGAGTTCACCACAGAGACACAGAGGCACAGCTTTAAAGACAATAGCTCGACCATCTGTGCCTCTGTGTCTCTGTGGTGAAAAACTCTCACCCACATCCGACTCCAAACTTTCCATACCTACTGCGAGTTCGGCGGAACATTCCAGACGCCCGCGCGTGTTAGCCCCCAACGTTTGGAACGACGTTGAAGGGGGAAGCGGGGGCGACTATGAAACACGCCACGCGTGCGCGAGCTTTGGTCTCTTTCGTCACGGCGGCCTGCCTGCTGGCGGCGCCGGCCGCCGCCCTCGCGAAGAAGGGCGAGAAGAATTACAGCCGCGGCCTGGAGTACGAGCGCGCCCAGCAGTGGGAGAAGGCGGCCGAGGAGTTCGCGCTCGCCGTCGCCGCCGCCCCGAGCGAGACCGAGTACCAGCTCCACTACCGCCGCTCCGTCTTCAACGCCTCGCAACTCTACATGCAGAAGGGCGACGAGCTGGCGCGGCGGGGCGAGTACGCGGCCGCCTACCAGTGCTTCCGCCTCGCGCACGAACTCGACCCCGTCAACGGCCTCGCCGCGCAGGAGATGGAGCGCGTGCTCCGCCTCCGCGGCGAGCAGGAGGGCGCGGGCAGAGTCCGCGAGGGGGAGAAGGGGAGAACGATGACCCGCGCCTCCTACCCCGACGGGCAGGGCGCGGCGCGGGCGCCGGCCGCCGCCGAGAAGCTGCGCGCCATCAACTACAACGGCGACCTGAAGAAGTTCATCCGGATGCTCGCGACGGAGCTGGGCCTCAACGTCATCTTCGACTCGCAGACGTTCCGCACGCCGCGCAACACGGAGGTCGTCTTGCAGGACGTGACGGCGGCTCGCGCGCTCGACCACGTCTTCCTTCAGGAAGGCCTCTTCTTCCAGTCCGTAGACCGCCGCACCATCTTCGTCGCAGACCAGGGGCGGCGCGGTCAGTACCAGCAGCTCGTCATCCGCACCTTCTACCTGACGAACGCCGACCCGGCCGACGCGCTGCGTCTCATCCAGCAGGCCATGCCGCCGCAGCAGGGCCGCCAGCCGGCGATCATCACGAACAAGGCGACCAACTCCGTCACCGTCCGCGACACGGCCGAGAACATGCGCCTCATCGGCGAGGTCTTGCGCACCATCGACAAGGAGCGCGCCGAGGTCGTGATGGACGTGAGGATTTACGAGGTCTCGCGCAACGACCTGATGCAGTTCGGCAACCAGCTCGGCACGGCCGCGTCCCTGACGGGCCTCGGCGGCACGGGCGGCCTCGCCGTGCTCGGCGGCCCGCGGGAGGCCGCGCGCGCCGTCACCAACGCGGCGACCGCCTTCGGCGCGGCGCTCGTCGTCCCGACCTCGACCTTCAACGCGCTGCAGCAGAAGGATCGCTCGCGCGTGCTGGCCGCCACGCAGCTCCACGCCTTCGACGGCGAGAAGAGCGAGGCACACATCGGCAAGAAGGTGCCCGTGCAGACGGCGCAGCTCTACCCGAACGCCGTCGCCGCGGGCGGCACCGGCGCAGCCGGCACGACGAACAACGTCTACGGCAACGGCTACAACGTCATCCAGTACCAGGACACGGGGCTGACGCTGGAGTTCACGCCGCAGGTCTTCCCGAACGGCGACGTGCAGGTGAAGATGTCGATCAGGTCGAACGACGCCAGCGGCTCTTCGCTGACGCCGGTCTTCAGCGAGCGCTCGCTCTCGGGCACGGCGCGCGTGCAGAACAACCGCACGATGATGATCGCGAGCATCTCGCAGCTGCAGCAGTCGCGGACGAAGACGGGGCTGCCGCTCGTCGGGCTCGTGCCCGTGCTCGGGCGTCTGTTCACGGCGCCGTCGAACGCGGACTCGCAGACCGACATCGTCGTCGCCGTCACGCCCCACGTCATGCGCGCGCCGGCCATCACGCCGGACGACGAGCGGCCGCGCCCGAGCGGCTCGCAGCAGGCGCCGCAGGCCGAGTCGCTCGAAGCGATGCTCCGCGAACAGGAGGGCGCGGAGAACGTCGAGCTGGCGGACGGCGAGCCGCCGCCCGCGCCGCCGCAGCAGGCCGCGGCCCCGGCGGAGGCCGAGCCTGTCTCTTTTGTCCCGGCGCTGAAGGGCTTGAGCGCCTCAGACATTACAGGCGACGCGAAGGCGGCCGGCAACACCTTTGCGGACGAGTTGACCGTCAGGCCCGCGCAGGCGGTGCGACGTGGGACGGAAGTGATTTTCACGCGCAGGCGGCCTTAAGCTCACCCTAACTTTTCACCACAGAGACACAGAGGCACAGCTTGGGGCCTAGTTGCTCCAAGCTGTGCCTCTGTGTCTCTGTGGTGAATCCCAGAGCACTGTTCGACTCGCGGTTTACAAAACTTTACGCCGCCTTGACCAAATCTTTACGTTCCGCGCCGGACGCCCTCACATCAAAAACCCAGAACGCAGTTGCAGTTTAAGTCCGACTCTCGTCTCACCAAGTGCGTGTGTCTATGAAGAAGTTTTTATTCGTCCTTTTCGCCCTGCTCCTACTCGCGCCGAGTGCGGTTGCGCAGTCCGGGCGCAACCGCGGCGTCCCGACGGCAGATAAGCCGGGCGGCCCTGCGAAGCCTCCGACGACTGAGGCGGGTGCCGACGACGGCCCGGCCGCAAATCCGGCCGACGCGCAGCCCGAGTCGGTCGAGGGCGACGTGGTGCGCGTCGAGACCTCGCTCGTCACCATCCCCGTCAGCGTCCGCGACCGGCAGGGGCGCTACGCCCCAGACCTTCGGCGCGAAGACTTCCGCGTCTTCGAGGACGGCGTCGAGCAGCGCGTCGCGTACTTCGCGACCGTGGATCAGCCCTTCACCGTCGCCCTCGTGCTCGACACCTCCGGCTCGACCGAGTTCAGCATCGGCGAGATGCAGCGCGCCGCCTACGCCTTCGTCGAGCAGCTCAAGCCCGCCGACCGCGTGACCGTCATCGCCTTCGACGACCGCATCGACGTGCTCTGCGAACCGACGAGCGACCGCGCCGCGCTCCAACGCGCCATCCGCCGCGCGGGCAGCGGCGGCGGCACGCGCCTCTACGACGCCGTCGAGTTCACGCTCAAGAAGCGGCTCGCACAGATCAGCGGCCGCAAGGCGATGGTCATCCTCACGGACGGCGTGGACACGACCAGCCACACCTCCTACAACAAGTCGCTGCTCGTGGCCGAGGCGTCAGACACCATCGTCTACCCCGTCTCGTACGGCGGCTTCCGCTCCGGCACGCCGGGCGTGCTCGGGGCTCCGCGCATCCCCCTGCCGGGCGGGGGCGGCATCATCATCGGCGGCGGGGGCGGCACGGGCGCGGCGGGCGGCCCGACCGCTGCCGACTACGCGCGCGGCGACGCGTACCTGGGCGAGCTTGCCTTGAGGACGGGCGGGCGCGTGTACCGCGGCAGCTCCGTCATCAACATCTCGCAGGCGTTCGCGTGGGTGGCCGAAGAGCTGCGGCGCCAGTACAGCCTCGGCTACTACCCGAAGGCCGCCGGGCGCGAAGGTCGTCGCCGGCTCAAGGTCGAGGTCGGCCGCCCCGAGCTTGTCGTGCAGGCGCGCGACGGCTACGTCTACACTAAGAAGAGGGAAGAGACGAAGGAGGCCGGCGGCGCGTCGCCGAAGGACGCGGACGCCCAACCCCGGCGTCTCAACGGGGCACGTTAGAGCGGACTTCAGTCGGATGCACCCTCTCGCTGGGAGGGCAGGCGGCCCACCCGCCCAGCGCGCTGTGGCGCGCTGACAATCTTACTTACTCACCCAACTATGAACGAATCAGAAACCCCAGAAGTACAAACCTACAAGCTGTGCAGGATAGAAGACCCAGAGTGTGAAGCATGTCAGTAACGAGGAGTTAACGCGTGCTGGTCGGGGCGGGAGTTGGCATAGGCGTGCTCGTTGGTGTAGGCGTACCTAGTAACTTGTTACCGTCCTCACTCAGCTCCATTGGTGAAAAGACAGTTAGCTTACTGAAGTGTTGCTTATACTGACTACCTGATCCCGCATCGACGTATATGACATTAGCGTTTAGGTCAACAGCCATCTCCTTTTTTTGCAGACATGCATTTGATAAGTCCACTACCTGGCTGAAAGTACTCTCCATACCAGGCAAAACGGTTGTGCTAGAAGACTCCTCAACTGCGATCCTCGAATTGCACCCTGCCGGATCATTAGGGAACATACCAAAGTTAATGTTCGTCGCCTGAACAACTGCAGAAGACTTCCCCACATTTTTTACTGTGATGCGGATCATTATAGGATATGCGTAAGGACTACCTTTCTCGAAAACAAGTGACCCTATACGCTGCATCGTAATGGATGTAGCAGTCAGAATCGGCCTGTTGATCTCTTCGTTAATCAGTCTTCCCCTATGGCTTTCCCACCAACCCAAACAACTAATCGTTACCGCAATAAGGCTGATAAGGATAGGGATGAGTTTCGGAGGGTCTGACCACCACTTAGACGAAGACTTCTCCCGCGCAGATTTCTGTCGGTTCAGAAGCTTTGGTTCTCTAAGCCGTCTCGTTCGCCGTTCCATGTAGTAATGAAGTTATTCTTTAGGAGGAAGGAGCTTGCTTGTATCTTGGCCGAGGAATCTTCGCTCCGTGAGTTGGTCTCGCAGCCTAGCGTATTGTTCTGCTGAGATTAGTCCTCGGTTAAAGAGGTAGTGGAGCTCTAGTAGTTTCTCGTAAAAGGAGATGAAGGCAGCAAGCGGGTAAAAGATTTGCTGCATGGCAGCTTCAATGAGTCGCTGGCATCCTGCACCGAGACACCCACCTAACAGCGCGAATGTTTGTAGGTCAGCGATAGGAGCGAATAACTGAGGAAAGGAGGCGTACAGTATTGCGGAGAGGCTTAATCCTAACAACCCTCCAAAACTCAGGGAGCGGAGGAATTTCAGGACATCCATAATTATATTTGTCCCTTGTAAGGAATGTTGGGATTATCTGGGTCATCAGTTTTAAATGTTTTGAGCCTAGGCGGAGTATTCAAATACTTCAGCAACTTGTTTTGGTGATTATTTATTCCCAACGATTCTAGTAAGAGATAGATGATATTGAATACCATCACCGCATAACGGACACTAATGGAATCCTGGCCCAGAGGCAATAATTTCTCCCATACCAGATAGGTGAGAGTACCCACGATGACGAGCCGACATATAACAATCGTAAAAAATACGTATGTATAGCGGTGGCTGTTGTCCTTTAGCCACACTCCGTCTTCTACGTTATTGTCACTCATAGAAGCCTCCCAGAAAGCTGCCTAAATTAACCCCAAACACTCAATTAAGACAAGATTATTAATTCAAACACATGGCAAGATACTGTGACCACTCCACAGAACATACTTACGGTTACTTCTTATCTCAACGTCGAGTCTAGCGCTTCACGGCCTTCGCGCCTGCGGCGCTCATGGCAGGCGGGCCGCCGCCCCCAGCTTTAAGCATTCATGTCAATGCCGCTACAGTCCTTGACAATCTAGGGCCTTTGCGGCAGAGTGTTCCTAGATTATCTAGGAGGTGGTCATGCCCAAGCAGGACGCCAAACTTCTCCAGGGCACGCTCGACATGCTCATCCTGAAGGCGCTCTCCTTAGGCGCGCTCCACGGCTTCGGCGTCGGGCAGCGCATCGTGCAGATGTCTGCCGACGCCCTGCGCGTCGAGGAGGGCTCGCTCTACCCCGCGCTCTACCGCATCGAGCAGCAGGGCTGGATCGAGTCCGAGTGGGGCGTCTCCGAGAACAACCAGCGCGCCAAGTTCTACAAGCTGACGCGGCAGGGCCGCAAGCAGCTCCAGGTCGAGGAGGAGAACTGGGAGCGCCTGGCGGCGGCCGTCTTCAAGGTCATGCAGGCCACCTGAAGTCTTATGAGGTTGAGCTATTGGTTGAGGCTCGCGCGCACGCGCCTGCGGGGCCTGTTGCGCCGCAAGAGCGTCGAGCGCGAGATGGAAGAGGAGCTGCGCTTCCACCTGCGGATGCGCGCCGAGGAGAACGTGCGGCGCGGCATGGCGCGGGGCGAGGCCGAGCGCGCGGCGCTCGAAAGCTTCGGGCAGCTCGGGCGCATTAAAGAGTATTGCCGCGACTTTAAAGGAGGCGGGTTGTTGGAGACGCTCATGCAGGATTTGAAGTTCGGCGCGCGGACGCTTCTCAAGAGCCGCGGGTTCACGCTGGTCGCTGTTCTGACGCTCGCCGTCGGCATCGGCGCGAACACGGCCATCTTCAGCGTGGTCGAGGCGGTGCTCCTGCGCGCGCTCCCCTTTCGCGACGCGGATCGCCTGGTCGTGCTGTGGGAGCACAACCGCGTGCGCAACCGCCCGCACAACGTCGTCAACCCCGGCAACCTCCTCGACTGGCGCGAGCAGGCCGCTTCGTTCGAGGGCGTGGCCGGCTTCGCAGACCAGCGCTTTAACCTGACGGGCGCGGGCGAGCCGGAAGAGGTCGCGGGGCAGGCGGCGACTCCGAACCTCTTTCAGGTGCTCGGCGCGCAGGCCGCGCTCGGCCGCACGCTTCTGCCCGGCGACGAGACGGCCGGCCAGAGCGTCGCCGTCATCAGCCACGGCCTCTGGCAGCGTCGCTTCGGCGGCTCGCCGGACGTGATCGGCAAGACCTTGATGCTCGACGGCGCGGGCGCGACCGTGGTCGGCGTCATGCCGCCGGACTTCAAATGGTTCGTCAAAGAGAACTCGCTCAGCGGCAAGCCGGCGGAGGTCTGGATTCCGCTGGCGCTCCCAGACCAGCTGCGTGTCGGGCGTCGCGGGCGCTACCTCTCGGCGGTCGCGCGCCTCAAGCCGGGCGTCACTCTGGAGCAGGCGGGGGGCGAGATGGAGACGGTCGCCGCGCGGCTCGAAGCGCAGTACCCGGAGGTCGACAAGGGCTGGGGCGCGAGCGTCGTGCCTTTGCGCGAACAGCTCGCGGGCGAGATCAGGCCCGCGCTCCTCGTCATCCTCGGCGCGGTCGGCTTCGTGCTTCTGATCGCGTGCGTGAACGTCGCGAACCTTCTGCTGGCGCGCTCGGCGGGCCGGCGCAGAGAGCTTTCGCTGCGCGCGGCGCTCGGGGCCGGGCGGCTGCGCATCGTCCGACAGTTGTTGACGGAGAGCATGCTTCTGGCCGTCGCGGGCGGGGCGCTCGGACTGCTGCTGGCTTACTGGGGCGTCGGCGCGCTCGTCGCTCTGAGTCCGCCGAACCTTCTGGGCGAGGGGCAGGTCGGCGTCAACCTCACGGTGCTCGCTTTCACGCTGGCCGTCTCGCTTTTGACGGGCATCGCGTTCGGCGTGGCGCCCGCGCTCGAAGCGTCGCGTCTGAACCTGAGCGAGTCTCTGAAGGAGTCCGCGCGCGGGAACGTCGGCGTCGGCCGCGCGGGTCGCGTGCGCGCCGCGCTCGTCGTGGCCGAGGTCGGGCTCGCCCTGATTCTCCTCGTCGGCGCGGGGCTGATGGTCAGGAGCTTCCTGCGCCTGCAGGCAGTCCACCCCGGCTTCGACGCGAGCCACCTGCTCACGATGCGCGTGATGCTGCCGGAGACGAAGTACCCCGAGGACGCGCGGAAGGTCGAGTTCTTCCGTCAAGCGGCGGAGCGCCTGCGCGCTCTGCCCGGCGTGAGCGGCGTCAGCGCCGTGAGCGCGCTGCCCTTCGCGGACATCGGCTCCGCCACGAGCTTCACGGTCGTGGGCCGGCCCCCGCTGCCCGTGGGCGAGAGGTGGGGCACGGACGTGCGCGTGGCCGACGAGAACTATTTCCGCACGATGAACATCCCCGTCGTCGCCGGCCGCACGTTCACCGAGCAGGAGGCGGTCGAAGACCGCAAGGTCGCCGTCGTCAACGAGGCGATGGTTCGCAAATACTTCGCGGGCGAAGACCCCCTGGGCAAGCGCATCCTCGTCAACATGGGCAGCCAGCCCGCGCCGACCGAGATCGTCGGCGTCGTCGGCGACGCGCGTTACGACAAGCTCGACGGCGAGCTGAGGCCGATGGTCTACTGGACGCCGCCGCAGCTCGCGTACTCTTCGATGTCTTTCGTCGTGCGCGCCTCGGGCGACCCCGCGGCGCTCGGGCCTTCGGCCGTGCGCGAGATTCAGGCGGTCGACAGGGAGCAGCCGGTCTCGGACGTGAGGACGATGGAGAGCTGGGTGGCCGACTCGGCGGCGCGGACGCGTTTCGGAACCCTCCTGCTCGGCGCCTTCGCGTGCGCGGCGCTCATGCTCGCGGCGGTCGGCGTCTACGGCGTCATCTCCTACTCGGTGGCGCAGCGCCGCAACGAGATAGGCATCCGCATGGCCCTGGGCGCGCGGGCCGGGGACGTGCTGCGCCTGGTCGTCGGGCAGGGGATGAGACTGGTGCTGCTCGGTGTCGGCCTTGGGATCGTCGGCGCGCTCGCGCTGACGCGCCTGATGTCGGGGCTGCTCTACGACGTGGCCGCCAACGACCCCGCGACGTTCGCCGCCAACGCGCTGCTGCTCGCGGCGGTGTCGCTCGTGGCCTGCTACGTCCCCGCGCGGCGCGCGACGCGCGTAGACCCCCTGACCGCGCTCAGGCCCGAGTAGTTAGAAGACGACTAACCACAGAGACACAGAGACACAGCTTTGTCTTTAGCTGTGTCTCTGTGTCTCTGTGGTTAACTCCCTCCGGTTCAGGCCGCGTCCACGCCCGCATTATTTTATCTAACAACTGTCGTCCGTTATCGAGAAGCGCTTGCGCGTAAACGCAACCCGACGCGCGCACGCGGACGCCGCCGCGTCCCTCACAACGCCCACGGGCCGCGTCGTCACAAACGCCGAACGGCGTCCGCGTGAAGACTCGTATCTCCCTGCCGAGGCGGCGCGACACTCCCCGGCCGCCGGCCCGTACGAACCCTCGGATAACAGGAAGGAGTTTCGCATGAGAAGAATCACGCACGTCACCATCGCCTTCGCCCTGCTCGCCTGCGCCGCCGCCTCGACGGTTTCGGCCAAAGTCACGAGCCGCCTCATCACCGTCGGCCAGGACTTCCGCATCGCCGGCAAGACGGTCAGCGCCGGCACCTACCGCTTCGCCTACGACGACGCGAAGAACGAACTCACCGTCAGCGACCGCAAGACCAAAGAGGTCATCGCCCGCGCCGAGGCGCGCGCCGAGAAGTCTTCGAAGGGCACCTTCCCCATGCTGCTGCTCGAAGGCGAGTCCGCCCCGCTCTCCTTCGCCGGCCTCTCCTTCGACGGCAAGCAGGTCATCAAGACTTCGGCCGCCGCGTCGCTCGGGCAGTAGGAAGATATTTCACCACGGAGACACAGAGGCACAGCTTGTTGAGTTATGTCTTCAAAGCTGTGCCTCTGTGTCTCTGTGGTGAATGCTTTAAAGGCTAACGGCGGGCGGAGCCGCGCAGCAGCGAGGCTTTGACGAGGGGCTTGAGCCAGCGGCGCGGGTCGCCGCCGAGGCGCGCGAGGGCGTAGGCCGACTCGGCGTAGAGGATGCCGCACCAGAGGCGGAGGGGGCCGGCGTCAGTCTTCACGAAGGTCTTGCCCTGAAGCGCGTAGTATTCGCGCAGGTACCGGGTCGTCTGCCGCTCCTTCGGAATCCAGTGCTCGACCGGGGCGTCGGGCACCCAGCGGCCCGTGCCGCCCGCCGCGAGGACGGCGCGGAGGACGGCCGTCTCCTCACCGACCGCCCCGCCGTCGCGCCTCCGGCCGAGCGCGGGGTCGTACGGGAACTGCCTCTGCTCGCGCGCGCGGATGACGTAGTTGGCGCCGAAAGGGAGTCTGCCGACGGCCAGCTCGAACGGCTCTTCGCCGAGGTCGCGCGCGGCGAAGGCGACGCCCACCTCGCGCCAGGCGGACGAGAGCCAGCGGGGCGGCGTGCCCTCGAAGCGCGGGCGGATGGGGCCGCCGAAGAAGGCGGCGTCCGGGTAACGCTCGACGGCGCGCCCGTAGGCCGCGAGCCAGTTTTCGCCGACGAGCGCGTCGTCGTCCGTCCAGACGATGTATTCGCCCGCGGCCTGCTCGACCGCCCTGTTGCGCGCGTGCGAGAGTCCCTGCTCCGGCTCGAAGGCGCGGCGCAGCGGCAGGCGAGATTCGAACGAGTCGAGGACGCGCTCCGTGTCGTCGTCGCTGTTGTTGTTGACGACTAAGAGTTCCCACTCGCCCGCGGGCTGCTGCACGCGCGCGAGACGTTCGAGCGCCCTCGAGAGCAGCGCGGCCCTGTTCCAGGTGCAGACGGCGACGGTGAATCTCATCGAAGGAGGCTCGCGCCGCTCAACCCCTCGGGCGGCACCTCGCCTAAAAGCTCGCAGAGCGTCGGCGCCACGTCGAACGAGCTGCGCACGCCGCGGTCGCCGATCTCCATACCGGCGTTGCAGAGGTAGGCCATCCCGTACCGCCCCGTGTGGCCGCCCGTCCGGCGGAAGGGCACGGGGCCGACCGTGCCGTGCGCAGGGTGTTCGAGCGCGCAGAAGGTTCCCTTCCAGACGACGACCATGTCCGACTCGGTCGGCCCGAGCCCTAAGGGGTCGCGCCCCCCGACGCGCTCGACGTACGCGACGACCTCCGCGCCGGTCGCGGGGTCGCGGCACTCGCGCAGCGCGGCCTCTATCTCGTCGCACAGCTTCTCGTAATCCGAAACAGGGACGCGGCCGCCCGTTTCGCGCCCGGCGAGGTTGACGCGGATGCGGCCGTCGTAGAAGGAGGGCAGCGCGAAGGCCCGCATCGAGCGCCAGTGCGGCCGGTAAGACATCGCCGGCATCCAGTTGACCTGACGACGCGGGTGCGGCTCCGCGGACTCGCCCTGCCGAACGAGGCGGCGGCGGGCCGCGCTCTTGAGGCGGCTCAGGACGGAAGCGTCGGCCGGGAGGTTCGCGCGCACGGCCTCCGACCAGTTCTGACTCTCGCCGAGCAAGGGGAACGAAGCCGTGTCTGACCAGGCGTCCGGCTGGCGCATGAGCGCGCGGCCGAACTCGCGCCGGTACAGAAGCTCGGCCAGCAGCGCCATGCTCGCCGTGTCCGAGTGGTTCGCGCCCATGCCGCCCATCGAGAAGACGACGAGCGCCGCGTCGGGGAAGGCGTCCGAGAGTTCCGCGACGAGCCGGTCTACGCCGCGGTAGACGTTTATCAGCCCCTCGCGCGCCGGCCCGGCCGAGGGCATTCGGTGCAGCGGGTGCGTGCCTTCAACGCCGTGCCAAAGCCCTTCGACGGCGGAGTGCGGCTCGCTCACGACGACGAGCGCGAGTTCCCAGTCCTTTAGGCGTTCGCCGAGCAGCCAGCGCGCCGCCCGCGCGCGCAGTGAGACGGAGCGCGCGAGCGACTCGCCCATCTCACGCGCGCGCTCTGCGGAAGACCACACGACGCCGTAAATCCAACGCTCGGCCGGGTACTTCCCGAAGCGCTCTTCGAACTCCGAGAGCAGATGGTCAGGCCGTGCGGCCTTCGGCGCGCCGGGGTCGTGTACGCCCCAGCCGACGACGCCTCGCACGTGCGGCGCGCGCGCGAGGTCGAAGTAGGGCGCGTCGAAGACGACCGTGTTTGACGAGAGCCGCGCCGCGAACGGCTCAAGCCGCGTCCCCTCCTGCCACACCTCGTAAGTCTCCGGGTCGAAGTGCAGGGCGGCCCAGCGTCCGGCGCGCTCTGGCGCGAGGCCCGTGCTCAAGTGCTCCCAGGCGAGGCCGGAGCGTTGCGCCGCGCCGTGGTCGAGGAGGAAGCGCGTGCTCCTCTCGCGCAGACGCGCCAGCGCGGGCAGCTCGCCCGCCTCGATCAGACGCCGTTCGAGCGACTCCTCGTAGCCGTCGAGGCCGATGGCTAAGACTCTACGCTTCTCCAAAAGTCCCTCCCGCCGCCCTTCATCCTTCTCTCATCCTCGCCCACTCGGCCGGAACCCGCGCCGCGCAGAGCCAGAGCGCCTCCCTGAGGACGAAGGCCGGGTTCCGCGCGAGCAGCTCCTTGTAGTAAAGCCTGAGAATCAACTTCCGGCTGACCCACTTCGCGTAACGGTCTTTCGAGAGGCCGGCGGTGTCGTGATACCGCACGAGCGGCTCGCGCAGACGCCGGAAGTCGCACAGCGCCGAGAGGCGTATGAACAACTCAAGGTCTTCGAGCGCCGGAAGCCGTTCGTCGAAGTGGCCGGCCGCGTCGAGGAACTCTCGCCTGATGACGGTCGATTGCACGCCGAGGTCGCAGACCTGATAGAACGCCGCCGTGTCGCCGAGCAGACGGCCCGAGTGAACGTCGGGCGCCGCGAGGCGGCTCGTCGTCCCGTCGCCCCAGACCCTCTGCATGTCCGTGTAGACGACGCCGAGCGTCGAGGGGCCGCGCTCGAACTCCGACATCTGCTGCGAGAGCTTCGAAGGCAGCCACTCGTCGTCCGAGTCCTGGAAGGCGAGGAACCTGCCGCGCGCCAGACGGACGCCGGCGTTGCGCGCCGCGCCCGCGCCGCCCTTGCGCGCGAGCCGGACGTACGTGACGCGCGGGTCTTCGAAGCCTTCGACGACGGCGGCCGTCTCGTCCGTCGAGCCGTCGTCGACGACTATCAATTCAAAGTCGCGGTACGTCTGCGCGAGCACGCTGCGGACGGAGCGGCCGAGCAGGGGCGCGCGGTTGTACGTCGGGATGACGACGCTGACGTGTGGGCCGTCCGTCATTGCATTTTTCGGACGAAACCCGCTTCAATGCGCGGCCGGGGCGAGCCAGAGCGCAAGGTTGCGGACGTACTGCCTGATGTCTTCCAGCTTCTCGGGTTCGCGCACGAGCTGGTCGCCGGGCGGCTCTTCGAGGAAGCTCGGGCAGCCCTTCGAGGTGTCCCAGTTGTAATCGACGAAGTGGTGGAAGCTCGACTCGGCGACGGCGCGCCCGAGCGTGTTGCCGTGCGCGTCCGGCGCCCGCTCGAAGGCGACGACGAGGTTGAAGGGCCGCCCCGTCGTCTCGCTCACGCCGGTCGCCACGACGCGCGCGTGCTCTCCGCCCTCGGGCACGCCGACCGCGCCCTCGTGCGGGTGCGCGGGGAAGTATTCGACGAGCCCCGAGGCCGCGCGCGTGCCGCGCAGGAGTTCGTGCGCCCGCCCGACCGGCGTGACGCGTTGGAAGTCGCCGTTGCTGCCCGAGTGGTAGTTGGGCCAGTCGATGCCCCGCGTCTGCTGGTCGTCGCGCGCGTGGCGCGACTCGTCCGGGTCTTGGTGTTTCGTGTGGAAGAAGTGCGCGCGGCCGACGCCGCCGAGCGTGCAGAGCGAGGAGCCTAGGTCCTGGTGGTCGCGCGTGGCGAGGATGCCGCCGCCGCGCTGCCGGAAGCGCGTGATGCCCTGACAGTCCGGCACGGTCAGCCCGTCGCCCGTGTCCACGGCGAAGAGCCAGAGCTCGTCGAAGTCGGTCGAGTCGAGCCGGGACAAGACCTCCTCGTTGCCTTCGGAGTCGGCGACGCGGTCGCGCGCCGTCACCTCGCAGAGCGCGCGCCCTTCGTCGTCCCTGAGCGATTCGAGGTGCTCGCGCAGCAGCGAGAACCTTCCGACGTTCCAGTCGTCTTCGGCGAAAGGGATGGTCGTCTGTAGAAGGATGCGTAGGGGTCTCTTCATGGGTTACTCTCCGTCCTGCCTCGGCGTTCGGGATGTGCGCGCAGGCATATTTATAACTCATTACCTCGCCATTCACACGGAGACTGAAAGGGACGTCAGGCGTGTTCGAGATAATCGACTTGAGTCAGGAAATCTTCACGGGGATGCCGGTCTTTCCGGGGCTGCCCGAGGTGAGGGTGACCGTCCACCTCTCGCACGAGGAGCTGGAGGGCGTCGAGGGGAGCGGAGTGGTCTCGCCCGCCGTCAACCTGCTGGAACTCGGCGAGCACACGGGCACGCACGTCGACGCCCTCAGCCACATGGGGCGCGCGCACCGCGAGCACTCCATCGAGACGATGCCCCTGACGAACTTCTACACCGAGGGCGTCTGCCTCGACCTCTCGCACAAAGGTCTGATGGAGCTAATAGAGGTCGCGGACTTGGAGCGCTCGCTCGCGGCCGCCGGCCTTGAGATAAAGCGGGGCGACACCGTTCTGCTCTACACGGATCACTACCGCCGCTTCTACGGGACGGACGACTGGCACCGCGCGCCGGGCGTGAGCGTCGAGGCGACGCGCTGGCTCGGGCTGCAGGGCGTCGCGGCCTTCGGCGTCGAGCCGGCCGCGCCGGGCGTGCGCGGCGTCTCGAACAGGGAGGTGCACCGCGTCTGCGGCGAGTTGGGCTTCACGCACTACGAGAACATGTGCAACCTGCACCTGCTCGTCGGGCGCGGCCGCTTCCGCTTCATCGGCCTGCCGCTCAAGATACGCGGCGGCACCGGCTCGCCCGTCCGCGCCGTCGCCGTCTTCGAAGATTGAAGACGTGATATACCGCCGCAGAGACATAGCGGCACAGCCTGAAGATAACAGTCCACGAGTTGTGCCTCTCCGTCTCTGTGATGAGGTGTCTCTTCTACCGCGCGGGGCGGCGGGTGATGCCGGGCGTTATGCTCTTACAGGTTTCTTGCCCGTGTAAATAATCACGATGATTCCCACGAAGTTCAAATCTAAAATCCCTCAGACTCATTCTTACCCCGTTGGCGCAGAATTGCTCTCAGGTGAGTTGTCATCTGTGCCGCAGCTCGGAGCCTTAACTTTGCACTTCCGTGGTTTATGGGCTTCCAAGTCCAAAGGTGGTTTGCAGCCAATCTTGGACGTAGACCACGTCAACATCCGGGAGAGCCAATATAGCTCAAAGAATCTTGTAGCTCAGGGCTTCTATGACGAGACTTGGCAGGTGATTGTTTATCCTGTGCTTCGTGAGCAGAAGGCAGCGGTTAAGTCGCTTTTGTTGGCCGAAGGATTGCCAAAGGTGAAAGAGTGGTTGAGTGCGAAGCGAAACCCAACCTGGCTTGAAGGAAGGCGAACCCTTTCGATCTCGTTTGATTCCGATCAGCGGTTATTGAAATATGATGAAGATGGCAATATGTAGTCGGCCGACGCGCTCGACTTCAACTTTGCAGCGCAACATTGCCTGAGATTCCTGTTTACCCTCGGCGGCACGTCGCTGTGAACGCCCGCGGGTGGACGCGCGGGTTCACCCCGCCGTCCGGCGAATGTTTACGTTGACAGTTGCGCGGCCGCCTCATTAACATCGGCCGACTCTCGCGTTGGAGATACCAGGCAGTCTTCGCCCCCTCGCCTCTCGAACCCGCCGCCGCGGTCTGGCGGCCGGACTTAAAGGCAGTTCACACAAGACGCGGACTGGAGAACATATGCTTCCCCCTACCAACTTCAAAGCCGTCGGTCGAACCTTCGCCTTCGCCTTCGCACTTCTGCTCGCCCTCGCGCCGGCCGCCCTCGCGCAGACGCAGATCACGACGGGCGTCATCCAGGGCACCGTCGAGGACGAGCAGGGCGCGACCGTGCCCGGCGCGTCCATCGAAGTCAAAAACGTCGAGACCAACCTCACCAAGACCCTCACGACCGACGAGGGCGGCCGCTTCGTCTTCCTGCAACTCCCGCCGGGCCGCTACACTCTGACGGCCTCGAAGCAGGGCTTCGCCACCATCAAGCAGGAGGAGTTCACGCTCACCGTCGGCCAGGCCGCGAACCTCGATTTGCGGATGAAGGTCTCGGGCGTCAACGAGGTCGTCAACGTCTCGGCCGTGCAGACCGTGGACACCGCGAGCGCGCAGACCTCGACGACCCTCAACGAGCGCGCGGTCTCGAACCTGCCCGTCCTCGGCCGCAAGTTCGAAGACCTCCTGACCCTGACGCCGAACGTCGCCATCACGCAGGGGCCTGACGGCGACGAGATCAACTTCGCCGGACAGCGCGGCGTCTTCAACAGCATCAGCCTCGACGGCGGCGACTACATGAACGGCTTCTTCGGCGAGCAGGCCGGCGGCCAGCGCGCCGCCATCGACATTCCCCTGGACGCCGTCAAGGAATTTCAGGTCGTCGCCACCGGCGCCACCGCCGAGTTCGGCCGCACGGCGGGCGGCGTCGTCAACGTCGTCACCAAGTCGGGCACGAACGAGTTCCACGGCTCGCTCTTCCACTTCCAGCGCCTCGAAGCCCTGACCGCGCACACCTCGGACGGCAAGCCCCTGACCGACTTCCACCGCGAGCAGTTCGGCGGCAACGTCGGCGGGCCGATACGAAAGGACAAGGCTTTCTTCTTCGTCGCCTACGAGCAGATTTTCGAGAACCTGACGCGCGCCAACCTCTCCGAGCAGGTCGGCCCGACGCCCTGCCCCGTCTCGGCGCCGACGGTTGTGGCGAACGAGGCACTGATTAACGCGAACACCGACTGCCAGAGGCTCGCGCTGCTCGGCTTCTTCCGCGCGCGTCTCAGCCAGGACGAGGGCCTGCCCATCAAGCGCCCCGTGCGCAACTCGGCCATCCTCGGCAAGCTCGACTTCGAGCTGACCGAGAACAACCACCTGACGGTCTCGCACAACTTCGACTACTCGAAGAACGAGAACCAGACGTTCGACGTGGCGACCTACGGCACCTCGGCCAACGGCACGGAAGGGCCTTCGAAGATTCACGCGCTCAACGCGAACCTCTTCTCGACGCTCTCGCCGACGAAGGTCAACGAGTTCCACTTCACCTACGGGCGCGAGGAGCGGCCGCGCGCGGCCGCGCCTTCGAACGTGCCGGCCGACACGGCGATGGGCTTCGTCACCACCTTCCGCTTCGGCAACCCCTTCTTCCTCGCGCCCAACGTGGACGAGACCTTCTGGCGCGCGCAGTTCAAGGACAACTTCTCAATCGTCGCCGGCAACCACACCGCCAAGTTCGGCGGCGAGTGGCTCCACAGCCGCAACTCGCAGGTCTTCCGCGGCTTCTTCGAGGGGCGCTACATCTTCGACAGCGTGACCGGCTTCCTGCGCTACGCCTCGCCGGCCGCCGCGGGCGGCTTCGGGCCGAACACGACGGGCTGCTCGAACGGGACGTACGTCACGGCCCCGACCGCGTGCCCCGCGGGGACGACCTCGACGGGCACGCCGCTTCTGCTCTTCCTGCAGGGCGCGGGTCTCACCGGCCCCGCGACCGACGCCGCCGGCTTCTCCGACATCGCCAACGAAGACCTCGCGCTCTTCGCGCAGGACACGTGGAAGATCCGCCCGAACTTCACGGGCACGTACGGCCTGCGCTGGGAGGCGCAAATCTTCCCAGACCCGGTCGTCGCCCCCGCGCAGACCGCCTACGGCATCTTCCTTAACGACCCGCGCTTCCCCTCTACGGGGAAGCTGCCGAGCGCGAAGAAGGAGTTCCAGCCGCGGGTCGGCTTCGCGTGGGACGTCGCGAGCAACGGCAAGTCCGTCTTGAGGGCTAACTACGGCATCTTCTACGCGCGCCAGAACATGCTGAGCCAGGTCGGCTCGATCACGACCAACGGCGTGCAGCAGCAGACCATCGCGGGCGGCGCGTTCGCCAACCCGACGATTTTGCCGACGTGGCCGGGCCTCGCCGTCGTGCCCTCGACCGTGACGCCGTGCACGGCGGGCGGGCGCACGAACCCGTTCCCCTGCTTCACGGGCGTGCGCGTCTTCAGCCGCGACTACGCCAACCCGCGCATCTACACGACGAACGTCGCGTTCGAGCAGGAGCTGGCGCCGAACCTCTCGTTCTACGTCGACTTCACGCACGCGAAGGGCGTGCACCTGACGCGCTTCCTCAACGTCAACCGCAACAACTTCTTCTCGCCCTTCCTCGGCGAGGTGCAGGTGACGAGCGCCAACGGCAAGTCGCTCTACCGCGGACTCACCGTCGGCGTGCGCCGGCGCTTCAGCAACCACTACCAGTTCGAGGGCAACTACGTCTTCTCGAAGGACATGGACGACGACTCGAACGAGCGCGACCCGTTTACCGACCGCTCGTTCGACATCAACAACCTGCAGCTCGACTACGCGCTCTCCGACCGCGACGTGCGCCACCGCTTCAACTTCTACTCGAACGTCGAGCTGCCGTGGAAGCTGGCGCTGAACGCGCGCGTGCAGGCGCGCTCGGCGCAGCCCATCACGCCCGCCGTGCGGACGGCGACGAACCGCAACACGCTCCGGAAGAACAACGAGTTCTTCTCCTTCGACTGGCGCCTGCAGCGCGCCTTCCACTTCAACGAGTCGGTGGCGGTCATCCCGATCTTCGAGATGTTCAATACCTTCAACACGGCGAACAACGTCAACCCGCTCGTCACGCCCGGCCTCTTCAACTTCGACGGCTACCTGCGCCAGGGCGTCGGCGACCCCCGCATCGTCCAGCTCGCCGCCAAGTTCGTCTTCTGAAGAGGAAGAATTAACCACAGAGACACAGAGGCACAGCTTGATGAGATATGCACTTCAAGCTGTGTCTCTGTGTCTCTGTGGTTAAATTTATGTGTGGACGGAATTGACTGCGGAAGCTTATAAACCGAGCGCCGCCTGCGGGTCGTCGAGGTGGAGCTGCAGCCGCTCGAAGAAGCGCCCGGCGTGCAGGCCGTCCATCAGGGCGTGGTGCCCCTCGACCGAGACGGGCATCAGCAAGCGCGCGCCCGCCTCTCGGAACTTGCCGAACGAGACCTTCGGGATGCCGCTCTGCTGGCGCGAGTCTTTCGCGTGCGAGATGCTCGTGAACGAGACCCACGGCAGAACAGAGTGGTAGATGAGGTCGTCCTGCCCGGCGCGCGCGTCGAGCGGCGGCGGCTCGCGCAAAGCCCCCTCGATGAGGGCGCGCGCCTGCTCGTGGAACGCGCCGAAGTCTTCCGTGAAGTCGAAGTAGACGAACGTGAAACTGTCGTCGGGGAGCAGGACGATGGCGCCCGCGTGGACGCGCTCGTGCACCAGCACGCGCCCGCCGCGCAGGCGGTAGCGGAACGATTCGATTTCGTTGGCCGTCTTCGTCGAAAGGTAGTGGTACGCGACGAAGGGCGAGAGCCTGCGCTCGCGCGTGAAGGCGAGCAGCCGCGTCACGTCCACGTCGGCGCAGACGTTGAAGTACGGCTGGTCGTAGTCCTTGAAGAGCCGGAAGAGGTGGCGGCGGCTCCAGGCCTCTGTGTCAAGGTAGACGGGCATGGGGCCATTATACTTGCTCAGACCCCTCCGGCGTCGCCCCTTTCACGCCCGCGCCGCGCGTCAGGAAACATCAAAGCGTAACCGGACGGCCGCGGCCTTCGTCATCCACTTCAGACGACGCCTAATGCCGGACGCCGCGGACGGCCTGCGTCAGGGCGAGCGGGTCGATGGGCTTGCGGAGGTGCGCGCTGAAGCCGGCCTCGGCCGAGCGCTCCTCGTCGTCGTACATGTCGAATCCGGTCACGGCGATCAACGGGATGGCGCGGTACTCGGGCATCGCGCGCAGGACGCGCGCCAACTCGTGCCCCGACATGCCGGGCATGCCGATGTCTGAGACGACGACGTCGAAGTGTCTGTAGAGGGCGAGCGTGAGCGCGTCGGGCGCGCAGTGGGCGCGGGCGACCGTGTAGCCCGCGAGCCGCAGCACCGCGGCGAGCAGGTCTGTGATGTCCGGGTTGTCGTCTACGACCAACGCCGTCCCCAGACACTCTCGGACGTCGAACTCCGGCTCCGCCTGTCGGTTCGGGACGAATGCGGGTGCGACCGCGGCCTGTGCGCTCATACTTTCACCTCGCGGCTGAAGATAATAATGTCCGGTCCATTACACAGGTGGCGGGCCTTTGGTTGGTTACCGCACCGTTACTTTTACGTTGCGATGGCCCTTCCTCAAACGTCGCCGTCTCGCAAGGCAATCGCAACCCGGCGGAGTCTTCGGCCACGAGGATTGTCTTCTTTCCCAGCGCGCTCAGCATCGTCGGGAGCACTCGGCGGGGGGGGCTACAAGGGGTTTAGCTACAAGGGGGTTGACAGGAGAAGCATTGAGTGTCCGCACGAAACGACGTTCGCGCAAGCGCGCCTCGTGAACGCGGGGCAGACGAAAAGGCCGTGCGGTAACACTGCGGTAACACTCAGGTAACACCGGCGTCGTATCATGTGCGCCTTCGAACAAGTCGCTTGTCCATCGTGTCGGGAGAGGAGTTCGCCCCCTTTATGTCTATCGCACACGAACTGAGCAGCGAGGTGGCGGCGGCCGTGCTCGCCGACAAGGAAGGTCAGGAAGGCGAAGCGCCGCTCGACGCGAGCAGTCGCGCGGAGGTCGTCCTGGAGGTGCACTCGACCCTGCGCCGCCTGAGCGCGGAGTACCGCAGGCGCGGCCGCGAGCGACGGGGCGAGGCGGGTGGCCCGCCGCCCGGAGAGGGCGCCGCGTCTGGCCGCCTTTAATCTTTAATAGTCCCTAACGTTCGCTGGCGTAGACGCTCGCGCGCGGGCGCGCGGCTAGCTGTGCGTGCTCCTCGCACATACGCCGGAAGCAGCGCTGGCACATGCCCGGCGTCTCGGGCGCGCTCGCCCTCCGAATCTCCGCCCCGCACCAGACGCAGACGACCGCGAAGTCCGTCCCTTCATTTCTCAACTCTTCTTCCATGATTGTTCCTCCTCGTCCGTCCGGGTGAGGCGGAAGGCCGGGGAGACCTCCCACCTCTTCTGCACAGCAACAAGCCAGGCGGGGTTTTTGGCGGGGAATTTCATCCTAAATCCCTCCGGCTACGCGGCTGTTAAGGGGCGGTTAAATCGCGGTTAAATTCGGCGACGCCCGGCGCGGCGGCGGGAAGGTGGGAGTTGGCGGGGCATTGCACATATAATTGTTTTCAGTTAATAAGTTTCGGCAGAAGAAACGTCCGTCTCAGACTTGCCCCGGGAGATAACAGTTCATGTCGCACACGCCGCGCCCCGCTCTCCGTTCGCGTCTCTGTGTCCTTCTCGTCCTGAGTCTCATCACGCAGCTCCCGGCGGCGGCCGCGGCCCGCGCCGCCCGGCCGGCGGCCGCGGCGGTCTTACAGACGGCGGCGGCGCCGCCGCTCAACCAGCGCGTCCTCGTCGTCTATAACGCCGCCGACGCCGACTCCGTCTCGGTGGCCGACTACTACGTGATGCGGCGCGGCATCCCTTCGGCCAACAAGTGCGCGGTCACGCCGCCCTCGAACAGTCAGATCACCTACGCCGAATACCTGAGCACGATTCGGACGCCGGTGCAGAACTGCCTCAACGCCGTCGGCCGCGATAACATCCTCTACATCGTCACCACCTACAACGTCCCCTACTACATCATCGAGCCCCCGCCGACGATCAACAGCACCGACGGCGGCAGCTCCGTCGACAGCCGCCTCGCGGACGTCTGGGACGTGACCGACTCGTTCTCGGCCAACAACCCCTACTACGTTTTCAACGAGACGCAGGCTGACTACTACGAAGACTTCGTGCCCTTCGCCGACTGGCGCGCGGCCCCCTTCGGGAGCTACCTCATTTACTCGGTCTGGCGGCTCGACGGGCCGAGCCCGCTCATCGCCAAGGGGCTCGTCGACAAGGCGATGTCCGCCGAGGCCAACGGCCTCTCGGGCCGCGCCTGCTTCGACCGCAACCGCGGCGGCCTCAGCTACGCGCAGCCCTACAGCGTCGAAGTCCAGTCCGACTGGAACATCTACCGCGCGGCGGAGATGACGCGCGAGAAGGGCTGGGATGTCGTCGAGGACACGCAGGACGAGGAGTTCGGCCAGGCGCCGGCCCCGCTCCGCTGCGACAACGCCGCCCTCTTCGCCGGACAGTACCGGCTCAACAGCTACAACGACGCCTTCAGTTGGAACCCCGGCTCCATCGGCTTCCACCTCGACAGCGGGGCGGCGCTTAACCCGCGCTCCGGCCCGACCTGGTCGGCCAACGCGCTCCAGCGCGGCATCACCGTCACGGGCGGCCCCGTCGCCGAGCCGTACGTCATCGGGCAGCTCCACGTGGACGGCTTCTACCACGACCTCTTCCAGGGCGCCAACGTCGGCGACGCGGGCCTGCACAACTCGTTCTGGGTCAAGTGGAACCTGATGCTCCTCGGCGACCCGCTCTACCGCCCGTTCCCCAACTCGACTTACCCGCCGCCGCCTTCGCCCCTGCCGTACCCCTGGGCCAGTCAGGACGTCGGCGCGGTGGGCGTCGCCGGCCGCTCGAACAACTACAACGGCAACATCGCCGTCCAGGGCACGGGCACGCAACTGTGGAGCGACGCCGATTCGTTCCACTACGCCTACCAGTCTCTGAGCGGGGACGGCCAGATCGTGGCGCACGTCACCCGCGTCGAGAACACCTCTTCGACCAACGAGAGTAAGGCCGGCATCATGATCCGCGACGACCTGACGGCCGGGTCGGCACACATGGCCCTGACGCTCATCGGCGGCTACGACGGCGTCGAATCCTACCGGCGGAGGCAGACCGCGGGCGCGACCGTCTACTCGTCGGCGGGGACGGGCCGCACGCCCTACTGGCTGAAACTGGTCAGGCAGGGCAGCCAGTACAGCGGCTACACTTCGCCGGACGGCGTGAACTGGACGCTCGTGGTGACCGACACGATCCAGACGACGGGCGGCGACTACATCGGCCTCTTCGTCTGCGGCGTCAACAACGAACTTCTCAACAAGTCCTTCTTCGACCACGTCACGCTCAGCGGCGGCGTCGCCCCCACGCCGACGCCGACCCCGACACCGACCCCGACACCAACGCCTACACCAACGCCAACGCCAACGCCGACCCCTACGCCGACGCCGACTCCTAAACCTACGCCGACGCCGACGCCAACACCGACACCTACTCCAACTCCAACGCCTACTCCTACGCCAACACCGACTCCGACTCCGACTCCGACCCCTACACCTGCGCCGACGCCCACGCCCACGCCCACGCCCACGCCGACGCCAACACCAACGCCTACCCCTACGCCTACACCGGGCGCGGCGCGGGCGATTGTGTTCGACGGTGTCAGCCAGGGGGCGCGGGCGACCATCCCCAGTCTCCCGACCTTCACCGCGCGCGGAGCCTTCCGCGTCGAGGGGCGGCTGCGCGCGCTCCGCAACAACAACGGCTCCCTGCAGTCGCTCTTTGAAATCTTCAACCCAGTCACCGAGCAGGAGTTCGGCAAGCTCGTCTTCACCGGGAACAACTTCCTCAGCTTCTCGCTCCGCGGCGCCTCGCCCCTCGTCACCGACGGGAAGACAGACCTCCTCTTCCGCGCGCAGTTCGACCCCGCACTCTCGCGCGTCACGCTCGAAACCTGGAACCTCGACGGCACGGGCTACCGCGCGAGCACGGACGTGCTCTCGAACACCTCGGCCATCAACATGGCCGGGTCGCGGCTGACCATCGCCACGACGGCCTATAACCTCTTCTTCGCGCGCGTCAAGTTCGACTGGCTCCGCATGCTCGACGGCGCGCAGGCTCTGAGCCCGACGGCCGTCCCGACCGACGCCATGCCCGCGGGCGCCGTCTCACTCTGGCGCTACGAGTTCGAGAACAATGGCACCGACGCGAGCACGTCGGCCATGAGCCTCACCCTCCTCAACTCCCCGACCTTCGAGGACACCCCCGGCGGCATCGCCCCGACGCCGACGCCGACACCGACACCAACGCCGACACCGACACCGACACCGACCCCTACTCCGACTCCGACTCCGACTCCGACTCCGACGCCAACACCGA
>Ga0213876_10000040_pt1 | contig 171137 bp, 135 predicted proteins | sample BarmaccomBMRX_R9_FD_160113 | JGI IMG/M metagenome (GOLD analysis project Ga0213876, IMG submission 160113) | Root-associated microbial communities from Barbacenia macrantha in rupestrian grasslands, the National Park of Serra do Cipo, Brazil - RX_R9 | ecosystem: Host-associated > Plants >... | reverse complement strand
TCTTTCGCCCGCTGAAGCGGGCTCACAAGATGGATGCCTTCGCAAACCCCCGGCTGAAGCCGGGGGCTACGGATCTTGCGCCGGCTTTGCCGGCAGGCGTTCGGCGTGAGAACCGTAACTTAAGCGCGCAATGGAGCGCTGGCGTCCTCGCCGGCTGGCCCGGCTGCGTCCTCGCTGCCGAACCGGCAAACTCTCAAATTTTTCTGGTAACCCGGCGCTTGCGCAAGCCTCCCATTCGGCGGCGGGGACGCCGCCGGGCCAGCCGGCGAGACGCCAGCGCTCCGGCCGCGAACGCCGTGCAAAGCGGGCGAAAGAGGTTGCGCGCATGATCCGGCGCGTCCTCGTTCCCAATCGTGGCGAGATCGCGGTGCGCATTGCGCGCGCGTGCCGCGAGGCGGGCGTCGAGTCGCTGCTTGGTTACTCCGAGGCGGATGACATCCGCTACGTTCGGCGCTATTTCGATGATGCCGTTCCCCTCGGCAGCGGCGATGCGCGTGAAACGTATCTCGACGTCGCGCGCGTGATCGATGCGGCGCGGAAGGGCACGGCCGATGCGATCCATCCCGGCTACGGTTTTCTTTCCGAGCGGGCCGAACTGGCGGCGGCGTGCGACGAGGCGGGCATCATCTTCATCGGACCGAAAGCGTCGTCGATCGCGGCGATGGGATCGAAGGCGGAGTCGCGGCATCTGATGCAGCGCCTCGGCGTGCCGGTCGTCCCGGGTTATGACGGTGAAGATCAGAACGTCAACACGTTGACTACCGAGGCGGCACGGATCGGCTTTCCGGTATTGGTCAAGGCCAGCGCGGGCGGCGGCGGGAAGGGGATGAGGATCGTTCGTTCCGCCGACGAACTGCGGCCGGCGATCGAATCGGCGCAACGCGAGGCGAAGAAGTCGTTCGGCGATGACCGGCTGCTGCTGGAGCGCTACATCGAAGAACCGCGGCACGTCGAGTTTCAGATCTTCGGCGATGGCAACGGCAATGTCGTGCATCTCTTCGAGCGCGACTGCTCGATCCAGCGGCGGCATCAGAAAGTGATCGAGGAGACGCCGGCGCCGCGATACAGCGACGAGTTGCGGCAGCGCATGGCGGCGGCGGCAGTCGCGGCTGCGCGCGGCGTCGACTACCGCAGTGCCGGCACGGTGGAGTTCATCGTGACGCCGGAGAACGAATTTTACTTTCTCGAGATGAATACGCGCCTGCAGGTCGAGCATCCGATCACCGAGGAGGTCGCCGGTGTCGATCTCGTTCGCGCGCAACTCGCGCTGGCGGGCGGCGGGACCTTACCTTGGAAGCAAGAAGACCTTCATCAGCGCGGCCACGCCATCGAAGTGCGCATCTACGCGGAGGATCCGGACGATCGCTTTCTGCCGCAGAGCGGAAAGATCGCGTTCTACCGCGAGCCGTCCGGACCGGGAGTGCGCGTCGATGCGGGCGTGTCGCAGGGGACGGAAATCGGCGTCAATTTCGATCCGATGCTGGCGAAGTTGATCTGCTACGCGGAGTCGCGCGACGCAGCGATCGACCGCCTCGATCGCGCTCTCCGCGATTACATCGTCCTCGGCACAAAGACGAACATCTCCTGGCTGCGCCGGCTCGTGACGCATCCCGCCTTCCGCGACGGCCGCGTGTCGACGCGGTTCATCGCGGATCACGAGGAGTCGCTGCAGCGTTCGACGCCGGAGATCGTTCCCGCTATTGCGGCGGTGCTTTCGTCGATTCCTAAACAGAGGTCGCAACGTTCCGCAGGGGTGGCGAGTGTTTGGGATTCAGTCGGAAGTTGGGGACGCGCGTAGAAAGCGAATGTTGAATGTTCAATGTTGAATGTTGAATGTTGAATGAAGGGACGAGGAACGGAGCCCATTCAACATTGAACATTCAACATTCAACATTTCGCCTTTGAATCTACGTCTTCCCCAAACTCTCCGGTGCGCGAACGCGGCCGGCGATGCCGCAGAGGATGAGGAGCGTTACGACGTACGGCACGGCGAGGAGCAGGTGGAACGGGACGCCGCGGCCGCTGGCCTGAAGCGCGTACTGCGCGGCGGCGGCGATGCCGAAGACGGCGGTGCCGAGGAGGGCGCCTTTGAATTTCCAGCGTCCGAAGATGACGATGGAGAGGGCGATGAAGCCGCGGCCGGCCACCATGTTTTCAGCAAATCCGCTCGACAGCGCGAGCGCGAGGTAGGCACCGGCCAGTCCGGCGAGGACGCTTTCGATTGCGAGCGCCGTCCAGCGATGCAGCGCGACTGACGCGCCGTTTGCGGTGACTGCCGCGGGCAGTTCGCCGCAGGCGCGGAGGCGGAGGCCGAAGCGCGTTCGCCAGAGCAGGAATGCGAGCGCGATCGGAATGACGATCCAGGCCAGCGGCACGATGACGTCGATGCCGAGTCGCGGGATCGGCTGGTTGAAGATGTCGTTCTGCTGAAGTTCGCGGTAGACGAAGCCGGTCAGGCCTTGCGCGAGGAGAACGATCGCTGTTCCGGTCACGATCTGGTCGGCGGCGAAGCGGAGCGCGAACAGTCCGAAGAGCGCGCCGACGAGCGTGGCGCCCGCGATGCCACCGAGGAAGCCGAGCATCACGCTGTGCGTCAGTTGCGCGGTGATGACGGCGGTCATCGCGGCGGTAAGCATCATCCCTTCGATGCCGAGGTTGATCATGCCGGCGCGTTCGACGACAAGCTCGCCGAGGACGGCGAGCAGCAACGGCGTCGAGGCGACGATCGCGAGCGGGATGGCGGCGAGGAGTTGGTTTGTCATCACCTTTCCTCCGCCCGCCCGTGGCGGCGAGACGCCGCCACGCCAGCCGGCGAGACGCCAGCGCTCCGGGCGCTTCTCGTGAAGACGATCATTACCAGGATCACGATCGCTTGTCCGAAGGTCGCGACGGTTGATGAGATCCCGGCAGTCCGCTGCAGTTCGCCGGCGCCGGTGGTGAGCGCGCCGAAGAAGAACGCCGACGCCAGCGTGCCGAGCGGATGGAGTTGCGCGAGGAGGGCCACGGCGATTCCGGCGTAGCCGTAGCCGGCGGCGAAGCGTTCGAAGAGCCGGTGAGTGACGCCGAGAAGCTCGATGCCGCCGGCCAGGCCGGCCATCGCGCCAGAGATGGCCATCGCGCGGACGAGTTGAGCATCGACATTGACGCCGGCCCACTTCGCGGCGCTGCGATTAAATCCGCTGGCGCGGAGTCGAAGTCCTTCTGATGTTCGATAGAGCAGAAACCAGGCGGCGATCGCGGCGATTACGGCGAGGATGATTCCTGCGTGCAAATCGCCGAGCATCGGCAGCATCGACGTCATTGGCACCGCATCGCTCTGCGGATACTTTCCGCTCGCTTCCTGCAGCGGGCCGTTGACCGCGTATCCGAGGAGATGAATGGCAATGAAGTTGAGCAGGATCGTCGTCAGCACCTCGGGTGCGTTGCGCCAGAGACGCATGGCCGAGGCGATCGAAGCCCAGATGGCGCCAGCGATGAGCGATGCCGCCAGCGCCGCGATCATGCCGTAGCGCGCGGCCAGGAATGCGCCGAGGGCGCCCGCGAGGAACTGTCCTTCGCCGCCGATGTTCCAGACGCCGGCGCGGAAGGCGATGGCGACGGAGAGGCCGGTCAGCAGTAGCGGGATCGACTTCAGCAGCGTCCCTTGCAGCGCGAAGGTCGATCCGACGGAGCCGCTGATGAGGATGGAGAGCAGCTCGCGGGGCGAGTGTCCGAAAGCGATTCCGCTCGCGCTGAGCAGGGCGATCGAGAGCGCTGCTGCGAGAACGGCAATCGGGAGTCGGGAGTCGGGGATCGGGAGTCGGAGCCGCCGCTGGCGTTGCTCGATATTCATGCTCCGACCCCCGACTCCCGACTCCCGACCCCCGCCATCAATCGGGGCGCTTGCGACGCCGCTTCTTCCGGCGTGAGCCGCGCGCTCAACACTCCGCGATAAATCACGTGAATGGTGTCGCCGAGGGCGAAGGCTTCGTCGAGATCGGAAGTGATGAGGAGGATGGCGGCGCCACGGGCGGCGGCGGAGCGCAGTTCGTCGTGAACGAAACGGGTCGCTTCGATGTCGAGGCCGCGTGTCGGTTCGGCGGCGACGATGATCTCCGGTTTCCGCTCCAGCTCACGCGCGAGGATCACCTTCTGTTGATTGCCGCCGGAAAGCGATCCGGCCCGTTGCAGCGGCGACTGCGCGCGGATGTCGAAGCGTTCGATCAACTCCGCCGCGCGGCGCGTGGCTGCGCGCGGACTCCATCGCGGCTCGGCGAGGGCGATGTTCTCGGCGATCGTCATCTCGGCGATCAGTCCGTCGCGCGCGCGATCCTCGGGGATATGCGCGACGCGGCCGCGAAGTGTGTCGCGCAGTTTTGCGGCCAGCTCCGATTGACCGTTGCCGGCCACGCCGATGATGGCCACGATCTCGCCGGGATGAACCTTTAGCGCGTCGAGTTCCAATATCGGTTCGCCACGAATCGAGCGAGCGGTGGTTGCGACCTCGCGCGATCGCTTTTCGACCATCGCCTCGGCTAACTCCTCCGCGCTCATCGCGCCGCCGTCGACGACGATCCGTCCGCGGCGCATGACCACGATCCGCGATGCGACTTCCAACACCTCGGGGATTTTGTGGCTGATGAAGACGACGGTGGTGCCATCTGCCGCGAGCCGCCGCATGACGTCAAACAGCTCGCGCGCCTCGGCGGGCGCGAGGACGGAAGTGGGCTCGTCGAGGATTAGAAATCGTGGATGGCCGGCGATGGCCTTGATCAACTCCAACTTCGATTTTTCGCCGACGGAGAGATCGGCCACACGGCGGCCGACACCGCGAAGGTCGATGCCGGAGTCGCGGATGATCTCCATCGCATCACGTCCCCACATCGCCAGCGCAAGGTTTTCGGCGATGGTGAATTCGTTCACGAGGAGGAAGTGCTGGTGGACGATCCCGGCCTTCGTGTAGTCGACGGTGCCGGTGTCTTGGGTTAGCTCACCGGCAGCGATCGACATCAACGTCGTTTTCCCCGCGCCGTTTTCTCCGACGAGGCCGACGATCTCGCCCGGTTTGAAGTCGAGGGAGACATCGTCGACGGCCTTGTTCGCGCCGAAGGATTTCGTGACGTGCGATAGGCGCATGGGGACGGTTCACGCGGAGTACGCGGAGAGGCGGAGAAAGGCAGAGAGAGTCGCTTTTCTCCGGCCCTCCGCGTTCCCCGCGTGAATCCGTTCTCTTAGAATTTTCCTCGCGGAACCTCAAACTTGCCGCTGCGAATATCCGCCTCAATCCTCGAAACCTCAGCCACCGTCTGCGGTGACAGTGTCGTTTTCAGTTTGTCGTTCCAGATCAGCGAGACGATGTCGTCGTGCATGCCGAGCCAATAGACCTGCGGTTTGAACTGGTGGTCGTGGACGAGTCTGGCCATGTGGAGGATGGCGGCGGGGACGTCGAGGACGGCGGAGGCGACGATGACGTCCGGGGCCATGTCGTTCTGGTTTTTGTTCGAGCCGAAGCAGCGGACTTTGCGTTCCTGGCAGGCCTGGAAAACGCCGCGGCCGGCTTCGTTGGCTTGATGAAAGATGAAGTCGCAGCCGGCGTTGATGAGCGAGAGCGTGGCCAGTTTCGCGGCGCCGACGTCGTCGAAGTTGCCGGTGTAGATCTCCTTCACTTCGAACTTCGGATTGACGGACTGCGCGCCGGCTTTGAAGGCCAGGAACGTCGACGCGATCGACGGCAGGTTGATGCCGCCGACCAGTCCCGCCTTTCCGGTTTTCGATTCGCGCGCGGCGATCACGCCGAGGAGGTAGGTGGCCTGTTCGAGTTGGAAGACCATCGGTGAGACGTTTGGTGCGACCGAGCTGCCGGACGTCGTGATGAAGACCGTCTTCGGATACTCCTTGCCCGCTTTCAGCGCCGCGTCCTGAAATTCGAAGCCGTGGCCGAAGGCGAGGTCGAATCCTTTCGCGCCGTAGGAGCGGAAGCCTTCCTCGAACTCGGCCGGCGTCTTCGTCTCCTGATGCGAGATCTCGGCGCCGAGTTGTTTGTGAATCTGCTGCAAGCCTTCGTAAGCGATTGCGTTCCAACCGCCATCGTTGATGGAGCCGGTGGTTAGGAGGCCGACCTTCATCGGCGCGGCGGTAGTCGTAGTAGTCGTCGTGGCCGTCGTCGAGACAGGCTCGTGTTTCGGACAGGCGAGCAGGAAGAGGGGAAGAACGGCGAGCGCGGCAATTCGTTTCATGCGCGCGATTGTATTGCGCCGCGCCGCGCGGCAAGCCGCGCCGATTTGTGGTATCTCCACACCGCGCAGGGAAGGAGGCGCATGGCATGGATGATATCGATCGCGAAGGCAATGGTGGCGATGACGACGAACAGTTCGAGCAGATGATCGTGGAGAACAGCATCCTGCTTCACAGCATCGCGGCGCTGCTGGTCCGCAAGGGCGTGATCAAACAGGAAGAGATCGACGCCGAGATGGACAAGCTCTACGACGAGATGGAGAAATTCGACGGCGAATGAGCGCGCCCGCGGAGTGGAATAGGTTCGGTCCTGTGATGTTTGGACCCGCGTTCAAGAAACCGGAGAAACTGATGAAAACTCGCAACTTTCTGATCGCCGCAATCCTCACCGCAGCCGCCGCCACGAGCGCGTTTGCGGCACTCTCGCCGGCCAAAGCCGACTGGGGAAAAGGGCCGGCGCAATACATCATGACGGCCGAGGAGAAGGCGGCCTGGAAGAACCTCCAGACCGACGCCGCGGCCGATGAGTTCATCGCCCTCTTCTGGGCGCGCCGCGATCCGACGCCGGCCACCCCGCGCAACGAATTCCACGAGGATTTCGACGCGCGCGTCAAGACCGCCGACGCCCAATTCAGTCACGGACGGACAAAGGGCTCGATGACCGATCCCGGACGGATGCTCATCGTCTTTGGTGGCCCGAGTCTTCCCGTCAAACAGATCACCACGCAGGCCGCCTCACAGCCGAACAGCGGCGACGACCACAGCGCGGGCGCTGGCAACTTCGGCGATTCGGGTGGCTCCGCCGATCAGATCTGGATCTACGAAGGGGATCTGGCGCAGAAGCTTTTCGGCGTTCCGCGTCTCGAAGTGAAGTTTCATGATCAGTTTCGGAGCGGAGACTTCAGGCTGGCCACGCCGTCCGTCGATCCGCAGTCGAACGCCGCGCAGAAGATGGTGGCGAGCTTCATCACGCAGCCGGGCCTGACGAAGGTTCCGACGTACGACACGCCGCAGACTGCTGTTGCGGCGAAGCCGGCGGCTCCGGCCGCGCCGGTTGCCGGCATCAAGACGCCCGCTCTCGAAGCCGCGCTTGCGGACGCGAAAGCTGGAAAGGCATCGAACAAAGGCGCCGCGCTCGCGTACGCGGAGTTCGTCTCTCCGGCCGGCGATCCGTTCGTGCCGGTAGCGGTTTACGTCCCGTCGTCTGCGAATATCGCCGCCGACGGAGCTGACACGATCTTCGGCGCGGTCGAAGATGCATCGGGCACGCGTGTGACGGCGTTTGAAGAGCCGGCAAAACTGACCGCGTCGCGTACCGACTACTTCGTCGACAAGTCGTTGACGCTGCAGCCGGGCAAGTACACGGCCATCGTCGGTCTCGCCAAGGGCGGGCAGCCGGTGCTCGTGACTTCCGGCCCGATCGAAGTGACCGGTCCAACGAAGGAATCGGTCGGAACGTCGCGCCTGATCCTCTCCGACAACGTCTACGAGCTCGGTACGGCCGAGCCTCCGAAATCGCCGTTCGCATTCGGGAAGCTGAAGATCGTGCCGAAGGGCAATCTCACCTTCAAGAATAGCGATGAGCTGAACTACTTCGTGGAAATCAATAACCCGGGCATCGACACGGCCACGAATCTGCCGAAGCTGCAGTTCAAGCTCGACCTGACCGGCGGCCCGGATAAGAAGACGATCAGCGCGCCGCTGACGGACGCCGCGCCGCTGCCGCTGACCGGCGTGCCCGGCCCCGGCCACTACGCGATCCTGAGCACGATTCCGCTGGCCGAAGTCAAGCCGGCGCTCAAGGCGGGCGACTACACGCTGAAGATGAAGATCGTCGACGTGGTGTCGAAGCAGTCGTACACCGTGGAGCAGAGTTTCAAGGTTGGCGGATAGTTCGTTCGGGAGTCGGGAGTCGGGGGTCGGGAGTCGTAGATTAGCCTTCCGACACCCGACACCCGACACCCGACACGCGAGAGCTACAATCACTCATGCCCTTTGCCACCATCGAAGAAGCCGCCGAGCTGTATCGCCGCGGCCAGGTCGTGATCATCGTCGATGACGAGGATCGCGAAAACGAGGGCGACCTCTGCATCGCCGCGGACAAAGTGACGCCGGAGTCGGTCAACTTCATGGCGCGCTACGGCCGCGGACTGATCTGCCTTGCGCTCACCGAGGAGCGATGCGAGCAACTCGAATTGCCGTTGATGGTCGAGCACAACACGTCGAACTACGGCACGGCGTTCACGGTCTCGATCGAAGCGCGCGGACGCGTCACCACCGGCATCTCCGCGCATGACCGCGCTGAGACGGTGCGGGTGGCCATCGATCCGCGAACGAAACCGGCCGACCTGCTGCGGCCCGGCCATGTTTTCCCGCTCCGCGCGAAAAAAGGCGGTGTGCTGAAACGCGCCGGGCAGACGGAGGCATCCGTCGATCTGGCCATGATCGCGGGCATGACTCCGGCCGCGGTCATCTGCGAAATCATGAACGAGGACGGGACGATGGCGCGCATGCCCGACCTGCGCGAGTTCGCCGTCCGGCATGGTCTGAAAATCATCTCGGTGGCGGACATCATCAATCACCGGATGCAGACCGAGAAGCACGTGCACTCCATGGCTTCTCCCCGCATGCCGACGCCGTACGGCGACTTCCGCGTTCACCTCTACAAGAGCGACATCACCGGCGAGGAGCACGTGGCGCTGGTGATGGGCGAGGTTTCCGAGGACGAGGAGATTCTTGTCCGCGTCCACTCTTCGTGTTTGACCGGCGACGTCTTCCACTCCGCCCGCTGCGATTGCGGCGATCAGCTCGACCGCGCCTTCGAGCTGGTGGCGAAGGAAGGGAAGGGCGTCATCCTCTATCTATTGCAGGAAGGGCGCGGCATCGGTCTGCTAAACAAGCTGAAGGCGTACGAGCTGCAGGAGCAGGGTCACGACACGATCGAGGCGAACGAGAAGCTCGGTTTCCCTCCGGACATTCGCGACTACGGTACCGGCTCGCAAATCCTTCGCGACCTCGGCGTACGAAAAATCCGCCTGCTGACGAACAATCCCGCCAAGTACGTCGCCATCGAGGGCTTCGGCCTCGAGATCGTCGAACGCGTGCCGCTGGAGATCGCGCCGTCGAACGACACGCGCAAGTACCTAGAGGCGAAGAAGAAGAAGCTCGGCCACATCCTCGAGCTCGTCTAGATGGGCACGCACACCGGACCGATCCTCGAAGGGCGCGGCGACAGCGATTACGAGCGCTACGTCCGCGTGCCGGAGCTGCTGGAGCTGCAGAAGCCGGTCGCGGAGCTTGCGCATCCCGAGGAGCGGCTGTTTCAGACGACGCATCAGGCGGCGGAGTTGTGGCTGCACCACGTCGACTACGAAATCGGACGCGCCATCGAGCTGATCGCCGCCGACGATGTCGCGCTCGCCGCCGAGTTGCTTGACCGCTGCGCGCGCATCATCAATCTGCTCCGCCAGCAGATCGTGATTCTGGAGACGATGGCGCCGGCCGACTACCACGTCATCCGCACGAGCTCGCTCGGCCGAGGCAGCGGACAGGAATCACCGGGCTTCGCGAAACTGCTCGACGTCGGCAAGCGCGTCTGGCCCGTCTTCGAAGCGGTCCTCGGACGCCGCTCGCTGACGGTGATCGAGATCGAGCGGAAGCCGCGCGAGCACGCGGAGATGTTCCGCCTCGTGCAGGCCATGCTCGACTACGACGAAGCATTTCTCAACTGGCGCTACTCGCACATGCGGTTAGCGTTTCGCGTGATCGGATCGAAGGTGATGTCATTGAAGAACGTTCCGGCGGCGCAGTTGGAGCAGGGGACTCGCGAGCCACTTTTCCCGGAGCTGTGGGAGACGATCAGCACCTTGACCGGCGAGTTCAAGCCGAGCTACTGAGAGGCAGGGACGAGGGATGAGGGGCGAGGGAAGGACGTTTGAGCTACTAACTCATCTGTCGCAGTGCCGGACGCTTTTCCTTCGTCCCTCGTCCCTAAGCTCTCGTCCCTGCTTCCCCGGTTTCCTTATCACGTTCCCGTGTGTCGAAGCGTGCTGCGAGGTGTGAAAAATAACAGCGCATGAATCCAACTAAAACTTTTAGTATCAGGTCCTACGAACGCCTTGACGCTGCAAAAGTCGATGGGTATAGTCGCACGCCATTGTCTCGGAGGGGGGCCGGCCACCGCCCGGACAGCCTCACAGCCGCTTCAGAATCCGCGACGCACCACTACGCTTGGAGTTAGACATTTCATGAAAAAGGTGTTGTGCCTGATTGCGGCACTGACTCTCGCCCTCTCCTCGCTCGGCTGCACCAAGATCCGGGCGCGCATGGAGATCAAAGCGGCCAACGAGGCCTATCAGAAGGAAGATTACGCAGGCGCGTTGCCGCACTACCAGAAGGCGCGGCAGATCGATCCGAGCTTCCCGGATCTCGATCGCCTGGTTGGTTACTCCGAGATCGGACTCTACGTTCCGGATGACAAATCGCCGAACAACGAGAAGCACGCCGACCGCGCCATCCTCGAGCTGAACGGCTACCTCCAGAAACGGCCTGACGATCGGATCGCCCGCGACGCGCTGATCAACATGTATCTCAACGCGAATCGCACCTCGCAGGCCATCGACTACTTCCGCAACTACCTGACGGCGCATCCCGCCGATCTCGAGGCGGTGAAGTCGATCGCCACGCTCTACGCGAAGCAGGGCGACTTCAACGAGTCGCTGAACTGGTATCAGAAGATCACCCTCCTCGATTCGAAGAACCCCGAAGCGTTCTACATCTTCGGCGTGGTCTGCTACGAGAAGGTGTCCAAGAACCCGCCGGCCGATGTCGCCCAGAAGATGGACATCATCAACCGCGGGAAGGACGCGCTCCAGCATGCCATCGACATGAAGCCCGACTATGCCGAGGCCATGGCATACCTCAATCTGTTGTGGCGCCAGCAGGCCCTCGTCGATGCGTTGACCGATCCGGTCAAAGCGCAGGCTGACGTCGCTCAGGCTGACGCGATCCGCAACAAGACCATGCAGATCTTCGCCGCGAGGAAGGCCGCGGGCGCGAAGAAGAGTTAGCGCAACGCTTCTGACGAATACAGGCAAAGACAATGTTCGAATCTACCGTCGTCGAATCCAAGAAACAGAAAGTCGGCATCCAGCGGCTGTTGACGTTGCCCGTCTCCGTGGCGCTCCACATCGTCGTCGTTGTGGCAGTCGTGGTGGGCGCGCTCTGGAACATCGATTTTCCGACGAACTCGCCAGCTCAGGTGGCGCAGTACTCCGTCGCGTCCGCTCCGCCTCCACCGCCACCGCCCCCGCCGCCGCCCAAAGCCGCGACGGCCACGCAGGTCGTGAAGCCGGTCGAGGTTCCGAAGAACATCCAGGAAATGGCTCCGACTACCGTGCCTGAAAAGGTGCAACCGGTGGCCACGCAGGCCTCGGACGCCGGCGTTACGGGCGGCGTTGAAGGTGGCGTCGAAGGCGGTGTGGCCGGCGGTGTCGTCGGCGGCGTCGTCGGCGGTGTAATCACCGAGGCTCCTCAGCCGAAAGCGCCCGATGCGCCGTTGCGCGTCGGCGGCGACGTCAAGGCGCCGGTGGCCATCAGCAAGGTCGATCCCGTCTACCCCGAGGTGGCCCGTAAGGCGCGCATCTCCGGAATCGTCATCGTCGAGTGCACGATCAGCAAAAACGGCGACGTCACCGACATTCATGTCCTCAAGCCGCTGCCGTTCGGTCTCGACCAGGCCGCCGTCGATGCGGTCAGACGCTGGAAATTCAAACCGGGTACCCTCAACGGGCAGCCGGTGGATGTCATCTTCAATCTCACCGTCAATTTCAAACTGAACTAAGAACGTCCGGCCTGCGCTGACGTCATTGGAGGGAACTGCATCATGGATATGAGTCTCGGAGCGTTATGGGTTTCTATGTCGACGGCGGCAAAGGGCATCGTGATCGTGATGATCATCATGTCGATCTACTCAATCTGGGTCATGATTGAGCGCTTCATCACGTTCCAGGCGGCCAAGAATCAGTCGCTCAAACTGCTCGGCGCGCTTTCGAACGTGCTGACCAAGGGCGACTACCAGCAGGCCATCGACATCACCAAGAAGTACAAGCAGTCGCACCTGGCCAAGGTCATCTCGGCCGGCCTGCTCGAGTTTGAAGCGGCCCGCCGCGACAAACGCTACAGCGATCCGGAAGTCGCGGTTGAAGCAGCGCGCCAGGGTATGGACCGAACCGCCATGATCACCGTCGCAGAGCTGAAAGAGAACCTCGGCGTTCTCGCGACCATCGGCGCCACGGCACCGTTCGTCGGTCTCTTCGGCACGGTCATCGGCATCATGCACGCCTTCGGCAAGATGGCTACCTCGGGCGGCGGTATCGCCTCCGTGTCGGCCGGTATCGCCGAAGCACTTCTGACGACAGCCTTCGGTCTCTTCGTCGCCATCCCCGCGGTCTGGGCGTACAACTACTTCCAGAACCGCGTCGACCGCTTCACGGTCGAGATGTCGAACTCCGGCTCGGAGATGTCGATCTACTTGCTGAAGGAAGCCGGAACGCATGGCAACTCATCGGTGGCATAGCTCAGTCGGGAAGTTCACCGCGGCGTCGTTGACTTCCGACATCAACGTCACACCGCTGGTGGACGTCTGCCTCGTGCTGCTCATCATCTTCATGGTCGTTACGCCCATGCTGCAGAAAGGCGTGCCGGTCAACCTTCCGGTGACGGAAGAGCCCGAGAAGACTCCCGATACGGATAAGCAGCTCCAAATCTCCGTCAAGTCCGACGGTACCGTCTACCTCGGGTCGTTGCCGGTGCTCAAAGAGCAGATGCAGAGCGAGCTCCAGAAGATCCACGACCGCACGCCCGACCGTGAGATCGCGGTCAAAGGCGACAAGCTCTCGAAGTACGGCGCCGTGCTCGAAGCGCTCAAAGCCTGCCGCGAGGTCGGCTTTAACAACGTCGGACTGATCGCACAACCCAAACGGGGTCCGGGACAGGGGTAGTCAACTATGCAGGTAGGTGGCAGCGGAACAATCAAATCGGACATCAACGTCACGCCGCTCGTTGACGTCGTGTTGGTGCTCCTCATCATCTTCATGGTCATCACGCCGGTCGTTCAGATGGGCTACCTGGTGCGCGTTCCGCCCAAGGCGCCCCCGGGCCTCCCTCCGTCCGCGGTCAACGACCAGATCATCCTGCGTCTGATGCCGGACAATCACATGTACATCAACAAGGATGAAGTTGCTCCGGGCGATTTCGCGGTCCGCATCCACGACATCATGCACGGCAACCCGTCGAAGATGGTCTTCTTCCAGGGCTCGCCGGACGTCGACTATGACTCGACGATCAAGTTCCTGGACATGGCCCGCGCCAGCGGCGCGAAGAACATCGGCATCATCGTCGAAGCGGCGCAGTAGCAACCTAATTCAGCAACATTCAAAGCGGCGGCTTCGGTCGCCGCTTTTTGTTTTAAAGGCTGTTTCACCACAAAGACACAAAGGACACAAAGAAATCCCTTTGTGCTCTTTGTGCCTTTGTGGTGAAACGCATTTGGCGGATGAACGAGACGAAACAATCCAGCGGCTTCGCGCAGATCGTCGCCGCGCTGAGCCTCTTTGTGGCGCTCTATCTGGCTACGTTCTTCGTCGGCCGTTTCGCGTCGCAGATGGCCGGCGCGTTCTTCAACCAATGGGTGGCGTTGGTCAGCGTGGTGATGGCGACGTTCGGAACGATCGCCATTTTCGAACACGGTGCATGGAACCTCGGCATCTTCGTTCCTCCGAAACTAGCCACGCGCGAGTTCCTCCTCGGATGCGCATTCGCGGTCCTGCTCATCGGCGTCGCGGACGGTCTGGTCCTGCTCACGACGCGGCTTCACCACGTGGCCGGCAACGCCTTTCCGTGGGCCGAGCTGATCGCCGTCTACCTTCCGGCCGTCTTTCACGAAGAGCTGCTCTTCCGTGGCTATCCGTTTCAGAAAATCTGGAAGTGGCATCGCGGCGCTGCGATCTTCTTCTCATCGATCGTTTTCGCGGCGCTGCACGCCGGCAACAACGCCTTCTCGATCCTGGCGATGGCGAATCTCTTCTTCGCCGGCATCCTGCTCGCGCTCGCGTACGCGCGCTACGAGCGGCTCTGGTTCCCGATCGGCATCCATCTCGCCTGGAACCTCCTCTCCGGGCCCATCCTCGGATACAACGTCAGCGGCTACGAGTCGAGCGAAAGCGTCTTGCGCACCGTCGGCCGCGGCGAGCCCTGGCTCACCGGCGGCTACTTCGGTATCGAAGGCAGCGTCTGGATCGTGATCGTGGAACTTGCGGGGATCGCTCTGCTGTTACGACGAAAACAGTGGATTCGTAGATCAGTGGATTAGTAGATTAGGGCCGCGACGCGAGGCACACCGCTGATCGACTAATCTACTAGTCCACTAATCTACTTCGCCCATACCGCCGACATCACGAAGGAGTAATTTCCATGCATCTCCGCACGTTCGCGGCCGTCATGACCGCGCTCCTCATCACCGCCGCCGCCGTTGGCGCGCCGATCGAGTATCCCAAAACGAAGAAGGTCGAGCAGGTCGATGACTACCACGGCACCAAGGTCGCCGATCCGTATCGCTGGCTCGAGACCGACGTCCGCACCTCGAAGGACGTGGCGGACTGGGTAGCCGCCGAGAACAAGATCACCTTCGACTACCTCGGCACGATTCCCGAGCGCGAGCCGATCCGCAAGCAGCTCACCACGCTCTGGAACTACGAGAAGTACTCGACGCCGTACAAGCGCGGCGGCCACTACTTCTTCTCGAAGAACAACGGCCTGCAGAATCAGTTCGTCGTCTACACCGTCGACAAGTGGGGTGACACGCCGCGCGTTCTGCTCGATCCGAACGGCTGGTCGAAGGACGGCACCGTCGCGTTGGGCGGCGTCTCCGTCAGCGATGACGCGAAGTACGTTGCGTACGCGGCCGCCGAAGCGGGCTCCGACTGGCAGACCATCCGCGTCGTCGAAGTCGCAAACGGCAACCAGCTTTCCGATGAGTTGAAGTGGGTCAAATTCTCCGGGATCTCCTGGACGAAGGACGACAAAGGCTTCTTCTACTCGCGCTTTCCGGCCGTCGAATCGGGCAAGGCGTACCAGAGCCTGAACCGCGATCAGAAGGTCTACTACCACCGCCTCGGCACGCCGCAGTCGGACGACCCGGTCGTTTACTACGATCCGTCGCAGCCGGAGTGGAATCACGGCGCGGATGTCTCCGAGGATGGGCGGTATCTGATCATTAGCACGACGCAGGGGACGGCGAACAGGAACCAGGTTCACGTCCGCGATCTGCAGGATCCGTATGCGATGCCGGTGACGGTCGTCGACAAGATCGAGAACGACTACACCTTCGTCGGCAACGACGGACCGGTCCTCTACTTCCGCACCGATCTCAACGCGCAGAAGGGCCGTCTCATCGCCATCGATCTGCGCAACCCGGCGCGCGAGAACTGGAAAGAGATCCTGCCGGAGAGCGACGCCACGCTGCAGGGCGTCGATTACACCGGCCATCGCTTCGTAGCCAATTACCTCCGCGATGCGCACAGCGAAATCCGCCTGTTCGATACCTCCGGCAAACCCGTTCGCACCGTCGAGTTGGACGGCATCGGGAGTGCCGGCGGCTTCGGCGGCCGCTCCGACGACACCGAAACGTTCTATTCATTCTCGAGTTTCGCAACGCCGCCGAGCGTCTACCGCTACGACATCGCCACAGGAGAGAAGCAGCTCGTCTTTCGCGCCAAAGTGGCGATGAATCCGGCCGACTACGAGGTCAAGCAGGTCTTCTACACGTCGAAGGACGGCACCAAAGTGCCGATGTTCATCTCGTACAAGAAAGGGCTCAAGCTCGACGGAAACAATCCGACGCTCCTTTACGCCTACGGCGGATTCGACATCTCGTTGACGCCGTCGTTTTCCATCTCGCGCCTGACCTGGATGAACATGGGCGGCGTTTACGCGGTGGCCAACCTCCGCGGCGGCGGCGAATACGGCGAGGCGTGGCACGATGCGGGGACGAAGCTGCACAAGCAGAACGTCTTCGACGACTTCATCGCCGCTGCCGAATATCTGACCAAGAACGGCTACACGAAACCGTCGCGCCTGGCGGTGCAGGGCGCCAGCAACGGCGGCCTGCTGATCGGCGCCGTGGAAACGCAGCGCCCCGACCTCTTCGGGGCCACGCTGCCCGCGGTCGGCGTCATGGACATGCTCCGCTTCAATCAATTCACCGCCGGCCGCTACTGGGTCGACGACTACGGCTCGTCCGCGAATGCCGACGAGTTCAAGGCGCTCTACGCCTACTCGCCGTACCACAACATCAAGCCGGGCACGAAGTATCCGGCCACGTTCATCACCACCGCCGACACCGACGACCGCGTCGTGCCGGGACACAGTTTCAAATTCGCCGCCGCGATTCAGGAAGCGCAGGCCGGCCCCGCGCCGGTGCTGATCCGCATCGAAACCCGCGCCGGCCACGGCGGCGGCAAGCCGACCGCGAAGGTCATCGAGGAAACCACCGACGAGATGGCCTTCCTCGTGAAGAATCTAGGTATGAAGTTGCCGAAGACGTTTTGATGTTGCGGGGGTAGGGTGTCGGGAGTAGGGGGTCGGAGCGAAAGTGCTTCTTCGACCTACCGTTCTCCGACACCCGACACCCGACACCCCGACCCCCACAGGAGACCCAATGAAAGACATCGTCATCCTCGACGGCGCGCGTACGCCGATGGCCGAATACAACGGCTCGTTCAGTGACATCACCGCCATCGATCTGGCCGTGTTCGCTGCGAAAGAAGCGCTCTCGCGCAGCGGCGTTGCGCCTGAAGAAATCAACCACGTCATCGTCGGCAACGCGTTGCAGACCTCGGGCGACGCCATCTACGGCGCGCGCCACGTCGGTTTGAAAGCGGGCGTTCCGAAGGAAGTTCCCGCGCTCACGCTCAACCGCCTCTGCGGCTCCGGCATCCAGTCGATCATCAGCGCCGCCGAGCAGATTCACCTCGACGAAGCGAACACCGTCCTTGCCGGCGGCATGGAGAACATGTCGCAGGCGCCTCACGTGATTCGCGGCGCGCGCAAGGGATTGAAGCTCGGCCAGGGCGCGCTGGAAGACTCGCTCATGGTCGCGCTGCTCGACAGCTACAGCGGCCTGTACATGGCCCAGACCTCCGACAACCTCGCGCGCAAGTACGACATCTCGCGCGAAGAGCAGGACAAGTTTGCGATGCGCAGCCAGAAGTGCGCGGCCGAGGCCATCAACGCGGGAAAGTTGAAGGAGGAGATCGTCGCCGTTCCGGTCGGACGAAAAGGGGAGACCATCACCGCCGACGATCACCCGCGCCCCGAAACCACCATGGAAGGCCTCGCCAAGCTCAAGCCAGCATTCGCGAAGGACGGCTTCGTGACCGCCGGCAACGCAAGCGGCATCGTCGACGGTGCGGCGATGGTCGTCGTCACGCATGCGGACAATGCGAAGAATAAGAAACCGCTCGGCCGCATCGTCTCGTGGGGCATCGCCGGCTGCGATCCCGACATCATGGGCATCGGCCCCGTTCCGTCGACGAAGATCGCGTTGAAGAAAGCGGGCATGTCGCTCGACGACATCGACCTGATCGAAATCAACGAAGCGTTCGCCGGTCAGATCCTGGCCGTATCGAAAGAGCTCGGCATCGACATGGAAAAGCTTAACGTGAACGGTGGCGCGATCGCACTCGGTCATCCGCTGGCCGCGTCGGGCACGCGTCTGGTGATCACGTTGCTCTACGAGTTGCGCCGGCGCGGGAAAAAGTACGGCCTCGCCTCCGCCTGCATCGGCGGCGGACAGGGGATCGCGATGATCGTCGAGAGCCTGGCGTGATCAATCCTGTCAGGCACCGCGCACAGACAAGAGTGTCTGTGCCACACAAGCCGAACCCATGTGGCACAGACACTCTTGTCTGTGCTTTGGCAAACGCCAAAGTGTTGATGCTGGGATCGATGCTCTTCGCCGCATCGGCCCTTGCGGTCGAAACCGTGCGCATCAATCCCGCCATCAACCCTCCTGCCGGAACGACCATCCACGGCTCCGCCGAGCTCGAGGTCAGCGGCACGAGCGTCGTCCGCGGCGTCGACGGCAAGGAGCTGTCCACGAAGCGCATCTCGCAAATGGATCGCGAGGAGTACGTCGACACGACGATTTCGAGAGACGCCGTGACGACGAAATCGAAGCGCATCTACGGCCGCGTGCTGCACGGCGACGAAACCGGCAGCGAGTTCACGCCGATGAACGGCCGCACGCTGAACTTCGTGATCAAGGGAAAGAGCATCGAAGTCACCTCCGGCGACGGCAAGCCTCTCCTCGAAGACGAACGAGTCGGCCTGACGGAGCTGGTGCAGCGCTCGTTGCGCGTTGAGGCCAACAACCTCTGCATCGCCAGCTTTCCGCTCGCCGTCGGCGCGTCGTGGAACATCCCGGCCGCGCAACTCGCCGACTGCTACGACTCCCTTGGCCATGCCGTGAAGACCATCCCCGGCCGCGCCACGTTGCGCGCGCTCGAACCTCGCAACGGCCATCGCGTCGCCGTCATCGAGGTGTCGTTTGTGCGCAGCGTCGATCGCATCGGCGCGCTGGTCTTCGACGTCCCCGCCGATGCCGCGGTGACGTCGACGATCGAAGTCACCGTCGACATCCCCGCGCGCTGGTCCCGCGTCACGACGACGACGCTCTCCGGCGTCACGCACCCGAAAGGTCCCGACGCGCCCTCGCTCACCACCGCACTGCGCGCAACGGAAACGCTGACCTCAGCACCGTGACCGGCTCAATCGCCTCTGCCCAAGGATTCGAAATCCGTGTTTGAAAATTCGAAATCCTCCCTGTGTCAGAAGGTAGCGAATGAGGCGTAAGTCATTGCAGCGATACATCTTCGTCTAATCGCCACCTCATGGTTCCGCCGTTGCGATGACGGTGGCCATGACACACGCTACAACGCATCGCCAGATGTCGAGAATGCTCCTCGTCGAGGACGAGCGGGTTGTTCTCACCGCACTCAAGAAGTTTTTTACGCGCGAAGGATTTCACGTCGATTGCGCGCGCGAGTTGGAAGAAGCCGAAGCGCTGATCGCCACTTCGCATTACGCAATCGTCATCGCCGACCTGCGGCTCTCCTGGAGTTACGCCGTCGAGGGGTTGGAGATCCTGCGCTTCGTGCGGCACCACTCGCGCGGCACGCGGGTGATCATTCTCACCGCGCACACCTCGCCTGAGATCCAGCGCAGCGCGCATGCCCTCGGCGCCGAGGCATTCCTGCCGAAGCCGACGCCATTGCCGGAAATTGCCGCGACCGTGCATCGCCTGATGGAGGCGTCGTGAAGCGCCGCACGCTGCTCCACGACATCCTCGGGCCGGGCGGCCTTTCGATTCTCTTTCAGCCGATCTTCGAGACCAATTCCGCGATCAAGGGCGGCCAGCCGATGCTCTTCGCGCTGGAAGCGCTTGCGCGCGGGCCGAAGGGCTCGAACGTCGAGCCGGCGAACGTGCTCTTCGAATACGTCCGCCGCAAAGGGAAGGAAGTCGAAGTGGACCGCGCCTGTATCGCTCGCGCCATCGCCGCCAGTGCCGGCGTTCCGGGATCGCCGGCGATCTCCGTCAACGTACACGCCTCGACGCTGGAGCGCGATCCAAATCTGACCGACTTTCTCATCGAGACCTGCAGCACGCACGACATGCCGGTTTCGAGGCTGATCCTGGAGATCGTCGAGCAGCAGAAGTTCTGGGACGAGCGCGCGTTCTTCGACGCTCTCAACGACCTGCGCGGCCTTGGTGTTCGGATCGCGCTCGACGATATCGGCATCGGCTACTCCAGCCATCGCATGCTGATCGAAGTGCGGCCGGAGTTGTTCAAGATCGACCGCTACTTCATCAACGGCTGTACGAGAAAGCCGTCGTCGCGTGCCGCGATCGAATCGATCGTGCTGCTGGCCTCGCGCCTCGGCGGGCGGGTGGTGGCCGAGGGAATCGAGACGCTGGCTGATTTCGACACCGTCACATCGCTCGGCATCGACCTCGTGCAGGGCTTCTATTTCGCGCGCCCGGCTCTTCCTCTGACCGCCGGAGGCGCCAGCCCAATCATCCATACCGAAACCTACGCAACGAACAGACAGGAGCAAGGCCAATGAACCGCAAGAAGATTCTTCTCGTCGACGACTCGAACACGATCCTCATGATGGAGAAATTCATTCTCAGAAACGGTCCGTACGAAATCCTCACCGCAACGAACGGTGAAGAAGGAGTGCTGAAGGCGGCGGAGCAGATGCCCGACCTAATCCTCCTCGACGTGATCATGCCCAGGATGGGCGGCTTCGAAGCGTGCCGCCTGCTTCGCAGCACGCGCGCGACCAGCGCGATCCCGATCATCATGGTCACCACGCGCGGCGAGGCGGCCAACGTCGAAGCGGGATGGGCGAATGGCTGCACCGATTACGTCACCAAGCCGATCAACTCCATCGAGCTGCTGGCGAAAGTGCGCAGCTTCCTCGGCGACGAGGTGGGCCAGTGATCAAGGCAGCCGAGGGGAAGGATCGCTCGTACATCACCGCCGTGCAGGAGGAGCTGCAGCAATACACGCAGGGCCTGCTGCGCGAAAACGAAAAGCTGCGCGCTATGGCCACGACGCTGGAGAGCGACAAGCGCCGGCTGGAGCTGGAAGTCATCGAGGCGCGCGTCGTCCTGCAGCAGAAGGACGAGTTACGCCGCGCCGCGGAAGCGTTCGAAGCCGAGCGGATGGAAACGCGCATGCAACTCGATCGCGCCCGCCACGACTGCGACGCCGCCACGGTCGAACTGGAGCGTTTGCGCGCGCGCTTCTACGACGTCGAGCATGAGAACCAGACGTACGCCGCGCAATACCAGCAGATCGAGATTCAGAGCAGCAACCTGTCGAATCTCTACGTGGCCTCGTATCAGCTCCACGCCAGCGTCGAGCGCGAAACGGTCCTGACCACGATTCAGGAGATCGTCGTCAACCTCATCGGCTCCGAGGAAGTTGCCATCTTCGAATTCGCGGAGGATGGAGGCGAGTTCCGGCTCGCGTCATCGTTCGGCGTCGACCTGTCGCGGTTGAAGAGCTTCAAAGCGGGGAGCGGGCCGATTGGACAGCGGCTCCTCGGCGGCGAAGTGTTCGTCAACGATCACGTCTCCGGCGGCGAGGACAAGCTGACCGCGTGCATTCCGTTGCGCATCGGCGGGCAGATCATCGGCGCGATCCTCGTCTTTCGTCTGCTCGAGCACAAGCAGGGATTGCAGCCGCTCGACCACGAGCTGTTCGAACTCCTCGGCGTGCACGCATCGACCGCGCTCTACTGCGCGAACCTTCACCAAGTCACAGCGGCGGCGGTGCGTTGATGGCGGCCTTGAATCCGATGCCAGACAGGGCTGGAATCGAACCGTCCGAGAAACTGCGGACCGTCTATCTCTATCCCGGCCAGGTCGTCACTGCCAGCCAGCCGCTGCTCGTGTCGACGATCCTCGGCTCCTGCATCGCGGTCTGTCTTTGGGATGACACCGCACGCATCGCGGGCATCAACCACTATCTCCTGCCGAGCGATCCGTTGCGCGGGCAGTCCGACCTTCGCTACGGAAACGTGGCCATCGACCGGCTGATCGCCGAGATCGTTTCGGCCGGCGCCATGACGCAGCGGATCGTGGCGAAGATCGTTGGCGGCGCATCGATCCTCGGCAGCAGTCCCGGGTCGAGGCAATCGATCGGCGATCAGAACGCTGCCGTAGCGCGCCAAGCCCTGCAGAAGCACGGCATCGCCGTCACCGCGGAACAGACGGGCGGTCTGCGCGGACGCAAGCTCCTCTTTCACACCGGCACCGGCTGCGCGTTCACCAAGGAGATTTGACGATGAGCGAATTCAGCTTCGATGACATCGATCGCCAGCAGCTCATCGACGCCTTCATCGGCGAGACGGACGAGATTCTCGACCAGGTCGAACAGACGCTGCTGCTCCTCGAACAGACGCCTGAGGATGACGACCTGCTGCACGACATTTTCCGCGGCGTGCACACGCTCAAGGGCAATGCGGCGTGTTTGCAGTTCGACGATCTGACGCGCGCTTCGCACGTCATCGAGGAACTCCTCGACGGCATGCGCGAAGGCCGCGTCGAAGCGAACGTGGCGCGCATCAGTCAGTTGCTCGAAGCGGTCGATGTCCTGCGCGACGTCGCCGTCCGCTCGGTCAACGGCAATGGAACACTCACAGAATCGCAGGACGCGACGCTGCTGCGCCTCGCCAGCGGCGCGATCGCGACCGACTCGTACGCGCAGCAGCCGGCGCGGTCGTCACGTTCCGCGCGCACGCTTCGCGTCGGCATCGAGAAGCTGGACCGCATGCTCGATCTCGCCGGCGAAATCGCCACCGTCCGCGGCAACGTGCGCCAGCTCGCCGAGGACAGCGGTAGCGACGAAAAATTGCTCGACACCGTGCGCGAGCTCGACCGCCTCAGCTTCGATCTGCAGGAAGCCATCATGAATGTGCGCCTCGTGCCGGTCGGCCCATCGCTGCGGCACTTCCATCGCGTGGTGCGCGACCTCGCGGCATCGCAAGGCAAGCGCGCCATGCTGATTCTTGAAGGTGAGGACGTCGAAGTCGATACAACCGTCCTCGAACAATTGAAGGATCCGATCACGCACATGATTCGCAACGCCGTCGATCACGGATTCGAATCGACTGACATGCGGCTGGCGCGCGGCAAGAACGCGATCGGAACGATTCGCATCACCGCGCTGCATCAATCGGGCGGCATCGTTTTCAAGATCGCGGATGACGGTGCCGGCCTGAACGAAGCTGTCATCGCCGAACGGACGCGCGCGCTCGGCATCGATCCGGACCGGCTCTCGCGCCAGGAGCTGTGGCACATGACGCTGCGGCCCGGCCTCTCCACCGCGTCCGAGGTCAGCGACATCTCCGGGCGCGGAGTAGGGATGGACATCGTTCGGCGCAACGTCGAATCGATGCGCGGCACGCTCAACATCGAATCGCAGCCCGGCACCGGCACAACGATCGACATCCGGCTGCCGTTGACGGTCGCCGTCATCGACGGATTCGCCGTCGGAGTCTGCGACGAGACCTACGTCATCCCCATCGACACGATCGTCGAGTGTACGGAGATGACCGCCGATGGCGATCGCGAAGTCGGCGTCATCAACCTGCGCGGTGAGCCGCTGCCGTTCGTCCGGCTGCGCAGCATCTTCGGCTTCGATGCGGCAGACGGCGCGCGCGAAAACGTCGTTGTCGTCGAGCACCAGCATGGCCGCGCCGGCATCGTCGTCGATCGCCTCTTCGGCAGCAGCCAGGTAGTCATGAAACCGCTGGGGCGTTTTCTGAAGCAAGTCCCGGGAGTGGCCGGTTCGTCAATCCTCGGAAACGGGCGCGTGGCCCTGATCCTCGACATCCAGGAAGTCATCCGCCGCGCGGCCGAATCGGCCGCAGTGAACAGAAGGAGTGAATCATGAGCTTCAACATCCGCCGCCGTTTGATGGCCGGCTTCTTCACCGTCGTACTGCTCGGCGCCGCCGTTTCGGTGGCCGTCCTGCAGCTTCTCACCACCAGCATTCGCCAGCTCGAAAACGTCGTCAGTGTTTCCGACACCATCCGGCAGCAGGGCCTCAAGCTGCGCTTCGACATGATGACGATGTCCGATGGCATCCGCGGCTACATCATCGATCCGGGCGACCGGAGCGAGTTGAAGCGCAAGAAGGACGCGGACGACGAGTTTCTCAAGGACGTCACCACGATCCAGCAACTGGCGCCGGCCGGCGAGGTGCGCGATCTCATCCAGCGCGCGGCAGACATGGATTCGCAGTCGGTCAACAAGCTCGAAGACGAAGTGATGCAGTTGATCGGCGACGGCAAAGCGGACCTGGCGAAGACCAAGTACGTCAGCGAATATTTACCCGTCCGTCATCAGCAGGAAGAGATCATCAAGCAGATGGAGCAAGCGACCGAGCGGCTGGCCGCGCAGGCCTTTACCGCCGCGCAGAGCCGCTATCAGACCGTGCTCACGCTCACGTATGTCCTGGTCGGACTGCTCGTCATCCTCGGCGTGATTCTTTCGCTGGCGATTTCCGGATCGATTGCCCGGCCGGTCGTGCGCATGGCGGAGTCGGTGCGCCGCGCCGCGATGGGCGACGTCAGCGACGAGCTCGAGTTCGACAATCGCGGCGATGAGCTCGGAGACTTGAGCATCTCCATCAATTCGATGTACGCATACCTCAAAGCGATGGTGGCCACCGCAGAGCGGATGGCCAGCGGCGATCTGAGCGTCGAGGTCAAGCCGCGATCCGAGGCCGATAGTTTCGGCCAGGCCTTCTCGAAAATGATCGCGCGCCTCGTCGAAGTCATCACCCAGGTCCGTTCCGCCGCCGGTGCGCTTTCGTCGGCGGCCAGCCAGGTCTCGTCCACGGCGCAGTCGGTTTCCAGCGGCAACAGCCAGCAGGCCGCCGCGGTGCAGGAGACCACCAGCAGTCTCGAACAGATGAATGCCTCCATCGCGCAGAACGCGCAGAACAGCCGGCAGACCGAATCGATGGCCGTGAAAGGCGCGCGCGACGCCGAAGAGACCGGAGTTGCCGTGCGCGAAACGGTTGCGGCGATGAAATCGATCGCCGACAAGGTCTCCATCATCGAGGAGATCGCGTATCAAACGAACTTGCTCGCACTCAACGCGGCCATCGAAGCGGCGCGCGCCGGTGATCATGGCCGCGGCTTCGCCGTCGTTGCCACCGAGGTTCGCAAACTCGCCGAGCGCAGCCAGGCATCGTCACGGGAAATCGGCGCGCTCGCATTCAGCAGCGTCGTCGGCGCCGATCGTTCGGGCACGTTGCTGGCCGAACTGGTTCCGGCCATCCGCATGACCGCGGGCCTGGTGCAGGAAGTAGCTGCGGCGTCGAACGAACAGGCTACGGGCGTCGCGCAGATCAATCGCTCGCTGTCGCAGGTCGATCAGGTCACGCAGCGCAATGCCTCGGCATCCGAAGAGCTCGCGGCAACCGCCGAGGAGATGGCCGCGCAGGCGGACGGGCTGCAGGGTCTCGTCGAATTTTTCCGCACCGGCCACGAACAATTACCTGTGAAAGCAGCGCCGGTTTCGGCGACGATTGCCAAGCCCGCGTTCCACGTCCCCGGCAACGGCCGCGGACACTACGCGGACTTCGGGAGCTTCTGATGCGAGTGCTGATCAACTTCGTTCGCCGGCTTTTCCACCGTCCGCCGCCGCGCAAACGCAAGCGGACGATGGTGATCCTGTCGACGTTGCTCCTTCTCGCGGCGCCGATCGTGTTCGCGCAGACGCCGCCACCCGAAGCGGAGTCGCAGATCCAGGACAACAGCTTTCTCATCGAAGAGGCCTACAACCAGGATCCCGGCGTCGTGCAGCACATCCAGACGTTCTCGCGCGCGACGCGCGGCGGCGACTGGCTCTACACATTCACGCAGGAGTGGCCGGCGCCGACGATCAAGCATCAGCTCAGCTACACGCTGGCGATGGCGCAGGTCGATGGCGAACGGGGAATCGGCGATGTCGCGCTGAACTATCGCTATCAATGGATCGGCGATGCGGATGCGAAGGTTGCGATCGCACCGCGATTCACGGTTCTCCTCCCGACCGGCAACGAACGGCGCGGCCTCGGCAGCGGGGGCACGGGCGTGCAGGTGATGCTGCCAGCGAGCACGGTGCTCACGCCGGCGCTCGTCGCGCACTGGAATCTCAGCGCGACGCTCACGCCAAAGACGCATACGCACAACATTACCGCCGGTAATAGCTTCGTCTGGCTCGCCAACCATCGCTTCAACGTCCTCGTCGAAACGCTCTGGTCGCGAACCTCGGACCGCATTGGCCATGATTCGCAAACTACTGTGAGTCCGGGCATCCGCTGGTCTTACGACTTTCCAAGCAAGCTACAGATCGTCCCCGGCCTCGCGTTCCCAATTACAAATCACGGAGGAGGGAAGTCGGTCTTCCTCTATCTTAGTTTTGAACATCCCTTCGTAAAGCAGCCTTAATTCACCACCACACAATCACTACAAATGCTCGTCCGAGCGACGAGTCAGGAGACGTCTATGTCCATTCACACGCGCACAATGATTTTCGCGTTGCTCGTATCAGGATTTATGGGTACAGCGTCGGCCGCAACCGGCAATTGGCAAACTGAAGTCAACCAGAGCGCCGCCACACTTCGCTCCGGCAATTACTCCAATTCCCTGAAAGTGGCCGACCAGATTCTCTCCGCAATGGTTGAGCGGCTTGGTGCCGATGGCGCTGACGACACGATGCTCGCGACCGCTCTGACGCACAAAGCGCTGGCAAACGCCGGGCTCGGAAAAATCAACGAAGCGCTTTGGTACTGGTACATCGCGCAGGAAATCTCGCCGGCCATCGCCCGGACTGATCTTTCGGCCTTCGGAGCGCCTGGTGAATTTCTCAAGAGACACCCATTTACGGACTCCGACGCGTCGCCCAGCGGCCGGGTGACTCCTGCGCGCATCGTCAAGCAAGTCGTGCCCAAGTTCCCGCCGGGCGCATCACGGTTCGGCATCGGCGGCGATCTGGTGGTTCAGATCGTCATCGATAAGAACGGCCAGCCGACACTTCCACGAATTGTCCACGCTCTCCCGGCCCCAACGCTTTCGTTCGTGGCGCTCGAAGCTCTCAAGCACTGGCAATTTGAGCCGGCCCGCCAGAACGGCGAGCCGGTCCCGATCGTTTTCGATCTTACAGTCCATTACAAACTCTAACCGCGGTCGAGGAAAACCATGTTCAACAATCTGAAAATCGGAAAGAGACTGGCGCTGGCGTTCGGATTCAGCATCGTGCTGATGGCTGTGGCGGGCTTGACCGGATTCTGGGGCCTTTCGCAGACCGTACAAACGACCTACGGAATCCTTCATCACGATGCGAAGCTCATGCAGGAAGCATCACAGGCGCAGGTCAATGGCCTCGAGCTCAGGCGCTATGAGAAAGACTCGTTTCTCAACATCGGAGACCGGCAGAAATCGGCGGACTATGCCGACAAATGGAACAAGGAACACGCGCAGCTCGATGCGAATCTCAACACGCTGGAACAGGTAACGACGCTTCCGGCCGACAAAGACCTCGTTCGTTCCATTCGCGCCGATCTCTCGACATACACGATCGGCTTCCAGTCGGTTCTGCAGCAGATTTCCGATAAGACGATCAAGTCTCCCGCGGATGCCAATGCGGCGATGGTGCCGTTCAAGGACGATATCCGCCGCATGGATTCCGCGCTCCAAGAATTCGCCGCGAAAAACGTGGAGCGTATGAACTCCAAAGAGAAGGTAGTGCTCGATTCCGCGGCACGTACCCGCAACACCATGTGGACCATCTTCATCGCCGGCATCCTCATCGTTCTGTTGATGACGATTACGGTTACGCGCAGCATCACGACCCCGATCCTCCAGGTCGTTTCGATCGCTGAGAAGTTGGCGGAAGGGGAGTCGGATTTCGAAATCCGACAGTCCGGCCGCGATGAAACCGGGATGCTCCTCGGCGCCATGAAACGGATGATCGCCTCGAACAACGAGATGGTCGCCGCGGCCACCGGCATCGCTTCCGGCGATCTTCGCGTCCGCGTTACGCCGCGCTCCGATCGCGATGCCCTAGGCTCCGCGCTCGCCAACATGATCGAGCGTCTCATCGAGATCATCGGCGAAGTGCGCACTGGCGCCGCGTCGCTCACCGTCGCCTCGTCGCAGATTTCCGCCAGCGCGCAGTCGCTCTCGCAGGGCACCAGCGAACAGGCCTCCTCGGTCGAGGAAACGACGTCGAGCCTGCAGGAGATGAGCGCCTCCATCACCCAGAACGCCGAGAACAGCGGCCAGATGGAACAGATGGCGGTGAAGGGCACCGCGGACGCCGGCGAAAGCGCGCAGGCCGTGAAGCAATCCGTCGAGGCGATGACGAAGATCGCCCAGAAGATTTCGATCATCGAAGAAATCGCCTACCAGACCAACCTTCTCGCGCTCAACGCCGCCATCGAAGCGGCGCGTGCCGGCGAGCATGGCCGCGGCTTCGCCGTCGTGGCCACCGAGGTGCGCAAACTCGCCGAGCGCAGCCAGTTCGCGGCGAAAGACATCGGCGGACTGGCCACGTCCAGCGTCGACGTCGCGCAGCGCTCCGGCCGTCTGCTCGACGAGCTCGTTCCCACCATCCGCAAGACCGCCGATCTCGTTCGCGAAGTCACGGCCGCATCGATCGAGCAATCAGGCGGCGTGTCGCAGATCAATCGCGCCATGACGCTCGTCGATCAGGTCACGCAGCGCAACGCCTCGGCGTCGGAAGAGCTGGCGTCGACTGCGGAGGAGATGTCTTCCCAAGCCGAGGCGCTGCAACAGACCATCGCGTATTTCAAAACTTCCGATTCGACTTCCAATTCCGTGGCCGCGCCGCGCGCCACCGTGGCCCCATTCCGTCCGGTGCATCAGTTACCCGCCGCCGCCCGAAGCGCCGCACCCGCCGCCTTCGTCGACTACACACATTTTTAGGAGAGGTCATGCAAGCGAACGATCAATACCTCACATTTTTTCTGGCCGGCGAGGAGTACGCCATCAGCATCCTCCAGGTCACCGACATCATCGAATGCGGCGCGGTCACGCGCGTGCCCGGCACGCCGCCGTGGATTCCCGGCGTACACAATCTTCGCGGCACCGTCGTTCCGGTCATCGACCTGGCCATCAAGTTCGGATTGCCGGCCACGGAGATCACGCGCCGCACGTGCATCGTCATCGTCGAGCTGCGCGCCGGCGACGAGACCTTGATCATGGGCGTGATGGCCGACTCGGTGCACCAGGTCGTCGATTTCAGCGCGGAGCAGATCCAGCCCGCGCCGGCATTCGGTCCGCGCGTGCAGATCGACTGCCTCCTCGGCATGGCCAGCAGCAACGGAAAGTTCGTCCTGCTGCTCGACATCGATCGCATCTTTTCGTCGGCCGAAGTCGCCGCCGCCGGCTCGACGATCGTGGCCGATGAAGTGATCGAGAACCTCGCGGTGGTCGTGGAGTAGCCATGCACGACGCGCATGCCATCCGCCCGCTGTCCGATCGCGAGTTCCGCATGCTGCAGCAGCTCATTTATCGCGAGGCGGGGATTCATTTGTCCGAGGCCAAGAAGGCGCTCGTCAGCGGCCGCCTCGGGCGGCGCGTGCGCGCGCTGGGCTGCCGCGATTTCACCGCGTACTACGAGCACGTGGCGGCGGATGGCGTCGAACGGACGGCGATGCTCGATTGCATCTCGACGAACGAGACGCGCTTTTTCCGCGAGCCGCAGCAGTTCGACTTCCTCGATCGCTCGGTGCTGCCACGCTGGCGCGAGCTCGGCGACGCGGGCCGGATTCCGAAACGGATTCGCGCCTGGAGCGCGGCCTGCTCGACCGGCGAGGAGCCGTACACGCTGGCGATGGTGCTGGCCTCGCACTTTCCGGCGGCGGACGGATGGTCGGTGGAGATTCTCGCGTCCGATCTCTCCACGCGCGTGCTCGCCGCGGCGCGCGACGGCGTGTGGCCGGTCGAGCGCAGCAACGACATCCCCGAACCGCTGCGCAAGGCCTACATGCTGCGCGGAGTTCGCAGCGAAGAGGGCCGCATGCGCGCGCATTCGTCGCTGCAATCGATGATCACGTTCCGCCGCATCAACCTCAACGACGACGACTACGGCATCAATACCAGGTTCGATCTCCTCTTCTGCCGCAACGTCCTGATCTACTTCAACCGCGAGTCGAAAGAGCGCGTGATCAATCGCCTGGTGCGGCACCTCTCGGGGTCAGGCCTTCTTTTTCTCGGCCATTCCGAAAGCCTCGCCGCCACCTCGTTCGGCATGGAGCACGCCGGTCCGACTGTCTATCGCCGCACCGGCAGCTAGCGCATGCACAACCGTCCGCTCCGCCTGCTCGTCGTCGACGATTCGGCCGTCATGCGCCAGGCCATGATCGCCATCTGCCGCCGCGCGCCGGACATCGAAGTGCGCGTCGCCGCCGACCCGCTCATCGCGCAGGCGAAGATGCGCGAGTCGCGCCCCGACGTGATGCTGCTCGACATCGAGATGCCGCGCATGGACGGCCTGACGTTCCTTCGCAAGTTGATGGCCGACGATCCGCTGCCGGTGGTGATCTGCTCGGCGCTGGCCGGGCGCGGAACGGAGACGGCGCTGCGCGCGCTCGAAGAGGGAGCGGTGGAGATCGTGGCCAAACCGCGCATCGCGCTCTATGACTTTCTGAACGAATCGACGGAGATGTTCATCGACGTGATCCGCGCCGCCGCGCACGCGCGAACGCGGCGGCGGATACGAATCGAGAAACGCCATTCGCCCGACGTGATTCTGCCGCCGGCGCGTCCGACGTTGACGCGCACCACGCGCAAGGTCGTCGCCATCGGCGCAAGCACCGGCGGCACCGAGGCGCTGCGCTCGATCCTGGAAGCGATGCCGCCGGACGCGCCGGGCATGGTGATCGTCCAGCACATGCCGGAAGTTTTCACCGCCGCATTCGCGCAACGCCTGAATCAGACCTGCCGCGTGTCGGTGAAAGAAGCAGCCGACGGAGACCGCATCATCGACGGACGCGCGCTGATCGCTCCCGGCAACCGCCACGTGCTGGTCGTCCGCGACGGCGCGGAGTACCGCGTCCGCCTCAACGACGGTCCACTAGTGTCCCGCCACAAGCCGAGCGTCGACGTCCTCTTCCGCTCCGTCGCACAATCCGCCGGCCCAAACGCCGTCGGCGTGATCCTCACCGGCATGGGCAACGACGGCGCAACCGGCCTCCACGAAATGCACGCCGCCGGCGCGTCCACGATCGCCCAGGACGAAGCGACGTGCGCCGTCTTCGGCATGCCGCGCGAAGCGATCGCGCGCGGAGGCGTGCAATCGATCCATTCGCTCGGCAACATCGCCGCGGCGATTCTCGCGGAAAGCGCGCAGCGTTCGTAGCGCCAGCGGCCCGCTGGCTGTACCGCCGCCGGCTCGGCGGCAAGTCTCGGACGCGCCAGCGAGCCGCTGGCGGTCCAGCCGGCGAGCCGCCGGCGCTACGGCGCTACGTCGCTACTCCTCTTCTTCCAGCCCCTGACTGATTCGGAACACGTGTCCATCCGGATGGCGGACGTGCATCTCGCGAACGCCCCACGGCTCGTCGGTCGGAGGCCAGGTGATCTCGATGCCCTGTTCGAGGCAGCGGCGATGAATGGCATCGACGTCATCGACCCAGACGGACATCCAGACGCCCTTGTCGTCCGCGGCCTCTTCGCCGAAGGTCACCGGGATGTCGCTCTTGCCGCGGCCGCCCTGTCCGTCCTGGCAAAGGAAGATTTCGCAGGGACCGGAGCAGACGCCGCCGAAGGTCGGAGGATCGCCCCAATCCCAACCCTTCTTCCATCCGAGCCGCTCGAACCATTCGAAACTCTCGACGATGTTGGAGACGTTCAGGATCGGTGTGATTCGGTGTGCGAGCATTTATTCATCCTTTCGAAGCGCTCTCAAAACTGATGAAGGCCAGTAGACTGTGCTGCCTTGCCGGACCAACTTCTTCGCCAGATCGCGATCGAAGGTGGCAACGGCGTCATACCGGCCGCGGCTTGCTTCAGCCGCGAGAATGGCATCGCCAAGCGCCGGGATCGTTTCCGGCCAACGCTCGAGGACGCTGCTCCATGACATGTTGTCTTCCGAAATGACGCCCGGCATCGCCAGCAGTTCGACGAGATCCTGCGCCACATCCGCGGGATCTTCACGGTAAACGGCCGTGAGAACGTAGATCATCTCCACGATCGACATGCTGTGAAGAACGACGTTGTGCTCCTGCGCTGCGGCTTTTCGCAGGAGAGCTTCAGCGCGCTCCCGCTGTGCCGGATTCCGGTCCGTGAGGAAAGAGACGAGGACGTTCGCGTCGACGAGAACGTGCTTCACCGGCGTTTGGCACCCATGAGCATCCTTGCTTTGCGAACGTCTTCGACGACGTCGCCCGGTCCGATTTTGATTCGTCCTTTGCGGCGAAGAAAAGCGGGACTTGCCGCCGAGACGACGACCCGTTTCCCGACGACTTCCCACGTCAACACGTCACTCGGGCCGACAGACAGTTTCTCGCGAACTTCCCTCGGCACTGTCGTTTGGTTCTTTACCGTGATCGTAGATTTTGTCATGTCGCTCGTCCTTACCGAAATGGTAAATTTCGTAAGGAGCCTGGTCAAGCATTTTCGCGACGTTTCAGTTTCTCGATCCTCACACTCAGCCGCGGATCTCCGATCAACTCTGCGATGGATGCGAATGATGCGGTTGGCGGCTGCCAACGTAACTCGCCGACGTCATCAAACAGTGGAGCATTCGTTCGCAGCGTCGCGAGATCTTTGAAGAGCAGCGCAAGTTCATGTTTTCCGCCTAGCACCTCGGCGGGGAAATCCTCGATGGGCCCGTAGCGATTGAGAAGTTGCGCGGCGGTCTTCGACCCGATGCGCGGAATGCCGGGATAGCCGTCTGCAGCGTCCCCAACAAGCGCGAGGTAGTCAGCGATGAGAGCCGGCGCGACGCCGAACTTCGCGCGGACGCCGGCATCGTCGCGGATCTGTCCCGACTTGCGATCGACCTGGACTACACGATCGCCGACGACGCATTGCGCGAGATCCTTGTCGGGCGTCCAGATGCAGACCTTCTCAACGTCGGGATCGGCCGCAGCGAGGAATGCCGCCGAGGCCAACGCATCGTCCGCTTCCAACTCCACCATCGGCCAGGTGGCGACGCCCATCGCCACGAGCGCCTCCTCGAGCGGATGAAACTGACGCCACAGCGCGTGATCGATTCCCGCGCCGGTCTTGTACCCCGGCCACAGATCGTTGCGAAACGACTCGATCACATGATCCGTCGCGACACCGATGTGCGTCGCCCCACCCTCGATCATCTGCACGACTGTCCCGAGCACCCCCGCCACCGCCCCGAACGGCGGATCATCCTTGCGAAAACGGCGGATCCCGAAAAAGTGCCGGAACAGCTCGTACGTGCCGTCGATGAGGTGAACGATCATGCGGCGCGAACTGTACTCAAAATCTCTCACGCGGAGGCGCGGAGACGCGGAGCGGGTTTTCTCCGCGCCTCCGCGTCTCCGCGTGAAACCGTTCCTTGTGAATTAAAGAACCGCCCCTCCGCTCCGCACTACCTCGGCATAGAACTTCGCGCTTTCTTTCAAGGTCCGTTTGAGAGTCGCGAAGTCGACGTGCACGATGCCGAAGCGTTTGGTGTAGCCGAGGGACCATTCGAGGTTGTCGAGGAGGGACCAGACGAAGTAGCCGCGGACGTCGGCGCCTTTTGCGATCGCGTTCGCGACGGCGCGGATGTGTTCGCGGAGGTAGTGGATGCGTAGCGGATCGTTGATCGTGTCGTTGATCGCCGTCGGCGGGTCGTAGAACGCGGCGCCGTTTTCGGTGATGTAGACCGGCGTCGGGCCGTAGTGCTCACGGAACCAGAGCAGGACGTCGGTCAGAGCGGGCGCGTGCACTTCCCATCCCGTCTCGGTGTAGATCGACTGCGGCTGGCGCACGCGCGCGGCGCGCTCGACTACCTGCGCCGGATCGTTCTTCGTTACGGCGCGGAGGTAGTAGTTGATGCCGGCGAAATCGAGCGGCTGCTTGATGAGGTCGAAATCGGCGGCGGGAAACCCCGGCCACGCTTCGCCAAAAATGTCCTTCATCTCCTCGGGATATTCGCCGCGAAAGACGGGATCGAGATACTGCCGGTTCATGTACGCGTCGGCGCGGCGGGTGGCGGCGAGGTCGTCCTCGCTTTGCGAGTCGGGATACTTCGGCTCGATGTTTACGACGATACCGATGGCGTGCTTGCCGATGGCGCGGTAAGCCTCGACGGCGCTGCCGTGCGCGCGCAGAAGATTGTGCGTGGCCAGCGGCGCTTCGAAAAGATTGCGATGCCCGGGTGCGAGCGCGCCGTGAAGATAGCCGCCGTCGGTGACGACCCACGGTTCATTCAGCGTTGCCCACCATTCGACCTTGTCGTCGAGCGCGCGGAAGGCGACGTTCGCGTATTCGCTGAACCAATTCGCGATGTCGCGATTCAGCCAGCCGCCGCGATCGTCGAGCGCGGCGGGGAGGTCCCAGTGATACAGCGTGGCCATCGGAAGGATGCCGGCTTCGCGTAGCGCATCGACGAGGCGGCGATAGAAATCGAGACCTTTCTGATTCACGCGGCCGGTGCCGTCGGGGAGGATGCGGCTCCAGGAAATGCTGAAGCGGTACGCCTGCAGGCCGAGGGACTGCATGATGGCAATGTCTTCGGGATAGCGGTGATAGTGATCGCAGGCCACGTCGCCGGTATCGCCGTTGGTCATGCGGCCGGGTGTGTGGCTGAAGCGGTGCCAGATGCTCGAGCCGGCGCCATCCGCGAGCGGCGATCCTTCGATCTGGTACGCGGCGGTTGCGGAGCCCCACACGAAACCGTCAGGGAAGCGGGCATCGGTCATTCGGCTGATCTCCTCATTGACAGCAACAGAGAATGTGAGTAGCGTACCGCAAAATGTAACCGTTTACATTCGAGGGCGACAGAACGAGATGCCGAGCCGTCCGGATGTTCGAAGCAACCCACGCCGCCGCCATCGCGCGGCAGCAGCGACGATTCACGACGTCGCCGCGCGTGCGGGCGTTTCGGTGGCCACGGTCTCCCGGGTCCTCAACGGTAAAGAGCTGGTGCGCGCGGAAACGTCGCGTCACGTTCGCGCCGCCGCCAAGTCGCTGCGCTACGTCCCCAACGTCGCGGCGCGCTCGCTCAGCATCCGGCGCAGCCAGACCATCGGCATCGTGCTGCCGGACGTCCACGGCGAGTTTTTCTCCGAGGTCATTCGCGGGATTGATCTGGCGGCAAGGGCGCAGGGGTATCACATCCTCGTCTCCGGCTCGCACAGCGATCCCTCGCAGATGCTCGACGTCGTCGACACGATGCGCGGACGCGTGGACGGGCTCGTGGTCATGGCGCCCGACGTCACGCTCGCACCGCTCGACGAGCTGCGGGCGCGGGCCATGCCGGTGGTTTTGCTCAACTCGGCCACACCGAACGGCGACGCCATCACCATCGACAACTACGGCGGCGCGCGGGCGATGATGCGCCACCTGCACGAGCTCGGGCACACGCGCATTGCCTTCGTGCGCGGGCCGGAGCACAACGCCGATGCGCGCGAACGGCTGCGCGGCTACCGGCACGCCATGCGCGGAATGGCGGCGGAATCGTCGCGCGCGCTGGAGTGCAGCGGCGATTTCACCGAAGAGTCAGGCTTCGCCGCGGGTCGCAGGCTGGCGGCGTTGAACCCGCGGCCGACTGCGGTGTTCGCCGCGAACGACTCGATGGCAGTGGGCGTCCTCGCGTCGCTGATGGCGGCGGGCGTCCATGTGCCGGAGCAGATGAGCGTGGTCGGGTTCGACGACATCCCGATCGCGCGCTACGTCAATCCGGCGCTGACCACGATGCGCGTTGACATCGCGGAGCTGGGGCGATGCGCCTTCGCCCTGCTGCTCGACGCCATCAGCAATCCCGCGGTTCACGCGCCGCGTCATGACCGCGTGGCCACAACTCTCGTCGTGCGGAAATCGTGCGGCGCTCCGAACGTGCGACCGAAACAAAACGCGCAACCGCATCGTGCGGAACGCATTCTGAAGAATGGCCGAAAAAGGGTTCCTGAAAAAGGAGAGGTGTCATGAGACGAACGTTTTTATTTTTTGGAGTGGCATTGCTGCTTGCCGCGACTGTCTTCGCGCAAACGTCGACGACAGCAACGCTTCGCGGAAAGATCACGAATGACGCCGGCACCGGCGTCGCCAACGCGGAGATCAATGCCGTGAACGCCGGCAACGGCTTCGTGAAGACGGTGAAGTCGGGGAGCGACGGCGCGTACACGCTGGCCGGCTTATCGCCCGGCACGTACAACATCGTCGTGGCCGCGCCGGGCTTCGAGCCGAAGAGCCAGGACATCACCGTGCTCGTCGGCCAGTCGCTGGAGATGGATCTCAAGGTTTCGACGACAGCGGTCCTGAAGGAAACGATCACGGTGGTCGGCAATCAGGCCGTGGAAACGCGTACGAGCGAAATCGCCACGAACGTGACCACGCAGCAGATCGAGAACCTGCCGCAGGACGACCGCAACTTCCTGAACTTCGCCGCATTGGCGCCCGGAATCCGGCTGTCGACCGACCCGCAGCGCAAGACCTTCGCGGGCGACGCGCAGGATCCGGAGCAGACGAATATTTTCATCGACGGCGTCAGCACGAAGAACGACGTGCTGCAGGGCGGCACGGTCGGCCAGGATTCCAGCCGCGGCAATCCGTTCCCGCAAAGTGCGGTGCAGGAGTTCCGCGTCATTACGCAGAATTACAGTGCGCAGTACGACCACTCCTCCAGCGCGATCATCAGCGCTGTGACGAAGTCCGGCACGAACGACTTCAAGGGCGAGGCCTTCGCCTTTTACCAGCCGAAACAGTGGGTGGCCGCGACGGAAAAGAACTTCAAGTTTTCGACGCTGACCGGGAACACGTCATATCACCGGACCCAGCCAGGAATCAGTTTCGGCGGTCCGCTCATCAAGGATCATCTTCAATTCTTCGCCACGTATGAGGGCGACATTGAACAGGCTTCGAACTCCGTGGCGATCACGATTCCCAAATATGCCCCGCAGTTCAGCAACTTTACCGGCAGCTTCAGCAGCCCGTTCAAGTCGACGCTGGCGTTCGGAAAATTGAGCTGGCAGGCCGCGGCAAATCAGACCATCGATTTCAGCGGCAATTACCGCCGCGAACACGAGACACGCGACTTCGGCGGCACCACCAGTTTCGAGTCGGCTACGAATTACAAGAACTGGGTCTATGGCGCCACGTTGCGCGATCAGATGATTTTCGGCAACGCACTGAACGAGGCCAGCGGCAGCCTGCAGACGTTCGGCTGGAATCCGGAGCCGCAGAATCCCGGCCTGGTCGGCAAGCTCTATTTTGCGCCGGGCTTCGCCACGATCATCCGCACGGGTGGCAACAGCACGATCCAGGACTTTAATCAGCGGCGACTGGAACTGCGCGACAACTTCAACTTCGCGCCGATGGAAATGCATGGAACTCACAGTTTCCAGATCGGCGGCAACGTCGATTTCATGCACTACAACGTCAACAAGAGCCTCAACGGCATCCCGCTGTACAAGTTCATTGACGATCCCGCGAACGGCAATACGTTTGCGCAGCCGTTCGAAGTCGACTATGGCATCGGCAATCCGATTCTCAAGATCAGCAACAATGAGTACGGCATTTACGGACAGGACTCCTGGGCCGTCAATCCCAAGCTGACCCTCAACCTAGGGCTTCGCTGGGACTATGAGTCGCACATGCTGGACGAGAACTACGTCACGCCGGCCAACATCGTGGCTGCGCTCAAGGGAAAAACGTTCCCGTTTGACGGCCGTACGATCAGCATTCCGGACGAATATTTCTCGACCGGCAGCGAGCGCAAACCGTACAAGAGCGAATACCAGCCGCGGCTCGGATTCGCGTATGACATCAACGCCGACGGCAAGTCGGTCGTTTTCGGCGGCTGGGGCAAGTATTACGACCGCCTTTTCCTGAATGCCACGTTGGATGAGCGCTTCCGGCAGCAGTTCCCTGTCTACCGGTTCGAGTTCTCATCCGACGGACGTCCGGGAACGATCAAGTGGAATGACTCCTATGGAACTGCAGCCGGACTTCAGACGCTGATCGCGCAGGGTGCGACGCATCCTGAAATCTATCTGCTCAGCAATAACACCAAGCCGCCGTATTCGACGCAGTACAACCTCGGGTTCCGTCAGGCCATTGGCAGCTGGCTCGGTTCGGCGAGCTACAACGCCGTCCGCGGTAAGCGCGGCATCACGTATGTCGCGGCGTCGGGTACCTGCTGCGGCGCCTTTGCGCCGGGATACAACGCGGTCATCATCAACGATCCGGTCGGTAAGAGCTTCTGGTATGACGCCGAGAGCCTTGTGCTCGACCGTCCGTTTACGAGCCAGTCGCGATGGGGCGCACGCTTTACCTATACGCACGCCAAGTCCGAGCAGAACGGGAACGATCTGTTCAGCCTCGATCTGCCGTCGGCCGCCGCGTATGCGCGTCATCCGGTTCCGGGCTCGGAGCCGAACCACTTCAATGCGACCGGTATTTTCGGTATGCCGTGGGACATGCGCTTCAGCACCAGCGTTACGCTCAGCACCGGCGGCGCCACGCCGATCACGGATTTCTCCAAGGGCTTCAGTCTGCCTGGGCGTCTGGCCACGGGCGTCAAGCGGGGAGCCGTTTATCCCGACAAGGGATACCGTAACGTCGATTTCCGTCTGTCGAAGGATTTCAGTGCAGTGCGCGGCACGACGATTGGAGTCATCGCGGAAGTCTTCAATGCATTCAACTACACCAACCTTGGCTGTTTGAATGATTTCGTCGGCGACAACAATGACCGGACGACGCTCGGCAATGCGAACTGCGTAGTTTCGCTCGGACGGCGCGAGCAGGTCGGTTTGCGTCTTACCTTCTAAGTTCCTCGGGGCGGGCACGCGCCCGCCCCGAATTTCCATGCGAACGGCTACGGCGATCCTTTGTCTGCTGCTGGTTGCCTGCGCGAACGCGCCGGCACCTGCCCTGAGCGCAAGCGAAGGGACGAGGCAACGCGCCGTCGCTCCCACTCCCTCGGACGCTGCGCTGCTCGACGACGTCGAGCGCCGCAGCTTTCATTTTTTCTGGGACCTGGCCGATCCGCACACGCAGCTGGTCCCCGACCGCTGGCCCACGCCGTCCTTCTCGAGCATCGCCGCGGTCGGATTCGGGTTGACCGCGTATGGCATCGGCGCGGAGCGTGGCTACGTCACACGCGAAGCGGCGGCGGAACGGACGCGTGCCACGCTGCAATCGTTGCTGGCGATGAAACAAGGTCCCGAGGCGCGCGGCGTTTCGGGGCATCACGGTTTCTACTATCACTTCCTCGACATGAAGACGGGCGAGCGTTTCGAGACCGTCGAACTGTCGACGATCGACACCGCGCTGCTCGTGGCCGGAGCGCTTTTCGCGCAGTCGTACTTCGATCGCGATACACCGGCCGAGGCGCAGATTCGGCGCGATGCGGAAACGTTGTACGAGCGCGTCGAGTGGACGTGGGAGGAAGTGCGGCCGCATGCGGTGAGCATGGGGTGGACGCCGGAAAACGGGTTCCACACGTACGACTGGCGCGGCTACAACGAGGCCATGATCCTGGTCGTCCTCGCGCTCGGATCGCCGACGCATCCGGTCGAGCCGGAGGCGTGGCAGGCGTATCACTCGACCGACAAATGGGGCGAGATCTACGGCCAGCAGTTCGTGCAGTTCGCGCCGCTGTTCGGGCATCAGTACTCCGAGGTCTGGATCGATTTTCGAGGAATCCGGGATCCGGTGATTGCGGCGTATGGCATCGACTGGTTCGAAAATTCGCGGCGCGCGGTGATCGCGCAGCATGCGTATGCGGTCGCGAATCCCGGCGGTTGGCGCGATTACGGCGATCGCATCTGGGGCTTGTCGGCGTGCGACGGCCCGATGGACGCGGCTGTGACGATCGATGGCCGGCGACGGGAGTTTCATTCGTACACCGCGCGCGGCGTCGGTGAGAACGACATCCGCGACGATGGGACGATCGCGACGACCGCTGCGGCGTCATCGATCGTGTTCGCTCCCGAACTGGCGATCCCAGCGATGCGCGAGATGTCGACGCGCTACGGAACGAACTTGTATTCGCAGTACGGCTTCCTCGACGCGTTCAATCCGACGCTGCGCACGACCGAGCAGCTCAAGCACGGCCGCGTCGATCCATCGCAAGGCTGGTTTGACATCGACTACCTCGGCATCGACGAAGGTCCGATCGTGGCGATGATCGAGAACTACCGGAGCGAGTTGGTGTGGAAGACGATGCGCAAGAATCCGCACATCGTGCGCGGACTCCAGCGCGCGGGATTCAGCGGGGGATGGCTCGCAGGCAAGTGAAACCAAATGTTGAATGTTGAATGTTCAATGTTGAATGTTGAATGCAGGCCCAGAGCCGCGGCCGAGCGCAGCCCCATTCAACACTCAACATTCAACATTCAACATTCAACATTTGCTTTTCTGCTCGCCCTCCTGCTCGCCGGGTGCTCGGCACATCCGAGCGACAACAAAGAACACCTTGAATTCTGGGCCCTCGGCACCGAGGGCGAGCTCGTGCAGAAGCTCATGCCCGAGTTCGAGCGGCGCAATCCGAACATTCATGTCGTCATCCAGCAGATTCCGTGGAACGCGGCGCACGAGAAGCTGCTGACCGCGTACGTCGGCGAGTCAACTCCCGACGTCTCGCTGATGGGCAACACGTGGATGCCGGAGTTCGTGGCGATCCGCGCGCTCGATGATCTCAGCGCGATCGCAAAACAGAAGGACGATTATTTTCGCGGCATCTGGGCCACGAACGTCGTCGGCGGGACGCTGTACGGAATCCCGTGGTACGTCGACACGCGCGTGCTTTTCTATCGCAGCGATATCCTCGCGTCGGTTGGATTTCCGCGTGGACCGCGCACCTGGGCGGAGTGGCGCGAGGCGATGAGGCGCATTCGCGATCAGAAGAAAAGCCGGTGGGGGATTTTGTTACCGACGAACCAGTACGAGGAGCTCACGGTGCTGGCGTTTTCGGCGCATTCGCCGCTGCTGAATGCGGACGGCACGCGCGGGGCGTTTTCGCAGCCGCCGTTCTCCGACGCGTTCCTTTTCTACGTCAGCCTTTTTCGCGATGGGTTCGCTCCGAAGGTGAGCAACGCCGAGATCGCGAATCTCTATCAGCAGTTCGCGCAGGGCGAGTTCACGATGTACATCACCGGGCCGTGGAACGTAGGCGAGTTCCGGCGCCGCCTGCCGCCGGAGATGCAGGACAAGTGGGCCACTGCGCCGCTGCCGGCCCGCGACGCCAGCGAGCCGACCGGGATTTCGATGGCGGGCGGCGGGAGCCTGGTCGTTTTCCGCGCGTCGAAACACAAAGCAGCCGCCCGCAAGCTGATCGAGTTTCTGTCGGAGCCGCAGCAGCAGGTGCGCTTCTACGAATTGAGCGGCGATCTTCCAGCGCGACGCAGCGCGTGGCAGTCGCCGGTGCTCGCGAACGACACGCGATTCGCCGCGTTTCGCGTTCAGTTCGAGCGCGTTGCGCCGCTGCCGAAAGTGCCGGAGTGGGAGCAGATCGCGAGCGCGATGTATGACAGGGGAGAGGCGGCGGCGAGGGGAACGATCGCGCCGAAGGCGGCGCTGGCGCAGCTCGACCGGCGCGCGGATGAGTTGCTCGAGAAGAGACGCTGGATGTTGTCGCGGCAAAGCTCTAACCACCGAGGCACAGAGAGCACAGAGAAAAAACCTCTGTGTCCTCTGCGTCTCTGTGGTTCAAGCCTTTCGTTTGCAAAATGAGAAACCGCGAGTCCCGGGCCGCCCTGCTTTTCCTGTCACCGGCGATCGTGATTCTGTCGGTGTTTTTCTTCGCGCCGGTGATCGCCGGATTTCTTCTCAGCGTCACCGACTTTGATCTCTACACGCTCGGCGACGTGCACAACCTTCGCTTCGTCGCGCTGCGGAACTACCGCGAGCTGCTCGCGAATCCGGTGTTCTGGACCGCGTTCGTCAACACGCTCTACTTCGCGCTGATCGGCGGTCCGTTGACCGTGGCCGTATCGCTCTTTGCAGCGCTGCTGGTCAACTCGAAACTGACGCGATTCAAGGCCGCGTTCCGGACCATCTACTTCGCGCCGGTCGTCACCACGCTCGTGGCGGTGGCGCTCGTGTTCAAGTACCTCTACCACCCGCGCTTCGGCATCATCAACATCGCCCTCGGCGCGCTGCATTTGCCGCAGCCGGACTGGCTCGGCGATCCGCATTTCGCGATGCCGGCAATCATCCTCCTCGCGGTCTGGAAAGGGTTCGGCTACACGATGATCATCTTCATCGCCGGCCTGCAGAACATCCCCGAGGAGTTGTACGAGGCGGCCAGGCTCGATGGGGCGGGAGCGTGGGGACAATTCCGGCACGTCACGCTGCCGATGCTCGGGCCGACGTTCCTGTTTGTCGGCATCGTCGTCGCCATCGGGCAGCTGCAGATCTTCGCGGAGCCGTACGTCATGACGCAGGGCGGACCGCTGAACAAGACGCTGACGATCGTGATGATGATGTATCAGCAGGGCTTCAAATTCTGGCGGATGGGATACGCCGCGTCGGTGGCGTTCATCCTCTTCCTCGTGATCGGCGCGGCCACGCTGCTGCAGATGCGGATGGCGGAGAAGCGATGATGACGCGCCGCGGCAATTCGGTAGTGCTGCACACGCTGCTCGTCGCTGGCGGATTGCTGACGCTCTTTCCGCTGCTGTGGATGCTCTCCGCATCGCTCATGTCCAGCGGCGAAGCGACGACGTTTCCGCCGCACCTGCTCCCGCATGCACCGACCTTCGCGCAGTACCGGTCGTTGTTTTTACGGCTCAACATCGGGCGTGCATTCCTGAGCAGCGCCATCGTCGCGTCGCTCGTGACCATCTCCTCGGTGCTCTTCGGATCGATGGCCGGCTACGCGTTCGCCAAGCTGCGGTTCGGAGGTCGCGAGCGGATGTTCGGCTTCCTGCTCACCGCGATCATCGTCCCGCCGCAGGTGGGGATGCTGCCGCTGTTTCTGCTGATGAAGAATCTGCACCTCGTCAACACCTACTGGGGCGTGATCATCCCGTCGATGGTGACCGTGTTCGGCATCTTCCTGATCCGGCAGTTCATGCTCGCCGTGCCGCAGGAGTTGCTCGAAGCCGCGCGCATCGACGGAGCCGGGGAGTTCCGCATCTACTGGTCTGTGGTGATGCCGCTGGCGCGGCCGATCCTGGCCACGCTGGCCACGTTCATGTTCATGTCGACGTGGAACGACTTCATGTGGCCGCTGATCATCCTTTCCAACCAGTCGCACCACACGCTCCCCGTCGCTTTGGCCAACCTGCTCGGCGAGCACGTGCTCGATGTGGAGCTGATGATGGCGGGCGCCGTCATCACCGTTCTGCCGGTGCTGCTCGTGTTCCTGATCCTGCAGCGCTACTACATCGCCGGGCTGATGATGGGCAGCGTAAAGGGATGACCTAAATCCAGAAGGCGAGCCGGAGCCGTACTTCGGTTGTCCGTGTTACGCTCGCGACCTCAAATAAACCCTCTGTCTGCTGCCCAAGGAGTGTCTCCATGACGACTGTGGATCGCCTCAAACTGCGTACGATCCTCACTTCATCCGCGCTGACGATTCTGGCCATGGCCGTGCTTGGAACGGCTGCGGCGTTCGCGGTCTGCGTCAATAACACGTCGTACAGCGTTACCTCCAGCGCGCCACCGCCAATCGGCTTCTGGACCGACACCTCCGGTGCCGTATGGAGTCCGTCCGGCGGATTCCCAGGATGCGCTCCGGGTGACAGTGCGCAGGATCTGAATGGCACGCCGACGACACTCATCGTCAACAGCAACATTCCCAACGCGCTCGTCGGACTCAATCTGAACTGCCCCGGCTGCACCATCGACATCCAGTCCGGCGGGTCGCTCACCATCGCGGGAGCCGGCTCGGTCAGCAACTCTTCCACGATCATCGTCGAGCCGGGAGGGACGCTGACGATCGCCAGCGGCGGCACGCTGACGTTCAACTCCGGCACCTCGCTCTCCGTCAATGGCGGCCAGGTGGACGTTCAAAGCGGCGGCACTCTCAACCTGAATGGCGCGAGCACCTCCACCAACGGCGGCGTGCTCGACGTCAACGGCGGCACGCTGCACATCGGCGCATTGTTCACCGTCCAGAGCACAGGAACATTGCAATTCACCTCGGGCAGCGTCACCGGCAGCGCCACCATCAACAACAACGGCACGGTGCAGATGGCCGGCAGCGGCGTCGTGGACGTGAGCCCGATTTTCAACAACAACGCCAGCGGTCACGTGACCGTCTCTTCGGGCACGCTCGCGCTGGGCGGTGGCGGAACCGGCAACGGGCCGTTCGCGATCAGTCCCGGCGGCACGCTCGACTTCCCCTCGGCTACCTACACGATGACGCCGAATGGCGTCGTCTCCGGCGACGGCACGCTCTCGGTCAGCGGAGGCACGCTCTCAATCGGTGGCGTCACCTCGCCGGGAACCTTCTCGCTCAGCGCCGGCACGCTCGATGGCGCCGGTTTCCTGTCGATCCGCAACACGTTCTTCTGGGACGGCGGCATGATCACCGGCAGCGGTGGCGCGGAGCTGGCGGGAACCGGGAGCGGCACGCTCTCCGGCGCCATCGGCGCGATGCTGCTCGATGGTCGAACGTTCAACAACTACGGCACCATCCACTACCCCGCCACGACCAACATGCTGCACCTCAACAACGGCGCGGCCTTCAACACTTACGGCACCTTCAACTTCGAGGACGACGGCGACATCATCGCTGACGGTCCCTCATCCGTCGGCGTCTTCCCCAACGGCGTAATGCAGAAGCACGCCGGCACCGGCGTTTCGGTGATTCAGCCCGGGATGACGAACAACGCCACCCTCTTCGTGACGCATGGAACGATCGAGCTGTCCGGCGCGTGCCCGTCAACCTGCACGCACACCGGCAGTTTCTTCACCGATAAGGACACGTTCAACAACACGGTCGGGACGATCGTCTTCAGCGCTCCGTCAACGACCATCGACGGATCGGTGTCCGGCAACGGCAACGTTACCTTCCCGTCGGGTACGACCGACTACGAAGGGTTCTTCTACTCGCTCGGAGGGGAAACCGCCATCACCGGCGGCACGCTCGTCGCCGATTCGCCAATCTCGACAGCCAACTTCCGCTTCGACTCCGGCGAGCTCGATCTGAACAACGACGTCGATATGTTTGGAACGGGCACCTGGTCCGGCGGCACGATGAGCGGAGTCTTCGGCGACGGAACGTTCTTCGTCGACGAGGGCGCGGTGCTCACGATCGACGCGCAGTACGGCGTGACCACGATCAATACCACCTTCCTCGAGAACGACGGCACGATCAACTACACGGCGGGAGGCTCCAGCTCCACGCTCGGCGGCCGTCCCAGACGTGCCGTTCGCGCTCTGCTGTCGAGCTCCCAATTTCTCGAGCTCGACAACGGCTCCTCGATCATCAACTACGGTCTCTTCGACATTCAGACCGACACGCAGATTGCCGTCGGCGCGCCCATCATCGTCGGAACGGCGAAGAAGGTTCCAACGGCGACTGCGAACTACCACCGCCGCACGGGCCGCGCGCGGACGCTGAGCAGGCACCCCGTCTCGCTGTGCGGATGCGCGGACGACTTCGACAATTTCGGCACCCTCCAGAAGTCGGCCGGCAGCGGCACGACCAACTTCGCCCCGCAGTTCATCAACGACGGCGGCACCGTGAAGGCGCTGGCCGGCACGATCAACTTCCAGGATCTCTACACCCAGAACAGCGGCACCACGACTCTCGGGCCGGGATCCATCAGCGTCCAGTCGCCCAACGTCTTCGACATGGAAGGCGGCATTCTCAACGGCAGTGGCACCATCACGGGAGACTTCGACAACTACGGCGCGGTGAAGCCCGGCACGGCTACGACCGTCGGGACGATCACCATCACCGGCAACTTCGATATGGGTGCATCGCCGGGTAGCGGCGAAGTCGACATCAAGATCGCCGGCCCCGCGTCAGGTCAGTTCGATCAACTCAACATCACCGGTACCGCCACGCTCGACGCCACCTTCAACGGCAGCTTCATCAACGGCTACACGCCAGCAACCGGCAGCACCACCTGGCCGGTCATCACGTACGCCGATCACGGGACGAGCCAGTTCGCGACTGTGAATCCGCCGACGTACTACGGCGGCGCGGTCACGTATGCCTACAACCCGACGTCGTTCGATCTCACTGCTGTCACGCCGATGGCCGACGTCAGGATCACCAACAGCGGACCGGCCGCCGCCAACACCGGCGACACGCTGACGTACACCGTCAACGTCTCCAACCTCGGCTCCGATCCGACCAGCGGCGCCATCACGGTCACCGATTCATCGACCGGCGGCGCCACGCCCGTCGGAGGATCGGCCGCAAGCGACTGGACCTGCAGCATCGTCACCGGAACCATTCAGTGCACGACGACCTCGACGTCGCTCGCGGCCGGCGGATCGCTGCCGCCGATCACGTTCACCTGGACGGCGCCCGCATCGCCGGCGACGGTCGTGAATACGGCCTCGGTGCCCAACTCGCTCTCCGATACTGACTCGACGAACAACAGCGCCAGCGTGACGACCGCTGTCGGTCCGCAGGCCAACCTCTCGATCACCAAGACGGTCGTTTCGCCGGCGCCTCCGAACCCGGTCAATCCCGGCCAGAACATCACCTACTCGATCGTCGTGCAGAACAACGGACCCTCGCCGGCAAGCGGCGTGACCGTCAACGATCCGACGCCGACCGGACTGGCCTTCCTCTCCGTCACCGGCTCGACCTGCACGTCGTTCCCGTGCTCGCTCGGAACGCTCAACAACGGTCAGTCCGTAACGCTGACCTCGATGTACAACGTGCCGCCGTCGTACTCCGGCGGTGCCATCGTCAACACCGCCTCGGTGTCGGCCATCGAAGGCGATCCGAACATCGCCGACAACCAGGCCACGACAACCACCAACGTTGGCGCTGCCGCGGACGTGGCCATCACGAAGACTGGCCCGCCATCGGTCTCGCTCGGCCAGAACATCACCTACACGATCAGCGTCTCAAACTTCGGTCCGGCCGGAGCCACCGGCGTGACTGTTTCCGACACCACGCCGTCCGGTCTGACGCCGGTGAGTGTCAGCGGCGGCGGTTGCAGCGCCTTCCCGTGCAGCATCGGCGCGCTCGCCGTCGGACCTCCGGTCACGATCACCGCCACCTACAACGTGCCGGTCACCTACAGCGGACCGTCGCCGATCCTGAACACGGCCACGGTCGCCTCGGCCAGCGATCCGAATTCGAGCAACAATTCCTCCACTGCCTCGACCACCGTTACCGCGGTTTCCGATCTCGGCATCACCAAGAGTGGTCCGCCCTCGGTCGCGGCCGGCCAGAACATCACTTACACAATCAACATCACCAACACCGGCGCGCTCGCGGCAGCAAACACGTTCGTCTCCGACCCGACGCCGGCCGGCCTGACGCCCGTCTCCGTCAGCGGCGGCGGATGCAGCGCCTTCCCGTGCGCCCTCGGAACCATCAACCCCGGCGGTTCCATCACCATCACCGCGATCTACAACGTGTCTGCCGGCTCTCCCTCGGCGTCGGTTACGAACACCGCCAGCGTCAGCACCTCATCGCCCGAATCGAATCTGGCCAACAACAGCGCCACGGTCATCACGCCGGTGTCGAGTACGGCCATCGCCGATCTGAGCATTCTCAAAGCCGGTCCCGCGCAGGCCACGTTCAACGACGTCGTCGATTTCACGGTGATCGTCACCAACAACGGCCCGAACACCGCCACCAACGTCGTCATCTCCGACACGACGCCGTCGAACCTGCTGTTCCTCAGCAACAGCGGCGGCTGCACGACGCCGTATCCGTGCATGATCGCGTCGCTCGCGCCGAATTCGCAGGTCTCGATCCTCAGTCGTTACCGCGTGACCGCCGACACCGGCACCATCGTCAACACATCGACCGTCACCAGCTCCGCCAGCGATCCGGTGCCGGGCAACAACAGTTCGACGTCGACCGTCGCCATCGTCAAGCCGGCCACGTGTCCCCAGGCACCGGTCCTCAACGCGCCGGTCGCCAACACGGCCGCCGCCTCGCCGGTCACCTTCTCCTGGAGCAGCGTGCCGGGCGCGACGTACATCGTCACCATTACCAGCGGCGGCATCACGCAAACCATCGCGACCAGCACCAACTCCACGACCCAGAACCTTTCCAACGGCGCGTACACGTGGAGCGTTCAAGCGAACGGCCCGGGCGGATGCCAGGCAACGAGCAGCACGGCCACCTTCACCGTTTGCAACCCGACGGGCACGCCCGTGCCGAGCGTCGTCGGCGTCTCAACGACTGGTCAGACCTACAACGTCGAATGGACCGCGACCGAGGGGACGACGCTGTATGAATTGCAGGAGTCGGGGGATGCAGCGTTCACGAATCCATTCACATTGGCAGTGCCCGGCACATTGCAGCCATTCACGAAGAACGTCTCCGTGCCCACCACGTTCTTCTACCGCGTTCGCGCGCTGGGCGGTTGCAACTCGACGGTTGGTCCGTACTCCGCCGTCGCGCCGATCGTCATCATCCCTGTGCCGCCGCTCGGGACGCTGAACATCAACATCCCCGTTCCGGCCGGCAGCAAGACGCCGGTCTCGTTCCCGATCCACGTCCCCGGTCTGCCCAACGTCACCACCTCCTTCTTCGCCACCGTCGACAAGCCGTGGCTGAGCGTCGCGCCGTCGAACGGAATCATGCCGCCGGAAGGACTCAACTTCACCGTCTCCGCCGATCCGAGCGCATTGACGGACGGCACCTGGACCGGCACCGTCATCGTCGTCTACGGGTCGAGCGGCGTGACCGGCAACAAGCAGGCACTCGACGTCGCGCCGAAGTCGTCGATCCCGGTCTCGATCAGCCTCACCTCGCCCGTCAGTCCCGGCACGCTCACCGGCGCCTCGGCCACAGCACTGGTGATTCCGTCCGTCGGCCACCTGCCCGGCTTCAGCTCGCAGTGGCAGAGCGACATCCGCATCGCGAACGTCCTTTCGCTGTCGAAGAAAGTTCAGCTCACCTTCAGCTCCGGCAGCCCGACCTCCCTTGCCGTCAAGCAGACCACGGTCAGCATCGATCCCGGCTCCACGATCGCGTTCGACGACATCGTCCGCAACTGGTTCGGCGTCGGCGCGATGAACGATTCATCGAATGGCGTGCTCACCGTCCAGCCGCTCGACGCCACGGGCAAGCCTGACCTCAGCGTCACCAAGGCCGCAGCGGTCTCCAGCCGCACGTTCAACGCCTCCGCCGCCGGCACCCTCGGCCAGTTCATCCCGGCCGTCCCGCTCGCGAGCTTCCTGAGCAAGGCGCCCGGCGCGGTGTCGATCCTCGCGCTCCAGCAGATCGCGCAGACCGACACGTTCCACACGAACCTCGGCCTGGTCGAAGCGACGGGCAAGTCCGCCTCGGTCCTCGTCAGCGTCTTCAACGGCGCCGGCAACAAAGTTCTCGATCTTCCCGTCACGCTCGCCGCCGGCGAACAACGCCAGCTCAACGGATTCCTCGCCACCAACGGCATCACGCTGACCAACGGCCACATCGAAGTCGCAGCCACCGGCGGCGACGGAAAAGTCACCGCGTACGCCTCGGTCATCGACAACCGCACCACCGATCCGCTCCTCGTCTCCGGCGTCCCGCTCAACGGACCCGGCGCCTCGCGCTTCGTCATCCCCGGCGTCGCCAGCCTCGACACCGGCGCAACGTGGCGCAGCGACGTCCGCGTCTTCAACAGCAGCCTCTCGCCGCAAACCGCAACGCTGACGCTCTACCCGACCGGCAACCCCTCGGCCAGCGTCGTCCAAAGCGTGACCATCCAACCCGGCGAAGTGAAAGCGCTCGACGACATCGTCCACTCAACGTTCAACCTCACCAACGCCGGCGGCGCCCTCCACGTGACGACGGCTGTGGCCACGCCGCTGGTCGTCACCGCCCGCACCTTCAACGACACCGCCGCCGGAACGCTCGGCCAGTTCCTGCAAGCCGTCACGCCCGCGGACGCCGTCGGCAGCGGCGAGCGCTCCCTCCAACTCCTGCAGATGGAAGACTCCCCCCGCTACCGCACCAACCTAGGCCTCGCCGAAGTAACCGGCAAAGCCGCCACCGCCGAGGTGACAGTCATCCTGCCGGACTCCAAGGTGGCCCCGAAGGTCCAGATCCCCCTGGCCGCCTTCGAATACCGCCAGTTCTCCATCATCAGCAGCCTCGGATTAGGCAACGTCTACAACGCAAGAATCAGCGTAAAGGTCATCGACGGACAAGGGAAAGTCACCGCCTACGGATCAGTGATCGACCAGAAAACGCAAGACCCGACATTCGTGCCGGCGCAGTAGTCGTCTGATCGCAGCGAAGCGTCTGGAAGTTTTCAGGCGCTTCGCTATTCACTCCGAGTCAACTCATTTCTCGCCACGCAGCCGCGCCACCAAGGCGCGGCTGACGCGCACGTCGTTCTGCCACACGACGTTGCTGCGATCGAGCGCGGCGAGACGTTCGTCAATGGCGAGGCTTTCTTCAGCTAGAGACAGAGCTTCAACCCGCTTGCCGAGAAGTTCATTGAGTTGGGCGACACTTGTGAGGCTTAAGGAGAGATCCCGCTGCCAGCCGGCGTTGGACGGATCGGTCCCGGTTAGGCGTCGGCACAGATCGAGCGACTCCCGGAAGGCCGCCAGAGCACCGTCCAGATCGCCTTTCTCGATCAGCACGTCGCCTACAGCGTTGAGGCTCGCGCTCAGGTCGCGTTGGGAAAGGGCGTTGGACGGATCGGTCTCGGCTAGGCGTCGGCCCAGATCGACGGACTCCCGAAGTGCCGACAGGGCACCTGCCAGATCGCCCTTCTCGAGCAGCACGCCGCCTACGTTGTTGAGGCTCGCGCTCAGGTCGTGCTGCCAGCCGGCATTAGACGGATCGGTCTCGGCAAGGCGTTGGATCAGATCCAGCGGCTCGCGGTACGCCGCGAGAGCACCATCCAGATTTCCCTGACGACGTAACACGTCGCCAACATTGTTCAGGCTCGCGCCGAAGTCGTGGTGCCAGCTGGCGTTTGAAGGATCGGCTGCGACGAGACCTCGGCGTAGATCAAGCCCCTCTTGAAAGGCCGCCAGAGCCCCAATCAGATCGCCTTGATCGCGCAGCACGCTTCCGACCCTGTTGAGGGTTATGCTCAGGGCGCGTTGCCAGTCGGCGCCGGTCGGATCGTCCCTAGTGAGGCGTCGGCGCAGATCGAGCGACTCGCGGTACGCCGCCAGAGCACCATCCAGATCTCCCTGATCGCGCAATACGTCTCCCAGGTTGTTGAAGCTAATGCTCAGGTCGTGTTGCCAGTCGGCGTCGGCCGGATCATCCTCTGCCAAGCCTCTGCGCAGATTGAGCGACTCGCGGTAGGCCGTCAGAGCACCAGCAAGATCGCCCTGATCGCGCTGCATGTCTCCCATGTTGTTGAGACTCACGCTCAGGTCAACCTGTAAAGGAAGCTGCTCGCGAGCGGAATCCAAAGACAATGGTCATCGTCGGTTCGGAGGAGGGCCGCGGCGTGCTCCAGAACTCCCGTCAGCGACCACATGCGTTGATGGATAGTCGTGTCCGAGATGAGTGCCTGGATATGTGCGTCGAGCCAGCGCCCTAACCGTTCGCGCAGCTCCGGATCGGAGCCGGTCTCCTTCCTGGCGAAGCGGTATCCGAGGACGTGCGTGAACTCCCACTGGTCACCTTCGAGACCCCTTCGCAGAAGGCCACGCTGGACCAGCGACTTGAGCGCGTTGCGGGTGATTGCGTTGGCATCAGGGAGGGGTTCAAGAGCTGACAGCATCGCGGCGAGCGGGAAGGGAGCGCGCGCCAGCAGGCCGGCAGCCGCCAGCGTTTGACGCGCGCTGTCATCCAGGCCGCGGACGCTACGGTTGAAAAGCCATTCCAGCGAGCGCTCGGCGTCCATCGGATCGGTGAGACCGCGAAGTGCGTCCGCCTCCCAGTCGTGAACCAGACGTTCGGGATCCTCATCGTCGCGGGCGAGCAGGTTGCCGGCCCAGGTGAGGGCAAGCGGGTGGCCTTCCAGAAGTGCCAGCACTTGGTCGCGCATCGCTCCCGTGACGAGGCCTTGCGTGAGCGAGTCGAGGAGCGCTGCTGCGTCATCGGGAGGTAGAGCCTCCTTCAACACCACGCTCTCGGTCGGAAGTGCCTGACTGCTGTTGCGGGTCAGGAGTAGATGCCGGTTCTGCGGCGACAAGACTGCGAACAGATCGGTGATGCTCTCCGCTTCCTCGCCGCCTTCGATGATGATCAGAATTCGCCGCTTGCGGCAGGCTTCCGTAGCGCGTTCCCGCGCCGAAGACTTCTCCATGAACGACGCTCCGGCCAGCGCGTTTGCCAGAGCGTTCCAGGCTGGATCGGACTGGCCCCGATAGGTGTAGAGGTCGAGAAACACCACGCCGTCCGGAAAGGGACTGGTGCCGATGTTCTCGCCGTTCTGCCCGACGACGTTCCGTACCGCCTCTGCGGCCAGCGCCGTCTTCCCGTGACCGGCAGGTCCCACGACCGCGCTGCTCTTGCCCGCACGAAGCCGCTCGGTGAGACGTTCCAATTCGGTCTGCCGCCCAAAGTGCTGCTCCGCGCGCGGAGGCAATTCACAGGGAATGCGAGGATCGTCGCGACCAGACTCGATCCGGACGATCATGGGCGCCTGCGGAGCGGGTGCGGCTGTGGTTGGGGGTGGCGGAACCGACAGCGCAGGTGGCGATGCGAGAACGTAATTACGCAGCAGGTCACGTGCGGCGTCGCAGACTTGCTCGTCGCGGTCGCGCGGCTTGGCGATAGAAAGATGGTCTTCATCGAGCGGCACAGCGTCAGGGCCAACGCCGGCCTGCGAGGACGTTGCGTTCACAATCGGCAGAACGCCCATGACCGGCCGCTTCTCGTAGTAAGTGATGGTTCGGATGCCGAGGCCGAGGCTGTGATTCCGGTACCAGTTATAGAGATCGAGGAGGTGCGCATCGTGAGCGCGGAGATCATCGATGCTTACCGTCGTGCCGAAGAGGGTGCGAAAGGCGTCCAACAGCGACGCCAGCTCTGCTCCATTGTGCGGTGTTGCGAGGAACAGAACCGCGCGAGTTTGCGCGGCTACCTGTTTCTTCCGCGGATCATCGTCGGCGTCGTCGGCCTTACGCAGAATCTGCTTGACGAGGAGACCGCCGAGGCTGTGGCAGATGAAGAAGAGCGGGCGCTCACCGAGGTGTTTTTGCACCATGCGGTCGAGTACCTGACCGGCTCGATCGGGGATTCCCATGCTGTATCCCGCGTCGCCATCGCCGATGAGTAGTCCGCGAACGCGAGCCCATTTCGAAGGGCTGGCCGCGTATCCGAGGGACCAAACCCCGACCTCGGGAAACTCCTCGGCCAGCCAGTGAGGCCACGAAGCGTTCTGGTCGTAGCGCCAGGTGGCCGCGTAATCGCCGCCGAGGCCGTGAACATAGATCACGTCGGCCTTGCGATTGGCGTCGTCACAGCCTGCGATCTTGTGCAGTCGGCTCAGGGCGCATCCTCTTAATTCGGAAGCGCTGATTATCGACTGAAGTACGGCCTATGTAACGACGTTTTTCTCCGACTCCGCATCGAAGAGATGCATCGCGTCGACATCGACGCTCATCGCGAGCGTCTCGCCCGCGCGTGGCGTGAGCGACGGTTCGAAAATCGCTACCAGTTTTGAATCGCCGCTGCTGGCGTAGACGATCGTTTCGTGTCCGATTGGTTCGACGACGTCGACGGTGGCGGTGATTGGGCCGTTCGTCGCGTGGTGGAGGTGTTCGGGGCGGATGCCGAGGAGGACGGACTGACCTTCGGAAACTCGGAACTTTAGCGGCAGCGGTAGCGAGAAGGATGACGTTCGCAAGGTGCCGTTGGAGACCGTCGCGGGAGTCAGGTTCATTGGCGGCGTTCCGATGAACTGGGCGACGAATGCGTTTGCGGGGGACTCGTAGACTTCGCGAGGTGTCCCGACCTGCTGGATTTTTCCTTCGCGCATGACGGTGATGCGGTGGCCCATCGTCATCGCTTCGACCTGGTCGTGCGTTACGTAGACCGAGGTGGTGCCGAGGGTGGATTGGAGTTTCGTGATTTCGGCGCGGGTCTGGACGCGGAGCTTCGCGTCGAGATTCGATAGCGGCTCGTCGAAGAGAAAGACGGCGGGCTGGCGGACGATAGCGCGGCCGACGGCGACGCGTTGGCGTTGTCCGCCGGAGAGATCCTTCGGCTTGCGTTCGAGCAGGTGGGACATGCCGAGGATCTCGGCGGCCGAGGCGACGCGCTTTGCGCGCTCGGGGGCGGAGACCTTGCGCATGCGCAGGCCGAACTCGAGGTTTTCACGCACGCTCATGTGCGGGTAGAGCGCGTAGCTTTGAAAGACCATGGCGATGTCGCGGTCTTTCGGCGCGAGGTCGTTGACCACGCGGCCCCCGATCGAGATCGTGCCGGCGCTGACCTCTTCGAGGCCGGCGATCATCCGCAGCGCGGTCGACTTGCCGCATCCCGAGGGACCGACCAGGACCATGAGTTCGTGGTCTTTGACGTCGAGGTTGAGGTGCTCGATCACGGAGATATCGCCGTACCGCTTCGCCACTTCGCTGAAGGTCACGCCGGACATGGATCTAGGGTAACGGAAAAGGGCTGTCGGCTGTCGGCTCTCGGCTGTCGGGAGGGCAGACCCCCCGACGCCCGACACCCGACAGCCGACAGCCGGTTTCTGGCAGGCCGCTCGCAATCAACGAGCTCATGCTGTCCCGTAACCGCAAGGCGCTTCTGATCGTGCCGATCCGCGACCGGCGTCAGAGCCGCCGCATCCTGACCGTGAAGAACTGCGCGATCTCGATGCTGTCGGTGGCGGTGATCTTCGCGGCGATCTCGATTTACAACGAGGCGCGCACGGCGCCGGCGGGGGAGTACGGACGGCTGTTCGGCAGCCAGGTGCCCGCGACGAACACGACGATTTCGCGCAACGCCGACGTCATCAAGGAAGGCCCGGTGGACGACCAGCGCGCCGCCGATCCGATGCTGGTCGCGCCGGCTGCACGCGAGCAACTGCTGCTCGCGAATACGAATGTGCCGGTTGCGCCGATCGCTGCGCCCGCGCCGGCTCCGGTCGCGTCACCATCCGCCATCGGCAATGTCAGCGGACACGGAACGACGATCGTCGGCGACGGAAACGGTGTGGCGGTCGTGCGACCGTCGACGACGTCCACCGCCACGCGGCCGGTGCTTTCGGGCGGGATTTTCAAGCAGCAGTAACTTCCGCTTTTGACGAAAATCGTTTCACCACAAAGACACAAAGATCACAAAGGCTCTTCTTCGTGTCCTTTGTGTCTTTGTGGTTCATAGCTTTCTCCATCCGGTGGCAGAATGCGCCGCGCATGTCGCAGGCGATCACGTTTGGTACCGATGGCTGGCGCGCCGTCATCGCGGACGGCTTCACGTTCGACAACGTACGCCGCGTGAGCGACGCGATCGCCGTCGCTGCGCGAACGTTGCAACCGCCGGACGGCATCGACCGCAACGCGCTCGTGGTCGGGTTTGATCGCCGGTTTCTCTCGCGCGAGTTCGCATCGCTCGTCGCAGAGACGCTGAAAGCAAACGGATTTCGCGTCGTTCTTTCCAACGCGCCGACGCCATCGCAAACGATCTCCTTCACGGCCTGGCGCCGCAAGCTCCTCGGCGGCGTCGTCGTCACGGCCAGCCACAATCCTGCGAAGTACAACGGACTCAAATTCAAAGCGTGGTATGGCGGATCGGGCCTCCCCGAAATGTACGCTGCCATCGCCGCCGCCATCGGGGAATCAGCGCCGCGCGGCGGCGGATCGATCGAAGAATCCGATCTGCTCGATGACTACGTCGCGGCATTACGCGCGCAAGTAAACGTCGCAAGCAACGTCCGCATCCTCCACGATCCGATCCACGGCGTTTCCTCCGGCCTCCCGTCGCGCATCCTCGGGCGCGACGTTGCCACGATCCGCGGCGAGATCAATCCCTCCTTCGGCGGTGTGAACCCAGAACCGATCGCGGAAAACCTCGGCGCGTCGATGGATGTGATGCGGGAGTCGGGAGTCGGAAGTCGGGAGTCGGAAGGAATGGTCGCCTCAACCCCCGACTCCCGACCCCCGGCTTCGTTCGACCTCGCCATCTGCAATGACGGCGACGCCGACCGCCTCGGCATCCTCGACGAGAAAGGCGCCTTTGTCTCGCCGCAGAAAATCATTGCGTTGCTCGCGCTTTACCTGGTGCGCGAAAAAAAGCTGAGCGGCGACATCGTGAAAACCTTCTCGACGTCGCGGCTCGTGGAGAAGGTGGCGCGCGCACTCGGAGCAGGTTTTACCGAAACCGCCATCGGCTTCAAGTACGTGGCCGATCTGATGCTCACCCGCAACATCCTCATCGGCGGCGAAGAAAGCGGCGGCATCGGTTTCGGCCACTTTCTCCCCGAACGCGACGGCATCCTCTCCGGCCTCCTCGTCGCCGAGTGCATCGGGCATTACGGCAAGCCGCTGTCGGCGATCGTCGAAGCGATGGAAGCTGAATTCGGCGCGCTGCACTACGACCGCCGCGATCTCAATCGTCCGATGGATGTGTGCGCGCGCTTGATCGACCGCGTGAAAGCGGGCGATCTCGATGCGGCGTTCGGTCCTGGCTTCGCCAATCGCGAGGAGAAAGACGGCGTGAAGATGAACTTCGACGATGAGTCGTGGATCCTCTTCCGGAGGTCGGGGACGGAGCCGATGATTCGCATTTACTGCGAGAGTCCGTCAGCTTCGAGAGTGGCTTCGATGCTCGATACAGCCGTTCGCGAACTGGATGGGAAATGAACCACTGAGGCACAGAGGACACAGAGAGAGCCTCTGTGATCTCTGTGTCTCTGTGGTGAAATCGATTTTATGAGTGCTTGGCGCCGCGCCACTTACGCGATCGGAATTGTCTGGATTGTCGCGATGGCGCGGCTGTTCATCGCCGACGTCTGGGACGAATCGAGCGCGCTGGCTGTCTTTGGCGATGCGCATCAGAGCGCGATGCAGCTCGTGTCGATGATTCTCAAAACGCCGCTGCCGTTCTGGCGTCCGATCCCGACGATCTTCGCCGCGTTGACCATTCACGCGCTGCCGCCGGACGTGGCCTGGCCGTTCCTGCGTATCGTCAACATGTTGATGATCCTCGGCGCCGTGGCGCTGATGATCCGGGCGCTGACGAATTGGGCGGGACGCGACGACCGCCGCGACTTCGTTTTCGTCTTCGCGACGCTCTTCTCCGCCGGCGCCATCATCGTGTCCGGATGGTTCGCGAACATCTTCGACGCCTCGGTGCTCCTCCTCGCCGCATGGGGATTGCTCCTCGTCACGCGCGGCTGGTTTCTGGAAGCAGGCTTCGTTTTCGGGTTCGCGTTCTTCTTCAAAGAAACCGCCGCCATGGTGTTGCCGCTGCTGCTGCTTCTGATCGCCATTGATCGCATCAAACTGCGGGACGCGATCAAGACTGCGATTCCGACGATCGCGATCGGCATCCTCTACTTCGGACTGCGCAGTCTCGTCGTGCCGTTCGGATCCGCCGCCGACACGCATCAATTTCAAATGTCGATGCTGCTGCCGACCGCGAAGGGACTCGCCGAAAGCTACTGGCGCGAAACGCTGTGGGGATCGCCTGGCGTCATCGGCTACGTCGTCTTCGCCTTCTCGATCGCCGCCATGCGCAGCTGGCGCGCGCGCGGCGCGTTCGTCGCGTACGCCGGAGCGGCGGTAGTGATGTATCTCTCGATGTTTGCCACGTATCAAGGGCATGACCTCATCCACTACCTGATGTTCGTTCCGCGGCTTTACTTCATCCCGGTCACGCTTACGCTGTTCGTCTTCGCGGCCGACCGGCGCTGGTGGGCCGTCGCGATTCTGGCCATCCCGCTGCTCGCTGGCGCGATCGGGACGTACACGCGTTACGAGAAGTTCCAGCGCAGCTACCGCAATCTCTATCGCTACGCGGCGACGGCGGCGAAGCCGGTGAAGATCGACTATGCGATGAAGCCGCTCCACGATCCGCGGCGCGGCATCGAGATCGGCGATTTCCCCGATGCGCCAGTGAGACTCGATCCGGTCAATGGGCTGCTTGTGAAGAGGTAGTCAGGATAAACTTCGCGGCGCCTATGGCTACACCTGAACAGACGGAAACGATTCGCACGCAGTTCACGCGCGAGAGCATCATCGACGACTACCGCGTCGCGTGGCGCTCGCGGCAGGCCAGCCTGATCGGCCGCAGGGAAGTGCTGACCGGCAAGGCCAAGTTCGGCATTTTCGGCGACGGCAAAGAGGTCGCGCAGCTGGCCATGGCCCGCGCCTTCCGGAAGGGCGATTGGCGCAGCGGCTACTACCGCGATCAGACTTTCATCTTCGCCGCCGGCATCGGCACACTCGACGAATTCTTCGCGCAGCTGTACGCCAACGCGGACATCGAGCAGGAGCCGTGGTCGGGCGGACGTTCGATGAACTGCCATTTCGCATCGCGGCTGCTCAATCCCGACGGCTCGTTCCGCAATCAGACCGACAGCTACAACACCTCGGCCGACGTTTCGCCGACCGGCTCGCAGATGCCGCGGCTGGTCGGACTCGCGTACGCGTCGAAGGTCTATCGCGAGCTCGAAGAGTTGAAAGCGGCTACGCAGTTCTCGCGCAACGGCGACGAGATCGCGTGGGGCACCATCGGCAACGCCAGTTGTGCCGAGGGGATGTTCTGGGAGTCGATTAATGCGGGGGGAGTGCTGCAGGTTCCGATGCTCGTCTCCATCTGGGACGACAACTACGGCATCTCCGTTCCGAACGAATTCCAGATGACGAAGGGGCACATCTCGGAGTTGCTGAAAGGCTTTCAGCGCGATCCGAAACAGCGGAGCGGCTACGACATCTATGTCGTGCATGGGTGGGATTACCCGGCGCTTTGCGAGACGTACATTGCCGCCGCGTCGATCGTGCGGATGGAGCATGTGCCGGCCATCATTCACGTCGACGAGATGACGCAGCCGCAGGGGCATTCGACCTCCGGTTCGCACGAGCGCTACAAATCGAAAGAGCGGCTCGATTGGGAGACGGAGTTCGATTGCATCAGGAAAATGCGCGAGTGGATGATCGGTCACGGGATCGCCACGGCCGATGAACTGGACGGGCTGGAAAAAGATGACCTGCGCCTCGTCCGCGAAGCGCAACGGCGGGCGTGGGAAACGTATCGCGGTCCGATCGACAACGAGGTCAAGACGGTCCTCGGATACATCGACGAGCTGGCAGCGATTGGTTCGAATCGCAACGAGCTCGATGCAATCAAATCCGAGTTGCAGAAGACACAGTCGCCGTATCGCCGCGATGCGATGAAGGCGCTCACCAGCGCGCTGATCGCGGCGCGCGAATCGATCGCCGGCCACGAAGACATCATGAATCGCATCGCCGACTGGCGGCGCGAGCGCGAGTTCGCCATCGCCGCGCTGTATGACGATGAGCTGTACAGCAGCGGCATCGAGTCGGCGCTCAACGTCGATGAAGTCAAGCCGCAGTACGCAGAGGACGCACCGGAGAAGAACGGTTCCGAGATCATCAACGCCTGCTTCGACGCCGCCCTCCAGCGCTACCCGAATCTGATCGCGCTCGGCGAAGACGTCGGCAAGCTCGGCGACGTCAACCAGGGCTGCATCGGTCTGCAGGAAAAGTACGGCCTGTATCGCGTCTCCGACACGGGCATCCGCGAATGCACCATCGTCGGCCAGGCCATCGGCATGGCGCTGCGCGGGTTGCGGCCGATCGCGGAGATTCAGTACCTCGACTACATCCTCTACGCGATTCAGATCCTCTCCGACGATCTGGCCACGACTCGCTGGCGGACGCGCGGCGGGCAGAAGTGCCCGGTCATCATCCGCACGCGCGGCCATCGGCTCGAAGGCGTGTGGCACTCCGGCTCGCCGATGTCCGCGATCATCAACCTCGTGCGCGGCATGCGCGTTTGCGTCCCGCGCAACATGACGCAGGCCGCCGGTTTCTACAACACGATGCTCCGCTCCGACGATCCGGCCATCGTCGTCGAAGTGCTGAACGGCTATCGCATCAAAGAAAAGCTTCCCACGAACATCGCCGACTTCACGCTCCCCCTCGGCGTCCCCGAGATCATGCGCGCCGGCACGGACGTCACGCTGGTCAGCTATGGCGCCACGCTGCGCATCGTCATGGAAGCGGCGGAACTGCTCGCAGAGGTTGGGATCGATGCCGAGGTGATCGACGTGCAGACGCTGCTGCCGTTTGATGTGCGAGGGGTGATCGTCGAATCGCTCAAGAAAACGAATCGCGTCGCATTCATCGACGAAGACGTTCCCGGCGGCGCCACGGCGTACATGATGCAGAACGTACTGGAGCGCGACCGCGGCTACGACTTCCTCGACTCCGAGCCGCGTACGCTTTCCGGCAAGGAGCATCGCCCCGCGTACGGCTCCGACGGCGACTACTGGTCGAAGCCGAATCGCGAAACGATCTTCGAGTGCGTCTACGAACTGATGCACGAGGCGATGCCGCGCAAGTTCCCGCGGTTTTTGTGAGCCTGCCGCGCGCTGTTTAAGGCAAGAGGTTTGCTCTTCAATCAATCGATGAAGCCCGCATCGATCGCTATTCTTCTAGTCCTTGCCGCGCTGCCTCTGCTCGCCGCGCCAGGTGCATTCACACTCAGCGGCAGTGGCCAATGCAATGGTTCGACGCCTCACATCGCGTTGACGTGGAGTACCTCAGCCGGCGCGACCTCGTACGACGTCTGGCGCAACAGCGTCAATATCGTCACGGTCACAAGCGGAACGGCGTTCGATGACACGAGCGTGGTCCCAAACGGGAACTACTCATATTTTCTTCGAGCGACCGACGGATCGTCGACGGTGGACTCCAACACCGTCGTCATCCAGGCGCCGAATTGTTCGCCCGCTCCCGGCGCCTTCACGCTGACAGGCAACGCTTTCTGCTACAACGCGCCCCCCGACCAGCCGCCGGCCGGCAGACGGGGCGCGATTCATCTGTCGTGGCCAGCGTCTTCCAATGCGACGAGCTACGACGTCTACCGGGATGGCGGCGTATTCGCTCAAATTCCGACCGGCGGTAGCTACGGTGTGGACGATATCTCGCCTGGATTAGGTGGTCATCACTCGTACTACGTCATCGCAAAAAACGCTGCCGGCACGACGCAGTCGAATACGGTCGACGTTACCATTCCGAGCGACGTTTGCCAGGCGCCACCCGGCTCGTTCACGCTCGATGGCAGCGCGTCCTGCGATACGACCGGTCCGCGCGTGAACGTGAATCTTTCCTGGACCGCGGCCGGCAACGCAACGGGTTACCAGATCTTGCGCAACAACTCGCCGCTGACCTCGACTGCGGGCACGTCGTACACCGACACGACGGCCAATCCCGGGCAAACCTACAACTACAAGGTCACGGCCACGAACAGCGGCGGCTCGACCGACTCGAACACGAAGAGCATCAACGTTGCCATTGACATCTGTCCGCCGCCGGCGCCGGTCATTTCCGCGAACGCGACGTGCGTTGCCGGTCCGCCGTCGGCTCCCGCCGTCCATGTGGCCTGGAGTTCCGTCCCCTTCGCGACGTCGTACGTTGTCAGGAAAGGCGGGACACCGATCGCAACGCTGCCACAGGATGCAACGTCGTTCGATGACGTGAATGTCGCCATCAACCAGACCTACAGCTACACGGTTACGGCATCCAACGTTCAGGGCAGCGCCACCTCGGCGTCCGCGCAGGCCACGGTCGCGAACCTTCCCTGCATTCCCAACCCCCCGGGCTCGTTCGCCGTCTCGGCGAATGCTGGTTGCAACGGCAGCGAGCCCGTCGCGAACGTGAGCTGGACGGCGTCGTCTGGTGCGAACTCCTACGTCGTCAACCGCAACGGCACCGCAGTGAGCCCGAGCCTCTCTGCGTCGACGGCCATTTTCCACGACACGACGGTCGCGTCGGGCCAGTCATACACGTACACGGTCACGGCAACGAACGGCGGCGGGAACACCACGTCTTCGCCGGCGGATGTCACGGTTCCCGTCTGCGACACTCTTCCATCACCGTTCACCGCCACGATTGCTCCTTTCTGCGCCGCCAGCTCTCCAGCCGTGCACGTATCCTGGACCGCCAGCACGGGCGCGACGTCGTACTCCGTCAGCCGCAATGGCATTCCCGTCAGCGGGACGCTTTCGGCAGGGACGCTCGCGTACGACGACACGACCGTCACCGCCGGACAGACCTACACGTATTCGGTGGCCGCATCGAATTCGGTTGGCAACACGACCGTGCCTGCAGGATCGATCACTCCATCGACGAATGTCTGTCCGCCGCCCGCATTCACACTCACCGCGTCGGCCACCTGCAACCCGATCGTCTCGCCGCCGCAGTCGATGGTCGCACTGAACTGGACCGCCGCCGCGACGGCGACGACCTACCAGATCCTGCGCGACGGCGCGCAAATCGTGTCCGTCAGCGGCAACACGACCACGTTCAACGACAGCCCCGGAGCCGGCACGTTCAGCTATCTCGTCCGCGCGGTTGGTCCCGGCGGCAGCACCGACTCGAATACGGCCTCGGTGACGGTGCAGCCGAATCTGTGCAGCACGCCGCGGCCGGACCTCGCCGCGGCCGACATCAGCATGCCGCCGGCGGCGGCGCAGCCCGGCGATACGTTCGCCGTCACCATCATCGTGTCGGATGCCGCTGGCTCGGCAGCCGCGCCGGCGACCACGTCGCGCATCCGCATCGGCACCGGCACAACGATTTCGCCGTCGGATCCGATCGTCGCGACCATCGCCACGCCTCCGCTGGCTCCCGGTGCGAGCACGACGCAAACGGCCACAATCACGTTGCCGAATCTCCCCGCCGGGACGTACTACCTTTTCCTGTCGGTCGACGACGATCAGGTCGCGGGCGACATCAATCCGTCCAACAACGTGAAACGCAGCGCTGCCATCACCGCCCAAGGCCCGCCCTGCACTCTCGCCTGCGCCGCCACCGTTCCGTCGACCGCTCAGGCCGCGACGCCGGTCGTCTTCGCGCTCCAGCGGCCGCCCTGTGCAAATGACCGTGCCGTGTGGACGTTCGGCGACAGCGCATCCGCTACGAGCTACTCACCCACGCACAGCTACGCAACGGCCGGCACCTACCACTGGACGCTGACGCTGACCGCAACGACCGGCGAGAGCTGCTCGAGCAGCGGAAACATCACCATCACCGCACCGACGGTGCCTCCGAAACGGCGCGCCGTGCACCACTAAAACTGCCGAATCACGCGGCCTCGCGGAGCCGAGGTCGCGTGCTAATCTTCGCCGCATGTGGCAATACACGCCTCGCGTTGCTGTCGTTCGCGGACTTCGCACGCCGTTCGCAAAGTCCGGCACGCATTACGCGCATCTTTCCGCGCTCGACCTCGGCAAGCTCGTCGTCGCGGAGCTCGTGCAGCGCTCGGGCATCGATCCGAACATGATTCAGGAAGTGGTGTTCGGCAACGTGATCCCTTCGGTCAAAGCGCCGAACATCGCGCGTGAGATCGTCCTCGGCACCGGCCTTCCGCGCAAGATCCCGGCCTTCACCGTCGGCGAAGCGTGCGCGTCGTCAAATCAGGCTATCACCTCGGCTGCGGACATGATCTTTCGCGGCTACGCGGACGTGCTCGTCGCCGGTGGCAGCGAGTCGCTGTCCGATATCCCCATCCTCTTCTCGAAGAACTTCGCCGAGGCGCTGGTGGGGGCGAGCAAGCAAAAGAGTGTGGGCGGGAAGCTCGGATCGTTCAGCAAAATCCGTCCGAAAGATCTCGCGCCGGATGCTCCGGCCATCGCCGAATCGACTACCGGACTGACGATGGGCGAGTCGGCCGAGAAGATGGCCAAGGAGAACGGCATTACGCGCGAGGCGCAGGACGCGTTCGCGCTGCAGAGCCATCACCGCGCCGCCGAGGCCACCGCGAGCGGCCGGTTTAAAGAGGAAGTGATGACGGTGGTCGTGCCGCCCGGCTACGACAACGTCGTCGAAACGGACAACCTCATTCGCGGCGATTCGACGCTCGAAGCGATGGCCAAACTGCGGCCGGTCTTCGATCGGAAGTTCGGGACGATCACTGCGGCCAACTCATCGCCTCTCACCGACGGCGCAGCCGCCGTTCTGCTGATGTCGGAAGACAAGGCGAAGGAGCTCGGGATCAAGCCGATCGGCTTCATCAAGAGCTACGCGTACGCGGCCATCGATCCCTTCGACCAACTGCTGCAAGGCCCCGTCTTCGCGTTGCCGGTCGCGCTCGAACGCGCCAAGATTTCGCTGAAAGACATCGGCGTGATCGAAATGCACGAAGCGTTCGCCGCGCAGGTGTTGTCGAACATCCAGTGGATCGGTTCAAAGAAAATCGCCAAGGAAAAACTCGGACGCAGCGAGCCGGTCGGAGAGATCGATCCGACCGCCATCAACCGCACCGGCGGCTCGATCGCGCTCGGCCACCCTTTCGGCGCGACCGGCGCGCGCATTGTCACGACCGTCTGCAACGAGCTCCAGCGCACGGGACAACAATACGGATTGGTGACTGTCTGCGCAGCAGGCGGGATTGGGGTGGCGATGGTGCTGGAAAGGGAGTAACGCAGTTCCCCGAGGCGCCGGTGCCCATCACGAAGGACGCGATTTTGAGCCGTTGTCGCTGGTGGGGCAACCGCTGGCTTCTGCTCGTCGGAACTTTCATGGCGCTGCTCGCTCTGGTATTGGCTGCTATCGATCAGATCGCTGCAATGATCGACGTTGGAGCGATCGCCCTGTTCTTCTTCGGTTTGAGCGGGATCGTGGCGGTATATCAGCTGCTGCCGCCGGGAGATCGCGCAACTGTCTTCACAAAACGGTTTATTCGCCGGGCGGCCGTTTACTCGCTCGTATGGGCTTCGATCGTGGCCTCTGCGTTCTGGTTTGCCGGTTGGCATGTCTTCGAGCGGGTGCCGCCGTGGCTACTTTGGGTTTACCCGAAGGTCGACTTTCTACCATCCGCTTTTTCGCTCGTCCTTCCGGTCGGCTGGCGATCGGGCTTCCATCACTACTTTCGGAGTGCGACGTACTGTTTTCCTGGTCCGTTTTGGTGGGAGTCGATGCGGTATCTCCGAACGGCAATCATCGCCTACGCTGGGCTCTTCTTTGCCAGCAGCTGCGCCGCGCGCCTCTTGGTTTTCGTTGTTCGGAGGCGCCGACACGAGCGTCTTCAACGGACGTAAGGTTCTTCGCTAAACTTGACTCATGGCCAAATCCAAAGGTGGCAAGATCGAATCGAAGCTGCGTCAGTACGCGCTGACGTTCCCCGAGGCGTACGAAGAGTTTCCGTGGGGACATAGTGCGATGAAGGTGAAGAAGAAGGCATTCCTCTTCATGGGTACGGACGAGAACGGACGCTTTTCGATCTCCGTCAAGCTGCCGCAGTCGCGCGACATGGCTGCCGATCTGCCGTTCACCGAGCCGACCGGTTACGGGCTTGGAAAAAGTGGTTGGGTGACGGCGTATCTGACTGATGAGAAGGCGCTCGATTTGATCAAGAGTTGGATCAACGAGAGCTATCGGGCGATTGCGCCGAAGACGCTGGTGAAGAAGCTGCCCTAACTCGTTATGAGTCATCCTGCGGGACGCGAAGCGGCCCGTCAGGATCTCCGGTGGCAGTGCGAGGACTGCATTCTTCAGTACTTTGCGCGGTATCACCGGAGACCCTGCGTCTACGCGCAGGGTAAACTTCAGAGACAAACATGTCCGAAGTCATCCGAGCCGTCTGCCCCCACGATTGTCCCGATACCTGCCTGATGCTCGTCACGGTCGAGGATGGCCGCGCCGTCCGCATCGCGGGCGATCCGGAGCATCCGATGACGCAGGGATTTCTCTGTACGAAAGTCTCGAAGTATCTGGAGCGGGCGTATCACCCCGACCGGCTGGCGTATCCGCAGATTCGCATTGGTAAAAAAGGGGAGGGGCGGTTTCGTCGCGCCACGTGGGATGAAGCGACGTCGCTGATTGCGGAGCGGCTGAACGCGATCATCCGCTCGGCTGATGGACCGCAGGCGATCCTGCCGTACTCGTACGCGGGAACGATGGGGATGGTACAGGGCGAGGGGATGGCGTCGCGATTTTTCCGGCGCATCGGGGCGTCGTTTCTGGATCGGACCATCTGCTCGAGTGCAGGCTCCGAGGCGTTTGGGCTGACGTATGGGGTGCGGATGGGGACCGATCCGGAGGCGGTGCCGGACGCGAAGCTGATCCTGTTGTGGGGAACGAACACGCTGACGTCGAATCCGCATCTGTGGCCGTTCATCCGTCGCGCGAAAGCGAATGGAGCGCGCGTGATCTGCATCGATCCGATCCGCACGCGGACGGCGGCGGCGTCGGACGAGCACATCCCAATCCGGCCCGGCACTGACGCCGCGCTGGCCCTCGGCATGATGCATGTGCTGTTCAGGGATAGCCTCGAAGATCGTCAATATCTTGACGGGATGACCCTCGGCTGGCAGAGGCTGCGCGACCGGGTGCTCGCCGATTACGCGCCGGAACGCGTCGCAAACATCTGCCGGCTTCCGGTCGAGACGATCGAACGCATCGCCAAGATCTACGGCAGCACGCGTCCAACGTTCATCCGCCTCAACTACGGCCTGCAGCGGCACGCCGGCGGCGGATCCGCGGTCCGCGCGATCGCGCTGCTGCCGGCGATTACCGGTGCATGGAACGACGCCGGCGGCGGCTGCCAGCTCTCGGCGTCCGGAACCTTCGCGATGAATACCGCCGCGATGGAGCGGACGGACCTCGGCAACCGCTCCGCGCGCACGATCAACATGACGCGCCTCGGCGAAGCGCTGACGAAGACCGACGATCCGCCGGTGAAGGCGCTCGTCGTCTACAACTCCAATCCCGGCTCGATCGCGCCCGATCGCGAAACTGTTCTGCGTGGACTTCGGCGCGACGATCTCTTCACGGTTGTCCTCGAACATTTTCAGACTGACACCGCCGACTACGCGGACGTCCTGCTGCCGGCCACGACGCAGCTCGAGCACGAGGATCTGCACAAGGCGTACGGCCATCTGTACGTGACCTACAACCGGCCTTCGATTCCGCCGCTTGGCGAGGCGCTGCCGAACAGCGAGATCTTCCGGCGCATCGCCGCGGCGATGAATCTCGATCATCCCGAGCTGCGCGAAACGGACGAAGAACTGATGCGCGCCGCGCTTACCGGCACCGGCGACGTGATGAACGGCGTGACACTCGAGGCGCTGCGCGAGCACGGCTCCGTGCGATTGAATGTACCGTCGCCGCATCTGCCGTTTCGTCAGGGAACGAACGTTCCGACGCCGAGCGGGCGGATCGAAATCGAGTCGCAGCAGATCGCGACACTCGGACTCGATCCTCTACCAACGTACCTTGCGCCGTGCGAGTCGGAAGAGCGCGCGCCCGAGCTGGCGCGGCGTTTTCCGCTGGCGCTGCTCTCGCCGCCGGCGCATCAGTTTCTGAACTCGTCGTTCGCTAACGTCGCCTCGCTTCGCCGAGCCGCCGGCAAGCCGACGCTGGAGATTCATGCCGACGACGCGAAGGCGCGGTCGATCGCCGACGGCGCGCGCGTGAAAATCTTTAACGACCGCGGCACCTTCACCGCCGACGCGGTCGTCACCGATCGCGTCCGCCCCGGTGTCGTTTCCGCGCAGTCGGTGTGGTGGGGGAAGTTGACCTCTGACGGCGCGAACGCGAATCAGACCACCTCGCAGGCGCTCACCGACATCGGCCGCGGGGCTACGTTTTACGACAATCTGGTCGAGGTCGCGCCCGCGTAAGCGACTGCCCTGCGCGCGGGACGCCGTGTCCTCCGCGGAGGAGAGCCGGTGCATTCAGCGGGTCATCGGCAGCGGCTAAACTACTGGAAACACGCGCGGAATACTCTTCCGTAGCGTGGCATGCGGCCCGCACTTCGGCGGGCAGTTCTTCGAGAGGAAAACAATGCGCAAGTCCACACTCCTTCTTCTTTCCGCGCTGGCCATCGTCGCGCTTCCTTCGTACGGGCGCGACCGCAGCCACTCCTACATCACCTACGACGACGGCGGGACAACCATCCGCCAGTCGGAGGATGGCCGCGACGTCGATGCGCGCGTCAACATGCCGGTGTTTCCGGGCGATGAAGTCACCACCGGCAAGCGTGGCCGCGTCGAGATCCGGATGGCGGACGGCAACATCATCGCCCTCGACCGCTCCACGTCGGTCCAGTTCAAATCGATCCTCGATTCGTACGACGGCGACTCCGAACAGACTGTCGTGGAGCTGAAGTACGGCCACGTGGCCATCCAGCGCGACGATGAGACGCGGCAGCTCCTTCGTCTCGACACCGGCAACGCAAGCTACGCCGCGACGGAAGTGGCCACGTACGCCGTGGAAACCGACGCCAGGAACAACGATCGCGTGGCGGTCTTCGACGGCACGATGGAAGTGCGCACTCCGGCGCGCACCACGCGCGTCCGTGAAGGCGAAGAGGCGCGCATCGACGACGGCGGCATCTACGATCTCGTCAGCGCCCGCAACACCGCCGATGAATTCGAGCGCTGGTTCATCCAGCGCGCATCGCGCTACAACACCGCCAGCGGACGCTATCTCGATCGCTCGCTGGCGTACTCCGAGGCCGAACTCGGTACAGAAGGGTCGTGGTTGTATGCAGCGAATTACGGTGGCTGGTGCTGGCGTCCGCACGTCGCCGCCGGCTGGCGTCCGTACTACAACGGCTACTGGCGGCACAGCCCCGGCGGCGTGCTGGTATGGGTTTCGTACGATCCGTGGGGCTGGGTGCCATATCACTACGGCCGCTGGGCGTATGAAGCCGCGTACGGGTGGGTGTGGCTGCCCGGCGCCGCGTATGCGCCCGCGTGGGTTTACTGGATGTTCGGTCCGAGCTACGTCGGCTGGGCGCCGATGGGTTGGTACGACTGCTATCGCCCGTACTACGACTGGGCGTACCGGCCGTACGCACGCGCCGGATTCGAATTCGGTGGCGGCTGGAACGGCCGCGTTCGTCCCGGCGAAGTCGATCTCCGTCCCTGGACCTTCGTCGTTCCGAATCAGCTCATGAACCGTCACGTCGATCAGGCTTCTCTGACGGCGGACATCATCCGCGAGCGGCTGCGCCGCGATGGCAATACAGGCCTCGTCAGCAGCTCGCCCGCCCGTTTCACCCGAAATGAAATCAAAGATCCGAGCGCGGCGGTGGGCAACATCTTCCGCCGCGGTATCGGTAGTGGTACCGGCAGAGAGGGTTCCGGGTCCGCGGTGGATATGACTCCATTTTTCCGCCGCGACCCGGAGCTTTCCAATGCGATCCGCGAGCGCGTCGTGCGCGCGCGGCCGGCCGAGGGAGTGGGCGCCGGTGTGACCATTCCCATCCGTACGGGTGCGCCGTCCGGTGTGCCTTCTCCGGGCACGAGCGGCACGCTGGAAGGCCGAGTGAACCGCGGCGCCGACGGCACCATCCCACATAGCGGCGAGTCTCCGTTCATCGGTCGCGATGGCCGTACGACACATGCTGACGATCCCGCCACCGCTGTGCGCCGCGGTGACCCTCCGGCTGCAACAACGACTCCGAATGGCACGACCAACGAGTGGCGGCGCGGTCGGGCGACTGACCCCGGTCTTCGCCGCGGCGATGCGTCGCAAACGCCATCCGCCGACACGCCGCGGACGGCGCCCGACCGCGGCAGCATCGACCGCAATCGCGGCAACAACAACGACAGCGGACTTCGCCGCGGCGACGCGCCGTCGACCGAAGTAACCCCGAAGCCGGCACCGGCGTTGGCCGGGGACAGCTGGCGTGGACGCGCCGTCGGCGGCCACGGCGACACGAGCGCTTCGCCGGCGCCGTCAGGCAATTCGGGGAGCCGCGACGTGCCGCGCCGCATCATCGACGGTATCGGTGGCGCGCGCATCTTCCGCGGCGAGACGCCTTCGGGCGACTCCGGCACGCGGACTCGCGACTCCGGATCGCGCGACTCGGGATCACGCGACTCGGGATCGCGTGACTCCGGCCGCAGCACCGAGCGTTCTTCGCCACCGCCGTCGCACTCCGAACCGTCGCACGTAGACCGCTCCTCGCCTCCGCCGGCCTCGCACGACAGCGGCTCGCATGAGTCGCATCACGACGGCGGCGGCAAGTCGAAAAAGGATTAGCTGGTTAGGCGTTGGCTGCCGGAATTCATTTCCGGCAGCCAACACGCGGATACAATCCGGCCCGAATGACGGTGCCGCTCTTCTTCGCCCTCTACTGCCTCGAAGCGGGACTCTTTTTCATCGTCGTGCCGTGGACGCGGGTCTGGACCATGAATCCGATGCTCCAGGCTTCGCCGGATCTCCTGCTCTTTGCCGGTAATCCATTCGTGCGCGGCTTCGTCTCCGGCTTCGGCGTCGTTCACCTTCTCATCGGGATCAAAGACATCCTGCGCTTCGCCTCGGAGCGGCGCGAGAGGCAGGCCGAGTAGGTGGCGCCGCGCCGCAAGATTCTGTCGTACTTCATCCCGCTGATCCTCAGCGCGATGTTCTTCGGCGCATTTTTCGCGTTCGACTATTTTCGCAAGAAGCCGTTGATCCTCGGGATGACCGGCGAGGTTCGCGACACCGTCTCGAAGTCGCTGCACTTTCTCGGATGGATCGCGCTGATCATTTTCGTCGTCCGCGTCGTCGATGCCTTCATCTTCGATGTCGTGATCTCGCGGCGCCGCAACGTCGTCGCGCCGCAACTGCTGCGGCAGATCGTGGCCATCGTTCTCTACGGCGTCCTCTTTGCGTTCGCGTTGAACGCCGTTCTGAGCGTCAACGTTACGCCGGCGCTCACTGGCGGTGCCGTCGTCGCCGCCGTGGTCGGCCTGGCGCTTCAGGAAACGCTCGGCAATCTCTTCAGCGGCATCGCCGTGCACATGGAAGGCGCGTTCGGCGTCGGCGACGTCCTCCATTCCGGCGACTACGTCGGTGTGGTCGAAAGCGTGAGCTGGCGCGCCACGCGGATGCGCGGGTTCAACAATCAGACGCTCGTTCTCCCCAACTCCGTCATCGCCCGCGAGCGGCTCGAAGTGTTTCCGCACGGCAATCTCAACGCGCGTGTCCTGCAACTCGGCATCGACTACAACGTGGCGCCGGCCACGGTAATCGAGATCGTCAGCCAGGCCGCTGCGCACGTGGATGGCGTCGCGCGCGAGTTGCCATGTTTCGCGCGCGTGGGCGCGTTCGCCGATTCGTCCGTCATCTACGAAATCAAGTACCACACGCGCGACTACGCGAAGCGCGACCGCATCGACGCCGACATCCGCAAGGCAGTCTGGTACGCGCTTCACCGCAACAAGATCAGTTTCGCCACGCCGGTGCGCGCGTTTCAGACCTACACGCCGCCGGAGTCGCGCCATGAAGTTGCGCCGGACGAAGTGCTATCCCGGCTTCGCGAAGTAGACATCCTCTCGCCGCTCTCCGAGGAGTCAAGGCAGACGATCGCGGCAGGGACGCGTGTGCATTTCTACTCGAAAGGCGAAACGATCCTCCGCCACGCGGCCGCCGGCGACTCGATGTTCGTCGTCCACTCCGGCACGGCCTCGGTGCGCCTTCCCGACGATTCGGATCAAGGCTGGCACGAGGTCGCCCAACTCGGCTCCGGCACCGTCTTCGGCGAGATGGCCCTCCTCACCGGCGAGACACGAACCGCGGACGTCGTCGCCCTCACCGACGTCACTGCCCTCGAAATCGGCAAGGACGCTCTCCAGCCGATCCTTTCCGACCACCCCAACCTCGTCGAAGCGATGACCGCCAAAGTCATTCAGCGCAAAGGCCACCTCGACGCCATCCGCAGCGGCGAACCCGAGGAAGAGGAACAGACGATCGTGTCACGGGTGCGGGCCTGGTTCGGGTTGTGATGGATTCAAGAATGTCAGGATCGGCCGATGATGTTTGGCAGACTGTGAAGCCGTTCCTATTTGAACATCAGATCAACAAGGCGTCGTATGCCTTTCAGGATCTCTGGGAGTCATTCCATGGATCTGCGTGACCCCGTACGAGCGATCCTCTCCGGCGATCTATTGACTGCTCGTCAATGGGTCGCCGATGCGCAACGTGCGGACGTGCGTTGGGAAACGTTGGGCAGACCGTCGGGACTTGATGAGCGCGAGATGATGGTCGCGGCGGGCTTGGCGGAACTGCTCGCAACGAGAGCCGGCGCGACGCCACCCCAGTGGACGGCGTCGATTGGATCGAGCGATGAGCTTGTTTTTCTCGATCCGGGATTGCAGGACATGCCGCGCACACTGGCGCATGCAAAGGCCGAAGGACCGGAGCCGTTCCGGCGCCGCAACCTGATCGCTTCACGCGATTTCCTCAGCATCCGATAGTCACCATGAAGCGACTGCTCATCGTTGAAGACAAAGAGTCGCTTGCGCACATGTTGCGCGAGACGGTGGAAGCGGAGGGACTCGAGGCGGACGTCGCGCGCGATGGGCGGGAGGCGATGACGCGGATCGCGTCGGGCCAGCGTTACTTCGCGGTCCTCACCGACTTGCGCATGCCCGGAGCGGACGGCATCGCGGTGCTGCGGCAGGTGAAAGAGAGCGATCCCGATTGTCCGGTCATCGTCATGACGGCGTTCGGCACGATCGAGAACGCGGTCGAAGCGATGAAGCTCGGCGCGTACGATTTCGTGCAGAAGCCGGTCGACGTCGATCATCTGCTACTGCTGCTTCGACGTTGCCGCGAGTATCGCGAGCTGCGCTACGAGAACATCCTGCTCAAGGAGGAGTTCCGGCAGCGCTACCGGCTTCCTGCGATCGTGGGCGAGTCTCAAAGGATCGTCGAAGTCTCGAATGCGATCCAGCGCGTCGCGCCGACCGACTCGACGGTGTTGTTGCAGGGCGAGTCGGGCACCGGCAAGGAGTTGTTCGCGCGCGCCATTCATCAGCTCTCGCCGCGGCGCGACCGGCCGTTCGTCGCCATCAACTGCGCGGCCATTCCGGAGACGCTGATCGAGAACGAGTTGTTCGGACACGAAAAGGGATCTTTCACCGGCGCGACCGGACGGCAGCTCGGCAAGTTCGAGCTGGCGGACAGCGGCACGATCTTCCTCGACGAGATCGGCGACCTCGGCCTCAGCGTGCAGGCGAAAATTCTCCGCGTGATTCAGGAGCGGCGTTTCGACCGGATCGGCGGCACGTCCACGCTCGACGTCGACGTGCGAATCATCTGCGCCACGAATCGCACGCTTGCGGACGACGTCAAAGAAGGACGCTTCCGCGAGGATCTCTTCTTCCGCATCAACGTCTTTCCCGTCACCGTCCCGCCGCTCCGCGCGCGCCGCGAGGACATCGATGCGCTCAGCGACTTTTTCCTCCAGAAGTTCGCGCGCGAGCTGAAGAAGCCGTCGCTGCGGATTTCAGCCGATGCGCGCGAGGCGTTGCGGGCGTACGACTGGCCGGGCAACATCCGCGAGCTGGAGAACTGCATCGAGCGCGCGGCCATCCTTTGCGACAACGCCACGATCGAGCGAGCCGACCTCCACCTCGGAGACGCGCGCACGGACACTCTGCGCGATGCGCTCGACCTTTCCGGCACGCTGTCTGATGCTGCGGAGCGCGCCACTCGCGTCGTCGAGCGGTTGAAGATCACCGACGCGTTGCAAAGCGGTACGCGCGCCGACGCCGCGGAGTCCCTCGGCATCTCTCCACGCACGCTCGCCGCGAAAATGAAAGAGCACGAGATCGATGACTGACGGCAACATCCCCACCGCGCGCGACGTCATCGATCACCTCAACGAACGGTTCGCGGCGCGCGGACTGCCGTATCGCATCGCCACCATCGACGTTCTGCCCTACGTCTCGCCGATGTGGCTCGCCAACTGGTCGGTGCCGCAGCTCGACGATGCGCCGGAGCGCGACATCATCGACGAAGAGATCGCCGAGGCCAGGTGGAAATGGCCGCAGGTGCTGGATGAAGAGTGGGAAAAGAATCCGCCGAAGGCGATGTGACCGGACGGAACGCTGGCGTCCCCGCCGGCTGGCCCGGCGGCGTCTCGCCGCCGAACCGCCAAACCCTCAACATTCGCTGGTAACACGACACCTCGGCGCAAGCCTCCCATTCGGCGGCGAGGACGCGCGCCGGGCCAGCCGGCGAGGACGCCAGCGCTCCGATCGCGAGCATCACAGCGTCGTCCCTCGTCGTACTTCATCGCATCCGTACGTACCTCCCACCCGGCAGCGCTTTGAGCCAGCCGTCCAGTTCCAGTTGGAGTAGCGGTTCGGAGAGCACGGCAATCGACTGGCCGAGTGCCTCGGCAGCTGTGTCGATGTGGATCCCTTCGTCGCGGCGAAATGCTGCGAGCACTTCGCGCAACGGCGATGGCGGCTGTTCCGGTGGCGCCGGAGCGACGTGCAACTTTGACTTGAGCTCGTCCAGGATGTCGTTCGCATCGTGAACGAGTTTCACCCCGTACTGAATCAGGCGGTGCGTTCCCTCGGAACCGGGCGAGAAGATCGAGCCGGGGACGGCGAAGACTTCGCGGTTCTGTTCCGCTGCCGTTCGAGCCGTGATCAGCGATCCGCTGCGGCCGGTCGCCTCGACGATTACGGTACCGAGCGAGATGCCGCTGATGATGCGATTGCGAACCGGGAAGTTGTACCGGAATGGCGGCGTGCCCGGCGGGAACTCCGTGAGGATCAAACCCTTCGATTCGATCTCACTGAAAAGCCGCCGATTCTTCGGGGGGTAGACAAGGTCGATGCCCGTGCCGAGGATCGCGATCGTATCGCCGGCGGCATCGAGCGTGGCGCGATGTGCTGATGCGTCGACGCCGAGGGCAAGGCCGGAGACGACGGTCATGCCGACGGAAACCAGGTCGCGCGCGAGATGCGTCGCCGCACTGATCGCGTACGGTGACGCCTTGCGCGAGCCCACCATCGCGATCGACTGCTTGCTCGCCAACGCCAGATTGCCGCGGAAGAAAAGCGCCAGAGGCGGATCGACCAGCTGGCGCAGCAGTGGCGGGTAATCGTCATCCGCGAGAGTGACTGCGGATCCGCGCACCGCATCGATCTGCTTGCGAAGTTCATCGTTCCGCCACGGAGCGCCGGTATCTGCTCCATCGATACTTAGCAGTTGCCGCAGCATCGCCGGTGATGCGCTGCACATCTTCGAGAGAGGGTCGAACGTTTCGATGAGCACTCGGATGCGGGACGGTGCGAGCGGGAGCAGGGCATACGCGATCAGACGATCGCGGAGCGGGACTTCGGGCATATGCGTGTTGGTGCCGCGGGAGGGAGCGATGCGTGTGGGACGCCGCCGCGACAATGGTAATCTCACCGGACTGTCCGGTAAAGTCCTCGGAGGGAGATCGACGATGAAAGGGATGCTACGCCTCTCGATTCTGTTCGCCACGCTCGCCCTGTCGATCAGTTGTGGACATCAGTCGGACCTCGCGCGTCCGGCCGCGCAGGACAATTTCGGCGTGCAGATGGCGCGCATGAATCTCTGGCGCGAAGCGATGTTCCGCTTCGAGCGCGCCATCGAGATCAATCCCGGCGACGCGCAGGCCCACAACAATCTGGCTGTGGCGTACGAAGCCAACGGCGACTTCGAGAAAGCGCGCAGGGAGTACCTCGAGGCGCTGAAGCTCGACCGCACCAATCCTTACATTCAAAAGAACTACAGCCGGTTCGTGGAGTTCCTGTCGCGCAACAAGAAGCGTCAGGCGGCCGGACCGAAAGTTACCGCTGCGCCGCTGAAGGGCGTCCAGCCCGGAGCGACGTCGACCTCGGACATCAACTCCGGCCAGCCTGACCGGCCCACCGGCGGGAACGTCCCGCCCGCGACGGCGGCAACGCCTCCGGGTGCGCAGCCGAGTGACCGTCCGCAACCGGCGCCTCCCTCTCCGCCGCCGGCTTCGAAACCACCGGGAGGTGTCGTGTGAAACGCGTTTCCGCAGCTGTCCTCGCCGCGCTCCTCCCGCTTGCCGCGATCGCGGGAGTGACTGAGGTCAAACTGAAACTGCCGCTGAAACCGAAGCTGCAGATCACGGGCGAGGAGAAGGTTGCCATCGCTCCGTTCGTCATCGCCAATCGCGAAAAGAAGAATGACCGGGCCTCGAAGGTCGATGTGCAGGCGGAGTTTCAACGCTACCTGAAGAAGCAACTCACGAAGAGCACCAAGCTGCGCCTCGTCGATGTGCCTCAGACGCGCCTTCCCGGCAGCGACATGAAAGCACTCGAGGCAAACCGCGATTACTGGAAGAAGCTCGGCGCGTCGACAGGAGCCGACTTCATCGTCTCCGGCGTCGTCGACTTCGATGTGAACGATAAGTCCGGCTACAAGACCGAAGAGTATGTGTCGCCGGCCGATGGACGAACGTATTACCGGCAGGTGCTCGTGGAAACGACCGGCTTCGTTTTCGACATCGACATCGCAGTGTTCAATGCCGATACCGGCGAGAAAGTCATCGAAGACAATTTCCGCGATTTCAAGGAATTCGACCAGCGCAATTACGACGAAATCCTCGGGCTGTTCGAAAATCTCCGTTCCATGGAGACGCAGCTCGTAGGTATTTTCGTTCCCCAGGAGACGTCTGCCACAAGATACGTGTTTACGGAGTGAGACCGCGGCCTTGGAGGTCACTTGAAGCGAACGATCGCTCTTCTGTTCTTCGTCTCCATCCTCTTCGCGCCGAGCGCGTTTCCGTTCGGCCAGAATAAGATCGTCTACGACAAGTTCCATTGGAACATCTACCACGCCACGCATTTCGACATCTATTTCTACGATGAAGAGAAGCCGGCGCTGGAGAAAGTCGTGGATATGGCCGAAAGCGCCTACGACGATCTTTCGCGCAAGTTCAATTTCCAGATCTCGAAAAAGATCCCGATCATTTATTACGCGACGCATTCGGCATTCGAGCAGACCAACGTCGATCTGAATTTCATCCCGGAAGGCGTCGGCGCGTTCGCGGAACCGACCCGTAACCGGATGGTCATTCCGATCGACACGACGGACGAGAAGCTGCTACAGCTGATCCAGCACGAGCTCACACACATCTTCGAATACGAAATCCTCTTCCAGGGAAAACTCGGAAAAGAGGTCACCTCCAATCCACCCACATGGCTGATGGAAGGGCTGGCCTCCTTCATGGGCAACGACGAGGACTCGAAGGACCGCATGGTTCTTCGCGATGCCGTCGTCAACGATCAGGTGCCGGCCATCTCGCACGCGCAGGGCGGCGGCTATTTCGCCTATCGTTTTGGCCACGCCGTCTTCCAGTACATCCAGCAAAAGTACGGATGGGAAGGGCTTCGCGATTTCATTTACGAATACCGCAACACTCTCGGAAATTCGGTCGACAAAGCGCTCAAGCGCGCCTTTGACGTGAAGCCGGACGAGTTCGACTCGCAGTTCCGCACGTGGCTGCGCAAACAGTATCTGCCGGCGCTTGTGGCGAAAGGCGAGCCGCAGGAGTATGGCGATCCGTTCAAAATCGCCGAAGGGGTCGCCAGCGAAGACATTTCGCCGGTGCCATCGCCGTCCGGCGATCTACTCGCTTCGTTTGCGACGTACAAAGAGGACGTGGACGTCATCCTCTACAACATTCCCGAGCGGCGCCTGCTGCGCAACCTGACTAGCGGCTACACCTCGAAATACGAATACGCCATCGCGCAGATGTTCACGATCGGGCCGGTCATGGGACGCGACCTGGCGTTTGCGCCGAGCGGCGACCAGATCGCGCTCTTTGCCAAGAAAGAGCGCGGGCGCAACCTTCTGCTCATTAACGCGCTCACCGGTGCCATCGAGCGCTCGGTGAAGATGGATTTCGAGCAGCAGCTCTCACCGGCATACTCGCCGAACGGAAAGACGATCGCGTTCGCTGCCTTCAAAGGCAACGTTCCCGACATCTACAGCTACGACATCGAAAGCGGCGCGATTACGAACGTCACCAATGACAAGTTCTTTGACGGCGCGCCGGTATTTTCGCCTGACGGCAAGTGGCTGATCTATTCCTCGGTCGTCAATGGGTACGCGAAGCTTTTCAAGCTGAATCTCGCCAATTACGCCGAGCGCTATCAGATCACCACCGGAGACTGGAACGATATCGACGCCTGGTTCTCGCCTGACGGCAAGCGCATTTTCTTCGCGTCGGACAAACAGACCGGCCGCAACATCGAGCAGGCTGCTCAGATCCTGCAGAACGCCGAAAATAAAGCGAAGCCGGATGGCGCGACGCCTCCGGTCGATCTCACAAAATTCGCGGCCTACAACATTTACTCGCTGAATCTCGACAATGGCGATCTGCTCCAGTACACGGACGTCGTCGGCGGCTGTTTCACGCCGGTCGTCTTCACCGGGTCGAACAACCGCGAGCGGATGGTTTACGCGTCGTACTACAAACGCCATTGGCACTTGTACTCGACGACCACCGACAAGCCGCTGCATGCCGCCGAAAAGACCACGCTTCCCTCCGCTCCGCTGCAGGCTTCCGCACGCACGCTTTTTCAGCCGCCTGTCGAGGTGACGATCGACCCGGAAAAGATCGAGAAGCCGAGCGGATTCAAGATGTTCATCGACGACGTCGAGGTGAATGCCGGCGTGACCTCGGAGAACCTTCTGGTGTCGCGCTCGGTCATCTACATGAGCGACATGCTCGGCGACCGGCGCTTCATCGCCTCGCTCGATTCCGTTTCGTCGTTCTCAAACTTCGACTTTCTCTATCTCGATCTTCACAACCGCACGAACTGGGGCTTCCGCGTTTTTGACAGCCGCGAGTTTTATTCGACGATCAACCAGAACACCGGCAGTAGCGACTTCACGATCGACCGTCACCAGATCTACCGTGAGACGGGCGCCGTGGCCATCCTCAGCCATCCGTTCGATCGCTATCACCGTGTCGACGCCGGCGTAGGCTTCGAGGCCCGCGACGTCAATTACCCGTTCGTCGACAACGCGAACAATCTGTTTTTCGTCGGCCGGCGCGATAGTTTCCCGCTCGTTTCGGTGAACTACAGCGGCGACACGACCAGCTTCAAGGAGTTCGGTCCGATTTCAGGACACCGCTATGACATTGGCACTCTGTTCGCGCCGAACATCCATCGCAGCTCCACCAACGCCATTGGCGGCAGCGGCGGTTCGATCCTGACGAATGACTACACGCTCGATGCCCGGCAGTACCTGCCGATCTCCTCGCGTGCGCTGCTGGCGACGCGCCTCTTCGTAGGCTACTCGCGCGGCGATTTCCCCAATTTCTATTATTTCGGCGGGTTGAATACCGTACGCGGATACGATTTTCGATCGATCGTCGGTACCCAGGCCGGGTATGCGAACGTCGAGCTCCGTTTCCCGCTCATCGACGTTCTCGCCACTCCCGTAGTCGCATTCACCGGCATTCGCGCCAATCTCTTTTTCGACATCGGCGGCGCAAAGCTCCCAGGCCAGAAATACACGTTCCTGAAGGATCGCCGGCTCGTCAACGGAGTGGCATCCGTCGGCTACGGCATCTCGTTAAATATGTTTGGCCTCGAGCTGCATTGGGATTTCGCGAAACGCACCGACCTCCGCAACGTCTACGGCAAGTTCCGGACGGAGTTCTGGATCGGCGAAGTCTTTTAGCCGGCACGGCCGGCGGCGTTGGTTGCTGCGCTCAGTCCAATGCGGCCCTTGTGGCCGGGGTCGTGCGCGAGCGCGCTGCGGGAGTTAGGCGGCGCCGGTTTACGGCGCCGCCTGAAAATCGACGGTGTGCGTCAGACGACTGCGCGTCTGCCGACGATGAGGCGATAGACGAATAGCAGGACGATTGCGCCGATGATCGAGCCGATCCATCCTGCGCTCTGCTCGTTGTGACCAAGCATCGTCGCAAGGAAGCCGCCTACGAAGGAACCGGCGATGCCGAGAAGGATCGTCACGATCCAGCCGCCCGGGTCGCGTCCGGGCATGAGGAACTTGGCGATCGCACCAACCACGAGACCGAATAGAAGCCATCCAATGATGTTCATTTTTTCTCCTCCAGGTTCGGGCAGCCAGAGGTGGCTGACGGCGTACTGAAGAGCAACTAGGGTGCCACTGCCGGACCGAACCGCTCAAAAACGGACACAAGAGACTCGTACAATGCGCCGTGCCTTTCCACCTCCGGCTGGCTGCGGTTCCGTGGGCAGTGATGTGTCTGCTGCTCGTGGTTTTGGCTGGAGTGATTCTGCGGCGGCAGCGTGCGTCGCGGGTGGCCCGGCTCTTCTGCCTGATGTTGTTTCTGGTGGCCGGTTGGTTCCTCGGATTCGCAGCCATGTTTTCGACGACCTCGCCGACGCTCGCGGCGATGTTCGGGCGGTTGGCGATTGCGTCCGTCGCATTTTTGCCGGCGGCGGTTTATGACTTCACCGCCACGTCGATCCGCAGCTACGTCCGTCATCGGTCGATCGTGCTGATCGCCTGGTTCGCGGCGACGCTGTTCGCGTTCCTCATCCTCGCCACCGACTTCGTTCTGGCGGGGACGCGGCAGTTTTCGTGGGGCGGCTATCCGCGAGCCGGGGCCGGCTTCGCCCTCTTCCTCATTTACTTCGCTGTCGTCCTGGCGTTCCAGATGTTCGAGTACCTGGCTGAATACCGCCAGACCAAGGATGAGCGCCGGCGGCGGCGCATTCTCAATCTGATGGCCAGTTTCGCCATCGTCTATCTCTCCGTCGTCGACTTCGTGCCGATGTTCGGCGTCGATCATCGGCCGGTCGGGTACGTTCCCGTCTTCGCGTTCGTCCTCTTCGCGTGGCGATCGATTCGCAGCCATCGCTTTCAGGCGGTCACCGCGGCGCGGGCGGCGAGCGAGATTCTCGACACGATGGCCGACGCGCTTTTTGTCCTTGACGCCGAGGCCAGGGTGCGCGTCATCAACGACGCCGTGCATACGATCTTTGGTTACACCGAATCGGAGATTCTCGGCAAGACCATCGACGCGCTCGAATATGTCGACCTGGAGGCCAGCATCTCGCGGACGTTGCGCGACATGCTGCGGCGCGCGCCGATCCGCGACGAGGAGCGCGTCTTTCGCAGGAAGAGCGGCGAGCGGATCGACGTGAGCATCTCCGTCTCACCGCTGCACGAGCGCGACATGGAAGGCGGCGCGGTGTTGATCGCGCGCGACATTCGCGGGCGCAAGCGGGCCGAGGAAGAGCTGCGGGCGTTCACGGTCAAGTTGCAGCAGAGCAATCGCGAGCTCGAAGACTTCGCGTACGTCGCCTCACACGATCTGCAGGAGCCGCTGCGGAAGATTCAGGCGTTCGGCGATCGCCTCAAAGCACGTTACGCCGAGGCGCTGACGACGGAAGGCCTCGACTACCTCAGCCGCATGCAGAGCGCGGCCGGACGGATGCAGTCGCTGATCAACGATCTGCTCGTTTTTTCGCGCATCACCACCAAGGCGCAGCCGTTCGCGCCGGTTGATCTGAACGTCATCGCGCGCGAAGTCGTCCACGATCTCGAAGTGCGCATTCAGCAGAGCGGGGGAGAGGTCGTCGTCGGCGAACTGCCGACGCTCGACGCGGACGCGCTGCAGATGCGGCAGCTCCTGCAGAACCTCGTCGGCAACGGCCTCAAGTTCCACCAGGCCGGCATCCCGCCGCGCGTGGAAGTTTTCGGGAACGCGAATGGCATCGCGCAGATTGTCGTGTCGGACAATGGCATCGGTTTCGACGAAAAGTACGCCGAGCGCATCTTCACGATGTTCGAGCGGCTTCACAGCCGCGCCGCGTACGAAGGGACCGGAATCGGCCTGGCGATCTGCCGCAAAATCGCGCAGCGCCACGGTGGTGACATTCGCGCATACAGTTCGCCGGGAGAGGGGACGCGGTTTGTAGTGACATTGCCGTTGAGGCAAACCAGCGGATTCGTAGATTAGTGGATTAGTAGATTAGTAGATTAGGAAATCGGTAGCAGCGATTGGCGCGATTGCAGTCCTAATCTACTAATCTACTGATCCACGAATCGACTCAGGGAGAACCATGGCCGCGCACGCAAAACCGATCGTCATCCTTCTCGCCGACGACGACGAAGAAGACCGCATGCTCACCTCGGATGCGCTCGAAGAGAGCCGCGTCGTCAACGATCTGCGCTTTGTGGAGGATGGCGAAGAGTTGCTCGACTATCTCTACCAGCGCGGCCGCTACGCCGATCCCGATGCCGCGCCGTCGCCAGGCCTGATTCTGCTCGATCTGAACATGCCGAAGAAGGACGGACGCGAGGCGCTGCGCGAAATCAAAGCCGATCCGAATCTTCGCCGCATCCCGGTCATCGTCCTCACGACGTCGAAAGCCGAGGAGGACATCTTCCGCACGTACGACCTCGGCGCGAACTCGTTCATCACCAAGCCCGTTCACTTCAACGCGCTCGTGGAGGTGATGAAAGAAATCGGCCGCTACTGGATCGAAATCGTCGAACTGCCGTCAGGAGCTACCCACCGTTGATTGACGCTCGGGAGATCCGGGTGTTGCTGATCGAAGACGACGAAGACGATTACGTCCTGACGCGCGATCTTCTCTCCGACAGCCGCCGCACTCGTTTCCTGCTCGATTGGGTGTCGTCGTTCGACGATGCGGTCAGCGCGATCGGCGACGGCCGGCATGATGTCTACCTCGTCGACTACCGCCTCGGCGAGCACGACGGACTGGAAGTCCTGCGCGAGGCGCGCGTGGCCGGATGCCTGCGTCCGATCATTCTGCTCACCGGCCAGGGCGACGGCGAAGTCGACATCGCCGCGATGAACGCCGGCGCGGCCGACTATCTCGTCAAAGGGCAGATCGATTCGCAAATCCTGGAGCGCTCGATCCGCTACTCGCTCGAGCAGAACCGCACGCTCGAAGCGTTACGGGAAAGTGAAGAGCGCTACGCACTTTCCGCGCGCGGCGCGAACGACGGGCTATGGGTCTGGGACCTCGGCGCGGGCACCGTTTACTACTCCGACCGCTGGAAAGAGATGCTCGGATTTTCGAAAGACGAGATCGGCGATTCATCCGAGGAGTGGTTTTCACGAGTGCATCCCGATGATGTGGCCATGCTGCGCGCCGACATCGACGCACATCGCCACGGCGCGACGCCGAGCATCGAGCACGAGCACCGCATGCGCACGAAGAACGGTGAATACCGCTGGATGCTGGCCCGCGGCGTAGCCGTGCGCGACGCTGCCGGCAATGCCACGCGCGTCGCCGGATCGCAGACCGACATCACTGAGCGGAAGTTCGCCATCGACCGGCTCATGCACGACGCGTTTCACGACGCGCTTACAGGATTGCCGAATCGCGCTCTGTTCATGGACCGCCTCGATACCGTCATGGAGCGCGCACGCCGGCGCGGCGGGCATCAGTTCGCCGTCCTCTTCCTCGACCTCGATCGATTCAAAGTCGTGAACGACAGCCTCGGACACTCGCTCGGCGACATGCTCCTCATCAGCGTCGGCGAGCGGCTCCGAGGCGTTTTGCGCGTAACCGACACCGTCGCGCGATTGGGAGGCGACGAGTTCACGATCCTCCTCGAAATCAAGCACCTCGCCGACGCCGTACGCATGGCCGAACGGATTCAGGACGAGCTGCGCGTTCCGTTTCGCATTGGAGAGCACGAGATCTTCACTACCGCCAGCATCGGCATCGCGCTCAGCGCCACGGGTTACGAGCGCCCGCACGACGTTCTCCGCGACGCCGACATCGCCATGTACCGCGCGAAATCGCGGGGCCGCGGCATTCACGAAGTTTTCGACAAGACGATGCACGAGCGCGCCGTCAAGCTGCTGAAGGTCGAGACGGAGCTGCGGCACTCGATCGAACGCGGCGAGTTGCGCGTCCACTACCAGCCGATCGTGGCGCTGGAAACGGCTGAGGTGAAGGGATTCGAAGCGCTGCTTCGCTGGCAGCGCGGCGGCGAGCTGGTCGCCGCCGACGAAATCGTTCCGATCGCCGAGGAGACAGGACTGATCCTGTCGATCGGCCAGTGGGTTCTGCGCGAATCACTGCGGCAACTCGCGGAATGGCCGGAGTCGCTGCACATGCACGTCAACCTCTCCGCAAAGCAATTCCTGCAGCCGAACCTGCTCGAGCAGGTTGCGGACGCTCTGGCGGAGAGCGGCGTGGCCGCCGAGCGGCTGCATCTGGAAGTGACGGAAAGCGTCGTCATCGACAACCCCGAGGCCGCCGCGAAACTGCTGGAACAGTTGCGTGCAACCGGAGTTGGTATCAGCCTCGACGACTTCGGCACCGGCTACTCATCGCTCAGTTCTCTGCGCCAATTTCCGTTCGACACGCTCAAGATCGACCGCTCCTTCATCTCGACGAACGGCGACCATCGCAACGACGAGATCGTCCGAACGATCAGCAACCTGGCCCGCATCCTCGGCATGGATGTGACGGTGGAAGGCCTCGAATCCGCCGGCCAGGTCGAGCGCATGCGCGCCCTCGGCATCGACTACGCGCAAGGGTTCTATTTCTCGCCACCGGTAGACGCCGTGAGTGCGCTGGCGATCCTGTCATCCTGAGCCGTCCTGCGCCGCTTCCGCGCTTCGCGCTCCACGGCTTCGGCGGCTCAGGATGACAGGTTCTAGGCATGTCTTACGCAATATCTCCTCGCGTTGGAACTTCAACAAAGGAGACCTAGATATGCCGAATCCGATCACGATGCTGAAGGCCGATCATGTCAAAGTGAAGGGGCTGCTGCGCCAGCTCGAAGCGACCGGTTCGCGCGCCGTGAAGGAACGCGAACGGCTGTGCGCGACATCGAGCGCGAGTTGAAAGTGCACGCCCAGATCGAGGAAGAGCTGTTTTATCCGACGTTCAAGAAGGTGTCGGAAAAGACAAAATCCGAGGACTTGTTCTATGAGGCGACGGAGGAGCACCACGTCGTGGACATGGTGCTGCCGGCGCTGAAGGCTGCCAATCCGAAGTCACACGAGTTCGAAGCGAAGGCCAAGGTGCTGAAGGACCTGCTCGAACATCACATCCGCGAGGAAGAGACGGAGATGTTCGTCGAAGCCCGCAAGCTGATGGACGAGGAGCAGCTTCGCGCCCTCGGCGATCTGATGCAGACGCGCAAGGAATTGCTTCTGAAGATGTGGGACAGCCCCGTGCTGCGCCCGGTCAAGAAGCTCCAGAGCGCCGTGCACAAGATGCTGCCGACGAAGGTGAAGAACATGAAGGCGGACGCCATCGCGGCGATGCTGCCTGAGCGATAAGTTTTCCCCGCGAGCCGCGGAGACTCCTCCGCGGCTCCGCGCCTCCGCGTGAAAAATTTTTGATTCTTCGCGCAACCTAATACGAATGCCTTCGTATCAAGCCCGCAACATGCGAACGAAGGCTAACTTTGCTCCCTCCGTCCCGTCCTATGCATTCGTGAATCGACTCATCGCGATCCTTCTTCTTTTCATCGCCGCCGTCTCCGTGTTCGCAGCCGATGCGCCCGTGAAGATGACCATCCGCCGTGCTGCCGGTCCGATCACGATCGATGGCGATTTGTCGGATGCCGGCTGGCAGAACGCCATGAAGTCGGAGACGTGGTACGAGACCAATCCCGGCGACAACATCGAGCCGAAGGTGAAGACGATCGGCTACATCGCGTACGACGATCATTTCTTCTACGCGGCTATTCACTCGTTCGACAAGCCTTCCGACATCCGCGCGCAGCTCGGCGATCACGATGGCATCAGCGGCAACAGCGACGACTTCTCCGGCGTCATCCTCGACACGCGCAACGACGGCAAGAGCGCGATGGAGTTCTTCGTCAACGCCGCCGGCACGCAGTACGACGCAACGACGGACGATTTCAGCGGCGAGGATTCCTCCCCAGATCTCTTCTGGGATTCGGCTGTGAAACGGACCGCGGACGGATGGGTGATGGAACTGCGCATCCCGTTCTCGTCGCTCCGCTATCAGCAAAAGAGTCCGCAGGTGTGGGGCATCATCCTCTACCGCAACATGCCGCGCGAGCGGCGGTACCAGGTCTTCGACGCCAAGCTCCCGCGCGGCACGAACTGCTTCGTATGCAACTTCAACAAGGTGGGCGGATTCGAAGGGCTGCCGACCGGCGGGCACATCGTGGTTGCGCCCTACGTGACCGCGAGCGAGAACGGCACGCTGCGCGGGAACGGCAACAACAACCTTCTCAACCGTCCTGCGAAAGGCGACGGCGGTCTCGACGTGAAGTACACGCCGAACGAACACACGGCGCTCGATGCCACGCTCAATCCCGATTTCTCTCAGATCGAATCGGACGTCGCGCAGATCTCCACGAATCAGCGCTTCGCCATCTTTTTCCCGGAGAAGCGGCCGTTTTTCCTCGAGCGGGTGGAGTTGTTCTCGACGCCCATCCAGGCGGTCTACACCCGTACGATCACGTCGCCGCGATGGGGGATTCGCGGCTCGGGCAATAGCAGCGGAGACAGCTACACGATGCTGGTCGCGCAGGACCGCGGCGGCGGGTCGGTGATCATCCCGTCCGCGACCGGATCGAGTTTCGCCAATCAGGATTTCGGAGCGACCGACGCAATCGGACGCTGGCGCCACGATTTCGGCGGCACGTCGTTCGCCAGCTTCCTTTTCACCGACCGCGAATACGAAGGCGGCGGCCACAATCGCGTCCTCGGGCCGGACTTTCAATGGAAGCCGACGGAGAAGGACACCTTCACCGGCCAGTTCCTGGTCAGCCAGAGCCGCACGCCGAATCGTCCCGATCTGGCCGGCGAATGGGATGGCCGCAACCTGTCGTCCTACGGCAGCGACCTCTGGTGGTCGCACTCGAATCCGAAACTCGATCTCTACGCAGAGGTGAAGGATTTCGGTGATGACTTCCGCGCGGACCAGGGCTTCGTACCGCAGGTGGGCTACCGCTCGACGTACGGTGAAGGCGGCTGGACCACGCGGCCGAAAGGCTTCTTCAGCCGCATCCGCTACTTCGGCATGGCTGAATACGATTCCGAACAGAACGGCAACATGCTCTATCGTCTGCGCTCGGCCGGCTTTGGTGCGGATGGCAAGTTCCGCTCCTTCACGCGCCTCCGCTTCGCGAACGAGAGCTTCCGCAACAACGACGAGGTCCTGAGCCGCAATCAGCTCGTCTACACAGTCCAGTTCGCGGTGAGCCGTCTCATTCCGCAGGTGTCGTTCGATGGCTGGGTTGGACAGGACATCGACTTCTTCAACAACCGCGTCGGCCGCGGAGCACGCGTCAATTTCTCGACGAATCTTCGTCCGACGACGCGCCTGACGATGTCGACGACGACCGTCCTGCAGTGGCTGAGCGAGCACGGCGCGGCCGCCGGCGTCGAAGGGCGGCTCTTCACGGCGCAGGTCGAACGCGTTCGCGCGCAGTACATGTTCACGCCGCGCATGTTCGTCCGCGCCGTCGTGCAGAACCAGCGCACCAGTTCGAACCCGCTGATCTACGGTGTCGACCTCCCGCTGCGCGACGGTAATCTCTCATCGCAATTGCTCTTCGCCTACAAGGTGAACTGGCAGAGCGTGCTCTACGTCGGCTACGGCGACATCCGCGACGTGAATGAAGACGTTCAGGCCGACCCGGCGAACCCGTCCAACCGGATCTATCGCCGCAATTTCCTGCTGTCGAACCGGCAGTTGTTCTTCAAGCTCAGCTACGCGTTTCAGAAGTAATTTGCGCGCGTTCGCTTTGCGCGGCGAGGAAGAATGGGACCATCGCCATCGCGGTGACGACGAGGCTCACGAGGAGACCGAAGCTCAATCCGCTTCGGTCTCCGATCATGCCGGTGATGAGCGGACCTGGGCCGACGCCGAGGAGGTTCAGCACGAGCAGCGCGAAGGCGACCATCGTCGATCGCGCGCGGACCGGCGAGAGCTCCTGAAACGTCGAGAAGAGCGGTCCGAACCAGGCGGTCGTTCCGGCACTGGTGAAGAACCAGCAGATGTAGAAGACCGGTCCGCCCGGGACGACCGAGTAGAACAGCCACGCCGGGATCGTGAAGAACGCGGTCATGATCGCCAGGCTCCAGAGGCGTCCGGCGGCGAATCGCTTCGCACAGAAATCGCTGAACGCGCCGCCTGCGAGGTTGCCGAGGAAGCCGGCGAAGACGGCGACGACACCGGAGCGGAAGGCGGCGTCGGCGTAACGGAATCCGCGCTCCTCGACGAGCCACGTCACGCCGTGAAGCGCCGCGCCGGATCCGTAGCAGAGCAGCGATCCGCCGGCCAGCGCGAACGCCAGCGCCGGACGATCGATGAGCGCCCGGCCGAGGTCGCGCAGAAGTTCGCGCACCGAGGGGCGAGCCTCGGGTAGTGAAGCCGTGACCGCAGCCTTTCGCCGCGCTGGTTCGCGCAACACGAACAGCAGCACCGTCGCCAGGAGGCCGATGATACCGAGCGCGAAGAACGCCACGCGCCAGCCGAAGCGTGGCGCGATGAAGCTCGACGAGATCAGCGCCACCGCCAGGCCGAGCGGGATGCCGGCGTAGTAGACGCCGATGGCCAGCCCGAGGCGGCGGCGCGGAAAGGCATCGCCGAGCATCGACAGTGCGGCAGGGGTCAGCGTCGCTTCGCCTACGCCGACGAAAATCCGCGGCAGTGCGAGCTGCAGAAAGCTGCGCGCAAAGCCGGAGAGCGCAGTCATCGCGCTCCAGAGCGCGAGTCCGATTCCGATCAGCGGGAAGCGCTTGAAACGATCGGCGGCAACGCCGAGGAAGAGGCCGACGAATGTGTAGAAGAAAACGAATCCGAATCCGGCCAGCAGTCCGATTTGCGCGCGTGTCAATCCGAGGTCTTTGATCAGCAGCGGCGCAAGGCTGGCGATCAGCATCCTGTCGACGAAATTGAGGATGTTGAGCGCCGTCAGAAACGTGAGCAGTCCCCACGACGATGCGGGGACTGGTTCGATTGTGTCGACGGCGGCGATGGCCGGCATGAATCGCAGCTCCTCAGGAGTTTCGGTCATGCCGGCCTCGCGTTGCCACTTGTTTAGAAGAAGCGATACTCGATCGTGCCGAGCACCGTCCGCGGCGCGCCATACGAGCCGGTCAGGATGCCGAGCGACGGGATGTTGTAGCCGTTGGTCAGATAGCCTTTGTTCGTCAGGTTCTTGCCGTTGATGCCGAGGCGCCATTTTGCATCGGGCGAAAGCCAACTCACCCACGCATCGTAGATCGTGTAGGCCTTCTGCGTAATCGGCAGCAGCGGTTGACCCGGACGGCCGGGATACGCGCCGCCTTCATTCGTGAGCACGGAGTTGTCGCGATACGCGCCGCCGACGCTCGCCGTCAGCAGGCCCTTCCACATCGGGAAATCGAAGTTGAGGTGGAGGCCGGTCGTCCAGTGCGGAGCGTTGGTGATTACCTGCGTGTCGACGAAGCCGTCGTGGTTGGCGTCGAGGAAGCCGTCCGGTTTGAGGTCGAGATAGCTGACGTAGCCATTCAAGGCGAACCAGCTCACGCTATGCGGCGCCGCGTCGAACTCAACCTCGGCGCCACGCATGGTGGCGTTGCCGGCGTTCAGAAAGTTGCCGAAGAACGCGTCTTCGACGCCGTCGCCGTTTGAGTCGTACGCGGTGAAGGTCGAGACCTGGATGTCTTTGTACTTGCCGTCGAAAACCGCGGAGTTGAGGGTCAACTGGCCGTCCGCAAGGCTCGATTTCAGGCCGATCTCTCCGACGTCGAGCACCTCATCCTTGAACGGATCCGCCGACTTCGGAAAGACCGTCGACTGCGCACGCACGTTGTAGCCGCCGCTCTTGAAGCCGCGGCTCAGCGAGCCGTACGCCATGATCTTGTCGCTGACCTTGTAGTCGAGCCCGATCTTCGGCGCGATGGAGGAGAAGGTCTTCGACTTGTTGTAGTTCGCCGTGACGGCGTTGACGACGGAGAACGTGTCGTTCGTGTAGCCGGCGTTGAATGCGATGCCGTTCTTCTTCTCGCTGGTGAGGCGCAGTCCGCCGTTGAGATTCAACTTGCTGTTGACGGCGTAGGTGCCGTCGCCGAAGACCGCGTACGACTTGGTCAGCGTCCGGCCGTTGGTCGTTCCGAAGATGCGGTTCAGGAAGATGTTCTTGACCAGACCGCCGGCCTCGCCGTCGAAGTAGTACGCGCCGAGAACGCCGTTCACCTTCGTGCCGTGGTCGTAGATGAACTGGAACTCCTGCGATTTCTGCTTGTCGTAGTACGTGGCGATGACGTCGGTGATGCGTGCCGGCGTCGTATCGAAATCGATGTTGTTCTTGGAATCCGATTTCCGGTAAGCGCTGATCGACTTGAAGTTCCAGGCACTGTTCAGTTTCGAGTTGACGACCAGCGACTCGCCGTTGGCGTTGGTGCCGTTGAGCGGCGCGAGTCCGCTCTGCGTGTCGAAGCGGCTGGAGTTTGGCGTGCAGGTGATTCCAAACGCCGGACAAAGCGGATTCGCCGCGAGGCGCTGATAGCCTTTCGGCTCGGCTTTGTCGTCGGTTGCGTCGATATTGAACTGGACGTTCGTCCTGTCGCTGACGAGCCACTCCAGCGCGCCGTGTCCGGCCAGCGTGTTGCGGTCGGAGACGTCGCGGCCGGTGAAGAGGTTCTTGCCGTAGCCGTCGTGATTCAGCGAGGCGATGGCGAGTTTGCCGCGCAGCTTGCCCGGCACGAGCGCGCCGGCGATGCTGCCGCGGAAATCGCGGTTGCCTTGCGTTCCAGGCGAGTACGACACCGAGCCGGTTGGCTTGTCTTCGAGCGCGCGGCTGACGTATTTGATGGCGCCGCCGATGGTGTTCTTCCCGTAGAGCGTTCCCTGAGGTCCGCGCAGGACTTCGATGCGCGCGACGTCGTAGACATCGAGCAGCGCGCCCTGCGGCCGGGCGATGTAGACGTCATCGATGTACAGGCCTACGCCGGGATCGACGCCCCACAGCGGATCGGCCTGACCGATGCCGCGCATGAACGCGGTGAGCGTCGTCGACTGGTTGCGTCCCTGATAGATCGACAGGTTCGGCACCTGGGTCTGCAGCTCGGAGATGTCCGCCTCGGCGGCTTCTTCGAGCTTGTCGGCGGTGACGACGCTGACGGCGATCGGCACCTGCTGCACGTTCTCTTCGCGCTTGCGGGCGGTGACCACAATCTCTTCACTCGCCTTTTGTTTCGCCGCGTCCGAAGCCTCGGCAGGTTTTGCGGGCTGCTCCTGCGCGGGCTTGGCTGCATCCTGCTGAGCGATCGCAGGAACGGCAACGGCGCTGAGGAGTGCAGCGACGCTAAACAGCAGGGAACGCTCCAGAGAACGAACGATCATGAACGCCTTCCTTTCAACGGAACTTCATCAATTGCATTGGGGGATGGACGCCAGCGATGTAACTTGCCGACTGGTCGGTTTGTTTGTGGCAATCTAGGCTGGTCGTTTACGAATGTCAAGGATGGCTTGATTCCTGGGCCGCGCCTCGCCACCATCCGCTGCACAGCAATATGTGCAGTACAAGGCCGGGTGCTCGCCCGGCCTTTTTCTTTTGGGCGGGAAAACGGGAGGGAGGGGTCGCAATGCTATCCGCGCAACAGATCGAAAGGCTCGCAAAACGGAGGAGTTGTCCGCGCTGCAATCTGGAGAAGACCGAAGGAAACGCGCTCTGCCGGCGCTGCCGCTTCAAGCTGCCGACGCACATGCGCCTGCCGTTGCAAGGCATCGAAGCGCGCGAGGAGTGGATCGTCGCCAGCGCTCTCCGCGCAGCCGCGAATTACTTCGATGTCCACTACAAATCGATCAGGAACTTTGGCGGAGGACGATTGCGATAGTTCACTTACCCGGCAGCCGGACGATGAACTCCGCACCTCGGCCTGCCCCTTCGCTTCTCGCTTCGATCGTGCCGCCGTGAAGCTCGACGAGTTGTCGCGCGATGTCCAGTCCCAGCCCGAGGCCGGCGGATGAGCGCGACGACGCGTTCTGCTGTGCGAACGGCTCGAAGATGTGGGGGAGGAACGCGCGATCAATGCCCATTCCCGTATCCGCCACCCGTACGACGATCGAATCACGGTCGCGGGATGAGGCGATGTCGACACGGCCGCCCGCAGGCGTGAACCGCACCGCGTTGCTGATCAGATTCCAGAACACCTGTTGCAGGCGCGTCGCATCACCAGCCATCCGCAGATTACTGTCAGCCATCGAGGCGTTCAGCGTTACGCCCTTCCCGTCTGCCGCCGGCGTCATCGTCTCGACCGCGGCCGCCAGTGCACCGGCGACGTCGACATCCGCGACTTCGATCTGAAGTTTGCCGGCCGACATCCTGCTGACATCGATCAGATCCTCGACCAGCCGTGCCTGCAGTCGCGCGCTCTGTTCGATCGAGGCCAGCGCCAGTTCCTCGAACTCACGGTCGGAATCGCGCCTGCGCAGCAGCGCCGTCCAGCCGAGGATGGAGGTGAGCGGCGTCCGCAGCTCGTGGGAGACGGTGGCCAGCATTCTGTCTTTTGCATGCGCCGCCTCCTCCGCGCCGGCCAGCGCCTTCTCATACGCAAGACGCACGTCCAATAGTTGGCGCCGGATGAACGACACCAGAATCGCGCCGGCCACCGCAGCCAGAACGACGGTGAGCACGATCGCCGATAGGGTCGTTTCCCGTACCTGCCGCGCCCTGCTGATGGAAAGAGCGCGCTCCGCGTTCAGGAACTGCTCGTGATCGGACCGGACGCGGTCCATGAGGATTTTTCCCGCAAATAGGTTCCACCCTCGGGAGTCAGCGTTCAGCGTTCGCGCGGCGTACAGCTGCCACTGTCTGATGTCCGCCTCGATGACGGAAACGCGCCGCGCTTGTTGCGGATTGTCAGCCACCAACTCTTTCAGGCGGAGAAGGAGCCGCGGCAGATCGGCCGAGGCGCGGTCGCGTGGAGCGAGGAATCGCGGATCGCGCGTAAGCAGATAGCCGCGAACGCCGGTTTCCATATCGACCGCGACCTGCCGCATCTGCTCGGCCGTCGCCATCACTTCTTCGCTGTGGCGCAGGAGCTCCGTCTCGGAAAGCAGCCGCTGAATGATGGCCAGGAAGATGACGCCCACCACGATGGCCACCGCCACGGGCAGCAGCACGGCCCGCCGAAGCGTCCGTTCCACGAAGGCGGTCTGATTGGACAAGGGCCGGCAGTGTATTACGCGGGATCAGAGCGTCGAATGCGAATGGGAGGTCGTCGCCCATGAATCAACGTCGCAGACAGGCGCGAAGGAAACGCGCCTGTCTGCGACGTCATGATCATTGACGTTTCACCATCGCGAAGCCGAGGGCCGTCAGCATGGCCGCAAGCAACAGGAGGGCGAGCGGCGAAATCGCCGGGATTGCCGTCGTGACTCCCACAAACGTCGTCGGATTGGCGCTTCCTGCAACGGTCGGGTCGTCGGTCTGCGCCGTGGCGTCGTTGGTACCGTTGCCGTCGCTGTCGTAAGCAATCGTTCCCTGGTTCGAGACTGTGTTGCCAGCGGCCGCCGGCAGGATCGTCGCCGTGATCGTGATCGTGACCGTTCCGCCGCTCGGCGCGATTCCGCCGTTCCAGGTGACGGTGTTGGTACCGACATTCGCGACGGCTGTGCCGCTGCTGGCAGTGGCGGAAACCAGGGCCACCTGCGCGGGGAGGACGTCGGTGAATTCGTTGCCCGGGTTGTCACCCTGCGCCGACGTGCCGCTGTTGGTCAGCGTGACGACGTAGGTCACGTTGCTGCCGACGAAGAAGGGTCCGGTGACGGTCTTCGTTCCGGAGACGTTGGCGCCTGGGGCGGCCGACAGCGTGTCCGTATCCGTCGCGGAGTTGTTGCCGGGGGTCGGATCGGTGACTCCGGCCGGCGCGGTGACGGTGGCGGTGTTGCTCAGCGTTCCGGTTGCCAGTGTGGAGATCGTGCAGGTGGCCGTGTAGGTCACGCTGCCGCCGCTGGGGAGGTTGACGGTGTTGTTGATGTTGCCCGATCCCGAAGCCGTGCAGGTGCCGCCGCCTGCGCCGGCGCACGTCCACGTGCAGCTCAGCGATGCGGGGAACGTGTCGGCAACGGTCGCGCCGGTAGCGTTGCTCGGGCCCGCGTTGCTCGCCGTGATGGTGTAGGTCACCGATCCGCCCGCTGTTGCCGCCGTGACGCCGTCCGTCTTGGTGATCGAAAGATCGGCGGTTGCTGCAAGCGTGTCGGTATCGGTCGCGGAGTTATTGCCCGGCGTCGGATCGGTAACTCCGGCAGGCGCGGTGACGGTGGCGGTGTTGCTGAGCGTTCCGGTTGCGAATGAGGAGATCGTGCACGCTGCCGTGTAGGTCACGCTGCCGCCGCTCGGGAGGTTGACCGTGTTGTTGATGTTGCCCGATCCCGAGGCGGTGCAGGTGCCGCCGCCTGCGCCAACGCACGTCCACGTGCAGCTCAGCGATGCGGGGAACGTATCGGCCACGGTCGCGCCGGTGGCGCTGCTCGGACCGGCGTTCGCTGCCGTGATCGTGTACGTCACCGAACCGCCGGCCGTGGCGGTGGTCACGCCGTCCGTCTTGGTGATCGAAAGATCGGCAGACGCTGCAAGGGTGTCGGTGTCGGTCGCGGAGTTGTTGCCCGGCGTCGGATCCGTAACTCCGCCCGGCGCAGTGACGGTGGCGGTGTTGCTCAGCGTTCCGGTTGCGAGTGCGGAGATCGTGCACGCTGCCGTGTAGGTCACGCTGCCGCCGCTCGGGAGGTTGACGCTGTTGTTGATGTTGCCCGATCCGGAGGCGGTGCAGGTGCCGCCGCCCGCACCTGCGCACGTCCACGTGCAGCTCAGCGATGCGGGGAACGTGTCGGCTACGGTCGCGCCGGTGGCGTTGCTCGGACCGGAATTCGCTGCCGTGATCGTATACGTCACCGAACCGCCGGCCGTGGCAGTGGTCACGCCGTCCGTCTTCGTGATCGAAAGATCGGCAGATGCGGCGAGCGTGTCGCTGTCGGTCGCGGAGTTGTTGCCCGGCGACGGGTCCGTAACTCCGGCCGGTGCAGCGACTGTAGCGGTGTTGCTGAGCGTTCCGGTTGCGCTGGGGGAGATGGTGCAGCTGGCCGTGTAGGTAACGCTGCCGCCGCTCGGGAGATTGACGGTGTTGTTGATGTTGCCCGAGCCGGAGGCCGTACACGTTCCACCGCCTGCGCCTACGCAAGTCCACGTGCATGTGAGCGCAGCGGGGAAGGTGTCAGCGACCGTCGAGCCGGTAGCGCTGCTCGGACCGGCGTTGGCGGCGGTGATGGTGTATGTCACGGAGCCGCCGGGTGTCGCCGTCGTCACGCCGTCGGTCTTGGTAACCGAGAGATCGGCAGAGGCGCCGAGGGCGTCGACGTCCGTTGCGGAGTTGTTGCCCGGAGTCGGATCGGTGACTCCGCCCGGCGCAGTGACGGTGGCCGTGTTGGTCAGCGATCCGGTCGCGCTGGGGGAGATGGTGCAGCTCGCCGTGTACGTAACGCTGCCGCCGCTCGGGAGATTGACGGTGTTGTTGATGTTGCCCGAGCCGGAGGCGGTGCACGTTCCGCCACCCGCGCCGACGCACGTCCAGGTGCAGGTGAGGGCAGCCGGGAACGTGTCGGCGACCGTGGCGCCGGTGGCGTTGCTCGGACCGGCGTTGCTCGCTGTGATGGTGTAGGTCGTCGAACCGCCGGCGGTGGCCGAGGTCACGCCGTCGGTCTTGGTGATTGCGAGATCGGCGCTGGCGTTGATCGTGTCCGAATCGGTCGCGGAATTGTTCCCCGGCGTTGGATCGGTCACGCCGCCCGGCGCCGTAACGGTTGCAGTGTTGGAGAGCGTTCCCGTAGCCAGACCGGAGATCGTGCAACTGGCGGTGTACGTCACGCTGCCGCCGCTCGGGAGGTTGGTGCTGTCGTTGATGTTGCCCGAGCCGGAGGCGGTGCACGTTCCGCCACCCGCGCCGACGCACGTCCATGTGCAGGTCAGCGAGGCTGGGAAGGTGTCGGCGACCGTCGAGCCGCTGGCGTTGCTCGGACCGGCGTTGCTTGCCGTGATCGTGTAGGTCGTCGAACCGCCGGCGGTCACCGAGGTGACGCCGTCGGTCTTCGTGATCGCGAGATCGGCACTCGGTGCGAGCGTGTCGGAATCAGTCGCGGAGTTGTTGCCCGGCGTCGGATCGGTAACGCCGCCAGGTGCGGCGACGGTGGCGGTGTTGCTCAACGTGCCGGTGGCGAAGGCCGAGATCGTGCAGCTCGCCGTGTAGGTCACGCTGCCGCCGCTGGGGAGATTGACGGTGTTGTTGAGATTGCCCGAACCGGAGGCCGTGCAGGTTCCGCCGCCCGCGCCCACGCAGGTCCAGGTGCAGCTCAGGGAAGCGGGGAACGTATCGGCGACTGTCGCGCCGGTGGCGTTGCTCGGGCCGGCGTTGGATGCGGTGATCGTGTAGGTCACCGAGCCGCCCGGGGTCGCGGTGGTCACGCCGTCCGTCTTCGTGATGGAGAGGTCCGCACTTGACGCGAGCGTGTCCGAATCAGTCGCGGAGTTGTTGCCGGGCGTCGGATCGGTGACGCCGCCGGGCGCGGTGACGGTCGCCGTGTTGCTCAGCGTGCCCGTCGCCGCGGGGGAGATCGAGCAAGTGGCCGTGTAGGTCACGCTGCCGCCGGCGGGGAGGTTGGTGCTGTCATTGAGGTTGCCCGACCCCGAGGCTGTGCAGGTTCCGCCGCCCGCGCCGACGCAGGTCCATGTGCAGGTGAGCGAGGCGGGGAAGGTATCGGCCACCGTCGACCCGGAGGCTGCGCTCGGGCCGGCGTTGCTGGCGGTGATGGTGTAGGTAACCGAGCCGCCCGCGGTCGCCGTGGTTACGCCGTCGGTCTTGGTGATCGCCAGATCGGCGTTCGCGGCGAGGAGGTCGGTGTCGGTCGCCGAGTTGTTGCTGTTGTCAAAGTCGGCGGGGGAGCCGCCGGAGATCGTGGCCGTGTTCGAGATCGAGCCGGTAAGGTTGGAAGCGACCGAACAGACCGACGTATACGTAGCGGTGCCGCCCGAGGGGAGGCTGACCGGATCACTGATGTTGCCGGCGAAGGGGCCGGCAGTACAGGTACCGCCTCCGGCGCCGACGCACGTCGTGGAGCAGGTGAGGCCTGCCGGGAAGGTATCCGCTACGGTCGCGGATGTGTTGCCGACCGTTCCGCCATTCCCCGCGACGATGGTGTAGGTGACCATGCCGCCAGGCGTCGCCGTGCCTGACCCGTCCGTGTTGGTGACGTTGAGATCCGCTCCAACTTCGCCCAGCGTCCACGGCGAGAACTGCGTAACGCCGGTGACCGTGGCCGTATTGGCGGCCGTGTTCACCGTGCCACCCTGATCGCTGTAATCAGATGGGTTGGCCGCCTCGCGCCGCAGGAAGTGGAGATTGGCCTCGGTCACGGTTCCGGGGATGTCGATCGGATCGAGATAGCTGACGGTGATGTCGGAGGTGATGCCGGTGGCAGTGAACCTCCAGGAGCGGTTAAGAACCTTGCTGAGCGGCTGGACGCCGAGCGCCGGTGTCTGGACAGCGGCAACGGTCACCGCTGTCGGGAAGGTGCCCGCGGTGATGTTGAAGGTCACCGGCGTGTATCCGTTGGCGGTACCGGTCTCAAAGGTCACGGCGGAGGCAGCGGCCACTGCCTTCTCGAAATTGCCGTCGACGGATCCGGTGGTGCGTGTCACGGTGCCCACTGTGGTGTTGAAGAAGAGTGTGTTGGAACCGGTGATGATGCGTCCGCCGCTGAGGGCAAGCGCGCCGGCGCTGGCGCCGTTGACCATCACGTCGCCGCCGGCGATGGTGATCGGATTCGTGTTGCTGATGCTCAACAGGTTCAGTGTCCGGGAAGGCGGCATCTCGTTGCCGGTGGTACGGCCGGCGATCTCCGGCGCATAGAGAAGATTCACGCCGCCGGTGCCGGGGTTGAAGACGGGAACCGCGTCAAGGCCGGTGACGGGTATCGTCGGGCTGGCAACTCCCATCTGGATCACGGCGGTAGTCGCCCCGCCGTTGCCGATCGTGAGTTTGTTGGCGTTCGTGTAGCCGCCGTAGAAAACATTGAGCCGGCCGACGATCACCTGATTCGTCGAGTTGAGAGCGACGGGCGTGGGGTTCTGCGAGCTCATGGTCGTGATCGGGGCGGTCGTCACGCCATTGCCGGAGTACGTCTGCACCGGAGCGCCGCCGGGGTCTTGCCAGATGAAGTTGCTGTTGGCGCCGTTGGCCGTCAGCGTGCCATTGTTGGTGATCGACGTGCCGAGCACGAAGAGCAGTACGTTGTTGGTGTTGAAGGTGGCCCCACTGTTGATCGTGATGTTTTGGGCGATGTTTTGCGTGGTGACGAGCGTGGTCGACATCAAGGCGGTGTGGCCGGCCGAAGTATTCGTGACGACTGTGAGGGCGGGGAGAACGCCGCGAAGGTTGAACGTCTTCGCCGCGCCCGAGGCGGCGTTCCCCAACTGCAGAGTGCCGCCCGGCATGCTGCCGATTGTCGCACCCGACTGCATCCGGTAGTCGATAGCGGAGGCGTTGATCTGCGTGACGATGGTGCCGCCGGTGACCGAGATGCTGGAGCTCGTCGATGTGCCGAGGTCGAAGCTGCCGAGCGTGGCGGAGGCGTTGCCGATTGTGCAGACGGTAACAATGCCGCCGCTCTGCTGGTAGGTGATGGCGTTGCCCGCTGCGGCGACGCCGAAACGGCCGGTGGCATTCACCGCGCCTCCTTCGACGATGGTGGTGCTGCCGGTGGAGAAGCCCATCGCGTTGCCGGTAGCCGTACCGATGTTGAATGTTCCCTGCGTGATCCGCAGGAGTCCGGCTTGTGTGGGTGAACCGTTCTGCCCGGCAACCGTGTAGTTCGGGTTGTTGAGCCAGAAGCCAGTCGTAGCGCCAATCGTGTAGCCCGCCGCACTGAAGACGCGGCTGGTTCCGGTGAACGCTCCCGAGAGCTTGAGCGTACCGTTGGTAAGCACCAGCCAGCCGCCGACGACGGTGTCCGTGGTAACGCCGCGAACCGTGAAGTTGGAGGTTGTGATCTCGACGATCGGCCCCGACGTTGTTCCCTTGTTGACGGTGATGGTGCGGACGTCGTTGGTGGCGCCGCTGCCGGAGAACGTGGTGTTGTTCGTGCTGGTGAAGGTGATGCCGGCGGCCGCAGTATCCGCGTTCGTAGAGAAGTCGAGCGTGCCGTTGTTGATCAGGTTGCCGGCGATGCTGAGAACGTGCGTCGTGACGGTGCCGGCGGGATTCGACTGGAAGGTGCCGCCGCTGGCGATGGTGACGTCGGAGGTGATTGTGAGGGTGCGGGCGGTGGTCTGCTCGTACTGCAGAACGCCGCCGCTGGCGACGGTAACGGAGTAGGCGGTCCCGGCCGTGTCGATGGTCACCGTTGCACCAGCGGGGATCGTCACGGCGTCATTACCGGTGGGAACCAAGCCCGTCGACCACGTTCCGGGGCTGCTCCAGAGACCGGTCGAGGCGGTGTTTGCGGTTGTGGGGAGGGTCGACTGCGGTCCTCCGGAGAGGCCGGCGGTAGCGCCCTCGCTGACGGCAACCACACGCCATGTGTAACTCGTCGACGGGGCGAGCCCCGAAGCGGCGAAACTGGTTGCATTCTGTGCCGCGCTGTTGACGAACGTGAAGTTCACGCCGTCGGTCGAGTTGTAGATGAGGTATCCAACCTCGTTGGACGAATCGGTCCAGTTCACTGTCGTCGTCGTGGCGGTCACGCCGGTAAACGTCAACGGCCCGCCCGGCGGATTCACGGCCGGCGGAGTAAACAGGAAGGTGCGCCGGACGCCATCCGCCGCCGAGGTGAGGACGGTGATGGCACCCGCAACATAGGCGTTATTGACCGGCGTCGCCGAGGCGCCGTTGAAGGTCGGCGCGGGCGCTCCGCCCTGAGCTGCCGTGATCGAGCCAACCGTACCGGCGGTGTTGTTCGACGAGAAGCCGAACTGCGGGCTATTTGAGTTGGGGTCGGCGGCGCCGGCGGTGCTCATAGTCATCGATCCGTACACAAACTCGATGGTGCCGGAAGTCTCTGTCAGACGAACCTGGTAGGTCAGATCGGCCGTACCGCCCGTGTTGAAGTTCGCCTGCATGTTGAGCCACTCGACGACGAGCGTGCGGTTCGGCGCGCTGCCGATCACTTTGTAGTGAACCTTGCCGTCGCCGGCGTGCGTGCGCTGGTCGGCTCCGTAGCCGTCGATCAACGCCTGTCCGGCCTGCGCCAGCGGGTCGTATAACGTGGTGCCGACCGCCGTCGCGCCGAAGCGGAGCGTTCCATTCGAGTTCACGCTGAAACGATCCTGCCGGACGCCCATGAAAACGAAATCGAATCCGATGAGCGTCACCGCCGAAGCGGTGTCGTCCTGATCAGCGGCGACCAGCGTGGTCGTTCCGCTGCTCATGTCCGTCAGCGATCCGCTGGTCGTGGTGCTGAACGCGTAATTCGCGGCATTGGCCTGGGCCTGTGCGTGCGAAGGAGCGAGGAAAACTGCGAGCAGGACTGCGGCGACAGCGAGCTTCGTCTTCATCAGGCACCCTTGGAGACCAGCCATCCAATCTCTTCCACGCAGGCCGGTTCGGCTGCGCATTCGTCAGTACGGAGTCACGGCACCAGCCGTGACGTATGCCGGGGGCCACCGGCACCGCACCGCTTCTTTTACTCGCTGGTTGAAGTAAGGAGGTTGCTCCAATTTGGAGCGGCGCAATCCTACCTCATCATCGGCGTGCGCGGTTCTGAAATCCGGCGACGACCGCTCCGCCCTTCATCACGAACGCGACATGCGACAGCGCGTTGATGTCGCGCAGCGGATCGCCGTCGACCGCGATCAGATCGGCCTCGTATCCGGCGGCAATCGTTCCGACGCGGTCGCCAAGTCCCAGCGACTCCGCCGCCAGCGACGTCGCCGAGGTGATGGCATCCATCGCCTTCTGCCCGCCGGTGGTGACGCGATACTCGAGCTCCTGGAAGTTGCGCCCGTGCGACCCCGCCACGGCGTCGGTCCCGAACACCATCTTCAGCCGCGGCGTGGCCAGTCCGAGCTGGAACACGTGCAGCGCCTTCGGCACCGCCTCCTTCATTTTCGCGAACCCCTCCTCGGTGTAGTTGCCGATGCCGAGGTAGTGCGACTTGTTCTCGAAGTAGTTGCGGAAGACGAGGTCGATGTTCGGATCGAAATACGTCCCATGCTCCGCCATCAGATCGAGCTCCGGCTGTCCGATCAACGCTCCGTGTTCGATGGACGTACACCCCGCCATCACCGCCCGCCGAACGCTCTCCGGCCCATGCGCGTGCACGGCGACGCGCAGATGCCGCGCCTTCGCTTCGCCGCAAATCGCATCCATCTGCTCCTGCGACATCGTCGGCGCGCCGCCATTGCGAATGCTCTGCGACGCGAACACTTTGACGACGTCCGCGCCGTCAGCAGCGAGCTTGTCCACCGCCGCCCGCATCTCCTCGGGCGTCAGCTTGCTATCGGAGATCGGATCGATCGCCGTAAGAATGCGCGGCCCGATCAGCGTCCCGCGCGCAATGGCATCGCGGAGCGGCTTGTCGACCGGCGCCCCGAGCGATTGCACCGTGGTGACGCCACCTTCGATCGTCCGCGCCGCATTCTCGGCCGCATACAGCACAGACTCCTGCGCCGTCTCCTCACGATCGGTCTCATCGTCATGCGACCGCCCATCCTTCGCATCGAAGTGCCACCCGATATGCACATGCGTATCGATCCCACCCGGCATCAGCGTGCGATCGCCAAGATCGATGGTGACGTTCGCCAACGCCTTCGCATCCGTCACGACGCGAACGATTTTCCCGCCCTCCACCACCACCGCCGCATCCCTCATGACACGCCCCCGCCCATCAATCACCCGCGCCGCCCGAATGACCACAGGCTGGGCGGTGAGGGTGGTGGTCAGGAGGAGCATTAGCGGGATTGATTTCATCGGGATAGTTTAGTGAAAGGACTGAACGTGTCGTTCAAAATGCTCTGCCCCCGCGTCTCAGCGTCTCCGCGTGAACCGTTCTCTTTAGCATCTACACGCCAACCGAGCCCCGATGAAGTTCTTGCGCCTCAACATCTGAGTTTCAAACCTTCAAGAGCCTAATTGATCCTTCAGGGTCTGGCCGTCAGACCTTCGAGTATCGACTTGTCTTCAGAAGATCTAGCGCTCAGACCTTAGAATGTGGCGACGGCTTTAGAAGATCTAAGCGTCAGACCTTGACATCTGATTGATAGATCTTCATGGAGGGAACGCATGGCTGCGAAAACGAAACCGACGATTACCCGGGCGGAGCGGAGCGCCTCTACCGTGAAGAAGATTCTGAAGATCGCTGCGGATCGTGTTCCGGGGTTGAAAGCGCCTCACGCGAAGACATCGCGGCGCATCCGCGGGCATCGCACCGTTCCGAAGACGTTCATCCGCTCGATCATTTCGGCGGTCGATGCAGTCGAGGAGCTGCGGAACGTCAGCAAATTCGATACGGCTGAAGCGGAAGCTGCGCTTCAGTTTGAGGCCGCTTTCCGGCCGGTCGTCGATCAGGTGGCGGCTCTGCTGGCCAGTCTCACGTACACGATCGACATGCGTCTTGCCGGAGCCGCGGAGGGCGCGCTGCGGACCTATGCGATTGGAAAAGGCCTGGCACGCGACGGACAAAACCGGCTTCTCGTCGCGCGCCTCCGCCGCCTCAAAACCGACCTCGGGCGCAAAGGGCCACGAAAGAAGAAAACCGCAGCCCGTTAGCATGCGTCATGCGCTCGCGGCTAGCCGTCCTCATCTCCTCCTCGCCGTTACCCCTCGGCGGGCGTCATCGACGATTTCAACGATGTGTCGAAGTGGACGGCGGCTCCCAGGATATTTGAGGCGAACGTATTCAATGATCTATACGCAACTTGCGTATACTCGCTTCGATGAAGGCGTTTCAGAACCTGCAGATGACTCGTCCTGACGCCGGAGATCTCATCCCTGACACAGGAGGCCTCCGCAAACTGCGATTCGGAGATGCGCGGCGGCGGAAAGGGGAAGCGCGGCGGATTAAGAGTGATCTATTACTGGTGGATGACAGGCTTCCAGTTCTGGCTCTTCACCATCTACGACAAAGACGAGATGACTGACCTGACACCTCGGGAACGCCACGGACTCATGGCAATGATCAAAGCCGAATTGGAAGCCAGGAGGAACACATGACGAGAAACAAAAAGGAAGAACCTAAATGCCGCAACCTCTTCAACGAGTTGGCCGAAGGGATGACCGCCCTCGCAGAAGCCCGCGCCGGTAAGCGGACGCTGCGTACACACACGGTCGCGTTCAAGGCGACGCCGAAGATCACACCAAAGGAACTCGTCCGTCTGCGCGAGGTGCTAAACCTCTCTCGCGCGCTTTTCGCCGTCTACCTTCGAACAAATGTCCGCACCCTCGAGAACTGGGAACAGGGCCGCGCGAAACCGAACGCGCAGGCGGCACTGCTGATCAATCTCGTCAAGCAATACCCCGACACGATCGACCGGCTCGCGGCGATATGAGAATTTGTGCCGAATGGTTCATCAAGCGACTCACCTGAATCCGCCCCCATAGATTCGGACGCCGTCGTGAGTATCAAGACCACGAGACACCCGTGATCCGCGCGAATCGATGACACTGCCACCATGACAAACGCAAGCCCCGATATCCGCGCTCTAACGGAAGACGAAGTGGGTCTTGTTCTCCATGCTCTCGCTAGCGCCGAAGAAGAAGAGAAATACCACTCGGCTCTTCTCGCACTCGTTCGGGTCGCGCGAGAGAGAGGCGACTCCGCATTTGTTGAATGGACTCAGTTCATCGTGCGGGTCTTTGCTCCGCCCGTGGCCGCTCTCAACGAGACCGCGATGCAGGCAAATACTTTTTGGGCGAATCCGAAAACGCTGAGCGACGCACAAGTTGATCTCCTAAGCGCGCTCGCTAGGCGTGTCGATCGTCCGGCCGCAGTGGCGAGGCTGAATGATTACGTATGGCTCGCAAGATCGGACCACAGGTTTGCGCGGTGTGCCGTCGATAACTACATGGCACTTGCAAAGGCGCATGAGGACGACGAGAGCTGGATTGCGACGGCGCACTACTACGATCGCGCCTTGCGGCTCGCCGTTCGTTTGGGTCGCGGAGAGCCCTTTCAAGGGGTGGTCAAGGCCGTCGATGAGTTGCTGCGTCGCTTGAATGGTGAGGATCCGAGGTTTCTCTCGGTAAAACTCATGGAATCGATGATTGAAACACGCGCGGACGGTGATGCAGAGACATATGCGGCGCTCGCCGAAAAAGGAGCGCGTCGGGCAGAGTGCGAAGCTGCGGCGGAAGGAGACCGTTCGAAGTATCACGTGGCACGCATGCGCTGGGTAATGGCAGCCGAGTGGAATCGCATCAGACGCGACGGTGCGGGCGAAAACACAGCGCGCGCTGCCTTTGGCGAGACCTTCATCACGGAAGCGGAACTAGTCGCCGCCGCCTTACCCCCCAATTACGGCGTCGCGGCAGAGCTGTACAGAAGTGGCATCGCCTCGTTGAGGCGTATCCAGAACCAGCGCGATCGTGTCTCATCAATCCTCGCGCGATACAAAGAACTACAACGGCTTGGAGTAACGGAGATGAAGCCGTTGCATCGTGGGGGTAACGGCACCGAATTCGTGGCTACATCCCGCAAACGTGTCAGCGGTCTTTCGCTCGATAATGCAATCGTTGCTCTTGCCGATGTTCTGCCGATTTCGTCCGTCGACGAGCTAAGAAATGAAGTACTCGACAGCGCGAAAGTCTTCATTGCTGATCAAATTCTTCCGACTATCCTTGTGAACAACGAAGGCGCTCCCCTCGATGGCTTCGGCCCGCTCGACCCCGACGCTGAGGAAGCGGACCACGCGCTGAAGTCGAGGATGTTCCAAGACCACCGACGAACCCGAATCGTTGAGGTGTTTGGTTTCATCGATCCGGCTCGGGATCAGATCATCCACGATCACATCGTTACTATGGATCCATTCTTACGACTAGCATCGCGTAGCGAGTTCGTTCCTGCGGGTCGAGAGTCAATCTGGGCGGCGGGTCTTCACGCAGGGTTGACCGGAGACTTTCTCACTGCTGTCCATTTCCTTGTTCCACAGGTGGAGCAGTCGATTCGTACGCTGCTCACTCGATCGGGGAAAGTTCCGGTCGTGTGGACGAAGAACGGATTCGAGGAACTCCCAGATCTCAATTCGGTCCTGCGGGATCCGCAAACTACCAAAATCCTCGGAAAGGATTTGGTCTTCGCGCTTTCATCGGTGTTCGTAAACCGTTTCGGTGGAAATCTGCGCAACGACTTCGCGCATGGTCTTCTTGAGACAGGAGCCTTCTTTAGCGAGACCGCCGTGTTCGCATGGTGGCTGCTGCTCAAGTGCGTTGTGGTATTCAGCCGCGTCCAGAGAGATGGCGGTGACACGATGGTTGAGTAGACCGCGGAGTTTAGCCTCTCCCTGGCGCAGAGCGTTTACTCAGGGCGCCGAAAATTGCTTGGTCTCCGCCCTCTCCGCGTCTCCGCGTGAACCGTTCTCTCTGTTCACCCGGCCGCCCGTTAGACTTCGCGTCATGCGCTCGCGGCTCGCCGTCCTCATCCTCTTCCTCGCCGCCTTCGCCTCCGCGGGCGTCATCGACGATCTTGATGATGTGTCGAAGTGGACGGCGGCTCCCTCGGATGGCGTGTCGCTGAACCTGGTTGAAGACCGCGATGCGATGCGGATGGATTTTGATTTTCGCGGGCATGGGGGGTGGGCGGCGGCGCGGCGGCAGGTCGATATCGATCTGCCGGAGAACTATCGGTTTGTATTTCGCGTCCGAGGCGAGACACCGCTGAACACGCTGGAGATCAAGTTCATCGATCCGTCGGGGGAGAACGTCTGGTGGGTGCGGCGGGTGGCGTGGGAGTTTCCGCGCGAGTGGACGACTGTTGTCGCGGACAAGCGCAACATCGAATTTGCGTGGGGGCCGTCGGCGAATCACGTGCTGACGAAGATCGGCGCGATCGAGATTACGGTCACCGCGGCGACGGGCGGCAAAGGGAGCGTGTGGGTCGATCGGATCAGCTTCGATGAACTGCCGGCCGATGCGTCGGCGCCGCTTGTCACGGCGTCGAGTTCGATGGATGGACAGACTCCGGATCGCGCCATGGATGGCCGCACCGACACGGCGTGGCGTTCCGCAGCCGGCGGCGCGCAGTGGGTGAATGTCGATTTGAGAAGCGTTCGCGAGTTCGGCGGAGTGGTGATTCAGTGGAGCGCGGCCGCGCGCGATTACGACGTTGCGACGTCGATCGATGGAAACGAGTGGAGCGTCGTGCGGTCGGTGAAGAACGGCAACGGCGGACGCGACTACCTGCAGACGCCGAACGCCGCCGCGCGGTACATCCGCGTGAACATGGACGGCGGCGACGGCTACGCCATCGACGAGATCACCATCGAGCCTCCGCGTTTTGGCGATCGCTTCATCAACGTCTATCAGCGCATGGCGCGCGATTCCTCGCGCGGGCGTTATCCCCGTGGACTGATCGGCGAGCTCGCCTACTGGACGATCTTCGGCGTCGATCGCGACACCGGCGCGAAGCCGCTGCTGTCCGAGGATGGCTCGATCGAGACGCCGGCGGGGTTTACGTTGGAGCCGTTCGTGCGCATCGACGGACGGCTCATGACGTGGGCGGATGTGAGCACGACGCAGTCGCTCGAACAGAACTCACTGCCGTTGCCGTCGACGACGTGGCGGCATCCGAAGTTTGAATTAGAAATTGCTCCGTTCGGCGCCGGAACTGCCGGCGCGCCGATTGGCTACGCGCGTTATCGCCTCCGCAACAGCAGTGCCCATCCCGAACGCGCGCAGTTTTACGTTGCCGTCCGTCCGCTGCGCGTCACGCCGCCCTGGTTCGAGCTGAACATCAACGAGCTGACGGCGGCGATCCGTTCGATCGCGTGGACAGGCAGCGAGCTCGATGTCGACGACACGCGCGTCGTTCCGCTGACTCCTCCGACGACGGTCAACGCCTCGACGTTCGACAGCGGCGATGCGAGCGAAATGTTGGATGCGCGGGAGTCGGGGGTCGGGAGTCGGGAGTCGGAGATACGACCGGGTTCGTTTTCCCGTCGCGTATCTACGACACCCGACGTCGTCACCGACCCTCAACGCCACGCCTCGGCATTGATGCTCTGGGACCTGACGCTCGCAGCCGGCGAGGAGAAGATCATCGACATCGCCACGCCGCTGCATGCGCACGATTCGCAGCCGATCCCGCGCGACGTCGCGCAGCAGCGAGCGATCGCGATCGCATACTGGCGCAAGATCGTCGATCACGTTGATATCGACATTCCCGCCGCGCGCGATCTCATCGACACCGCACGTGCCAATGTCGCCTACAACCTCCTCGGGCGCGACGGCCCGGCGATCCGCGGCGGCGCGCGCAACTACAGGCGTAGTTGGATTCGTGACGGCTCGCTCGCCTCCACCATGCTTCTGCGGTTCGGCCTCGGCGACGACGTTCGCGACTACATCCGCTGGTTCGCTCCGTATCAGTTCGCCGACGGCAAGATCCCCTGCTGCGTCGACACGCGCGGCGCCGATCCGGTCAATGAGCACGATAGCCACGGCGAATTCATCTACCTCGTCGCCGAGCACGCGCGGCTCACCGGCGACCTTTCTCTGGCGCGAGAGATCTGGCCGCATGTCGAGAAGGCGGCGGACTACATCGATTTGCTTCGCGCGGGAGTGGGGAGTCGGGAGTCGGGAGTCGGAGCAACCATTTCCGACACCCGACCCCCGACCCCCGACCCCCTCTTCATCGGCCTTCTTCCTCCATCCATCAGCCATGAAGGCTACTCCGCGAAACCGATGCATTCGTATTGGGACGATTTCTTCGGGTTGCGCGGACTGAAAGACGCGGCATGGCTGGCCGGGCAGCTCGGCAAACGCGAGGCGGCATCACGCTTCGCGAAAAGTCGGGATGAGTTCTCGCGCGATTTTCATGCATCGATCGTTCGCGCGATCGAGACGCATCACATCGACTACATCCCCGGCGCCGCGGACCTCGGCGATTTTGATCCGACATCGACGACCATCGGCATCGAGCCCGGCGGCGATCTCGCCAACCTTCCGCACGACGCGGTCATCCACGAGTTCGAGCGCGCGTGGAACGAGTCGCTGGCGCGCATGGAGGGCAGGCGGGCGTGGAAGGACTACACACCGTACGAGCTGCGCCAGGTGGGCACGTTCGTCCACCTCGGCTGGCGCGACCGCGCGCAACGCCTACTCGCATTCTTCCTCGACGATCGCCGCCCCGCGGGCTGGAAACAGTGGGCCGAAGTGGCGGCGCAGGATTACCGCAGCCCGATGTACCTCGGCGACATTCCTCACCTCTGGGTCGGTTCCGACTTCGCCCGCTCCTTCATCGACATGCTCGCGTACGAACGCGAATCGGACGACGCGTTGGTCCTCGGCGCGGGCGTCCCGGCATCGTGGATCGATCGAGGCGTCCGCGTGCGTGGACTGCGAACGATTTACGGCCCGCTGAATTTTTCGGCGCGGCGTGACGGGAAACGGATCGTGGTCAACATCAGCGGAGTGCGCGTGCCGAGGGGCGGGATCGTGGTGCAGTTGCCGGGGGTGGGGGAGCGCGTCGTGCGGAAATTGCCGGCAGCGCTCGAATTGACGAGGTGATCTAGCCCAGCCGCGTCATGGCGAGCATCGTCACGTCGTCGCCGGCGGGCACTTCGCCGATGAACTCGTGAACGTGGGTGTCGATCGTGTTGAGGATCGCGTTCGCTTCGTGGCCGTGCATCGTGCGCAGCATTTCGCACACGGGATCGAGGCCGAGTTGCTCCTCGGCGATGTTCTCGGCCTCGGTGACGCCGTCGGTGAAGAGGACGAGCGAGTCGCCGGCGGCGAGCGTGAGCGACTGGTTGCGGTACTGCGCGTTCGGGAGGATGCCCACCACGATGTCGGTCGAGTGCATCGCTTCGACGCCGCCCTTCGAGACGACGAGCGGCGCTACGTGACCGGCATTTGCGAACGAGACGATGCCGGTGGCCGGATCGAGCACGCCGGCCACCATCGTCACAAACTTCGACGGTGACGTTTTCGGCGCGAGCGTTTCGTTGATGTCGCGCAGCAGGTCGGCGGGTGTCGGATCGTTGCGCGTGAAAATCGCGAACGCGGTGGCCACGCTCGACATCACCAGCGCGGCGGTAATCCCTTTGCCGCTGACGTCGGCGATGACGAAGTAAATGCGTCCGTCAGGCCGCACGACCACGTCGTAGTAATCGCCGCTGACGGTTTTGCAGGGGCGGTTCGCTCCGGCGAAACGGTATCCCACGATCTCGGGCAGCGCAGTCGGCAGCAAGCGGCGCTGAATCGTGTAGGCCGTGCGCAGCTCGTCATCGATCTTGGCTTTCGCGAAGGCCTCCTCGCGCAAACGCGTGCGCTCGAGCGTGACGGCCGCGAAGCGCGCGATCTGCGCGAGCAGGCGAACGTCATCTTCCGACACCACTCCGCGGGCCGAGGTGTAGTCGATGTAGAGAACGCCGAGGACCGCATCGGCGACGAGGAGCGGCGCGCAGACCGCGGAGCGAATGCGTTGCGCGATGATCGACTGCGCGCGGGCGAACTTGTCGTTCTGCTCCGTGTCGAAGTACGACACGACCTTGCGTCCCTCGACGACGTCGCGCAGCAGCGTGCGGCTGATGGCGAGGTCGTTCGACTCGGTCGCGTCGAGCCGGCGCAGCTTCACATTCGCGAACGAGACGCGATCGTCGCCAAGGAGCGCGATGGCGGCACGGGTTGGCCGCAAAAGAAAAACGACGCGGTCGAGGATGAAGTCGAAGAGCTCGGCCATCGGACGATCGGCCAGGAACTCGAGCGCCAGCGTGGAGAGGATCTGCGTCTTCTCGTTGCTGCGCTCCTTCTCGTCGTCATCGACCGAGATGGCGAGGTTCGTGGCGTGCGAATCGGTGTCGACGGCGATGAATTGCGATGTCGTCTCGTCCGAATGGAAAACCACTTCGCTGTCGCCGAGGCCAATGCGATCGCCCGGATTGAGGAGCGAGGTCTCGGCCAGCTTCACGCCATTGAGCGTGGTGCCATTGACGCTGCCGCAGTCGCGGACGTACCAGGTCCCGCGCTCGATGAGAATCTCGGCGTGGCGGCGCGAGAGAAAGCGGTCCTTGATCGGGATCGTGCAATCCGAGGCGCGCCCGAGCGTGATGTTCTCCGCCGGCAGCGACAACTGCTGCGGCGCGAGTCCCGGCTGGTAAACAGTGAACCGCACGCGCGTGTTCGACTCGTGCACGAAAGCCTCCGGTGGTGGATGCGAAGGTGCATTATAAGGTGCACATATCCGTGCGACGCGAACTCAACTACTGGCTTCCGCCCATCGTGTGGGCCGCGGTCATCCTCATCGCCTCCACCGATCTTTTCTCGGGATCGAATACGGGCAGCATGATCCAGCGGATCGCTGTCTCGATCTTTGGTCACCGCCTCGCGCCTGAAACCGCGGCGGCGCTGAACCACGTCATCCGCAAGGCCGCGCATCTCACCGAGTACGGGATCCTCGGCGCGCTGACGTTCCGCGCGTTACGCGGCGGGAAGAGATCGTGGAATCCGCGCTGGGCCATCGGCGCGATCGTGTTCGCTACGTTCATCGCATCGATCGATGAAATCCACCAGAGCTTCATCCCCTCGCGCACCGGCACCTGGCACGACGTCGTGCTCGACGCGGCGGGCGCGGCGATCGCTCAAATCCTCATCCGCGCCGCGCAGGTGCTACTCTTTCGATCGCCATGAACCGCCTCCTGCTCGCCGCGATCGCGATCCTCGCCGCCGCTTCCGCTCTCGCTGCCCCGGGCGAACAATCGAAGCAGTTCATCTCGCCGGTCTACACGATCGACAAGATTTATCACTCGATGGAAGGCCCTTCGAGCGTGGAACGCATCTACCTCGGCGATCCGAACGCGCCCGCCGAGTTGCTCTGGGTCACCGGCATGCGCACGGAGATGGTCGATGCGGACGGCAGCACGCCGCAGCTTCCCGAGCTGATGTGCCACGTGAACATCGACCTCGATGGCCCCAAGCATCAGGCGCTCTTCGGTCTCCGCCGAGCCACGGCCTCGCGGCTGATGACCTTGTCGCAGGGAATGCTGGCCGCGAAGGTGCCGTCCGGCTTCGGCTTTCCGCTGGCGTCGAACGAGCCGCTGCTGCTCTTCACGCAGGTCCTCAATCTCAATATCCAGCATCCGCAGAACATCAAGGTGCGCCACCGCGTGACGATAGATTTCGTCCGCGCGCGCGAGCTCACCACGCCGATCAAGCCGCTCTTCAACGTCGGCGCCTCGGGGATGGTGATCCTCGACGACAATCCGCTCGCGCTCGCGCATTCGATGATGTCGATGCCCTCGACAGCGAGCGTGACGACCGAGGCCGGGCATGACGGGGCCACGATGAATCCGAATATGAGCTGCCTCGTCGGCGCGCGCGCTCCGCAGGCGTCGAGCGGCTCCGCCGACTACACCGATCCGCAGGGGCGCAAGATGACCGGCCACTGGATCGTGCCGCCCGGCAAGCAGGTCAACCACAGTGACATCACCTGGTTCATGAATCTGCGATTCGATACGCGCCTGCGCTACGCGGCCGTGCACCTGCATCCGTTCGCGAAATCGCTGGAGATGCGCGACATGACCACCGGCAAGACGGTGTTCCTGTCGAAAGCGCAGAATCCTTCGGCCGGCGTCGGCCTGACGCATGTGGACGAGTTCAAGAGCTCTGACGGCGTGCTGCTGCGGCACACGCACAAATATTCACTGATCAGCACCTACGACAATCCGACGAACGCGAATGCCGACTCGATGGCGTCGATCTTTCTCGGCCTCGACGATCCCGAATTGACCATCCCGACATCCGACGAGCTCGCGCGCACCTCGGCCGCACTTTTCGACAGCAAGTTTCTGGTGCTGCATACGAACATCGGCGACATCACGGCCACATTCGATCGCGAGCACGCGTCGGAAACGGTCCTTCAGGTGGTGCGTTTCGCGCTGGCCGGCGCGCTCGATTCGATGCAGTTGCTCGGCCAGAAGAACGGCGTGACCGTGACGCTGACAGGACCGAAGGTGGGGCCGCAAATGCAGCCGTTCCACTCCGAGGGCGGCGTGCCGCGTCGCACGGGAACGGTGGCGTACTGCCTCGCCGGCGGAGCGTATACGCAACCGACCATCGTCATCGACACCGACAATCGCATCCCGCCGAACAATCTCTGCGTCGGCTTCGCGCGAATCGAGGACGGCATCGCCCTCGTCGAGGTACTCCGTCCCGGCACCAGCGCGACATTGGCCAAGGCGGAAGCGACCGTCGCTTCGCCGTTTCAGCCGAAGAAGGTCGCCGCGAGGTAACGCGTTTGTTTGGCACAGACACTCCTGTCTGTGCTGATGAGGCTCGGCAGATTAGCCCTCGTTAAGACGATCACGCGCGGAAGCTTGCCAAAGCGCAGACAAGAGTGTCTGTGCCACACAAGCTAAATCCCGCCATCCCCGCGCCGCCGGGACTTGCCTTCTCCACGCCCTTCACGAGTAATATCGAATTCCTGTACGACATTGGAGGCGGCTCAATGGCGACGATTGTCGGCGTACACGGCATCAACCAGCAGTTGAAGGGATCCGCGGTGCTGCAGAGCGAGTGGTGGCCTTCTCTTCAGAGTGGAATCGCTGCTGCGAGCCGCGAGGTGGGAAACGCGTCCCTTACATGCGCTTTTTATGGCGGGCTGTTTCGCGCTGCGGGCTCGCAGCGCTCGGGCGGCGCTGAGCCGGCATACCGGCCGGCGGATGTCAAGGACGACTTCGAGAAAGAACTGCTGGATGTGTGGTGGCAGGAAGCGGCGGCCGCGGAACCGCAGCGCGTCGTCAACCCACAGGCAGCCGTCAGGGGAACACCCGGGCTCGTCCAGGCAGGCTTGCGCGCCTTGTCTCATTCGAGGTTCTTTGCCGGGATGGCGGAGCGCGCGATGATCGGCAGTCTCAAGCAGGTCCGCTACTACATGCGCGATCCGGACATCCGCACGGCGGCGCAGGAAGCCGTCGATGCCGTCGTCACCGCGGAGACGCGCGTGCTCGTCGCGCACTCGCTCGGAACGGTCGTCGCCTATGAAGCACTGCATCGTTACGCCGCCGCGGAAAAATGGGCCAATGTCCGGACTCTCGTGACGATGGGATCGCCATTGGGAATCCGGAACCTCATCTTCGACAGGCTTTCGCCGGCGCCCGTGAATGGACAGGGGCAGTGGCCCGCCCTGCTGAAACGGTGGGTAAACATCTCCGACGATGGGGACGTCGTCGCGTTGCTGAAACGGCTCGGCGATGTGTTCCGAGGGGTCGTCGATTTCAGGATCGACAATGAGGCGCTTGCACACGACGCATCGCCGTATCTGACCGCGGATGCGACGGGAGCCGCGATTGCTGATGGCCTCCAATGACGTGGACGGCGAACGGTTCATCATCGGCATCGGCGTGTCCGAATACGACGATCCGGAGTTGAACCTCAAAGCCGTTCAGGGAGACGTCCAGTCCATCACCGATTGGTTCGCCGGCAGTTCGCGCCTTCCGCACGTTCGTGCGCTGCCGGAACTCACACAGAGTCCCACCCATGGCGAGATCAGCACAAAACTCGGCAAATGGCTGAAAACGCGCCGGCCCGACGACGTGGTCGTCATCTACCTCGCGGCGCATGGGGAGGTCGAAGGCAGCATCGCGTACGTACAGGGCCGCGATTCGCCACGCAGCGGAATGGCTGGCCTGGCCATCACCGGTGAAACGCTGGGCGCGATCATCGGTCAGGCACCCGCGCATAACATCCTCGTCATCGTCGACGCCTGTGTGGCGGGAAAGCTTGGCAGCGCCATTCAGCGAAAGGCGGAGGACGTCGCCGACGATCTCAACACGCGCGATCCGCATCGCCGATACGCACAGGCGGTACTGTGCAGCACGTTCGCCCGCGATCCGGCCTACGACGGCCGTTTCGCGCAGGCATTTCTCGAAGTCGTATCGCAGGAGCGGTGGACCGGCACGTCCCGTCAATGGATCGACTTCGACCTGCTCATGGACGGCCTGAATCATCAGCTCAAAGCGCTGGGGCCGCAGGTCGCGGAGCGGAAGATTTGGGGACCGGGAGCGGCCGACCTCATTCCCAATCCGAACTTCGCCGCACGGCGCTGGGGCACGCTGATCGCCGATGAAGAGCTGGCAACGCATTTCGATCCATCCTCCCGAGGCGTGGCGGCGGGAGAGGCGGGCTGGTACTTCACCGGCCGCCGCAAAGAACTCGCGCACATCGTGAAATGGCTCGGGAAATCAGATTCGCGGGGAAAACCATACGTCGTCACCGGATCGCCGGGGTCGGGGAAGTCCGCGCTCGTATCGCGGCTGGTTGCGTTGAGCGACGGCGAGAGGCGGCTGCGCGTGCCCGACCTCGCCAGTCTTCCGCCGGAGACCGTGCCGGCGATCGACTCGATCAATGCGGTCGTCTGGTGCCATAACAAGACCACCGAACAGATCGTCGCGGACCTGGGCAACCGGCTCGGGCTCAACGCCAGGACTTCCGACGAGCTCTTCACCGCACTGGCCGCGGAACCGCGCCAGTTGTCGATCGTCGTCGACGCCCTCGATGAGGCGGTGGAAGGAGAAGCACCGCGAATCGCAGCGAATCTCCTCCGGCCGCTGGCGGCGGCAGAAGGTATCAAGGTGATCGTGGCCACGCGGCGGCATCCAGTGCGAACGAGGGAGGAAGGCTACGCAGGAAACGACCTTCTGGCGGAGCTCGGAGTTACGCCGAAGGACGCGAATTGCGTTGAGCTCGACAAGGCGAAGGATCGCACCAACGACATGCGCGCGTACATCGCGGCGCGCCTGATGGCGTCGGCGGAGCCCGACCGCCACACGCCGTACAGCGACGAGCCGCTGTTGGCCGAGCGTCTGGCGGCGCGGATCGCCACCGCCGCGGGCACGTCGTTCCTCGCGGCGGCGGTGACCGCACGATCGCTTGCATTGCAGGACGAAGCCGTAGATCCGGATGCGAAAAAACTCGATCTTCCTACGGACGCCGGCACCGCGCTGGCCGGCTACATCGAACGCCTCCCCGATCCGCGCGTGGCGGTCGACATCCTCCGGCCGTTGGCGTGGGCGGAAGGCGCCGGGCTGCCGTGGGGTCCGTTATGGGCGCCCGTCGCGGTTACGCTGGCGCGCGCCGTTTCGCCGGGGAACCCTGCGCCCGATTACAGCGACGAGACGGTGGCAAAGGTGCTCGACTGGGCCAGCGACCTGGTCGTCGAATCCGTCGCGGATGGCCAGCCTGTTTACCGCCTCTTCCATGAGGCACTGGCCGAATATCTCCGGCGCGACCTCCCGCCGGGCATCGCGCACGCGGCCATCGCGTCGGCAATCGAAGAAACCCGGAGCCAGGCGTCGTATGAGAGCGCGGATGCGTACGTGCTCGCGCATCTTCCAGCCCATCTCGCGCGCGCTGCCGGCAAATACGAGCGCTTGTACGAGCTGGTCACCGATCCCGAGTGGGAGCGTGCGAAGCGGCTTCGCTTCGGCGACTCGATGCAATTTCTGAGGGACGTCGAACTGGTGATTTCCGGCGCGCTGCAGCAGGGATCGGAAACGTTCCTGGCCGGAGCGTGCATCGTGTACGGCCGGATGATGGCAGTTGCGCCTGCGGTCATCGTCGGCGTCTTCGCCCGCGCCGGGCAGCTACAGCGCGCCGAGCTGATGGCGAACAACATCGAGTTTGCAGTCGATCGCTGTCTCGCGTATGCGCTGATCGCCCCGTCGTTCGCCGCCGACGGAGACGTGGCCGCCGCGCAACGTTGCCTGGCGGAAGCCGAGCGCGCCATCTCGGCGATCGATACCACTCATTCCACGATGGCCTGGTTCTGGGTGACCAGAGCCGCGGTGGCCTGTGGTTTCCGCGATGCCGCGCTGCGAGCGAGCGCGAACGCTCTGAAAGCCGTCGAGCCGCTGCGCAGCCAGGAGGCGGCGTGGGAATTCGACAATGCCGTTTTTTGGGCCGCGATGGCGGCGCGAACCGCCGAAGACAAAGAGTCGCAGAAGGCCCTCATCGACATCTTCAACGAAGACACGCGCATCTCCGGCCGCAACCAGAACCTGCAAGCCGCCGCCGTCCTCGGCATGAAAGACGGGCTGCGCACGATCTGGGCGGAAACGATGCAGAGCGGTGGGTATCCGATGACCGCCGTCCGCGACGGAAATCTGGCTCTGGCTCTCGCCGATGCCGGCATGACCGCCGAGCTGGACGAACTACTCGAAGCCGTCGCAAAAAAGGGAGGGCCGAGCGGAGAAGACGACGCCCAGAAACGTTTCGCGTGGGCGCTGGCGATCTTCGGCGACTTCGAAAGTGCACTCCAGCACATCCTCACGATCGCCGACCTCGAGCATCGGGTGCGCGCACTCGATCGCATCGTCTCAGTCGCACTCGACCGCGGGCGTGAAGACGTTCTCGCCGAAGCGAAAAAAATCGCGAAGAAACTCGCCAGAACGCCCGATTGGCGGGTACAGGCTCTTCTCGCACCGCTTCTGTTCCGGTTGAAAGACGGCCAGGAGGCAATGCGGCTGGCCGAGGATCTCGTGCGGCAGGAAATCACCCCGAGTCAGGACACCACTTTGGCTTTCCCGAGACCCGATTCGGAGCCTTCCGCCATCGCCGATTCTTCGCAAGCACGCTTTCTCGCAATCATCCGCAGCGCACGGAAATCCGGCCGCACGCCTCTTCGCACCGCCATCCGCTCGCTCAGCGATGTCACGGTGCTCGACGCCGTTGCGGAACTGATGAAAGATGGGAAGCGCGAGCAGGCCGTGATCCTGCTCGCGGAGATCCGCGTCCCGCGCATGCGATGGGAAGGGCTCTGGTACATCGCAGAGTCGACGCCAGACGCTACGGATGCGTTTCCCTACTGGCGAGACGCGTTGCTCGAGGCCCGGCTGGTCAGTGAACCGGCCGTCCGGGAGACGGTTTCGGCGTACGCGGCCCGCCTGCCCGAAACCGCGGAAGGACAGAACCTTCGCGAACGTCTCCTGCAGGAAGTGCGAAGGATCAATGTGCAATGGATCGAGGCCGGGTTCGCGGAACACTATGAGACGGTGCGGACGTCGCTGCGGTCCGGTCCGGAACGAACGCGTCTGCTGGAAGACCTCATGGTCCTGAAAACGAGAAAGACAGCTCGAAGAAGGATTCCGGCGATCGACGTGGCGTGGTGGGACCGGCCGCAGGTGAACGCCCTGATCGAGTCGGGCAGTGCCGGAAAACGGGCATTTGCGCTCGCTCTCATGGAAACCGAGCCACTTCTCGCGCAGTTCGACGTCGTGTGGAAGATCATTCGCGGCTCGCTCAGCGCATTCGAGCAGTTCCACGCGTTGAGGGTGATGGGGCAGCTCGTGAAGGATTCGATGACGACGACCCGCCAGCGCCAGCGGCTCCTCCGCGCTCTGGCCGCGGAGCGAGAGCGCCACATCAAGCCGGGAACGGATCGGGAGATACTCGCGCGTCAGATCGAACGCGCCGTGGCCCGGATCGACGGCGGCGACGACGCCTGATCCATTCGTCGGCCGCCGCTAAAGAAGCGCGCCATCTGCGTCGTGATTCGCCTTCGCTTTTTTCACGCCGTAGGCGACCAACGCGACCGGCAATCCGATCTGGATGACGCGTTTGAAGAGTTTCGGGAAGCCGAAGCCGACCAGCAGGCCGACGACCGCGCCGCCGGCGACGAGTTGCGGGGCGTGTTCCGAGGCGATGCCCTTGAAGTCGAGCTGCTTGCGCAGGCGGCGGTCCAGCTCATCGATGCGGTCGCCGACGCGGTCGCGCGCGCTGACGATGGTCTGATCGAGCTGCTGCTTTTCGTCGTCCATCTATTTGCTCCTCGCTTGCGCGATGTCGGTCTTGATTGAATCGATATCGGTCTTGATGCTCTCGATCGATTTCGACGGCACGAACTCCACCGCTGCGAACTTCTTCTTTCCCATCATGGCCAGCACGCCGGCCGTGGCGAGAAGAACTACCGTCACGATCAGCGCCGACAACCACGCGGGAACGCCGAGCCGCACGAGCACGAGCAGGATCGTCACAAATAGAAAGGCCAGTCCGAACAGGCCGACGAACAATGCGCCGGCGAAGAGGCCGATGCCGCCGCCGAGCTTCGCGACCGTGTCTTTGACTTCGAGTTTGAGCAGCGCGATCTCGCCGCGGAAAAGCGTGGTGATGTCCTCGGTCAGCTCTTTGATGATCGTGCCGAGCGAGCGTTCAGAATCTGTCTCTGCTGCGTTTCGAGCCATATCGCCTTGCCCTGAGCAAAAGGGGTGCCTCGCCGCTACAATCGCGGCGATGCCGTCCGATGTCGTTGAACTGGTGAAGGATTTCCGCTTCGAGGCGGCGCACTTTCTACCGCACGTACCGGTGGGACACAAGTGCCGGCGCATGCACGGACACTCGTTCCGAGGCGAAGTGGCGGTGCGCGGCACGATCGATCCCGCCGTCGGATGGCTGATGGATTTCGCCGATCTGAAGCGCGCCGTCGATCCGGTCGTCGATCGCCTCGACCACTACGTCCTCAACGAAATCGACGGCCTCGAAAACCCGACCTCGGAATTGCTGGCAATCTGGATCTGGAACCAGCTCGCGCCGAAGATCCCGCAACTGCACCGCATCACGATCGAAGAAACGTGCAGTTCGAGGTGCCACTACTTCGGGAGTGGGGGGTAGGGTTCTGTCATCCGGAGGCGGAACGGCGAAGGAAGTCCGGACGGTGCTCGCGCAGAGTTTACGTGCCGCGGGACCGTCGCCGGATGGCGACTCGGACGGTAGCCGGTGGTCGCGCGCGAAGCGCGAGACCACCGGGCAACGTGCGCGGTAACGGGACCGACCCCGGAGGGCGTCGCGGATCAAATACCAAGCGGCGTGAATTCCCTCCGCGACCGCTGCCGCGGTCGGAAAAATCGGGCGCGTTCGTGGTCCGGTGGTCTCGCGCTTCGCGCGCGACCACCGGCTACCCTCCGTGACGCCATCCGGCGTCGAAAACGAGTCCTGCGGCGTTCCGCGCTTCGCGCTCCAACGCCTCTGGCGGCTCTGGATGACAATCCCTACTTCTTCCGCATCTCCGCGATCTTGATCTTCATCACGCGTTCTTCGTTGCGCGTGAGCGAGGGGAGCGAGATCAGGCAGGCGCCTTCTTCGGGGACGCCGGTCAGCGTGGCGCGGCGCTTCATGATGAAGTCGCCCGCCAGCGCCACCTGCGTCACGCCGGGCGGCAGCCAGATTTTCACGGTCGGATTATCGATCGGCCGTCCGCCGCGATTGGTCATGCGGATGCTGAAGGCGCGCTGCTTGTCGCCGATGGGATCGACGCTGAACGCGAAGCGCTCCTCGCGTGCCTGGCGCCGCGCGCCGGCGGTGAACGTCCGGGCCTGATCGGCGTCGCCGATTGCGCCGTCCGACACCGGCTGCCCGGCCACCCATCGAAATGCGGTGCGCACCATCAATGTAAGTTGCCGATCATCGGCGCGGACCGCATCAGGATCGAAGCCGATCCAGAGATAGCGCGTGCCGGCCTGCTCCATGTGCATGACCACCGCGCGTGAGTTGCCCGTCCAGCGCGCGTCGATCGTCATCCGCGGCGATTCCTTGAGAAACGACACCCGCGTGCGCGCGGAGGCGACGGTGTAACCGGGGTTCAGCCGCGCCAGCACCGGCGACACGGACTCCGACAGTTTGAAGGCGGAGTCGGAGAGGCCGGTGTCGGCCACGAGGTGCACGTTTCCGATCGGCGTCGATGGCGGCGCGCCGAGGATCGCTACCGATCCGCCGCGCTCGATGAAGCGTCCCAGCGCCTCCTGCATTTTCGGCGGAATCGCCCAGAGATCGCAGATCACGATCACGCCCTGCAGGACCTCGAGTTGATCGGCGGGAACGAGCGTCGGCTGTATCTCGGACGATGTCAGCAGCCGCACCCACGCCGCGGTGAGACGCGAGTTCGGATCGGCGGTGACCAGCGTCACCTTCGGCAGCGGCTCCGGTTCGATGACGAGCGATTGCCGCTCGATGAACGACCAGATCGCCAGCGCGCCGACAACGATCACCACCGCGAGGATCGGCACGTACCAAAGGATGTGCTTCCACTGCACGAGCGCTTCATGGCGGGCCAGCGATTTGAGGCGAGGGAAGCGGCGCCGGTCGGCGCCGGCCCAGTCGCGCGCGGCGGCGGCATCCTGAACGACGGCGGCCGTGTCCTGAACGACCTGGGCCGCTTCCTGGACGACGGCAGCTGCCGATTGGACGACGTTGGCGGCGTCCTGCACATGTTTCGATTGCGGCCGGCCGCCGGCGGCGGCTTCGGCAGCGCGATCGGCGGCCACGCCCTGCACGACCGCGGCAGCGTCCTTCACCACATTCGCTGCGTCGGTGACGACGTGGGCGGCATTGCGCACGACCCCGGCCGCGCCGCCCGGCGCGTCTTCAGCAGCATCGTGCGCGACGGCGGTCGCAGATTCGACGACGGCCGCGGCGTCTTCGACGACCGCGGCCGCGTCCTGGATGACGGTGGCTACGGCGTCCTCGCTGGCGTGCTCCGGCGTCTGAGTGTCAGCAGAATCGTCTTTCAGTACGCGAAATCCTGTGCGGTCGCGGCGGGGCATCGTTAAGAGGGCGACGGAATGTTCAATGTTGAATGTTGAATGTTGAATGTTGAATGTTGAATGAAAAAGCTGGCCCAACTCCGCGTCACTCGCCGTTTCACATTCAACATTGAACATTGAACATTGAACATTCAACATTTTGTGTGCCGGCGAGGAACGCGCGATGCCGACAGGTCAGCTCTTCGGTGTGTACTCGTTGAAAAACACCTTCACCTTCCCCTCGTCACGCAATTCCGAGGCAGTCTTGGGGCGGCGTGCTTCGCGGACTTTGTAGGCGAAGTAGGAAGCGACGGCGAGAATCAGCGTCACAACGATCGAAACGAAAATGACAGTAGCCAGAATATTGACCCAGTCGAAGCGCATGGTTTGATCCCTTTTTCCTGAGGCGGTTTAGATCCGGCCCTTGCGAGCCAGTTTTCCCCACGACATATCGAGGCCCACCAGCTCCTCGAGCGTCGCGAATAGTTTCGTAACGTCAATGATGAGAATGTAGAAGGAGCGGTAGAACACCGCGTAAATGGCCAGACCCATATCCTCGTGCTCCATCAGAATTGCGTGGATGGCGATGAGGATGTCGAGGATGGTCAGTAGAATCCACCACATCACCAGCAGCTTGGTCATGCCGTAAATCAGCGCGATCCAGACGAAGAACAGGTTGCTGAAGATGTTCATGGCCGGCCATACCAGCCCTTCGAAGATCATGTACCAGAGCGACAGCGGCGTTGTGATGTTGCCGCCGGTGCTGGCAAGAAGGTGCTTCTGCTTGCGCAGCGCCTGCAGAATGCCTCGGCTCCAGCGGTACCGCTGCTTGATGATGTCCAGCAGCACCTCGGGCGCCTCCGTGTACGCGACCGCTTTCGGCTCGTAATTGATCTTCCATCCCGCCGAAAGGATCTTGACGGTCATGTCGAAATCTTCGGCGAACGTATCGCTGTCGTAACCGCCGGTCGCTTCGATGGCGGCACGGCGGAAAATACCGATCGGACCGGGGATGACGTTGACCGAGCGCCAGAACGCCTGCGCTTTGCGGACGATGTTGAGACCTTCGATATATTCGAGTGCCTGCAGCTTCGTCCAGATGTTGTGGCGGTTGATGACCTTGACATTGCCGGCTACGGCGCCGACGTGCGGATCGGCGAACGTCCGCACCGCATAACGCAGCGCGTCGGGCGTCAGACGCGAATCGCTGTCCATACAGACCACGATCGGCGCTTTGGAGCGGCGGATGCCGTAATTCAGCGTGTCGGCCTTGCCGCTGTTTTCCTTGCGATACACCGACACCTTCACGCCGTAGTGGTTCCCCTCGAACTCGCGCATGCGCTCGAAGGTGCCGTCAGTCGAGCCGTCATCGACGGCGATGATCTCGTAGTAGGGATAGCGAAGCTCCAGCAGCGACGAAAGCGACGACTGGATCACCTCCGCCTCATTGAATGCCGGCACGATGATCGAGACGAACGGATAAACGTCCGGGTAGTTTTCCTGAGAGAGTTCCCGCTGATGCAGGTAGCTGAACCAGATCAGGATGAAATGCCGCAGGATCAGCAGCAGCAGGAAAGAGGCGAGCGTCACGACCAGGGCCGTAATGAAAATCGGTCCGAGTTTCTGCGGGTATTTGAACAGGAAAACCGTGGCGATGACGACGACGGCGATGATCGCGATCGAAATCAGTAGCTGCGTGATTGGCCGCATCGGCCGTTTCACGGTCCGCTTTGGCTCCGGCGAGGCTTCGGGAACGTTGTTGTCCATTAGTGGGACTCCCCAACCGGCGGGATTACCGGAGAGGCTCCGGCAAGTACCCGCGTGTCATAGTAGTAAGGATTGCGGACACGATCATCGTGCATGAAGAGCCGCTTGGCCTGGAAGCCGACATAGAAATGGCGCTGCCAGTAATTCGTGAACGTCGTCGGACCGGTGGTGCCGCCGAGGAATGAATCGAAGCGGCCGCTCTTGCCGTAGCCGTAGTCGGCGACAAGATCGACGGCATCGGTGATCGGAATTGTGGCCTTGGCCTCGTACGCGCGAAGATCGCTGGAGCGTCCATCCTCATACGACTTGCCGGCCTTCGCTTCCGCTGTCCAGAAGAAACGGTTGCGGATATTCGAGCCGACCTGCAGGACACCGGCGAACGAGTGATAGTTCGTCGGCGACCAATACCGGCTGGTGCGGAAATCGTGGCGCAGATAACGGCCTTCGCCCTTCACGGCGACGAAGGGCGCTTTGATGATCCGGAACGCCAGTTCGCCGTGCGCGGCCAGGCGCTTATTGCTGTCGGAGATGAAGCCTTCCGAGGCATCGCCAAGCCACGACCAATGACCGCCGGTGTTGTAGTCATAATGGCCGCGGAAGTCGTTGATGGAAATCGGATCGCCGAAGAAGCTGGTCGTGCCGGTGGAGGGAATGGTCAATGACTGCAGCGTAAAGACGTCGTAGACGAGATCGTAGTGATTGAAGTCGAACGCAGCGCGGCTTTGAATCGACGGCAGAAACTCCATGCCCACGCCGCCGAAGGGCCGTGTGCCGAGTCCGCGGTCATAGAAATTGACGCCGATGCGGCCGCGGAACAGTAACCGGTCGCTGGCGCGATAGTCGGCGCCGCCGCTGATCGCATTGGCGAATACGTCCTGATCGAACGCGGAAAATTCGTGGCGGCCGAGCGCGAGGTCCCACGCCATCTTCGTCGAAGTCCACTTCTGCGCGGCGAGATCGATGCGGCGCAGGGTGAAATCGTTGGAGTCGTGCGAGTACGAGTACGTCCCGCTGAGATTGGAGGCTGGGCGCAGATGGCGGACGAGATCCAGCTCATTGCGAGCGGGCCTATAGCCGGGATCGAGGGTGATGGCTTGCTGCTGTTCGATGGCCGAGGTGTTGTTCCAGCCGAACCAGCGATAGATCTGGCCGAGGTTGAAATAGGCGCGCGGCGCAACGTCGGGATAAAGGTCGGAGCGCGGCGTTTTCGACGTATCCGTCAGGATCGCGAACTCGCTCATCGCGGGCCTGTAGGCTTCCTGATACGACAATACCTGTGCGCGTTCGAGACGAAGATCGGCGCGGTCGGGATGTGCCGCCAGGATTGTCGAATATTCGCGCTCAGCGGGTGCGTAGCGCTGATCCCAATTCAGCACGCGCGCGTAGGCGATGCGGGCATTGGTATCGTCCGGACGAAGACGAAGATAGCGTTCATAGAGCCGCTCGGCGGGACGATATTCTTCAATCGCCGTATACGATCTGGCGAGATTGAGGAGTTCGTCCGGATTCGATGACGACGCCATCGACCCCTGCGCTTCGAGAGCGCGCAGACGCTCATCGAGCTTCGCAGCTTCCTCTTTACGCTTTTGCTTTGCCTGCTGCTGGAGCGTCTCGATGGAGTCGATCCGTTCCTTCTGATGATCGTGGATGAAATTGATGGTGCTCAGCGCCTCGGAGTAATGGCCGGTGTCGTATTGCAGCCGGGCCTGTTCGGCGCGAAGCGCGAGGTTGTACGGCTCGGCCTGAATCATTCGGCCGATCTGTTCGAGACGCAGATCGGGTGACGCGGAAAGCTGACTGGCAAGCTGTTTCGCCATTACGGCGTTGGCGTGCGATTGCGTGTAGTTGTTGAGCAGCGTGATGGCGCCGGCGCGATTGTCGCCCCAGGCCATGGCGTTGGCGAGGGCGATGGCGTTGTCTTCCGTCGGGTTGTTGTCGTATGCGGCCTGTAGGCGGACGATGGCAGGTTTGGTCGCGCCCATCCACGAGAGAACGCGCCCGTATTCGGCCTCGAGGTCCGGCGTCGACTGTTCCTTCAAGAGCGCCGAATATTCTTTCTCCGACTGATCGAGTTGATTGGACCAGGCCAGCGACCGTGCATAACGAAGCCGTGCGTCGCGATTCATGGCCGATTCGGCTAAATGGGCGTAGATGTCAGCGGCAGCGCCGTAGCTTTCCGCTTCGAAGTACGCGTCGGCAACGGCCAACCGGTCGGCGTCCGTCGCCCCCCGCTTATTCGCGAGCGCCTCGGCATCGGCGACTTTCTGTTTTGTATACGCCTGCAGACCGGACGCGGAGTCATCGCGGAGTTTTATGGCGGCGGCGTCATTGGGATCGGCAGCCAGCAACCGCTGCGCGAGTTTCGACGCTTCGTAATAGCGATGATCGGCGATGTAGAGGCGCGCCAGCTCGACCTGCTGGTCATGTGTGGCGGTGCCGTTCGTCAATGAGTCTTCGAGTGGTTTAATACTTGTGTAGTGATCAATTGTGTTCGTGGTTTGTGCTTGGGATGCCACCGCGCAGAACATCATTGCGATGGCTAGAGCGAATCTGACAGGCCTCATGGCGACCCTTCCGGTATGTAGACGTCGTGGACGGCTCTTCGTGAAACTACAATGAACTGAAAACTTCCTTCTCCGCGAGGCCGCGGCTGCAAGGTCGATTCCAGCTCAGCGTTTCGGCGGCGGTGCGGTTGAGGTCGTTGTCGTGTTTGTAGTCGTGGTGGTAGTCGTAATGACGGTGGTCGTTCCGCTCGACATTGGCGTAGTCGCTTTCGCTTTCAACGCCGCCTTTTCGATGTCGCTGTCGCACGCCGCGAAATCACTGCGCAGGACGACGGCGAGGTGATCGCCGACGGGACGTTCCACACCATCGGCCGGACGGTTGACGATGCGGTCCGACACCCACATCGCGCTCGATCCGCCGCCGTCGAGATTGATGGCCGCACACGCGTGCAGTTTCTCCGACATGAACGCCGCCAACTGCGGCAGCGTAAGTCCGGGCACGCCGGTGCGGCGGCCGTCCGCGACGACGAAGTAAAGCGTCTCGCGATCTTTCGAGAGTCCGACCGCCGTGCGCGGATGGGTGGCCAGCGTGAACGAGGCGCTCCCCGGCAGCGGCGTCACCGGCTTACAACTGACGATGAGGGCCGGCCAGCCCGAGACGGTCGCCTCCATCCAGTCCTCGGGTTCATCATCGAGGCTCACGTCGCTCTGTTTGGCGATGCGGGCCTTGCTGCCGCCGACCGCGACATATCCTTCGCGCCGGATCTTTTTGACGGACTCCCATTCGCCGCACGGACCGACAGTCATGCCCACCGGATTGAAGCGCTCGTCGAAATAGTCGCCATTGATTGCTGCAAGCGCGTGCTCGCGCTTGGCAAAGGCGGAGACTTTCAATCCCTTTTCCGACTCGCGCGTGGAGATGACCTGGATGTCGTCATTGGTGAGATCGATGCGTGTGACATGGACGTCGTAGTTGTCGCCGCGGAACTCCTGATAGTCGACGCCGGGGCCGACGCGAGTCCAGTCGGCTGCCACGGCAACGGTGCTGATGAGAATGCTGAGGACGGCGGCGAGGAACAGTTTCCGGTTGCGCATGGCGACCGCCCGCTTCAAATGATGTGCCGCACGCGCAAATAACGTTTGGCATCTTGAATGCACCAGCGCCTCGCGACTCTTTTTCAACTCTCGGGGGCTCCTTGCGTTCCAGCGACTTCGCGGTACCGGCGTACAGCCGGCTCCATCCAGACACTCTCACTTTCCGCAAGCCGCCATCGGACAAACCGGCACCGACCAAAGTGCAGTCGGCGGTCGAGTACACACTCTTCACCGTATTCGGCCTCAGCCTGATCGTTGCGGCGATCGCGTTTTTCGCGCTCAACTCGCCGTCGCATCGCAGCGTTCCGAACAGCGTCGCCGCCGGTCTCGCGGCGGGCCGCGTGAACGTCCTTCTGATCGGCATGACCAAAGTTCCGCCGCCGGAAGGTGACGGCGTGGCGATGATGACCGGCTCGATGACGATGTTGTCGCTGCGGCCGGCAACGCATCAACTGGCGATGATCGCGATCCCTCCCGACCTCTGGCTCCGCCTCGGCCGCTTCGGCATGCACCGTCTCGGGTCGGCCCAGGCGATCGGCGAGTCGAGCGGCTATCCCGGCGAAGGTCCGGGGCTGGCCATCGACACGATCACCGCTGCCACCGGCCAACCAATCCACGGATTCTTGCGGATGGACGACGCCTCTGTGCAATCGACGATCGACGCGCTAGGCGGCATCGATGTTCCCGTACGCAACGCGTTTTACGAGCGGCGCGCGCACCGGCTCTTCACGACCGGTATCACCCACTTCGATGGCGCGAACGCGATCCTCTTCACCTCGCCGTATGTTGATGGTCCCGAAGGAGAACGCTTCGCACGCGAGTCGCGGCAGCAGGAAGTACTGGTCGCCGTCATCGAAAAACTGAGCCGCAGCGCAGCGGACTTACGGGCGCGCGCGGCGATCGTTCCGGCTGCATCGACGATGACCGCGACGAACCTCACGCGCGAACAGATCGAGCAGCTCTTCGGCGCGATGGCCTCGCAGGCCTCGATTCGATACGCGAGCCTGCAGCCGTTCGTCGACACGATCGAGGTGCAGTCGTTCAGCGAGCATGAAGGACAAGCGGTGAAGTCGCATGACGACGACTTCAAACAAATCAAGCAACTCGCCGGCGGCGTCTTCTCGGCCGGCGCGTTTCAGCAGGCCGCCGCGCGATGACGAACATGCCGATGGATGATGCCGCGCCGATGCGCGCCGCGCGCGCGAGAACGCCGGTGGGCATCCGCAAGAAGAGTTCGACCGGCGAAAAAATCCTCTTCATCCTGCTCGGCCTTTTCGTGATCGTGGCCGGGCTCGCGCTCTACACGCAGTTCTCGCCGTCGTACACCGAGGTTCCGAACACGGTCGCTGCGGGATTGGCGGCCGATCGCGTGAACCTGCTCGTGATCGGCATCGGCGGCGACGGCCATCCCGGCGGCGGCATCGACCTGGCCGACTCGATCCTCCTGGTCTCGCTCCAGCCCTCAACGAAAAAAGCGGCGCTGATTTCCATCCCGCGCGATTTCTACCTGCAGATGGGCCACTACGGCATGCATCGCCTCAACGACGCCCATGCGCTCGGCGAAAACGCCGGCTACCCGGGCGGCGGACCGGGCATGGTCATCGACGAGGTGAAGGCAATCACCGGCCAGCCGATCAATGCGTACGTCCGTCTCGATTTCAAGGCCTTCGAGAAAATCATCGACGACCTCGGCGGCGTCGACATCTACGTCTACCGCCCCTTTCACGACGTGCTGTTCAAGGACACGTTCCAACAGGGCTGGCAGCACATGAACGGCCATCGCGCGCTGCAGTACGCGCGCTACCGCTACGTGATCGGCCTGGAAGGGAACAACTTCGCGCGCGAGTTGCGGCAACAACAGATCATGAGCGCGGTGCGCAAGAAGATGCAGCACCTCACGCCAACCCAGGCGCTGCGCCTGGTCGTGAGCGCGTCGTCGGTCTCGCACTACACGAAGACGAACCTCTCGACGCCGCAGATGGTGCAGCTCTACAACATGTTTCACGACATGAATCCCGCCAACGTCCGCCACGTCTCGCTCCAACCGATGACGGAGATCTTCATGCTGACGAAGATCAACGACTCCGGCGAAGCAGTCCGCCCGCGTCACGGCGACTACGGCCCGATCCGCACGACGATCCAAAACGTCTTCAGCGACACGCGCCCGGTCGTCACCGCCGGCCAGATCCAGCTCACCGACGACGGCACCCCGCAGCCGTCACAGTACGCAGGCGACGACACGATGATGGGTAAACCTGCGCGCGCTTCACACTAGGAGAACGGTTTCACGCGGAGTGCGCGGAGAGGCGGAGGAGTTAGTCAAAGAGTTCGAGGACGACCTGTTGTGGATCGTCAGCGAGTTTCATGATGGCGTCGATATTTCCTCGGAGTGTCTGCTCGACGGCGATCGTCGTGCAGTTTCCCATTCGCAGCCAGATGACCTTCGGGGGCGCGCCGCGAAGAATGGCCAACTCGGCTACGTCTCTATCTTTCGTCACGAGGATGAATCCGTGAGTTTGAGAGATGAGCCAAAGCTGTGGATCGTTCGTTCGTCCCAGATTCAGGAGGCGTGTCTGCGTGCTTCCGGGAAAGACATCCGCGAGTCGAGCGACAAGCTTGTGGGAGATGTTGTGATCGAGAAGCAGTTTCACGCGTGAGAAAACGCCGTCTTCCGCTCCCGGTCAGCGGCGTAGCTGAGGCTTGCGAGGATGTCTTCATGAGTGAGGTCCGGATAATCGGAGATGATTTCTTCTTCGGTCATCCCCGAGGCCAGGTAGGAGAGGACGTCGTAAACGGTGATGCGGAGGCCGCGGATGCACGGCTGCCCTCCTCGCTTGTCCGCCTCGACGGTGATGATCTCCTGGTAATCCACGGCTGTGTATCTTATCAGGAGGTCTGTCATCGGCTACGCCAAGAACCGGTTGCACTCCCGAGTGGCGCGCTATTCACTGCGTGAGAGCAAGGAATTGAACCGGCTTCAGTGGCAGCAGCCGTCGGGACTGTTCTGGGATACGCGCGTAGTGTTCAACCCACAGATCAAAGAAACGCCTCAGGTCCAACAGCATTACCCGGCGCCTCTCTTGCGTGCGTGTTTCATCTTCGGCGTCTTTTGTAAAACCGCCGGTAGCGACAAACAACCCGACGTCCACGTCCGCGATAACGGCGAAGAATGAACGCACATCACGCGAAGGAATCCGTTCAGCTGTGCGCTTCACCTGGACTTTGATGCGCGGGCCTGTAATGCCCAACGGATCTGAGTGGGCAATGACGTCAATGCCCCGGTCCGGGCCCGGCGGCGAGACCCAGCTCACGTGGTAGCCCATACCTCGAAGAAGACCTGCAACTAGCTGCTGAAAGTCGTACGGATTCATTTCGGCGAGATAGGTCTCAATTTCCGACCACGCCGACTCTTCAGCTTCCTCGAGAGTCATGGCGGCATCGACGGCCTCAGTCGCGAACTCCTCGTCTTCTGCCTCTGGCTCTTCTTCAGGCTGTTGATCCTTCCACTGCTTGTAAAGACGTCCAGCCTCGCGAATAAACTCGTATGGATCGGCAAACCTTGAGTAGGCGCCGCGACCCTCTTCAGTAAGCGACCAAAGGCCTTTGTTCTTCGAAAGCCACCCAGCTTTGACCGATGAAATTGTCGCGAAGCGAACCATCTTCTCGTAGCGACGAACTTCGGGGTTCGCAGGATAGTTTTGGCGCTCGAAATCCGTCGGCGGCACCACCGCCCACATCTGCTCGAGAACAGCTTTAGCAGCGAGCCCGTCCGAATGCGTCATCAGCACGGTGAATACTCCTCGCGCCAACTCGCCGACCCGTTTCCGCGTTACCTGTGCCATTCCCGCATTCTATCGTCCGATCGTTTCACATGCCTCCCCATTCCGCGAACGAACGCGCGAAATCGGAATAACATCCGCCGCCGTCATGCTTCGACGGCACGCATCGCATGAAAATCCATCTCGTTTCTCTTGAGGACGGCATCACCGCTACCGGGTTCCGGAAGTTTGCGGCGTATGCGGAGAAGATCAATCCCGACACCCGCACGTTTTACGTCGGGACGCAGCGGTATCGGTCGATGTGGAAGTCGTTCGCGCGGAAGGTAGGGGAGGGGCGGTCGTTCGGTTCACAGGAAGTCGCTGAGATTGCGCAGGAGTTGGCGCAGGCGGACGTCGTGGCGTTCTCCTCGATGACCGGATACGCAGACCTCACCAAAGAGCTGGCCACGCGCGTGCGCGAGCTCAACCCGAAGGCGTACACGATGTGGGGCGGCATCCATCCGATCATCTATCCCGAGGATGCCATCAAGGCGGATGTGGATGCGATTTGTACGGGCGAGGGCGAGCTCGCGTTCGCCGAGTGGCTGCATCACTTCGAGAGCGGCAGCGACTTCTCGAAGACCAGCAGCTTCTGGTTTAAGGATCGCGCGAGCGGCGAGATCAAACGGAATCCGTTCCGGCCGTTGATGTCGTCGGCGGAGCTGGCGTCGATGCCGTACCCGAAGTACGGCGGCGCGGAAGGGATTTACGAGCCGGAGAAAGGCTTTCGCCCCGTAACGCGCGGCGACTACCTCAACAACAACGGGCTCGCGTATCCGGCGGTCTGGTCGATCGGCTGTCCGCTGCATTGCACGTACTGCGGCAACACCGTCTTCATCGCCAATGACGCCAACTATCGGAAGATCCGGCACAGCGGCGTCGACTACATCATCGGCGAGGTGCAGGCGGCGCTGAAGATCCATCCGTACCTCAAGACGGTCCTCTTCTACGACGACAGCTTCATGGCCATCTCGCTGCGCGAGCTGACCGAGTTCGCAACGCGCTGGCGCGAGGAAGTGGGCATCGAGTTCTGCATCTACGGCGTCATCCCGACGTACGTGCAGCGCGACAAAGTGGAGATCCTGACGTGGGCGGGGATGAACCGCGTGCGCATGGGAATCCAGAGCGGCAGCGACCGGATCCTCAAGTTCTACAAACGTCCGACGCCGGTGCCGCGCATCGAACAGGCTGCGGCGGCGCTGGCGGAGTTTGCCGGCTACCAGATCAATCCGTCGTACGACATCATCGTTGACAACCCGGTCGAGACGCGGCAGGACGTGATCGATACGCTGGAACTGATTTATCGATTGAAGAAGCCGTTCACACTGAACATCTTTTCGCTTCGTGTGATCCCGAATACCTCGCTCGAGCAGCAGATGATCGCCGAGGGGTTCGACGTCGAGCAGATCAACGAGAACTACACGGCGTTGCGGCCGACGTGGGCGAACGTGCTGCTGTACGTTCTCATGGTCTGGACGCCGCCGCGAAAAATGTTCGAGCGGTGGCTGACGAAAGTCCGCGCGTACAACGAGCCGCAGAAGTCGTATCCGATTCTCATTCTCCTCGCGCGCATCCCGTGGCTGATCCAGCAGGGCCTGCGCCATTTGAAGCACGGCGAGTTCTCGGTCATCACCGGCTATCCCGGCTACATCCTCTGGCGCACGGGCGTGTTGAAGCTGATGAAGAAACTCTTCAGCAGGAAGCTCGTGCTGTCGGAGGAGAAGTGGGGTGGACGGATTGCGCCCGACGCGGCCGGGTGAAATCCTTCGTTTCGACGCCGGATGGCGTCACGGAGGGTAGCCGGTGGTCGCGCGCAACGCGCGAGACCACCGGAATCCCAACGCGCCCGATTTTTCGACCGCGGCAGCGGTCGCGGAGAGAATTCACGGCGCTTGGTATTTGATCCGCGACGCCCTCCGGGGTCGGTCCCTCACCGCGCACGTTGACCGGTGGTCTCGCGCTTCGCGCGCGACCACCGGCTACCCTTCGTGTCGCCATCCGGCGACGGTCCCGCGGTACGCAAACCTCTTCGCGAGCATCGTCCGAACTTCCTGCGCAACGCCAAACCGGCGGGCGAGACGCCACGCCGGATGCAGGCGAGGACGCCCGCACTACGCCTTTTTCAACTGATCGATGTCGATCAGGACCAGCACCGCGCCGTCGATCTTGTTGTTCGACGTTTTGTAGGGGCGGATGCGCAGCATGTAGTTGTGGCCGTTCCGGTCGCGCACGTGCATCTCGCGCATTTCCAGCGTGTCGATGACGACGCCGATCATCTGATCGAGGTCGTCGACATCGAGGGTCAGCTTCAGGTCGCGGATGGAGCGGCCGGTATCGGAGCCGATCAGGTTCAAGACGCGTTGCGCGCCGGGGTTGAAGCGGCGGATATGGAGGCCGCTGTCGAGCATGACGATCGGCAGATCGACGCTGCCGAGGAGGTTGATCAGATCGCTGTTCGACTGCGCCAGCTCGTCATTGCGCCGCTCGAGCTCCTCGTTGAGCGTCATCAGTTCCTCATTGCTCGACTGCAGCTCTTCCTTGGCCGTCTCCAGCTCCTCGTTCGTCGACTGCAGCTCCTCATTGCTCGACTGGATTTCCTCGTTGGCCGAGCGGAGCTCCTCGTTCATCGCTTCCTGCTCTTCGATGATCGACTGCAGGTAATCGCGCGTCGCTTCCAGCTCGCGCTTGAGGCGGACGCTCTGCTTCGTCTCGGCCGGCGGCGCGGGCGCTGCCTTGCCGCGGCGCTTCGTTCCCTTGTCGCCTCCCGCCGCAATCTCGAAGAGCACGATGAAATGCTTTCCGGCGTGCGGACCGATGAAGGGGATCACTTCCATGTTCACCAGCTGAATGTGGCCGTCGGTGGTGACCGGAATCCGTTCGCGGCGGACCGGAACGTCTTTTTTCCCCGCGGTATGAATGGCGGTGCGCAGTTCGGCCAGGAGACCTTCCCGGGCCATCTTCATCACATTGAAACTGGCCGTTCCGGGGGCGGGTTCCAGGAAAGGGCTGGTGCGTCCGCGGAACTGCAGGATCTCCATGCTGTTGTCGATCAGTACGCCGGCGGGTGAATAGCGCGCCAGGAGTACGCGGTCGGCCTCGCGGAAAACGTTCGGCGCGGGGCCGGTGTCCTCGTCGAGTGGGCGGATCGATTCGTGATGCGCCCCGCTCGCCGGAATCACGGCCTTGGTCAGGTCCATCGGCAAGCGTCCAACCGTGCCTTTTCGTTGATAGATCTTGTTGCGCCGGTCCACGATCGAGAAGGTATCCGCGTAAGAGCCGATGGTTTCCGAGTTGCCGAGCAGCAGGTATCCGTGCGGCTGCAGCGCGTAGTGAAAGATGTTCATGACGCGCCGTTGCAGCACCGCGCCGAGGTAGATGAGGACGTTGCGGCAACTGATCAGGTCCACCTTGGAGAAGGGAGGATCCTTGGTCAGGTTCTGCCGGGCGAAGATGCAGCAGTCGCGGATTTTTTTGGCGACGCGGTAGCCGCCGTCGACTCTGGTGAAGAATTGCCGCAGCCGCTCGGTCGAGACCTCCGCGGCGATGCTGTCGGGATACATCCCTCCGCGCGCGCGGTCGATCGACGCATCGCTCAGGTCCGTTCCGAAGACCTGCACAGGGCACTCCACCTGGAGCGCGGCCAACGCCTCCTGGAAGATGATGGCCAGCGAATAGACCTCTTCGCCGGTCGCACATCCGGGAACCCAGATCCGCACCGGCCGGTCGCCGTGCCTGCGCACCAGCTCCGGCAGGACGTTCTCCTGCAGCGACGTGAAGACCTCGGGATCGCGGAAGAACGAGGTGACGCGGATGAGGATGTCGCTGTAAAGATGCTCGACCTCTTCCGGCTTCTCGCGCAGGATGCGGATGTACTCGCTCAACGTCTCTGTTTTCTGCAGGGCCATCCGGCGGCGGATGCGCCGGTCGATGGTCGGCGGTTTGTAGTGGGTGAAATCGACGTCGTGCGAACTGCGGAGAATGTTGAAGACTTTAGTCAGGTCGCGCTCATCGAACTGGTCGCCATCGCCGTCGTTCGCGACGTACGAATGGCGCGCGATGCGCACGATCTCGCTGGCGATCTCCTCCGGCGGAAGGACGAAATCGATGGCGCCGGCGGCGATGGCGCTGCGCGGCATGCCGTCGAAACGCGCCGTCTCGTCCTGCGCGAAGGTGATGCCGCCCTCGGCTTTGATCGCCTTCGAACCGAGCGTGCCGTCCGAGGCGGTGCCGGACAGGATGACGCTGATTGCGCGGCTCCCCTGATCGAACGCGAGCGAACGCAGCAGGGCATCGATCGGCATGCCGGGCCGGTCGCCGCGCGGCTCGACGCGCAGCACCCCGTCTGAAAACGTGACCACGCCGTCCGGCGGAGCGACGTAGATCACATTCGGCTCGACACGCGCCGTGTCGGCGGCCAGCCGCACCGGAATCTTCGTGGCGCGTCCGAAAATCTGCGGGAGCTCGCTCAGGTGGCGACTGTCGGAATGCTGGAGATAAATGATGGCCAGGCGCGCATCGGCGGGAACGTTCCGAAGCAGAGAAAGGAACGGCTCCAGTCCGCCCGCCGAGGCACCGACGGCGACGATGGGGAAATGCTCGTCGCGCACGGACCGCGCCGAGCGCGCCCTCCGCTTGGCCGGCGAACGTACAGATTTTTTTGGCAATCGAATCTCCGGGTGGGTGAGCGAAAGAAGGATTGTACCGAATGACGAGACGTAGCGGTGCACTGTCATCCTGAGCCGCCGGAGGCGTTGGAGCGCGAAGCGCAGAACGCCGTAGGACGGTCGAAGGACCCCTTCCGTGCTTGCATCGTCAATGGCCGCCCGCCCTTCCGGGCTATCCAGCGACGGGTCCTTCGACCGTCCTACGCGACTGGGCCTTCGGCTATGTCGCTCAGGCGGCTCAGGATGACAGTGGCCAAACCCACTCAAATGCTGGGGTCGGCTCTCGTTTTGCTAGCAATCCGGCGAGGAGCAACCATTGCCCCCTTCAAAGATCGTGGTGATCGGTGCCTCGGCGGGCGGCATCGAGGCGCTCAAGGAGATCGTGCAACGACTGCCGGCCGGCTTCGATGCTCCCATCCTGGTCGTCATCCATATCCCGCCCGATTCGCCGAGCATGCTGCCGAAAATCCTGGACCGCGCCGGGCCGCTTCGCGTCAAGAGTGCGGAAGAGGGAGAGGAAGCGGCGAATGGCGTGATGTACGTTGCGCCGCCGGACCGGCATCTCATCGTCGAAGCCAACGGCACGCTGCGCACACCGCGCGGCCCGCGCGAGAACCGCTCGCGGCCGGCGGTCGATCCACTCTTCCGCAGCGCCGCGCTGGCGTATGGACCGCGAGCCATCGGCGTCATTCTGAGCGGGACATTGGACGACGGCACGGCAGGCTTGCTGGCCATCCAGCGGCGCGGCGGCATCAGCATCGTTCAGGATCCGGAGGACGCCGCGTATCCGGGCATGCCCACCAGCGCGATCGCCAACGTGATCGTCGACCATATCGTGCCCCTCGACGATATTGCCCGTCAGATCGAGATCAGCCTCCATCAGAAAATCCGAGACGTTCAGGGAAACGGTGAGGTAGCGCAGATGGATCTGGAAAAGAAAATTGCCCAGATGGACGCGAAGGCGTTGCGCGGCGATGAACGCCCTGGAGAGCCGTCCGCATTCTCCTGTCCCGATTGCGGCGGCGTGCTGTGGGAAATCAAGGACGGAGAGCTGACCAGGTTCCGCTGCCGGGTCGGACACGCCTATTCGCCCGAGACGGCGCTCGCGGCGCAGGGCGACAAATTAGAGGAAGCGCTCTGGGGGGCAATGAAGACGCTCGAAGAAACCGCTCGTCTTTCGAAGCGGCTAGGCGCTGCCGAACGCCAGCGCGGACGGGAGTGGATGGCCGCCCGCTTCGAGCAGCGCGAGAACGAGTCGCGCGAACGTGCCGACATCATCCGCCGTTTTCTCGCATCGGACGATAGTACGGTCCCGCTCGCAACCGGCGATGCCGAGGGTATAAAGTGACGTCTACAAATGCCTGATGATGGAGATAGCCTGCTGGCCCGGGCAGCGGCAGTCATCGCGAACGCCCGCAATCTCTCGAGCGAAACGGCGCGCGCGGTCGATACAGGGCGCCTTCGCCGGCTGCAACGCGATTTGCTGGCGAAGCTGGCGCAGATCGACCAGCTCCTCCGCCCCGGAAAACAGCGCCGCCCGCACTAACACCGGGGGCTCGAGCCGGTGAATCCTCGTCCGTGTTTTGCATCTTGCAACGATCGTCGTATGATTCGTTGCATCTCACGCAAAATCCGGGACCCCAATGCCGCCCTTCGTAGTCTTGATGGTCGAGGATGACCGACCGACGTTGTCTCTGCTCGCAGCGATCGCCAGACATGAAGGCTTCGATGCCTTGCTGGCCGACGACGGAGAGAAGGCGATGGCCATCCTGAGACGGCAGGCTGTCGATGCCATGGTGCTCGACCTGATCCTGCCGGTCACGAGCGGCTTTGAAGTGCTGCGCCACTGCAAGCGCATGATGCCGGCACTTCTCGACCGAACGATCGTCATCACGGCCGCGCCGGAGAAGAGCTGGCGCAACTGCGAGGAGATCCGGCAGGTGCGCCGCTTCTATCGCAAGCCTCTCGATTTCATCGACCTCACGTCCGCGCTGCACGCCTGCAGGGCAGCAAAAGAGAAGGAATGGGCCAGCGCCGATGGCGGTCAGGGGACTCCATCCGTCCTCGCCACAGCAGGAAGAGGTAACCGCGGTGCGAGCTGATCTAATCGTGCACCGGACGCAAAGAGTCTGCGCAGGAACGTCATGCCGTGGAAGGCCCAACGATTGCAGCGGCGTTCATCTGGTACTATGAACATCCCCATGGTAGGCAATCGAATTCGCGTGGCTCGTCAGTCGCGCAATCTGTCGCTCACCGAGTTGGCAGGACGCGCCGATATCAGCGCGGCCACGCTGTCGCGGATCGAGCGCGACAAACAGAACCTCGACCTCGGACTCTTCCTCACCCTCACTTCGATCCTCAAACTCACACCGCACGAAGTCCTCGGCGACTCCAACGGCGAGGAGGGCGTCGATCCGCTCGTGCGCACCATCACCGGAATGGAAACCGGCGACCGCGCCCAGCTCTGGCGTTCCCTGGCCGCCGAACGGAAGGCGCACCGCCGCAAATCCGATAACAAAGCCGTGGCCAACGAAGTGGACGAGCTCCTGGCGCAGGTCGATTTCATCCGCGGCGAAATCGAGTCGGTGCAGAAGCGCCTCCGCCGCCGGTAAAGCCGCCCGCGTGACGAGACGCGACAAAGCTTCGCGAATCGGCGAAATCCTCGACCGGCTCTATCCCGCTCCACCAATCCCGCTCGAACACAAGGATCCCTTCACGCTGCTCGTGGCGGTGGTGCTCTCCGCACAGACGACCGACGTGCAGGTGAACAAGGTCACGCCGGCGCTCTTCGCGCGCGCGGCCACGCCGGAGAAACTTGCGGCGATGAGCGAGGCGGAGATTCTGTCGATCATCCGCAGCTGCGGACTCGCGCCGGGCAAAGCGCGCAACATCCGCAAGCTCGCGCAGACGATCGCCGACGAACACGGCGGACGCGTTCCGAACGACATCGAGGCGTTGGAAACGCTACCGGGGGTCGGACATAAAACCGCGAGCGTGGTGGTGTCGCAGGCATTCGGCGAGCCGGCGTTCGCGGTCGATACGCACATCCACCGGTTGGCCTGGCGATGGGGGCTTTCCTCGGGGAAGAATGTCGAACAGACCGAACGCGATCTGAAGAAGCTCTTTCCGCGCGATGACTGGGCGAAGCGCCACCTGCAGATCATCTACTTCGGCCGCGAGTACTGCCCGGCGCGCAATCACGATTTCGATGCGTGCCCGATCTGTTCGTGGGCAGCACCGAAGTCGCGCCGGTAGCGCCGCCGGCTCGGCGGCTGGACCGCCAGCGGCCCGCTGGCGCTTGGGCTCACATCCTTGCCGCCGAGCCGGCGGCGGTACAGCCGGCGAGCCGCCGGCGCTACGTCGTTCCAGGACTAAACAAAACGCCGCATCGCGTTCCGCCACCCAACCACCCGATGCGTTCCGTCCTCTGCATCCTTTTGTTCGCTGCCTCGGCGCACGCGGCTGTCCGCGCGGATGACGCCGGGCAGTTCGAGGTGCGCCGCGCGCCGGCGTGGATCGACGCGATCGCGGTAAATGCGCATGCCGCCAGCAGCAACGTCCGCTCCGGCATCGAAGGTTTGCTCGAGGATCACCAGGTCCGCGTCGCCGGCGCCAACGTCGACGAGTACTTTCGCCGCGTGCGTCAGGTCGTCACCTCGGCCGGCGTGCAGAACGCGTCCGAATTGAACATCGACTTCGATCCGTCGTTTCAACGGCTCGTGATCCACGACGTGTTCGTCATTCGCGGCAACAAGCGCATCGACGAACTGGCGCGCGACGAGGTTCGCATCATCGAGAAAGAGTCGGACGCCGGCGAGAGCATCTACGACGGCCAGCTCACGGCGCTGCTGTTTCTCAAGGACGTTCGTCCCGGCGACATCATCGATTACTCCTGGTCGCTCGAAGGCTCGAACCCGCTCCTCGGCGGACGCTACGCCGACGAATTCGATTTCAGCGCCAGCGTTCCGACGCGGCTGATGCGTCATCGCCTGCTCTGGCCGAAGGGCCGGCGGCTGCACGTCAGCAAGCCGGCGCAAATCACCGGTGACGCCTGGATCTGGGAACGCCGCAACGTCGCCGCGACCGATGCCGAGGATTCGACGCCGGAGTGGTACGAACCGTCGGAGGTCGTGCAGGTGACGGAGTACGGATCGTGGAGCGAAGTCGCGAAATGGGCGGACGCGCTTTTCCAACTCGACGATGCTTCGCGCGCCGCGATCGCCGGCATCGCCGGAGACATCCGCAAAGGGAATCACACGCGCGATGCGCAAGTCGTCGCCGCCATCCGTTTCGTGCAGGACGACATCCGCTACCTCGGCATCGAGATGGGACGCGGGTCTCACGAACCGCGGCAGCCGGCGGTGGTCATGAGCCAGCGTTACGGCGACTGCAAGGACAAGGCGCTCTTCCTGGCCGCGTTGTTGCGCGAGCTCGGAGTCGAGGCGTATCCGGCGCTCGTCAACACCAAGCTGCGCCGCCACCTTGACAGTTTTCTCCCTTCTCCCTTTCTCTTCGACCACGTCATCACCGAGGTGCTCGACGGCGGCAAGAGCTACTGGATCGACGGCACGCTCGCCGACCAGGGCGGGACGCTGGCAACGATCGATACACCGAGCGACGAACGCGCGCTCGTCGTCCGATCACAGACCAATGCGCTCGCGACGATCGTCGTGCAGAGTCACGGCAGCATTGCCGTGGAAGAGATCCTCATCGGGAGTGGGGAGTCGGGTGTCGTAAAAAAGAACTCCGACTCCCGACACCCGACTACCGACGCCCATCAACGAGACAACCAGTCGATGACGCTCGAAGTCACTTCCACCTACAGCGGCCGCGATGCCGACGACATGCGCGCCGAGCTCTCCGGCCAGTCGCTCGCCGACGTGGCGAAGACGCACCTGAACCGCTATGCCGCCGACCACCCGCGCATTGCGGCCCTCGGCGCGCCGTCGATCGACGACGACCGGACGCGCAACGTGATCGTTCTGCGCGAGCGCTACGCGGTTCGCGATCTCTGGACGAACGGATCGTGGACGTATTACCCGCGCGCCATCGAGCAACATCTGACGCGGCCCGATACGCTCGTTCGTTCGATGCCGCTTGCGGTCGACTATCCGCGCAACGTCACGGAGCGAATGATCATCCGCGGCGGCGCCGACGCGAAGGTCGAGGACGACGACAGCGTGGTCGATAGCCCGGCCATGCACTACGAACAGCACGTCACGCGCGGACGCGATCTCGTCATCACCACGACGCTCCGAGCGATGAAGGACGCGGTCTCGGTAGCCGAGGTTCCCGATCATCTCGCGGCATTGAACGAGATGCACGACGCGCTCGCCGTCACGCTCGAACCGGCGAAGACGCCGATGGCGCCGCGCGCTGCCGAACTCGGCGGCGGCATCGTCCTGATCGGGATCGTGGCCGCGCTCGCCATACGCCGGCGCAGAACGTAGTCCCCAGCGGAAATAGGTCTTTAGACACAAATGTTTTTCCGGGTCTGGCGTGACTGGTCTGTACGCGAGCCGTTGAGTGACGATTGTCGCCTCCGCGGATCTCAGGCAGCGTCACGAAACATCGGCAACAAATCAAAGGAGAGTCTCAAGAATGCGTAGCACCGGTACTGTTAAGTGGTTCAACGATGCGAAGGGCTTCGGCTTCATCACCACCGAGGGCGGCGAGGACGTGTTCGTGCACTTCTCGGCCATCCAGTCGAAGGGTTTCCGTTCACTGGCCGAAGGCTCGCAGGTCGAGTTCGACCTGGTGCAGGGTCCGAAAGGCCTCCAGGCGGCGAACGTCACCATCCCGCAATAAGCGTACAGACAGCAGTGCACGAGAAGGGCGGCCATTGGCCGTCCTTTTCATTTTCAGGGCGCGAGCTTTTCGCCCGGCCGCGCCGGTTTGCCGACGTCGTTGAAATCGCGCATGTAGACGAGCAGGCCGTAGTCGGGCTGATTGCGCGTAAAGCCGGCCACGAGCTGCTCGTTGTAGCGGTCGATGACGAAGTCGAACGGATCGCTCGGATCGGTATCCGCCACCTGCATATTCGCATCGACCATCAGCAGCTTCCCCATTCGCAACGTGCCGCCGTGAAAAAGCATCGTGTTCTTCTCCTCGGGATGCGGAAGACCGAGCTCCGGCAGATGGCGTCCGGCGTCAAAGACCTGCACCAGTTCATCGCCTTCGATGCGGGCGCTGACGGCATGCAGCTCCACTTTCGGCGGCGGCAGCGCGCGGTTCGGATCGATCAAGAGGTCGTTGCCCTCGGCCGATACGCCGCGCTCCTTCGGCAGCGTGAGCATCTTCTGCAGCGTCATTCCCACTGCCTTGAGCAGTCCGAGTCCGTTGATGCCGCAGATTTCGAGCTTTGTCGGATGAATGCGCAGCAAGCCGTTCGACACCGATACATCCGCGAACATCGTGAAGGGGATGTCGACCACCTTGTGGATGATGCCGCTCTGTTTGAGCTGCTTCCCTGCCATCTCCGCATGCAGATTGCGCAGCGGCGGATTCGGGTAGCCGAAGATGTAGCGGTTCATCAGCACGTCGAGACTGGCGCCATTCAGGCCGATCGTGGCGGTATCGACCTTCATCACGAACGAGAGTTTGTTGTCGAAGTTCAGCGGCGTGCCGGGCGTATTCGAGACAAGCTCGCCGCGCATCGAATGAATGTCGAGATACAAATCGTCGTCGATGTGAAACCACACATTGCGCATCAACGCCTGCGTCGGCGCCTTCGACGCGGCCTCCGTTGGCGTTGGCATCGCACCTGCGCCCATCGGAGTGATGACCGGCACCGCCGCCGGCGTGATCGGCGCGAGCGGACCTTTCACGCAACAGCACGCGGGAAGGAGCAACAACGACAGCAGGACGGTCGAGATCGTCGTGAGGATCGCGATCGGTTTCCACGGCAGTTGGCGACGCACACGGCTGAGCTTTCACGAAAAGTGCCCGCTGTCATCCTGAGCCGCCGGAGCGGTTGAGGCGCTCTAGCGCCGACCCGCGAAGGACGGTCGAAGGACCCCCAGCTGATATCCAGGGCGGCGGCAATCCACCTGGCAAGCATCAGGAGGTCCTTCGACCGTCCTCCGGCGTTCCGCGCTTCGCGCTCCAGCGCCTCCGGCGGCTCAGGATGACAGCTATCCGCAACTCCCGTCCTTCTCTCCCGTATCATCCCCACACATGGACTACGGCATCGAGGTCGTCGGCCTCACAAAAAACTACGACTCCTTCGTCGCGGTGAAGGATTTCTCCGTCGCCGTCAAACGCGGCGAGGTCCTCGGGCTGGTCGGCCCCAACGGCGCAGGCAAGACCACGACGCTGCGGGCGCTGGCGGGCATTCATCCGCCCACGGACGGCGTCATTCGCATTTGCGGCTTCGACCTTCGCAGCGATCCGGTCGACGCCAAACGGCATCTCGCCTTCATGCCCGACGAGCCGCGGCTCTTCGACTACCTCACCGTCGAAGAGCACCTGCAGTTCGTGGCGCGGCTCTACCAGGTCGCCGGCGTGCGCGAAAAAATGGGTCCGCTCCTGCACGAATTCGAGCTGGCGGATAAGCGCAAGGCTCTGCCGAGCGAACTGTCGCGCGGGATGAAACAAAAGCTCATGATCGCGTGCGGATTCATCCATGAGCCGGACGTTCTCATCTTCGACGAACCGCTGACCGGCCTCGATCCGCTCGGCATCCGGAGGATGAAAGAGTCGATCGTCCGCCGCTCGCAGGCCGGCGCGTCGGTCATCCTCAGTTCGCACCTGCTGCACCTCGTCGAAGAGCTTTGCGACTCGATCGCCGTCATCCAGCACGGCACGCGAATCGCCTACGACACGATCGACAACCTGAAGTGGAAGATCACCAGCGGGCGAAACGATCTTTCGCTGGAAGACGCGTTCCTCAAGATCACTGCCGAGGAGCCGCCGTCCGCGTGATCGGAACGTTTCTCACCGTCGCGTTCCTCACGCTGAAGAACCGCACTCTCCAACGCTTGCGGCGGCTTCGCGAACCGCGCTACCTCATCGGCGCCATCGCCGGCGCCGCGTACTTCTGGTTTTTCATTTTCCGGCGCGCGACGGCGGCGCACAGCAGCAACCCCAAACTCATCATCATGAAAACGATGTCGGTCAGTCCGGTGGTGGCCGACCTGTGCAGCGTCATCCTTCTGCTGCTGATGATCACCGCGTGGGCGCTGCCGGCCGATTCCGGCGGGCTCGATTTCACCGAGACCGAGATCGCATTCCTCTTTCCTGCCCCGCTTCGCCGCCGCGACGTTCTGCTCTACAAGATCGTGCGTGCGCAGCCGCAGGCACTTTTCAGTGCGCTGGTCATGACGGTGCTCGGCTGGTGGCGGAACGGATTGTTCATCGGCGTGTGGGCGGCGATTTCCGTCCTCGGCGTCTACTTCACGCTGGTCTCGCTCGGGCGGGCGCGGCTGCGGCTGATGCACGTGGGATTTCTCGCGCGCCTGGCCGGCGTGGCCGTGATCGTGGCGGGATTTGTCTGGGTTGCCAAGCGCGAGATCAGCACGATCGACTTTCACAAACTGAAAAACGGCCCCCAGGTCCTGAACGCGCTGGCAGAACCGTTTCACAAGCCGCTGATCCGCGCGATTCTGTTCATCCCGCATCTGATCGCGTCCGCTGCGATTCCTCCTTCGTTCGCGATGCTGGCGATCTCGGTCCCGATCGTCCTCGCCCTCGGCGTCGGATTCTTCTTCATCGCCGCGGGACTCAACGTCTCGTTCGAAGAAGCATCGATCGCGGCATCGCAAAAAAAAGCGACGCGGCAAGAGAGGCAAAAGGGTCAGCGCTCCGGCACATTCGTCATGTTCCGTCGCGCGCCGGCTCCGTTCAAACTGCAGGAGACCGGACCCGTCGAAACGGCCGTGATCTGGAAAAACATGATCGCGCTGATGCGCAACTCGATCGCCTGGGTGGTGGTCTTCGCGGCAATCATGGCGTTTATGCTCGGCATCTCGCTCTGGGCGCACCAAGCGACGTTCTACACCGCCGTCGGCACGTCGTTCATTTTCATGTCCTGCTTATTTCCGCTCTTCGGACCGAACGTCTTCTCGAACGATCTCCGTCTCGACATGCCGCGGCTGGAAGTGCTGAAGAGTTATCCGATTTCCGGTGAGCGCCTCATCGCCGCCGAGATCGCCGCGCCGCTCCTTGTGATCTCGACCCTGGAGATGCTGTTCGCGACCTCGGCGTCGATCCTGACCGGCATGGGTCAGGTAACCAAGTTCACAAGACATGTGGCCACGCCGCAGTTCATCGTGGCCGTCCTGCTGCTGACGATTCCCGTCTGCGCCGTGCAGCTCGTGATCCGCAACGCCATTCCGGTTCTCTTTCCGGCGTGGGCGATGCGCAGCAAGGACGAGCCGCGCGGATTCGTGGCGATGGGGCAGCGCATCGTCACGCTGGCCGGCAACCTGTTGGTGCTGGCGGTGGCGCTCATCCCGGCCGCCATCGTCTTCCTGCCGTCGGTCTGGATCGCGTTCCAATTCTTCTCCGGCAATCCTGCCTTCGTCGCGGTCGCGACGATGCCGGCCGTCGCCGTGCTGCTGGGCGAGGTGTGGATGGGGATCAAAGCGCTCGGCGCGCAGTTCGAGCAACTCGACATCACGAACGAGTCGGATATGTCGGCGCCGTAGGCATCAGCGCGACCAACACGACATACGTCAACGCCGGTGTGAGATGTGCGACGAGCCGCTCCCACGACCACGTCACATGCCACACGACATCGAACGGCGTGGCGAGATACGCGCCGAGGTAGCAGGCGAACTGCACGGCGAGCGCGGCGAGGATGAAGCGCTCGCGCGTGACCAGCGTTCGCGACGAGATCGCGATTCCGATCGCCAGCGCGATCCAGTACAGCGGCTTGCCGAGTGAAACCGACGACAGCGCTGCGAACAGCGGTCCGGGATGGCTGGCGCGTTCGACGATGCGCGCGATGACTCCACCAGTGGCGATATCCGTCGGCAGCCGGTGCAGCGATCGCGCGATTAGCCACGGAAGCGGAATCAAAACCGCCGGCCAGAGACGCAGGACATCTCGTTTTCGCCCGGCGCACAACAGTCCGACCGCGACTGCCGCGATGAGGGTCAGGCCTTCGTTTTTCGTCGACGCGGCCAGGCCGAGGAGGATCGCGCCGAGTGTCAGATCGCCGCGGCGAATCAGGAGCAACGCCGCGGTGGCGTAGGCGATGAACGGTCCCTCGGCTAATCCGATCCACGGAGTCGCCGCGAGCGGCATCAGCGCGATGGCGATGAACGCGGCGGCAAGTCGGGAGCGGGTGTCGTCCCACGCTCTTTCAAAAATCACGAGCAACAATGCCGCCGCGAACGCGACGTGGACGATGCCGAGGTGCGCGTCGTTCCAGCCGTTGCGAAGGACGGCGATGAAGTCGTAGGTCAGTGGAAGTAGGAGTGGATAGTCGGGATGGACGTTGCGGTCGATGCTGCGCCCGAGGAGCTGCCAATCGATCGCGCGGACTTCGAAGAAGGCTTTCGCCTTGAATCCCCAGTTGGTGAGGAAGTCGTACTCGGGCGGCGGCGCGAGCGTGGCGTAGAGCGCGTAGCCGATCAGTAGCGCGAGGAGCAGGAGACCTGGGTTTAGATTCAAACGCCTCGGGTGAAATGCGGCGGCAGCGATGATCAGGATCGCGGTAGCTACGATCCATCTTGACCAGGGGAGGATCGCGAGCGTTGCGGCGCAGATGGCGATTCCGATCAGCAGGGCTTCCCCCGCCCGGGAGGACGGGTCACGCGAAGACGCGGAGGCGCGGAGAGGTTCCCGGTTTTCTCCGCGCCTCCGCGTCTCCGCGTGAAAATCGACCAACCACGCCACAGGGAGGCCGACGAGAAACGCGAGACCAACAGCGGACAGCTCCGCAATCATCGCGTTCTCCGAAGCAACACCCCGTCGCGGCCGCGCCAGACGATCGCGAATCCGGGCACTTGCGGCTCGCAGCGGTACGCGGCGATCACGTTCGCGCGCCCGAGGTTCTCCATGCGCGGACGATCGTGGTCATCGAGCAGCGGAACGACTTCGCGTCCCGTAAGCGGATAAAGCGCGCGGGTGTAGAGGTACGCGTACCCCTGATCCCATTTCGGGAAGGGCGCGGCGATGGCGATGACGTCGCCGGGCTTCGTCAACGCGCGGACCTGCAGCATCAGCTCGCGCGATCCCGGCAGTTTCTGGTAGGGTAGCGCCACTTCGCGCGCGGCGAGTTGCGCGCGGTTCAGAACGAAGATGCGGAAGTAAAACGGCTCGAACGCTCCGGCCGCGATGGCGACGGCGGCTGCGATTCCGAGCCAGCGTTTCAGATGCTGATCTCCTTGACGTCGCCGACAATTAATTTCGGTTCCGTCATCGCCTGCACGTCATCGACGCTGACTCCGGGCGCGACCTCGATCAGCTTCAATCCATCCTCGGTCACATCGAGCACGCAATAGTCGGTGATGATGCGGTTGACGCACTTCACGCCGGTCAGCGGCAGGTCGCACGCGTTCAGAATCTTTTTCCCGCCTTTTTTCGTGACGTGCTCCATCGTCACGATCAGCCGCTTCGCGCTGGCGACGAGATCCATCGCGCCGCCCATCCCCTTCACCATCGCGCCCGGCACCATCCAGTTGGCGATGTCGCCCTGCGCGGAAACCTGCATCGCGCCGAGGATGGAGAGATCGACCTTGCCGCCGCGGATCATGCCGAAGGAATCAGCGCTCGAAAAAAACGACGCGCCCGGCAGCACCGTAACCGTCTGCTTGCCGGCGTTGATGAGATCGGGATCGACGTCCGCATCGGCAGGAAACGGTCCGAGCCCAAGGATGCCGTTCTCCGATTGAAGGATCACTTCCATGCCGGGCGGGATGTTGTTCGCCACAAGCGTCGGCATCCCGATGCCGAGGTTGACGTAGTAGCCGTCGCGGAGTTCCTGCGCGGCGCGTTTTACGATCTGGTCGCGTGTGAGGGCCATGGCTTAGTAGATTAGTGGATTAGTCGATTAGTGGATTAGATGTGAATGGTTTACGAGCGGGACGATTAGCACTCGCTTTCAATAGACCGTTGATGAGGCGTCCGACCTCATCGCATCGATCTAACGCGTCGCGATGTTCTTTTTCGGAGATCAACTCGATACGCCACGCGATGGTGAGCTCCGTTGCAAGCTCGAGGTGCGAACCGCGCGCGTGTCCCAGGAACTGTTGCCACTCTCCTCGGGTAAGACGGCCGTTCCCTTCAGCAATGTTCGCCGCGATTGAAACGACCGCGCGTCGCATTTGAGATGCAAGACCAAACATCTCTCGTTTTGGAAATGCCTCAGTAAGCTTGTAGATGAAGCGGGCGAGCATAATCGCCTTCTTCCAGGCGATGAGATCACGATAGTTACCGGCCATACGCTTGCGGTGCTGTGAGAGGCCGATGCAGACGAGCGACGACGCGCTTGAGGTGTGGGTTTGCGGAGTGTATACCAGCGCGTGCATTTTCTAATCCACTAATCTACTAATCCACTAATCGACTACGTCCTCACCGTTCTTTGCTCGATTCGTTTGACGCGCGGCGCGACCACGACTCGATGCACGAAGATGCCTTGAGTGTGGACGTTGTCGGGATCGAGCGACCCAACTTCCACCAGCTCTTCGACTTCGGCGATACAAATCTTCCCGGCAGTTGCCGCCATCGGATTGAAGTTGCGCGCGCTCTTTCGATAGATCAAATTGCCGTAGCGATCGCCCTTCCACGCGGCGACGAATGAGAAATCGCCGACGATGCCGCGCTCCATCACGTACATCCGTCCGTCGAACTCGCGCGTTTCCTTCCCCTCGGCCACGATCGTTCCGTAACCGGCGGGCGTGAAGAATGCCGGGATTCCGGCGCCGCCGGCGCGCATGCGCTCGGCCAGCGTCCCTTGCGGGACGAACTCGACTTCCAGCTCACCATTCAGATATTGCCGCTCGAACTCCGCATTCTCGCCGACGTACGACGACACCATCTTGCGGATCTGCTTCGTTTGAAGGAGGAGGCCGAGGCCCCAGTCATCGACGCCGGCGTTGTTGGAGACGCATGTCAGTCCCTTCACGCCGCGTTTGACCAGCGCATTGATCAGATTCTCGGGGATTCCGCAGAGGCCAAATCCGCCGACGACGAGCGTCGAGCCATCGACGACATCGCGCACCGCCTCGTCCGCCGAAGCGACGACCTTATTCATCATGCGGGCGAAGATATCAAAGCCCACGCCGTTCTCCGCCCTCTCCGTCTCTCCGCGAACTCCGCGTGAACGCCTTTGACTTCCTGAACCACTCACTCAACCTGCTACTCTCTCCTCCCGAATGACATCCGAGTCTTTCGGCTATCGCGTCGACGATGCGCATCCGCTCGGAATCCGCGTTCTCCGCGAAGCCGGAGCGTTCGCTTTTTTCCTCCTCTTCACCATCATCCTCACCTGGCCGGTAGCCGTCCGCCTCGATACCGCCACCTCCGACCTCGGCGATCCGCTTCTCAACACGTGGATCCTCGACTGGGATCTCTACAGCATCACCACGGCGCCCGCGCACATCTACGACGCCAACATTTTTTATCCCGCCAAGTACCCGCTTGCGTACAGCGAAAACATCTTCGGGATCGCGCTCGTGGCGCTGCCGTTCTACTTTTTCGGCTTCACGCCGCTGGCGGTTTACAACATCGCGCTGCTGCTCGGCTTCGCCTTCTGCGGCTACGGGGCATTCGTTCTGGGGAGAGTGCTGACGCGATCCGTGCCCGGCGGACTTGTGGCCGGCATCCTCTACTCGTTCGTCAACTTCCGTGTCGACCATCTCGCGCACATCCAGTTCGTCTGGGGCGGATGGATGCCGATGATGCTCGCGGCGCTGCTGCACTACTGGCGGCGGCCGACGACGCGCAACGCCGTGCTCCTCGGAATTTGCGTACTGATGAACGGCCTGACGAACATCCACCAGTTCCTGTTCGGCACGACGGCCATCGTCTTGTCGATCGGGCTGCTGGCGATTCTGTCGACCCGATTCAAATGGCGGACGCTGGTCGGTGCGGCGCTGGCGACGATGATTGCCGTCGCGCTGATGGTCCCGGTGCTGTTGCCGTACAAACACGTTTCGGAGATGTACGGCATGGTGCGCGACCGAGGCGCCGCGCTGTGGGGCTCGGCCACGTGGACCGACTGGCTCTCCGCAACGGGACGGAGCCGCGCGTACGGCGAGGTCACCGATCCGAAGAACGTGCAAGGCGAAAAAATCCTCTTTCCCGGCCTGATGATGTTGTTTCTCACCGCCAGCGCGCTGCTCATCGACCGCCGCAAGTTGCCGGTCGCGCTCGACGCGCGGCCCGTGCCGCGATGGTTGCTGCATTGCCTCGACGCAATCATCATCGCCATGGCGGTCGGTACGTACCTTGGCGCAGCGTCCGGCCGGCGATTTCATTGGCAGCTGTTCCACCACACGATCATCAGCATTCAATCGTCGGAGTTGCCGGCGGTGCTGCTGATCACAGCCATCGTCGCGCGCCTGGCGCTGCAGTTGCCGCGCGGACTTTCGGGCGGGTCGTTGCAATCGCTGCGGACGGCGGCGGCGCGCTCACGCGTTCCGATCGAGTTGTGGGTCCTGCTGCTCTGGATCGTGCTCGGCGTCCTCGGCTCCCTCGGCCTGCACGCGTTCGTCCACTCGTTTCTGTACGAGCGCGTGACGATGTTCCGCAGCATGCGCGTCCCCGCGCGATGGGCGACGGACGCCTACGTCGGCCTGGCCGGTGCGAGCGCGTGCGGCGCCGCGGCGTGGATCGACGCGCGGCGGACGAAGATCGGACGAATGAGTGTGGCCGCGCTGCTGATCGTCCTCTCCATTCACGACGTCCTCCCGATCATCAGATGGGAGCACGCGCTCAACAGGACCGATCCCGCCTACGTCTGGATGCGCGACACGAAGTTCAGCGGCGGCACGCTGGAGTTGCCCGTCTCGGAAGGGATCGCCCAGTTTCTCTATCAGTTCGGCGCGACCGTTCATCACAAGCCGCTGATGAACGGCACCTCCGGATTCGAGCCGCCGCTGCACATGAAGATCTCGCAGATGGCGCAGCAGAAGCCGATTCAGGACGGGTTCCTCCCGCTGTTGGCGAACAACGATTGCCACTTTCTGCTCGTGCACGACGACTGGCTGCGCGGCGCGAGCGAGCCGACGCATGCGTGGCTGGCAAGGGAGATGGGACTGGGGCGCATCGGCTTCATCCGCCGCTTCGATCATCGCGGCGGCGGCGACTACCTCTTCGCCGTCGCGCAGAACGTTCCCAACTGGCGCGAGCTCCGTCCCCCCGATCACCGCGACGGCGCCGGCTACACCGACGATCAGGAGTTGCAACGCGCGCTGCGCGGCGACGCCACGTACATGGGCCACTCGTTCGGCGTCGTCGACTCGCCGCACGGCGACGAAACGATCGATGGTCCGCTCACGGTGAAGGGATGGGCGCTGTCGCCGAACGGCATCTCGTCGGTCGACGTCCTCCTGCACAACGGCATATACCGTTTCCACACGTCGCCCGCCAGCCGCCTCGACGTGAAGATGAAGTTTCCCTGGTATGCCCGCGTCCGCGACGCCGGCTTCACCATCACGTTCGACAAACGCCCGCGCGGCGTTCCGCAGTGGACGGACGTGCAGGCCGAAATCGTCGACGGAAAAGGCGGGCGAACCCGCCTTCCCGACATCGTGATCCGCTGGCAGTAGTCAGAATGTCTTGATGATGTTCGCGGCGTCCTCGCCGATGGCGGTTAGATTCCGCTTCATGATCTCTTCGTAGCTGCTGCCGCGGCCGAAGCGTTCGATGCCCGAGCGCCGTTCCTGCGTGAATCGGATGAGCACCTGGCCGGACTTCGCGTCAACGATCTCGCCTTCGATCGCCGTTCGCGCCGCGCCCGCGCCGTAGCCGACCCACATGCGCTTGGCGCGCGAGCCGGGATCAAGCACCGTGATCTTGCCGCGGACGATGAGCGTGCCCGGCGCACTGGCATGCTCCGCGACGACGGCGTCGGGGAATCCCTTCTTTACGCCGGCGAGAAACGGCTCAGTCGCATTCGCGGCAACCTTTGCGACGCGATCCACCATGTCCGCCTCTTCCGCTTTTGGAGCGGATGAACCATCGACCGGCTGGACGACGACTTTCGGATAGTCGGACGCCTTGAACGTCTTCACGATCTCGATCGTGTCGATGTCCGGACCCCACTCCTTGTATGTACCGGGAGCAGTCGGAACCTTCTTCGCTCCCATGGCGGCGATGGCGAGGATGAGAACAGCAACAGCAACGGCGCGGCGAGTGATCATCGGAACTCCTGGATTGGATTTGGACGACGCGCGCATTGTGGATGCTGCCCTACGAATGTTCAATGCCCATACCGTGACTGCCGGCGTAGCCGGCGTAAGAACCGTGGACTCCGGCTTCAGCCGGGGGACCAATGTGGCGCCGATTTGTGCGCCCGCTTGAGCGGTATCGCGCGCTACGCCGACGGCTTCAACATGCCGTGACGCAGGATTCTCGAGATCTCGCTGATCGCATCCTCGGTTCCCATGCCGAAGTGGTCTTTGACGCCGAAGAGAATTTCGACGGAGAAGTAGTTCATGAAAATCCGCGTAGCCAGCATGACTGCGGAGATGGGGGAGAGGCCGTTGGCGAGTTTGGACTGCAGCTCCTCTTCCATGCCGTGCTGTTTGAAAAACGCATCGAAGCGGACGGCCATGTCCTCGTAGAACTGGCGGACGTGCGCGCCCTCGAACTCGACGACGTCGACGTAGATCAGCGCGACGTACTCGCGGTACTCGCGGACCATGTCGCGCGCGGCCAGGCCGAGGCGTTCCAGGTTTTCGGGGAAGGTACCTTCGGAGAGGGCGCGGTTGAACGGAAACTGCGGCTGGGACATCAGGAGAAAGTAGCGGTCCAGCAGCGAGCGAAAGATCGACTCTTTGTCGGGGAAGTGATGATAGACATTGCCCTTCGAGAGCCCAGCGTCGGCGGCGATGTCCTGCACGCTGGTCGCTCCGTAACCGCGGTGGGAGAAGAGCTTCAACGCGCTTTCGAGAATCAATTGGCGCGACTTCTCGGAGCGTTCCTCCTGCGTCGATGCCTTCAGGCGAGTTGCTTTCGTAACTCCTCCTTCAAGACTTTTCCGTACGGCGTGCGCGGCAGAGCCTCGGCGAAGATGAAACGGCGTGGGATCTTGTAGCGCGTCAGGCGCGTGCCGAGAAATTCAACGAGCTCCGTATCCGCGACGCCGTGCGCGACGACGAACGCCACACCCACTTCGCCCCACGTCTCATCGGCAACGGCGATGACCGCAGCGTCGGAGACGTTGGGATGTTGCAGCAGCTCCGACTCGACTTCAGCGGGATAGACGTTCACGCCGCCGCTGATGAACATCTCCTTGCGCCGGCCGGCGATGAAAAAGAATCCGTCGTCGTCGCGGCGGGCGATGTCGCCGGTCCGGAACCAGCCGTCGACATACGCGTCGGCCGTCGCCGCAGGATTGTTCCAGTAGCCGCTGCTCACGTGGGGACCGCGAAGCCACAATTCGCCGGTGTCGGCATCGCTGCCCGCGTCATCGACGAGACGGACGTCGGTAAACATCATCGGCCGGCCGATCGAGCCGGGCTTGTTGCGCGCATCCTCGATCGTCATCGTGAAGCAGTTCACTCCTACCTCGGTCAGACCATAGCCTTGTTTGAGAGTAACACCGCGCTGCTGGTACGCATCGATCAGATACACGGGCAACGGCGCGCCGCCGCTGATGAACCAGCGGACGTGTTGGAGATCGACGGTGGCAAATTGCGGAGCGTCGAGAAGCATCTTCCAGATCGTCGGCACTCCCAGCACCACCGTGCATCGTTCGCGCTCGATCGTCTCCCACACCTCCTCCGCGTCGAAGCCGCGGTGAAGAACGATCGTGCCGCCGAGGAGGAAGAGCGGGATCAGAAAGACCGCGACGCCGCCCGCGTGATAGAGCGGAGTGAAGATCGGCGCGATATCGTCCTCGCGCAGTCCCCAGTTGATGGCCGTGTTGTAGCCGTTCGCGAAAAGCTGGCGATGCGGAATCATCACGCCCTTCGGTTTGCCGGTCGTGCCGCTCGTGTACAGCAGGCAGGCGATCGATTCCAGATCGATGACTCGGTGGGGGAGTGGAGGCGTGGCCGGGCCGATGTTGAGTTTCGTGAGCGTCACACCGTTCACGTCGGGAGCGCTGCCGTCGTGAAACAGCACGTTCATCCCGCAGTCGGCGGCGATGATCGACAACTCGTGCGCCGTGGCGCGCGTCGAGAGCGGCACGACGATCACGCCGGCTTTCAGCGCGCCGAAGAAGAACGCGATGAAGTCGATGCTGTTGGCGGCCAGGAGGCCGGCGCGATCGCCCGGTCGCAAGCCGGCGCCGGCGATCATCGCGGCAGCACCGTTCGCGCGATCGTTGATCTGCGCATACGTCAGCCGCTCGCCGGTTTCGACGGAGATCAGTGCGACGCGATCGGGCGTGATGCGCGCGCGTTCGGCTAGGAGGTCGCCTGCAAGCATGCGATGAATCGCTCCGGCTGCTGCGCGTGCGGAATGTGCGCGGCGTCGTCGATGATGCAGAGTCTTGCGCCGGCGATTCCGGCATGCAGTTGCTCGATGTACGCGCGGGTGACCACGCCGTCGTTGGCGCCCCAGATCACCGTCGTCGGGACGCGGATGCCGGCGAGCCGGTCGTCGATGAAGTACGGCGCCATTCCGCCGGCGAGCAGGCGAAGCATCGGCGAATCGCTGCTGCGCATGATGAGCGCGTCGATCGCCCAATCGGGGAACTGCGCGTTCGGGCCGTGGACGGCCTGAAGGATCGGCACCGCTTCGTCGCGAGTGGAAGCGACCAGCGATACCCCCAGCGGGATGGCCAGGCCGCCGCCCGATTCGAGGAAGAGTTCTGCGACGCGCTCCGGATGCGCGAGCGTGTAGAGGATGCTGATCCACGCGCCCATCGAGTTGCCGGCGAGGGTCACGCGATCGACATGCTCGGCGTCGAGGACGGCCGCGAGACGATCGACGAGATGTTGCATGTCCAGCGCGCCGGTTTTCGGCTCACTCTCGCCGTGTCCGGGAAGATCGGGAATGATGAGCCGGTGGGTTCGCATGAGCGCGGGAGCGGCCAGCGACCACGTTCCAGCATGATCGTTGACGCCGTGGATCAGAGCGAGCGTCCGCTCTCCCTCGCCGCCCGTCCAGTAGACCGTGCCGTCGAGCGATTTTCGCGTCAGTCCGGCCTCGGCCAGCATCGATCGCGACTGGGCGATGAAGTCCGCGTGCGAGGTAATTTCAGCCAAAGAGTCGTCTTTCATTGACCGGCATGCGCAAGGCCGTGGCGGCCTGGTTGTATCCGACTCCGGAGCCGGCCAGCACGACCAGTTGTCCCGGTTTGATCCTGCCGGCGCGAATCGCATCATCGAGCGCCATCGGGATGCAGGCCGAGCCGGTGTAGCCGGCGTGCTCCATGATCGTGTGCGTTTTTTCCATCGGCAGACCGAGATCCTTCATCACGATCTCGATGGTCGGCTTGCGGACTTGCGTGAAGATGATCATGTCGATGTCTGTCAGCGCGAAGCCGCCGTTTTCGGCGAGACGGCGGACCAGTTTGGGCCAGCCGGCGTCGTTGATCTCGGGCGGATAGCGCTCGACCATGCGCACCGAGGTGCGGCCGGCCTGGACCGATTCCGCGGTGGCCGGTTCGACCGTACCGCCGGAAGCGATGAGCCAGTTGCGATGGTAGGAGCCGTCGGCCGCGAAGGCCGAAGCGATGAATCCCGGCGAGTCGCTGCGTTCGAGAATCGCGGCGCCCGCGCCGTCACCGTAGAAAAAGATGAACGGATCATCGTCGCGCGCGAGCTTGCGCATCTGGTAGACCGCGGCGACGAGAACCGTTCGCAGCGAAGGATTGCTGGTCATCAATCCCGCTGCCGCGGAAAGCGCAGTAGGAAACGAGGCGCAGGCGCAGGCGACGTCGAACGTGCCGGCGTTGATCGCGCCGAGCTTCGACTGCAGGATGACCGACGTCGCGGGAGTGATGTAGTCGGGAGAGTCGGTGCCGAGGATGATCAGATCGAGGTCTGTCGGCGCCTTGCCCGCGCGCGTGAGCGCCTGTTGCGCGGCCTGAAGCGCGAGATCCGAGGCCGCCCAACCTTCGGGTGCCTGCCAGCGTTTGAGAATGCCGCTGGCCTTCTCCATCTTGTTCACGAACTCCGGCGCCGTGCCGGCGAATCGCGCGCGGAGGTCGTCGTTGGTGACTTCGATTTCGGGCAGGTAGCTCCCGGTGCTGACGATGTTCGCGTACGGCGCGCTCATGTTCCGAGCACCAGTCCTCCATCGACGGACAACACCGTGCCGCTGATGAATCGGGCTGCGTCGGACGCGAGCCAGACATACGCGTTCGCGACGTCCGCCGGATCGCCCATCGTCGCCAACGGCGTGTGCGCGGCCATGGAGTCGAGGACTTTCTGCGGCATCGCTTTCACCATCTCCGTGGCGATGAATCCCGGCGCGATGGCATTCACGCGGATGCCGTATCGCCCCAGTTCGCGCGCCCACGTCTGCGTGAAGCTGATCACGCCCGCTTTCGTGGCCGCGTAGTTGGTCTGTCCGAAATTGCCGTAGAGCCCCACGATCGACGAGGCGTTGAGGATCACGCCCGAAGACTGCCGGATCATGTGCGGGACGACGGCTCGCGTGCAGAGAAAAACGCCTCTGAGGTTGACGTTGACGACGGCATCGAACGTGGCGTCGTCCATCATCGAGGCGACCTCGCCGTCCTTCCACTTCACGAGCTGCGCGTCGCGGACGATCCCGGCGTTGTTGACCAGAACATCGATCCGCCCGTGCTGCGCGATGACTGCTGCGGTGGCCGCTTCGACGGAGTCTTTGCTGGTTACGTCGACCTTCGGCTCCGAGGCCACGTCCCACACCACGACCTTCGCTCCCTCAGCGCGAAACGCCTCGGCGGTTGCCTGTCCGATGCCGGCGCCGCCGCCGGTAATGACGACGACTTTGTCCTTTAGATTGAGGTTCATGGCTGGATCGTACCGTCAACAGCGCAAGTCCGAACTTCAACTTGCCGACTGGTCGGTTTGTTTTGCGGTCAATGTAAAGCGACGAGGATTCGTTGTCAACGTGACATCCGTTACGCCCACAGCCGCGATGACGATGCACCTTTGCAGCTTGTCCTCGTTCAAAGTGTTTCTCGGCGCGCTCGCCTTCGCGATCGCGGCACCGTCGTTCGCGATCACCTACATCGTTCCGCCGGATCGATTCGAGATCGAGCGGGCCAGCGCGATCGTGGTTGGACGCGTGCTCGGATCGCGGGTGGAAACGTCGCAGTTCGGGATCGAGACGGTGACGACGATCGCGCTCGAAGAAGCGATCAAAGGAAATCCGGGCAGTAACGTCGACATCCACACGCCCGGCGGAACGCTCGATGGTGAAACGCGCGTCGTTCCCGGCGTTCCCACATTCGCCGATGGCGAGCGAGTCCTCCTGTTTCTTTTTCAGCGCGAAGACGGCGCCTATGTCATCAGCGATCTCGGGCTCGGAACCTTCCGTCTCGTACGCGAACTGGCAGTCCGCAACGACGCGGACATCGAAGGGTGGGACGCCGGCGGCAAGGTGCATGTCGAGCAACTGCGTTCCGCGGAACGATTCCTCAACTTCGTTCGCGGTGTCGTTCGCGGCGATGTCGTATCCGAGGATTACGCCGTGGCGAAGATGCCGCTGATGGTGAAGGCGGAATCGCTGCGTCCGATCGCATCAGCATCATTCACTGCCACGTCGTACATGCTCACGTACGGCGCCGGCCACGGCACGCGCTGGAACGTCTTTCCGAGCGCCGTGAGCTGGAACCGCGGCAACTCCGAAACGGGTCCGCTCGGCAACGGTGCGGCCGAAATCAGCGCGGCCTTCAGCACCTGGAACGCCGGCGGTACGAACTACGTCCTCTCCAGCGCCACCGCGAATCCGAACGGATTCCTCGAGGCCACCGACGGTACGAACAACATCGTCTTCGAGAAGAACCTGACCTCGGCGGGGATCCAACCGTTCAGTTGCGTCTCGGGCGGCGCGCTCGGCGTCGCCGGCATGACGCACGCGAGCCCTGGAACACACGTTTATCGCGGCGAGACGTTCTTTACGACGGCGGAGGCTGACGTCAGCATGAATCAAGGCGTGGGCAACTGCTCGCCGGGGACGATTCCTCAGGAACTGTTCAAGAGCGCGATCACTCACGAATTCGGACACACGCTCGGTTTACGCCATTCCGATCAGACGCGCGACCTGAGCGCGTCCTGCTCCGGCGATCCGACGCTCGATTGCACCACCGCGGCGCTCATGAATCACATCCTCGCCTCGGGGCTGAACGGCCAGCTCCAACCTTGGGACAACGCCGCGCTGAACGCCGTTTACGGAACTGCGCCGGCATGCACGCCGCCATCGATCACCGTGCAGCCGTCCGGCGCGTCGATCAACAGCGGCAACTCCGCACAGCTCTCGGTCGCCGCCACCGGCACGGCGCCGCTGTCCTATCAATGGTTCGCCGGTTTGAGTGGCGATGCGTCGACGCCGGTGAATGGCGGGACGACCGCGACGATCGTCGTCGCTCCGGCAACAACGACAGCGTATTGGGTTCGCGTTACCGGCGCATGTGGTCCCGTCGCGAACAGCAACACGGCCATCGTCGCGGTGGCCGTCTGCGTACCGCCGCAGATTCTGACCACGTTGAAGGATCAGATGGTCCTGGCCGGATCGATCGTTTCGCTCACGATCAACGCCCTCGGCACAAACACGTCGGTATCGTGGTTCGCAAACGGAAATGTGATCGCCGCCGGCCCAACGCTCATCACGCAGCCGCTGACGCAGACCACGCAATTCCGCGCGCACGTCACGAACGCCTGCGGCGTCGCCGACAGCAACACCATCACCATCACCGTCGTCTCGCCGCGACGCCGGACGGTGTTGCACTAAATCCATCGGCTGCAATCTGCGGATACCATCTTCGAATGGACGTCGGGACGCAGCTCGGGCCGTACGAAGTCGTTGCGCGGATCGGCGCGGGCGGGATGGGGGAGGTGTGGCGGGCGCGCGACCGGCGCCTTCAGCGCGACGTCGCGGTCAAGGTCCTCCTCGGCAACGCGCATGCGGACGATGCGCTGCCGCGCTTTGAGCGTGAGGCGCGCGCCGTCGCTTCGCTTTCGCATCCGAACATTCTGGCCATTCACGATTTCGGAACCGAGAGCGGGACGCTGTACGCCGTCATGGAGTTGCTGGAAGGAGCCACGCTGCGCGAGCGGCTCGAGCAGAGCGAATTGGACGTCAGCCGCGCACTCGACTGGGCCCATCAGATCGCGCAGGGACTCGCGGCGGCGCATGAACGCGGCATCACCCATCGCGATCTAAAGCCGGAGAATATCTTCGTCACGCGCGATGGCGTCGTGAAGATTCTCGACTTCGGATTGGCTCGCCTCGATGACGGAGGCAACATCGATCAGATGAACACCGTCGCGCGAACGTCGCCCGGAATGATCATCGGAACGGTCGCGTACCTCTCGCCGGAACAGGCGCGCGGCGAGACCGCCGATCATCGCTCCGACATCTTCGCGTTCGGCGCGGTTCTGTTCGAGATGCTCACCGGCCGCCCCGCGTTTCTCCGGCCCACGACCGCGGAAACGATCGTGGCCGTGCTGCGCGACAGCGCCAAACCGCAGAGCGAAAGCGGCAGGCTGCCGGCGGAGGTCGAAGAGATCCTGCAGCATTGCCTGGAGAAAAATCGCGATGAGCGGTTCCGCTCCGCGCGCGATCTCGCCTTCGCGCTGCGGCTCGCGGCCCGGACGACGGCGTCCGGTCCGCAGGAGGTCACGCGGCAGACGCCGAAGCCGAACGATTCCGCGATCCGCGCCGACGAGTTGTCGATCGCCGTCCTGCCGTTTCGGAACATGAGTCCGACTGCCGACGCCGAGTACTTCAGCGATGGGATGACCGAGGAGATCATCAACTCGCTGGCCGCGGTTCCTGCGCTGCATGTGGCCGCGCGCACGACGTCGTTCGCGTTCAAGGGGCGCAACGACGACATCCGGCGCATCGGCCGCGAGCTCGGCGTGGCCATGATGCTCGAAGGAAGCGTCCGGCAATCAGGATCGCGGCTGCGCGTCACGGCGCAGCTCATCAGCGTCGAGAACGGCTACCAGCTCTGGTCGAATCGATGGGATCGCGACCTCGCCGACGTCTTCGCAGTGCAGGACGAAATCGCGCAGGCCATCGCGTCAACGCTGAAAGTGCGCATCGTCGAACGCGACGGCACCTCCGGCACAGGACGGACGGAGAACCTCGAAGCGTACGACCGCTATTTGAAAGGCACCTATCTCTGGGGGCAGCGCCGCGCCGAGGAAGCGATCGTCGAATTGAAGGCGTCGGTGGAGATCGATCCCGATTTCGCCGACGCTCATACCGCGCTCGCCGATGCGTGGGCTGTCCGCGGCTACTACGGCGGCGTACCGACGTGGGAGGCGTGGTCGCGCGCGCGGGCGGCCGTCGATGAGGCGGAGCGGATCGCGCCCGACTCGGCCGGCGTGGCCCTTTCGCGTGGAATCCTCGAGCATTACTACGGCTGGAACGTGGCGCGCCTCGAACACTTCTGCCGCCTCGCCGCCGAACGCAATCCGAAGTCCGCCGATCCGTGGACGTGGCTGGCCATCGGCTACGCCGCCAGCGGCCGGCGGGATGACGCCGTCGAAGCCGGCGCACGTGGTATCGCCCTCGAGCCGCATCATCCGAACGTGCGCACGTCGCAGGCGTGGGCATACCTCTTCAGCGGCGATTACGAAACGGCCGCGCGCCTTCTCGAAAAGGCGATCGAAGTCGGCCCCAATGCAGGTTACGCGCATTGGACCTACGGCCTCGCACTCCGTTACGGCGGCCGCGTTCACGAATCGGTCCCCGTCTTCGAACGCCTGGTCGATGGCTCCTCCGGCAAGGTCCCGCTCTACGTCTCCCTCCTCGGCGCCGCACTCGCCGAAGCCGGCGAGAAATCGCGAGCGGAAGAAATCCTCGCCAACCTCATCGCTCGCCGCCGCGGAGGCGACTATGTCCCCGCCATCGACCTGGCCACCGTCCACGCCGCCCTCGGCAACCACGACGCGGCCCTCGACGCGTTGGAACAAGGCCGCGAAGAACGCAACGGCCTGATGTGGGGCCGCATCCACATGCACGACTTCATCCCGCTACGCACCCACTCGCGCTGGATCGCCCTCGCCCAACGACTCGGCCGCACGGCGCCGTGGGTTTGGGAGGGGTGAGGACGTTCGGTAGTCTCAGAACGGATGCCGCCAGCGGAGGCCGGGGAAACGGCTGTAATCACGGTCGGTCGTAATCCACTCGCATCCCGATTCGACCGCCAGCGCTGCCAGGAACGCATCCGCAATGAGATCGCCGCGCGCGTGGGCCTTTGCACAAAAGGCGGTGAAAATCTCCCAGTGGCGGTCACCGGGAGTGATCACGACGGCGTTCGGCTGGTCGCGCAGGAATTCGCAAAATTCGATCGCGCGCGGAAGCGGTGTCGGCGGATGAAAGATTTTTGGATGCGTGACGACCCTCAGAAATCCGCTCAGAACAAAGTCGCAGACTCCGAACGCTTCCGGACCCGCGACGACCTTCTCCATCCAGTCGCGAAAGCGACGATGATCAGCGGCGTCTTCCCGGTGGGCGTAGATGAGAACGTTGACGTCGGTCAGAATCACGATCGCCCTCCATCAGCTCGAGTAAGGCAGCACTGTCGTCGAGATTGACGCCGGGATGCAGGCCTTGCCCCCGGAATGTCGGAAGCTTCGCATTTGCGACCTTTCTCGGCGTACGTTGCCGGCTCAGGGACTCGCGCAGTGCGTCATCAATGACCGATGTCAGCGTTCTGCCGCTCGACGCGGCGACTCGCTTTGCCTCGGCGAGAAGATGGGGATCGAGCCGCACCGTGGTTCTCATGCGCATCAAAACATACGTAGCAAGCATTAATATGTCAACTTGTCACGCGCTAAGCTACTGACGATTTCGAACGATTGCGAGGTACCGGTGAAATCTCGTCGACGCCTTCTTCTCCTCTCTTTCCTGTTGCTGATCACGACATCCGCGTTCGCCGCTGACGCGCCCTTGAAGGCGCTCGTGGGCGGGCGACTGATCGATGGGTTTGGCGGGCCGCCGATCGCGAATAGCGTGATTTTGATTCGGGGCGATCGGATCGAGGCGGTTGGGGACGTCGGATCGACGCCGATTCCCAAGGGTGCCGAGGTCATTTCGACCGAGGGGATGGACGTGCTGCCGGGGCTCTGGGACATGCACGTTCACCTGATGATCGACGGGCATTCGGACTACGCGCATTGGTTCAAAAAATATCCGTCGATGTATCGCAAGGTGATCATGCCGGCGTCGGCGCGGCAACTGCTTATGGCGGGCGTGACGAGTGCGCGCGATCTCGGGGCGCCGCTCGACGACATCCTGGCCGTGCGCGATGCCGTCAATCGCGGCGAGATTCCCGGGCCGACGATGTACGTCTCGGGTCCGTTCATTCAGCACGAGCCTTATCCGGGTGAGGAGGATTCGCGTTGGGGTGTGAAGGGCGCGGACGACGCGCGGGCCAAGGTCCGGCGCATCGCCGAGGCGGGTGTCAATGAAGTGAAGATGATCGATCAGGATCTGATGACGATGGATGAAGTGATGGCCATCGTCGACGAAGCGCACAAGCATGGACTGACCGTCGTCGCGCATGCGCATCGTCCCGAGGAGATTCGGCGTGGCCTGGCCGCGGGCGCGGACTGTTTCGAGCACACCGGCCTGGCGACAGCGCCCGAATATCCGCCGGACATCATCGAGAAACTTCGCGAGCGCACCGCGAAGATGAGCCTCGGGCCGCTCTTCTGGACGCCGACGGTCGAAGGTCTCTGGAATTACGAAGCGCTGCGCGACAATCCCGAGGTTCTCGACTCCGATTCCTGGCACCTCGGATTGCCAGACGAGATCGTCGACGACATTCGTCAGTCGTTGAAGCATCCCGGCCAGCTTCCGTACTACCAGATCACGCCCCAGCGCCGGCCGACGCTGAAGCGGAAGATCGAACAGCTTCGGGAGGCAGGCGTCGTACTGCTGGTCGGAACCGACAGCGGGATCCCGATGAACTTTCATTCGCAATCGACTTGGAATGAGCTCGACGTCTGGGTGCGCAAGATCGGAATCCCGGCCATGGACGCGATCCGCAGCGCGACTTACTGGCCGTCCGTGTTGATGAAAGTGTCAAAAGACTCCGGCACGGTGAGCGCGGGGAAGTTCGCCGACATCATCGCGGTGAAGGGTGACGTGCTCGAACACATCGATCTGCTTTCGCGCGTCGACCTGGTGATAAAGCACGGCAAACGGGTGAGGTGATCATCACAGTCCGCTCCAATCGCCGGTCGCGACGATCACAGGCTTGTCGCCGTCGGTCCGCTCGATGCGGTTGCGCGTGATGACGTAGACCGGAATGGCAGCCTCGCGTGCCACGCGCATGTCGCGATTCGACGGGAGCGGGAGGTAGATCGGATGCGTGTGCAGGATGGCCACGGTCCCAGCGGGCATAGGACCGCTCCATGTTGCCTGGTTCAACTCTCCGTCGCTGCGCCAGCGGAGAAAGAACGTTGCGCCCGCGGCGTTGCGAATCAGGAAGGCCGCTTCTTCCGAATTGGACATGCCGAAGCGGGCGTGGCGCAGCAGGTCGGCCATCACGCCGTGAACGACCGGGTCGCGGACGTCGACAGAAGTGAACGTGAGAAGGATCGCGGCGATGACGTTCAGCAGCATCATGCGAGCTTCAACGCTCGAACGCTATGAAGGTTACAAGGCGTCTAATCGAGACGGTAGACGCGGATCGATTTGCCGATGCGCGTGTACGGTTTGCCGTCGATCATGTCATCGAGCCACTTCTTTGCTCGCGGACTGTGCGTCTCGTGGAGCGCGATCTGCATCTCGCTCGTGACGAACCAGCCGTGAACCTTGTCGCCGTACTTGATCGTTGCGTGCGGCGGAAAACCGAGGCGGTCGACGTCGGCCGAGGTGATGAGGAGGAGGGAGATTTGGGTGAGGCGTTGGTCGCGCGTGTAGCGCACGAGGCGCAGGACGTCCTGACCCCAATCGAGATTGCTGTCGTTGAGCACTTTCTCAGGATGCGGCGCGAACTCGTTGAACCACGGCAGATAGTCGGGATGCGCGATCACGCCGTTGGCGAGGAGCCAGAGCACGAGGACCGCTGAGACGATGCGAAGGCGCGGCAGCGCGAGGATTGCGGCGGCGGCGGCGATCGCGAGCGGCGCGTAAACCGGCAGGATGTGGCGAATGCCGATATTGATCTCGCTGGTCATCGATACGCCCAGGATGGCCGCGGCGATGAGCGGCACTTCGGGACGGCGGCGGGCAAGCAGCAAACATCCGGTCAGGGCCAGCAGCAAGAACGAGATTGGCGTTTTGAAAAAGAGCGCGACTGGGAAGTAGTACCACCAGCCGTCCCAGCTCAGCTGCCCGAACAGGAAATTACGGTGCCCCGTGGCGTTGTGATTGCGCACCTCGGCGAGGCCGCGGATCAGCGGTTCGAAGCTGAATCCGAATCCGGCCCAGACCAGCGCCGCAGCGACGACCAACGCAAGCACACCGCAGATGAGGAACTTCTCACGGATTTCCGGCGCGTTTCTTCGGCCCCGGATCCAGATCACTGCCAGCAACACAGCCGCCGCCGCAGGGAAAAAGGCGACGAACGAATACTTCGACAGCACGCCCGCCGCGATGGCGATGCCGGTCACCGCCGCACGACGCCACGACGGGCGCTCGGCAAGCCGAGTCACCTCATCGAGCGCGAACGGCATCATCGCCGCGACCGCCATGTCGGTCGTGGCCAGGCCGCCATGCGCGAGGACCGGCGGCAGCATGGCGAAGAGCGCGGCCGAAAGTAGGCCCGCTTCCGGCGAGAACAGATGCATCGCCCAACGCGCCACGAAGATGATGGCGAGGGCGAGGAAGAGAAGGTTACCGATGCGCATCCGCGCGAGGTTGCCGGCGTAGCTGCCGTGGAAGAGGAGTTCGTTGCCGCGAACGCTGCGGTTCGCCCCCGTCGGCTCCGGCGCGTTCACGAACGGAATCGCGAAGAAGACGCGCGCCAGCGGCGGATGGTGCAGGTCGGTCGTCCAGGAGTGATGTTTGAGGATGTCGTAGCCGGCGATGAGATGAATATTTTCGTCGCTGGTCTGCGCGAAGACGCGATACGTCGCCGCCACGCGCGCGAGCGACAACGCCACGACGATCGCGACGCCAATCCAGGCGCCGCGTCGCGTCACGAACGCCTCGTCAGCCACAGACTGCCGCCGGGATTTTCCAGCGTCAGCGGCATCAGCCCGGCCAGCAGTTCGCGATGGAATCGCGCCAGCCACGTTCCGAACAGCACGACGTCGAAGGCGTCGTTGAATTCGAGGAAGGCGCGCAGGATGTAGTCCTCGTTCCACGCGCGCCCCTCGTAGACCCACTCCTTCGGATACTCGAACGGATAGAAGACGTCGTGAAAGTGAATGTGAACAGCCGGCGCGAGGCGGGGGAGGATGTCGAAGATGATGCGGTTGACGTCGCTGCCGGTCTTCGAAACGTGCGTGGAGTCGATGAAGAGAATGTCGTTCGCTTCGAGCACGTCGAAGGTCGTCAGCGGGACATCCTGCAGTTTCGCCCGGACGATCGTGACTCGCTCGCGATCGCCGGGACGCAGTAGCGCATCGAGCGTCGCTGTATCGGGATCGATGAACGTGAACGAAGTTTCCGGCAGCCAGCGATCGGCGGTATCGAGCATGGCCGCCGACGAAAATCCCGATCCGACTTCGATCACGCGCCTCGGACACGAATGACGCAGCATCGAGTAGAGAAAGATGGCGTCGGCGTACGAGTAGGCCCAGTTCTCGAACCAGTAACGCGACTCCGGCGACTGCGTCCGCGGAAACGGCAGCTCGCCGTAGAACCGCGCCAGCTCTTTCACCAGCGCGAGCTGCGCATCCTCGCGCAAATCGATCCCTGGCAGCGACGGCGGCGGAGGTCCGAACAGCTCCGCATCGCGCAATCGAACGTCAGCGATCGATGGGATGGGCGAGTAGAAGTGCCCCGGCGACATCCACGTCTTCCAATGCGCCAGGTCCGCCCGCAACTGATCGCGCTCCGCCTCGAGCGCGACGATGTACCGATGCAGGCCGCCAAGCCACGGCAACCGCCGCGCCGCGCGTTTCAGGAATCCGGACACTGTGGTGCGATTCTAAGGGCTCTCAGCTAACCTTCCCTCAACCCAGGCGTCCAACCCTCGAAACGGAGGAACACCATGCGACGACTTGCCCTCGTACCCGCCCTCATCGCCCTCGCCCTTCCCCTCGCTGCCGTCTCGGACTACCACGGACATAGCGAGTATTCGAATCACGGACTCTCGGTCTCCATCGACGATTGGGAGGATGTGCGCGATTGCAGCGCGCTCCACGTCCGCTACAACGACCGCACCGTTCCCGTCGTCGAGGAAAACGTGCCGGTGAGCAGCATGCGCTCGCTGAGAGTGCGCAGCGACCGCAACGGCTCCATTCGCGTCGTCGGCAGCACCGCCTCCACGTTCGGCGTGAAGGCGTGCAAGGCTTCGGCGCTTGGCAACGCGAACGACATCCGCGTCAACGTCAGCGGCAACGAAGTCAGCGCCGACCACGCCGACAACGACTCGCGCTCGATCGTTTACTTCATCGTCTCCGCGCCGCGGAACGGCACGCTCGACCTCGATGCGAACAACGGTCCCATCTCCATCGACGGCGTGGACGGTTCCGTCACCGCGCATGCGCTCAACGGTCCAATCGCGCTGAAGGACTCGACCGGAACGCTCGACATTCACACGCAGAACGGCCCGATCTCCTTCGCAGGCAACTCCGGCAAGGTGACGCTGCGTGCGACCAACGGTCCGATCTCGGTCAAGCTCGCGGGATCGTCGTGGACCAGCGGCAACCTCGACGCGTCGACGGAAAACGGTCCGCTGTCGCTCAAGGTGCCGGCCAGCTATGGCTCCGGCGTGCACGTCGAAACCGACGGCAATTCGCCGGTGAGCTGCCGAGGCGCCGCCTGCCGCTCCGCGAAAAAGGCGTACGCCGAGAGCAGCGACGACGACGAAGACTACGGTCCGCGTTGGCCGCGCCGCATCGACCTCGGCTCCGGCACGCGCGCAGTGACGTTGACCACGCACAACGGCCCGGTGTCGGTGAAAGAAGGCGACTGATTCGCGACGTAGAGACGTAGCGCCGGCCGCCGACGAGCCGTCGGCGCTACGTTCATTACTTTGGCGTTACCCGCCAGATCGTGTTGCCGACGTCGTCCGCGACCAGCAGCGCGCCTGATTTGTCGACCGCGACTCCGACCGGACGTCCATGCGCGTTCCCCTTCTCGTCGACGAATCCCGTCAGCACATCCTCGGGTGTTCCATTCGGACGCCCATTCGCGAACGGGACGAAGATCACTTTGTAGCCACTGAGCGGTTTGCGATTCCACGAGCCATGCTGGCCGACGAACGCTCCGCCGGAGTAGCGCCTCGGAAAAAGCTTCCCGTCGTAGAACGTCAATCCGAGCGACGCAGTGTGCGCGCCGAGGGCATAGTCGGGGACGGTGGCGGATGCGACGAGATCGGGACGCTGCGGTTTCACGCGCTCGTCAACATGTTGACCGTAGTAGCTGAAGGGCCAGCCGTAGAACGCGCCGTCCTTCACGGACGTCATGTAGTCGGGGACGAGATCACTGCCGATTTCGTCGCGCTCGTTGACCGAGGTCCAGAGTGCGCCGCTTTGCGGCTGCCAGGACATGCCGACGGGATTGCGAAGTCCGGACGCGAAGATGCGCGAATTGCCGGTAGCGCGATCGATCTCCATGATCGCGGCGCGGTTGACCTCTTTGTCCAATCCATTTTCCGCGGCGTTGCTGTTTGATCCGATCGAGACGTAGAGCTTGGAGCCGTCGCGGCTGGCGATGACGTTCTTGGTCCAGTGATGGTTGATCGTTCCCGCGGGCAGATCGGCCACTTTCACGGCCGCGCCGGCAATCGACGTGTTCCCCTCGGCATACGAATAGCGCAGCAGCGCGTCGGTGTCGGCGACATAGAAGTCGTGCCCCACCAGCACCATCCCGAATGGCGACGTCAGCCCCTGCAAAAAGACAGTGCGCGTTTCGGCGACACCATCGCCATCTGCATCGCGGAGCAGCGTGATGCGATTCGCACTCGGCACTGCGCCGCCGGCCTTCTTCGACATCTTCTTCATGATCCATCCCTTCAGCCCTTTGCGGTCGTCGGGGCGCTCTGGCCCATTGGTCTCGGCGACGAGGACGTCGCCGTTCGGAAGGACGTAGAGCCAACGCGGATGATCGAGTCCCGTAGCGAGCGCGTTCACCGAAAATCCTTCCGCAACAATCGGCGTCGTCCCCGCGGGCCAGCCTTTCGCGGGCGCGATCTGAAACGTTGGAATGAGTTGCGGCTTCGGTTCGACCAGCGTTGGATTCGGACCGGTCACGGCAGCGACCGGAAGCTTCGCGGTCTCGCCGCATCCATACGCGATCAGCAGAAGAAGAAACGGAATCGTCTTGCGCATACGCGATCGGATTTCATGATCCGTTCCCGCTCTGCGTTACCATTGCGCGAGTCACAAAAACCTGAGGAGGACGTCATGGCCAAAGGAAACAACGCCCGGAAAAAAGAGACCAAGAAGCCGAAGAAAGACAAGAAGTAACGCGCTTCATGTTCCTCATCGAGACCGAACGTCTCGTCATTCGACCGTGGCAGCCGGACGACCGTCCGGCTTTCACGTCTCTGATGTCCCATCCCGAGGTGACGCAGTACGTGCACGGCGGCAAGCCGTACACCAAGGCGGAAGTGGATCAGTGGTTCGAGCGTCAGGCGCGCCAGATCGCCGAACACGGCATGTGTATGGGCGCGCTCGTCGAGAAATCGACCAACCGCCTGGCCGGCCTCTCCGGTACCCAACCCCTCGGCTCAACCACTGACCTCGAGATCGGCTGGATCCTCGCTCGCGAAGCCTGGGGCCGCGGCTTCGCCACCGAAGCCGGCGCGGCCTGCATGCGCTACGTCCTCGAAACGCTGAAGCGCCCGCGCGTGGTGGCGATCATCGATCCCGAAAACGCTCCCTCCAAACGCGTCGCCGCCCGCCTCGGTATGACCTACGAAGCGACGTACACCGGCGAGCAATTGGGACATCGTTTCCCGGAGATCGTGGTGGATCTGTTCGTGCGTGACAGATGAAAACCTTTCCGGATGCATCGATGGTCCATCGATCGCAGCCGGCGATGTGAAACATGCGCTAGACGAAGATTCGAGCTCGATGCTCGTTATTTTAAAAAGTGGCTGATTTTCAAAATAAGGATTCTTCTTATTTCAGGCCGCTGAAATACTTTCAGGACGTCGTGGCGTGGCGACAACGTCTGCCGTGACCTCTTACGCGGCGCGCGAAATGCATTTTGCATCGCCGTCGTGATTGCGCGCCGCACCTTCGTTCTGCTTTTGCTGGTCGCGTGCGCGCGTCACGAGGCTGCGCCGGCGCGCCCCTCTCCGCCGCGAGTCGTTGCACCGCCTCCGCAACTGCCGAAGCCCGCCGACGCCGCGCCGGCTAAGGCGCCGGAGGTCGCGCCGGTCGCGCGTGATTTGGCGGAGATCACCGACAGCGGCACGTTGCGCGTCCTCTTCACCTTCAACTCCACCGGCTATTTTTTGTACCGCGGAGAGACGCTCGGCTACGAATACGAATTGCTGACGATGTTCGCGCACGATGCGAAGTTGCGGCTCGAGCCGGTCGTCATTCGCAACAGCAGCGAATTGTTCGATCACCTCAACCGCGGCGACGGCGACGTGGTGGCGGCGCAATTGTCGATTCCGTCCGCGACTGCGCCGGTTGGTGTGGCCGTCACCGACTCGCTGTACGAAACCGCGCCGGTGGTCGTGCAACGTTCGCCGTCCGGCGGAACGGCTACGCCGACGGTCGCGAAAGACCTGGCGCGCGAAGAGAAGGCAACAGGATCGACGATCGAAGTGCGCGCGAGGCTCGTCTCTACGCCGCAGGATCTGTCCGGTCAGCAGGTGGAGATTCCGCGCACCTCGCCCTATCGTCAGCGACTCATTGAACTGAATGAAGAGTTGACTCAGGACATCGACGTCGTCGAGGTCGACGAGTCGAGCGACCGCCTCATTCAGAAATTGGCGGAAGGGGAGATCGCCTTCACCGTCGCGGCGGAAAACGTTGCCGCGCTCAAGAGCGGCGAGTACACGAACCTGATCGTCAAGCCGGAAATCGGACCGCCGCAGCCGGTGGTCTGGGCTGTCCGCCGCAATGCGCCGCAGCTCCTCGGCGCGCTCAATCAGTGGCTGGCGAAAAAGCGCAAGGCGGGACTGCTGGCCGTCCTCTATCGCAAGTACTTTCTCGATCGCCGCGCCTACACAGCGCGCGTCAACAGTCCGTTTCTGACCGCGGAGACGGGCACGCTTTCGCCGTACGACGACTGGTTCCGCGAGTACGCCAGCATTCCGGGTTGGGATTGGCGCCTCGTGGCCGCGCAGGCCTTTCAGGAATCGCGATTCAATCCGAATGCGCGATCGTGGGCGGGCGCGGTCGGGCTGATGCAGATCATGCCGAAGACTGCGCGGCAGCTCCACGCAAACGCCGCGGATCCGAAACAGAGCGTCGAGGCGGCCTGCCGTTATCTGTGGACGATCGACGCGCAGTGGAAGGAGATCAAGTCCGACAGCGAGCGGATCAAGTTTATCCTCGCGTCGTACAACGTCGGTACCGGCCACGTGCAGGATGCCGTCCGCCTCGCCGCGAAGAACGGCGACGATGCGCACTCATGGCTCGACGTGAGCTATTGGCTGATCCGCAAATCGAAACGCAGCGTCTACAACGATCCAGTCGTCAAACACGGCTTCGCGCGCGGCACGGAGCCGGTCGCGTACGTGGATCAAATCCTCCAGCGCTGGCGCAACTACAAGGAGTTCGTGAAGGAGCCGGAACCAGCGCTACCGGCACCGGCTGTGCCGCAACCTCCGTATTGATACAGTCCGCCACCATGTCTGACGAAGCAACCTTCGCATCCCTCGGCCTCTCCGCTCCGCTCCTCGAGTCGCTCGCGCAACTCGGCTACGAAGCTCCCACGCCGATTCAGGCGCGCACGATACCGGCCCTCCTGGCCGGACGCGATCTGATCGGGCAGGCCCAGACCGGCACCGGCAAGACCGCCGCGTTCGCTCTGCCGCTGCTGCAGAAACTCGACTTGAAGAGCAAGGCCACGCAGGCGCTCGTGCTCACGCCGACGCGCGAGCTGGCCATGCAGGTTTCCGACGCCATGCATTCGTATGCGAAGAAACTCGACGGCGTGGCGGTCCTTCCCGTCTATGGCGGCGCGCCGATCTTCGGACAGATGAAGCATCTGCAGCGCGGCGCGCATGTCGTCGTCGGCACGCCGGGCCGGCTCATCGATCACCTCGACCGCGGCACGCTCGATCTTGCCAAGGTCCGGATGGTCGTGCTCGACGAAGCCGACGAGATGTTGAAGATGGGCTTCATCGACGAGGTCGAGAGAATGCTCTCGCTCGTTCCGACGCCGCGTCAGGTGGCGCTCTTCTCCGCCACCATGCCGGAGCCGATCGCGCGCATCGCGCAGCGCCATCTCGTCAATCCGGCGCGTGTGGAGATCGAGCACCACGGCCTTTCCGCGCCCGACATCGAGCAGCGTTTCCTCAATGTGGCCGAGGGGCAGAAGCTCGAGGTGCTGACGCAGATGCTGGAGTTGGAGGAAGCGGATGCGGTGCTGATCTTCCGCCGCACGAAGAATGGCGCGGCCGAGCTGGCGGAAAAACTCGGCGGACGCGGATTCGCGGCCGAGCCGATGCACGGCGACATGAAACAGGCCGAGCGCGAGACGGTCATTCGCAAACTGCGAGCGGGCAAGATCGACATCGTCGTCGCCACCGACGTCGCCGCGCGCGGGCTGGACGTCGAGCAGATCACGCACGTCGTCAACTACGACATTCCGAACGATGTCGAGGCATATGTGCACCGCATCGGCCGGACCGGACGCGCCGGCCGCAGCGGAGTGGCCACGCTTTTCATCACGCCGCGCGAGCGCCGGATGATGCGCGAGATCGAGCGCTTCACCGGCACGCAGATCAAGCCGATGAAGATGCCGTCGCGCGCCGACGTGGCCGTCCGGCGCATCGCCGTTTTCAAGGAGACGCTGCGCAAAGAACTGCAGAACGGCGATCTCGATCTCTACGTACAGGTGGTCACGGAGCTCGCCGACGAAGGTCCATCCGACATGGCCGAAGTCGCCGCAGCGGCGGCGCGGCTCGCCCACGGCGCGCGCGCGGTGGCGGCGCCCTCGGCTGAGCCGGTTCCGGCGCCGGCACCTCGCCGTGAGGCCGCACCCGACCGCGATGACGAGGAACCGAAGGCCCGCCTCTCGATGGCTGTCGGCAAGAAGGACGGCATTCGTCCCGCCGACGTCGTCGGATCGATCGCCAACGAAGCGGGCAT